>WNGB01000028.1_pt1 | contig 155052 bp, 146 predicted proteins | sample 5400681 | NCBI WGS metagenome assembly WNGB01 (sample SAMN13153367, study PRJNA577476) | soil metagenome | isolation source: 115 cm soil or saprolite under grassland replicate 2 | place: USA:California | collected 2016-06-15 | reverse complement strand
CGCCGGGCTGATCGTCGGACCCTACGATCCGACGGACCGCTTTACCTACTGGCCGCGGCGCATCGCGGCCGGCGGCGACGTGCTCGCGCCGGGCGATCCGGCCTCGCCGGTGCAATTCGTTGACGCGCGCGACCTCGGCGACTGGCTCGTCAAGCTCACTCTCGGAGGGCCGGGCGGCGTCTTCGACGCGACGGGGCCGGCGGAACCGCTCACGCTCGGCGAGCTGCTCGAGCGCTCACGCGCGGCGATCGGCTCGGACGCGAGCTTCGTGTGGACGGACTCCCAGCGGATACGCGACGCGGAGGTGCAGCCGTGGATGGAGCTGCCGCTCTGGCTGCCCGACCCCGACTTCGCCGGGATGATGCAGGCCGACGTCCGACCGGCCGTCGCCGCGGGCCTCACGTTCCGGACCCTCGAAGAGACGGTCGTCGACACGCTCGACTGGGACCGCACCGTTTCCGGCGAGCGGTCGACCCTGTCTGCGGAGAAGGAGCGGGAGATCCTTGCGGCCGGCTGACCGGATCCGCATCAAGCGCGAGCCCCAGCGGGGGCGTTACGACCGTGAGACGATCGAGGCGATCCTCGACGAGGCCGTCCTCTGTCACATCGGCTTTGAGATCGAGGGCCAGCCGTACGTGATCCCGACGCTGCACGCGCGTGTCGGCGACAAGCTGTACGTGCACGGCTCCGCGGCGAGCCGCCTGCTGCGACACGCGGAGTCGGGTGCGCCGGTCTGCGTCACCGTGACGCTCTTCGACGGGCTCGTGCTCGCGAAGTCGGTGTTCAACCATTCCGTGAACTACCGCTCCGCGGTCGTCTTCGGCAATGCGACGCTTGTCGACGGCCACGAGAAGTGGGAGGCGCTGCGCGCGCTCACCGAGCAACTCGCGCCGGGGCGCTGGGACGAGGCTCGGCAGCCGACCGACCAGGAGCTGAAGGCGACGTGGATCCTCTCACTCCCGCTCGACGAGGCCTCGGCGAAGGTGCGAACCGGCGGTCCGGAGGACGAGCCCGAGGACGTCGACCTGCCCGTCTGGGCCGGCGTCGTTCCGGTGCACCTCGCGGCGGAGCCGAGCGGGTACGACTGGCGCCGCGTTCGAGACGGGCGGCTGGGGCCGACGCGCACGTGAGCGGTCAGCCGGACGTGCGCCGCTACGCTTCGCACGTGAGCACGTTCGAGCACCAGACACTCGAAAACGGACTGCGGGTCCTCACGGCTCCGATGCCGGAGGCACAGTCGGTGACGTGCATGGTGATGCTCGCTGCCGGCTCCCGCTATGAGACACCGGAGACGAACGGCATCGCCCACTTCTCCGAGCACATGTTCTTCAAGGGGACGGAGCGGCGCCCGAGCGCACGCGAGATCGCCGGCGAGATCGACTCGATCGGCGGCGAATTCAACGCGTTCACGGGCAAGGAGTACACGGCGTACTACGTGAAGTGCGCGGCCGAGCACCGCGACATCGCCCTCGACGTGCTCGTCGACATGCTGCGCAACTCGCGCTTCGACCCGGAGGAGATCGACCGCGAGAAGGGCGTGATCGTCGAGGAGATGAACATGTACTTCGACACGCCACGCGACTTCATCGGCGGTGTGTACGAGGAGCTCCTCTACGGAGACCAGCCCCTCGGCTGGGACATCATCGGCAAGAAGGAGACCGTGCGCGGCGCGACCCGCGAGACGTTCACCTCGTACCTCGACCGCTGGTACAAGCCGAAGCGCATGGTGCTCGGCGTCGGCGGCCGGATCGGCGACGACCTGCTCGAGCGCGCACAGGAGCTGCTCGGCGATCTCCCCTCTGCGGAGACCGGCGAGCCCGACCCGGTGAAGCCGTACGAGAACGGCCGCGTCACGGTCTTCACGAAGCAGTCGGACCAGGCGCACGTGATCCTCGGCGTGCCGAGCTATCCGATCGAGCATCCCGACCGCTACCCGCTTCAGGTGCTCTCGACCGTGCTGGGCGGAGGCATGTCGTCGCGCCTGTTCACGGAGGTCCGCGAGCGGCGCGGGCTCGCGTACTACGTCTTCGGGCTGAACCACAGCTACACCGACGCGGGCTCGCTCTATGCCCAGGCGGGCGTCGACATCAACCGGATCGACGAAGCGGTGACGACGATTCTCGCGGAGCTCCGCACGATCGCGGCCGAGCAAGTGCCGGCAGACGAGCTCGAGAAGGCGCGCAACTTCGCCAAGGGGCGGTTCGTGCTGCAGCTGGAGAACCCGCAGGGGCTGATCCTCTTCGGGCTGCGCCGCGAGGTGCTCGAGCAGCGCGTGCCCGATCTCGACGAGGTGCTCGAAGGGCTGAACGCGGTGACGGCGGAGGACGTCCAGCGCGTCGCGCAGGACATCATCGCCGACGAGAAGCTGCGACTCGCGGTGATCGGTCCGTTCGACGACGCCGAGCGGTTCGAGAAGCTTCTCTAGATCAAAGCGGGGCGGCTTTCGCCGCCCCGCTGCGTATTCTCGTCGGCGAGTTGTCCGGTTTTGTGTCGGGTCGGCGGTCCGGTTAGCACCTGGGCCCGGAACTCCCGCCCGTCAGAGTGCTTTCAACCCGACGGACCCCACTCGCTGAAGAATCCATCTAAGCATTCGCCGCGGACGCCCCCAGACCCTCCTACGTTCTGATCGTGGCGAAATCGGCCTCGAGCACGGCGCGATCGTCCTCGTCCGCGATCTTCGCCATCGCGGCCCGGCCGAGCTCGGCGTAGCGGCGGGTTGCCTCGACGTCGCCGGCGGTCATGTGCGCCCTGGACATGGCCTCGTAGGCCGTGGGCAGGTCCCAGTCCTCCATCGCGTCCGGATTCGCCTCGACGATCTCGAGGCAGCGGCGCGCGTGATGGAGCGCGGGCTCGACGCGGCCGAGGATCGTGTAGACGCGTGAGCACTGCCACTCGCTGCGCGACCGGTTCGCCGGCGTACCGACCTGCAGCCAGTGGTAGGCGGACGCGTGCGTGCAGTGCAGCATCTCGTCGTCGTCCTCGCGGGTGCGGTCGGCCTTCTCCATGAGGGTCCACGTCTTGTTGAAGTAGTCGGCGCCCAGCTGGCGGTGCGTCTCCGGGTCGAGGGCCTCTGACTTCGTTCCCATCACCGGCTCCTTTCCGTCGATCAGCGGTTGCAGCCGCTGGAGAATCCATTTCAGCTCCGACTGCCGGATCGCCGTTCGCCGTTGGTGGTCGACGAGCAGGCGCTTCACCTCCGTCGGATCGTCGCTCGCAAGCAGCGTCGAGATGTCGTCGAGCGGGAGCTCCAGGCGCCGCAGCGTCCGGATCCACTCGGCGCGCCCGACCTGCGCCGGGCTGTACGAGCGGTAGCCCGTGTCCGGATCGACGCCGGCGGGCGGCAGCAGCCCGAGCTCGTCGTAATGGCGCAGCGCCTTCACGGTCAGCCCGGTCAGGCGGGAGAACCGCCCGATCGACATCGACTCCATGGTCTCCAGCGACTCCATCGCGTCAGAGGATGGTGCCTCCCGTAACGGGAGAGTCAAGCGACCCGGCTTCAGCCAGGTCGCAGTCGTGCCAACGCTAGGCGTCGTCCTGCGTCTCGGCTTCGGCGCGGTGCTGGATCTCGGAGACGACGGTCGGATCGGCGAGCGTCGTCGTGTCGCCCAGCGGACGGTTCTCGGCGACGTCGCGGAGCAGGCGGCGCATGATCTTGCCGCTGCGCGTCTTCGGAAGCTCGGGCGTGAAGACGATGTTGGCCGGCTTCGCGATCGCGCCGATCTTCTTCGCGACGTGGTCGCGCAGCTCCGCGAGCTTCTCGACCGAGGGGGCCGCGCTGCCCTTCAGCGTCACATAGGCGACGATTGCCTCACCCGTGGTGGCGTCCTTGCGCGAGCAGACCGCGGCCTCCGCGACGTCCTGGTGGTCGACGAGGGCCGACTCGACCTCGATCGTCGAGATCCGGTGGCCGGAGACGTTCATCACGTCGTCGACGCGGCCGAGCAGCCAGAAGTCGCCGTCCTGGTCGATGCGCGCGCCGTCGCCGGCGAAGTACACGCCTGGATACTTCGACCAGTAGGTCTCCTCGTAGCGCTCCGGATCCTTGAAGATCCCGCGCAGCATCGCCGGCCAGGGGCGCTTCAGTACGAGATACCCGCCGCCGCCCGGCCCGACCTCGTTGCCCCGCTCGTCGAAGACGCCGGCCTCCACGGTCGGGAACGGCTTCGCCGCCGATCCGGGCTTCAGCGTCGTCACGCCGGGCAGCGGCGTGATCAGGATCATTCCGGTCTCGGTCTGCCACCACGTGTCGACAATCGGCGTACGGTCGCCGCCGACGTGCTCGCGGTACCAGACCCACGCCTCCGGGTTGATCGGCTCGCCCACCGAGCCGAGCAGCCGAAGCGACGACAGATCGTGCTTCTGCGCGTGCTCCGGGCCCCACTTCATGTGGGCGCGGATCGCGGTCGGCGCCGTGTAGAGGATCGTCACGCCGTAACGCTCGACGATGTCCCACCAGCGATCCTTGTCCGGGTAGTCAGGCGTGCCTTCGTAGAGAACCGACGTCGCGCCGTTGCAGAGCGGCCCGTAGACGATGTAGCTGTGCCCGGTGATCCAGCCGATGTCGGCCGCGCACCAGTACACGTCGCTCTCCGCCTTAAGGTCGAAGATGTAGTAGTGCGTCGTCGCGACGCCGCAGAGGTAGCCGCCGGTCGTATGCACGATCCCCTTCGGCTTCGCGGTCGTCCCGCTCGTGTACATGAGGAACAGCAGATCCTCGCTGTCCATCTGCGCGCAGCGGCACGACGCCGCATCGTCGCTCACGCCCTCCCCGAGCTCGTGCCACCAGTGATCGCGGCCCTCCTGCATCGGCACGTCGTTGCCCGTTCGGCGCAGCACGACCGACGCGCGAACCGTCGGCGCCTCCGCCATCGCATCGTCAGCCGTCGCCTTCAAGGGAACGGTGGAACCGCGACGCCACGCCTCGTCCTGGGTGATCAACACCTCGCACTCCATGTCGACCATCCGGCTCGAGAGCGAGTCGGCCGAGAAGCCGCCGAAGACAACAGTGTGCGGCGCGCCGAGCCGGGCGCACGCGAGCATCGCGACCGGCAGTTCCGGCACCATGCCCATGTAGATCGCGACCGGAGTGCCCTTGCCGACGCCGAGCTTCTTCAACGCGTTCGCCAGGCGTACCACGTTGCGCAGCAGCTCCGAATAGCTGATCTCCCGCCGCTCCTCCGCCGGCTCGCCTTCCCAGTAGTAGGCGACCTTGTCGCCGCGACCCGCCTTCACGTGCCGGTCGACGCAGTTGAAGCACGCGTTCAGCCTGCCGCCGAGGAACCACTTCGCGTACGGAGGCTCCCATTTGTACAGCTCGTCGTACGACCCGAACCAGGTCAGCCGCTCGCGGCCCTCGCGCTCCCAGAACTCCTCGAACGAGATGTCGTAGATCTCAGGCTTTGCATTCGCCTGCGCGGCAAACTCGGGAGGCCGCGGGTATCGCCGCTCCTCGAGGAACATCGTCTCGATCGCGTGCTCGCTCACGGCTCGAGATCGTACGGGTAGCTCGTCACGACCTCGATGCCGTCGTCGGTGACGATCGCGATGTCCTCGAGACGAACGCCGCCGAGGCCGGAGCGGTAGAGGCCCGGCTCGATCGCGATCACGTCACCGGCGACGAGATCGTCGCCGACGCGCGACATCCACGGCCGCTCGTGGACCTCGAGCCCGACCCCGTGCCCGAGCCCGTGGAAGAACCCGTCCTCGAGCACCTCACCGGGCTCCTTCGTGAGCTGCGTCGGAAACCCGTGCCCGGCGAAGAAGTCGCAGACGAGCTCCATCAGCGCGCGGCCGTTCACGCCCGGCTTCACCGCCGCGACGGCGCGATCGAGGGCATCTTTCGCGAGCCGGTGGAACTCGAGCACCTCCTCCGCCGGCGTCCCGACGACGTACGTGCGGGTCATGTCGGTGTAGACGCCGGTGGCGCGGTCGCGCGGGAAGAGATCGAAAACGATCGGCTCGTCGGGCAGAAATGCGCCCGAGCCCTCGTCATGCCCGATCGCCGTCTGCGCGCCGTGGGAGACGATCAGGTGCTCAGCCGCGACGTCGTGCTCGCCGAAGACCCGCTCGATCTCTTGTTTGACGCGCTCGCTCGTGAGCGGCTCGCCGTCGAGGACGAGCGTGCCATCCGGCTTCGAGTTGCGGAGCATCTCGCGGGCGACGTCGAGCGCGGCCTCGCAGGCGCGCTGCGCCCGCCGCAGCCCTTCGATCTCGACGCTGCTCTTGCGCCGCCGACGGTCCTCGAAGAGCCCCCGGTCGACTACGACCTCGATCCCGCTCGCACGCAGGTGGTCGCCGAGCTCGAGCGGGAAGGTCGGCGGCACCGCGGCGTTCACGATGCCGACCTCCCGGCACGCGCGTGTGTGCAGCTCGAGGAACAGCTCGTCGAACGGCAGGCCGCTCTGCGCGAGCTCGTCGTACCCGAGATGCTCGTACGCGATCGTCTCGATCTCGGGTGCCGCCTCGGCGATTCGAGCGGTTTCGAGACTGCTGACGACCACGACGCGTCGCCCGCCACGCTCCAGGTAGAGGAACGAATCCGGGATCGGGACCGGCACCTCGTGGCGCAGCTCGGGCGAGCGCATCGTGTCGGCGTAGATCAGGACGTCTGCCATCGCGCGCTCGATCCTATAGTCCTCCGCGATGGCGATCTTCCGACCTGAGGACGAGGCGCGCGTGCGCGAGCTGCTCGACGAGCTCGAGCGCCCGGTCGAGCTCGTCGTCGCGCTCGGCCCCGAGGAGACGCCGCTGCCCGGCGCGCGCGACATCGACTTCGGCGCGGAGACGCAGCGCGTCGTCGGCGAGCTCGCGGCGCTGTCGGGCAGGGTGACGTGGCGCACCGAGGAAGAGCCCGCCGGCTTCGACCGCTACCCCGCCGTCGCCGTGCTGCCGGACGGCAAGGATGTCGGCATTCGCTACTACGGCCTGCCGTGGGGCTACGAGCTCAGCTCGCTCATCGGCGCCGTGCTCGAGGCCGGACGCCGGGAGTCCTCGCTCGCGCCGGAGTCGCTCGAGCGGCTCGCCGGACTCGAGCGGGATCTCGCGATCGACGTCTTCGTCACGCCGACCTGACCCCACTGCCCGCCGGCCGTGCTGCTGGCGTACCGAGCGGCGCTCGCCTCGCCCCGGATCACGGCTTCGGCGATCGAGGCGACGGAGTTCCCGACGCTCGCCGACGAGATGGACGTCTGGTCGGTCCCGAGGATCGTCGTGAACGGCGTCCCGCAATGGGACGGCGCGGTGCCGGAGCGGGTCTTTCTCGACCGCGTGCTGGCTCCGGTCTTCGAATAGGTCTTCACGGGTAGATTCAGAGGATGAGCGAGCCGCTCGAGCGGGCGCAACAGCTTTTCGCCGCCTTCGAGGCGGAGCTTAAGGGCGAGCTCCCCGCGGGCGTGGAGGTCTTCGACGCGCACACGCACCTCGGCACCGACATCGACGGGATGGTCGGCCGTCCCGAGGAGCTCGCGGCGATCTTCGACCGCTACGGGATCTCACGCTGCTTCATGTTCTGCCTCGACGAGCCCGACCGGCACCCGGGATTCCGCGCCGGCAACGACCGGACGCTCGTGTTCGCCGCCGGGTCTGCGGGGCGGTTCATCCCCTTCGTCCGGCTCGACCTGAGCGAGAGCCCGATCGAGGAGGCGGAGCGTTGCCTCGACCTCGGCGCGCGCGGAATCAAGCTCCATCCGCGAGCGCAGAAGTTCGTGCTCGACGACCAGCGGCTGGCGCCCGTGTTCGCGGTCGCCTCCGAACGGCGTGTCCCGATCCTGATCCACGGCGGGCGCGGGCTACCGCCGATCGCCGATCACCTGCACGGCCTCGTCGACACCTACCCCGAGGTCCAGCTGATCATCGCCCATGCCGGAATTGCGGATCTCTGCGGCCTCGCCGGCCACTTCGCCGGCACGCCCGGCGTGTTCTTCGACACGTCCGTGTGGAGTGCCGTCGACCTGCTGAGCTTCTTCCGGCTCGTCCCGCCCGAGCAGATCCTCTACGCCTCCGACTATCCCTACGGCGCGCAGCCTGGCTCGCTGCTGCTCTTTCTGCGCTCGGCGCGCGTGGCAGCCCTGACGGAGGAGCAGATCATCGGCATGCTCGGCGCCAACGCGAACCGGATCGCCGACGGCGAGCCCCCACTCGCGCCCTCGCAGCCGCAGGGAGCCGACGTGCTGCACCAGCCGATGACCTTCGCGCGCATCCACCAGTACCTCTCGATGGCGATGCCGCTCATCTACACCCGCCAGCAGGACACCTTCGGCGCACTCGGCCTCGCGCTCAACGCCTGCAACGAGCGCGATGGTCACGTCGAGGAGCTCGGCGAGATCCACGAGCTCCTCGTCGCGGCGCGCGAGCTCTGGCGAACGCTGCCCGAGGCGCAGGACGACGTGGACGCGCGCATCGTCGCCCGGACGACGGCCCGTCTCATCCATCTCGCCGACATCGTCGCGGTGACGACCGGTGTCTGAGCTCGAGCTCACGGTCAACGGCCACGCCTATGCGACAGAGGCGCCGATCGGCATGAGCCTCGCGCAGCTGCTGCGCGAGAAGCTCGGCCTCACCGGGACGAAGATTGCGTGCAACGAGGGCCACTGCGGCGCGTGCACGGTGCAGATCGACGGGGTCCCGACGCTCTCGTGCATCACACTCGCGCACACGGTGCACGGCGAGGTGACGACGATCGAGGGCCTGCGCGAACACCCGTTGATCGATGCATTCGTGCGCGCAGACGCGGTGCAGTGCGGGTTCTGCACGCCGGGCCAGGTCGTCTCGGCCGCCGCGCTCGTCGCCGCGAATCCAAGCCCGACCGTCGACGACATCCGCCACCAGATGGCGGGGAACATCTGCCGCTGCGGCACCTATCCGCGAATCGAGGAGGCAATCCTGACGTGGCGCGACTGATCCGGACCGAGAAGGAGGTCGAAGGACGCTTCGAGGAGGTCTGGCTCGTCGTCGAAGAGGATCCGCTCGCGCAGTGGCCGGCTGGGCCGCAGGCGGTCGTCGGCCGCGATGCCTTTCGCAAGGACGCGCCCGAGCGCGTCCGCGGCGAGGCCCGCTACACAGCCGACATCCAGCTCCCGCGGATGCTGCACACCGCGGTGCTGCGCTCCCCGTACGCGCACGCGACGGTGAAGCGCATCGACCTCGCGCCTGCGCTCGCACTTCCCGGCGTCCACGGCGCCCTCGGGCCCGAGGAGGCAAAAGGGCTCGTACGCGAGGCCGGCTACGCGGGCCACGCAGTCGCTGCGGTCGCGGCCGACACGTTCGCCCAGGCGCGTCGCGCCGTCGAGGCGATCGACGTCGAATGGGAGGAGCTCGAGGCTGTCCTCGACCCCGAGGAGGCGGTCGCGCGCGAGCAGCTCACGATGCCGTCCGCGTCCTACGAGCGGGGCGATTTCGAGCGCGCATTCGCATCGGCGGACGTCGTCGTCGAAGGCACGTACCGGACCTCCGTCGTGCTGCACAACTCGATGGAGACGCACCAGGCCGTCTGCGAGTGGGTGGGCGACACGCTCAACATCTACATCTCGACCCAGTACATCTGGGGCGTCCGCCACGAGGTTGCGCAGGAGCTCGGAATCCCGGGCGACAAGGTGCGCGTCGTCTGCGAATTCATGGGCGGCGGCTTCGGCGCGAAGAACGGCGCCGACGAGTACACATTCGTTGCCGCCGAGCTCGCGAAGCGAACGGGCCGGCCCGTGCGCTGCGCACTGACACGCCGGGAGGAGAACACTGCCGCTGGGAACCGCAACCTCACGATCCAGAAGCTCACCGTCGGCGCCCGGAGCGACGGCACGATCGTGGCGCTCGGAGGCGAGTTCGTGAACGGCGTCGGCTGGTCGGGGTGGTCGGCCATGACCGATGGCCCGATGCAGATGCTCTACGCGTGCGAGAACGTCCGCACGGTCCGCCACGGCGCAAAGATCAACACTCCGCCGATGAAGGCGTTCCGCGCACCGGGCTTCGTCGAGGGGACGTTCGGGCTCGAGTGCCTGATCGACGAGCTCGCGGCGAAGCTGAACCTGGACCCGCTCGAGCTGCGACGAAAGAACTACGCGAGCTCGAACGACGGCAAGCCGTTCTCCTCGAAGAACCTGATGGAGTGCTACGAGCTCGCGGAAAAGCACTGGGAGCGCCGGCACGAGGTGCGCGCACGCTCGAACGACACGTGGAAGCACGGCGTCGGGATGGCGTCGCAGATCTGGTTCGGCGGCGGCGGCCCGCCGTCGTACGCCTGGACGCGCGTCACCTCGGACGGCCGCATCACGGTCGTCACCGCGATGCAGGACATCGGAACCGGCACGCGCACCGCGATGGCACAGATCGCCGCGGAGGAGCTCGGCGTCCCGCTCGACCGCGTCGAGGTCGCGCTCGGGGACAGCGCGCGCGGACCCTATGCCACGCTCTCGGCCGGCTCGTCGACGACGCCGTCAGTGGGCCCGGCGGTCCGCGCCGCGGCCGCAGACGCGAAGCGCCAGATCATCGAGATCGCAGCGCAGCGCTACGACCTCGAGGAGCGCGTGCTCGACATCAAGGACGGCATCGTCGTGTCGGCCGACGGGAACGTCTCGACTCCGCTCAAGGTGCTGCTCGAGATCCTCGAGAACGCACAGATTCTCGGGAGGGGTGGACGCGGGCCGAACCCCACAGGCATGAGCACGCTGACGTTCGGCGTCCAGGTCGTCGAGGTCGCGGTCGACATCGAGACAGGAGAGGTGCGGGTCGAACGCGTCGCAGCGGTGCACGACGTCGGCCGGATCATCAACCCGCTCGGCGCGCGCAGCCAGGTCGAAGGCGGGATCATCCAGGGGATCGGCCACACGCTCTCCGAGCAGCGTCTGCTGGACCCCCAAACCGGGCGCGTTCTCACGACGACGCTCGACGCGTACCGCATGCCGACGATCGCAGACGTGCCCGAGATCGTGTGCGAGTTCGTCGACAAGCCGGACGAGCACCTCACGAACCTCGGCTCGAAAGGGCTCGGCGAGCCGCCGATCGTCCCGCTCGCCGCTGCCGTCGCAAACGCGATCCGCGACGCGACCGGGGCCGACGTGCACGAGTTGCCCATCTCACGCGAGGAGCTGCTGCGAGCGCTCGCGGCCGCAAAGGAGAAGGAACGTCGTGGAGCTCCTGCGGCCGTCTAGCCTCGAGGAGCTCGACGGAGGTCTGTTGATCCACGGCGGGACGGAGGTCGTGCCGCTGCTCCGGGACGGGATCCTCCAGGCCGACACCCTCGTGGACGTGCGTGGGATCGTCCCGCGCGGTGTGCGCGGAAACACGATCGGCGCCGGCACGACGCTCGCCGAGCTCGAGGGGGATACGGAGATCCCGGAGGCGCTCCGCGAGTCCTGCCGGCTCGCCGCCTCGCCGCAGCTTCGCAACGTGGGCTCCATCGGCGGCAATCTGCTCCAGTCGACACGCTGCTGGTACTGGCGGCTCAAGTACCCGTGCCGACTTCACGGCGGCGACCAGTGCCACGCGCGCGACGGTGAGCACCGCGAGCATGGGATCTTCGCGAACGAGTACTGCGCCTCGGCTCACCCGTCCGACGTCGCGGCAGCGCTGCTCGCACTCGGAGCGACCGTCCGCACTTCGCGGCGCGAGCTGCCCCTCGCCGAGCTCTACCGGCTGCCCGACGAGGCGAACCGGGAGCTCGTCACGCTGGCGGAGGGAGAGCTGATCCTCGAGCTCGAGCTGCCGGCCGTCGAGGCGAGCGTCTACCTCAAGGCGATGGACCGGAAGCGCTGGGCGTTCCCCCAGGTCGGCGTCGCGGCGGCCCGTAGCGGCGGCGAGATTCGGCTCGCGCTCGCCGGGGTAGCACCGGTTCCTTGGCTTCTGACCGGCCCAGACGCACTCGACTCCGCGACGCCGCTTCCCCGCACTGCCTGGAAGGTCGAGGTCGCGCGGGCGCTCGTCCGGCGCGCGCTCGAGCGCCTCTGACGAGCACCTGGAAGAACGTCCAGCGCCGCTCGGCCGCGCTCGCGGGCTGCGTCTAGCCTGCGCGGCGTGATCTGGGCCGTTGTGCTGGCCGCCGGGGCGTCGTCGCGCTACGGCACGTCCCCACCGAAGCAGGTGGAGCTCCTGCCGCAGGTGCTCGAGGCGGTACGAGCGTCCGCGCTCGACGGTGTCGTCGTCGTGTCCGGAGCGCACGAGCTCGACGCCGACAGCGTCCGCTGTCCCGACTGGGAGCGGGGGCCTGGGGCGTCGCTCCGCTGCGGGCTCGCCGCCCTGCCCCCCGAAGCCGAGGCTGCGGTCGTCGTGCTCGCCGACGGCCCCGACCTCGACCCGCGTGCGGTCGACCGGGTCGTCGAGGACTGGCGAGCCGCGGGCGGGGACGTCGTCGCGGCGTCCTACGAAGGAGTCCGGCTTCATCCGGTCCTCGTCGCCCGGGCCGCCTGGCCGCTCGTTCCGGACGAGGGCGCCCGCGGCCTCGACGCGCGGCTCGTCCCCTGCGACGATCTCCGGCCTCCAGGCGACGTCGACGTCCGCCGATGAGTATGGGAAGGTCCGTTGCGGAATACGGCGAAACGAGAACTCCGAAATGGAAGGCGCGCGCACCCTCGAGGCAATCGGCTCGGCAGACGAGTCGCCCCTCGCCCGCGCCCGGCTCCACAGGCAGCTGACGGTCGACGAGGCGGCCCGGCGTGCGAACGTCTCGCCGGAGGAGGTGCAATGGCTCGAAGAGGGCCGCCTCTACCGTTTTCCGACGCCCGACCGGGCGCTGCTCGCTGCGCTCCTCTACGCCACCGCGCTCGGCGTCGAGCACCGTGAGGCGCTCGAGCTCGCCGGGCTGCCGACTCCGCCGCTCCCCGCAAACCCGCTTCGCCGCCTCGGCGCGTTCGCAGCTGTCGCGGCGCTCGTGGTCGCGGCCGTGCTCGCCGTCGTGCTCGCGCGGAGCAGCTCGCAGACCAAGCCGGAGCCTTCGGCAGCCGCGTCGGCAGCGTCGACACTCCCGGCGCCGTGGGCGATCAAGGTGATCGTGCTGAACGGAAGCGGCGACATCGTCTACACGCGAACGGTCGCGAGCAAGATCCAGGCGCTCTCATACCGCGTCACGTACGTCGGCAAGGCGGCGAGCTTCAACTATCCGCAGACGCAGGTCTACTACCCACCCGGCGGCGAGGCGATCGGCCTGAGACTCGCGAAGGAGCTCGACGTGCCCGCACAGCCGCTGCCGGGTGGGACCGATGCCCGCCGGCTCGTCGTCGTCGTAGGCCCTGAGCGGGCCGTCGGCACCTGAGCACTTCTAATTCAGCGGGATCCGGAGCGCCGCGAGCTTCTGCTTGAGCGCCGCGGGCATCGGCTCCGAGACAACCGTGTGCACGTAGACGCGCAGGCTCTCTTCGAACCGATACCGGCGACGGCACCAGTCGCATTCGTCGAGATGCATCTCAGCCTCGACTCGCTCGGCCTCGGTCAGGATGTGATCGAGGTACGGCTGCATCATTTCTTCGCAGTGCGCGCACGGATCGTCTTGCGCTCGGGTCATGACTCGTCCTCCGTTACGGAATCCGCGAGCTCGCGCTTGAGGATTCGGCGGCCCCTGTGCAATCGCGACATCACCGTGCCGATCGGGATGTCGAGGATCTGCGCGGCGTCCTGGTAGCTGAAGTCGCCGATGTCGACGAGCACGATCGCATCGCGGAAATCGTGCGGCACCGCCGAGAGTGCCGACACGATGTCGTCCTGCGACAGCCGCTCCACGACGCGCTCCTCCTCGACGGGGATCCCGTCGGCCTCGGCGAGCTTGTCGTAGAGGTAGTAGTCGTTGGCCTCGAGGGCCTGGGTCTGCGGCGCGCGCTGGCTGCGGCGGCCACGGTCGATGTTGAGGTTCGTGAGGATGCGGAGGAGCCAGGCGCGCAGGTTCGTCCCCGGCTGGTACTGGCGCCAGCTGCGGAACGCGCGCGCATATGTGTCCTGCACGAGATCCTCGGCCTCCTCCTTCGAGCCGGCAAGGTGACGTGCGACGCGGTACACCTGATCGGAGAGCGCAAGCGCCTCCTCCTCGAAGCGCACTCGATCGCGCGCTTCGGTCGCTATCCGCGTCGCGTCCGGCGAAGCATCGGGCATCAAAGCCACCGTAGCACCGCCCATGAGGGGTCCTAACGCGTGCGCAGGTGCAGAGATTCCCGCGCTCGAGCGATCAGACGACGGAGACTTCGCGGAACCCCGCCTGGGCCATCGCGTCGAGCAGCGCCTCGCGGCTCGTACGCTCGTCATCCCAGGCGAGCGTCACCTGGCCCATGAGGTTCGCGTTCGCGGCCTCGAGGCCGTCGTGCCCGGTGAGCGCGCCCGCGAGCCGGTTCACGCAGCGCTCGCAGCGGATGCCGCTCACCTGGATCGTCTCCGTCACCGACGCCACGATGTCAGGCTACCGTCCGTGCGACGAGGTAGGCCGCAGGATCGGCCGCGGCGAGCTGGGCGAGCGCCTCGGGCTCGGGCGGATCGGCGCCGAGCAGCTCCCGGGCGAGCTCACGTGCTGAAACGACGCCGCCGCCCGCCGGGTGCAGAAGCTGCGCATCGAGCCCGTGGCGTGCAGCCGCCCAGCGGTTCTGGACGTAGTCGCCGCGGTCGGTCGCGTGCCCGGGCGCGCCCACCACGAGCGTGCGCACCAGTGCGACGAGGAGAGCCGTCCGCTCGAGAGTCGTCGGCTGGTCGGCGATGCGAATCTCGAGCGTGCCGAGGGTCGGATGTGGACGTACGTCCCACCAGATGCGCGTGTGATCCTCCATCACGCCGAGCGCGACGAGCCGCTCGACCCACGACTCGTACGCGTCGTACGACCCGAAGAACGGCGGCGTCCCGCCGCGAGGCAGCTCCGCGAGGATTCCCGCGCGGTTGGAGAGCATGCCGGTCACCTCTCCGTCGAGAAACGGCGAGTTCGCCGAGAGCGCGAGCACGACCGGCAGCCAGCCGAGCACCGCTTCGAGACGTTCGTAACAACGCTCGGCGCTCTCGACGCCGACGTGGACGTGCAGGCCGTTCACGCCCTGCCGCAAGGCGGCCGGGCCAATGCGCTCGACCATGTCGAGGTAGCGCGGCTCCTCGACGATTGGCAGCGATGCGAACGGGGCGGTCGGATGCGCGCCGGCTGCCGCGATGACCAGACCGTTCGCGCGCGCGATGCGGTCGGCGGCTGCACGAAGCTCGCGGAGCGCGGCGACCGCCTCGTCGACGTCGGCGCAAATGCCCGTCGTCAGCTCGACGACCGACGCGTGGAGCTCGGTCTTCAGCGTGCCCGGAAGGTCGAGCTCCGCTCCGCCCCGCACGAGGACATCGACGGCGGCCGCGGGCTGACGCGTCTCGGCGTCGAGGATCATGACCTCCTCCTCGACACCGATCGACAACGGCGCAGATTCGCCGAAGTGCTGTTGGATCACGTCTTGCCGCGGATGCCGTGCACCGGTCGGCCGGCGGCCTCCCACGCGTAGTACGACGCGCTGGGACCGAACCCGGCCTCGTACGACACGACGCGCGGGTTGCGCCCGACCTCCTTTGCACGACCGGCGTGGCGAAGCAGGTTCGGATCGTCTCGCTCCTGCCACACGAGCACGAGGTGCGCGGCGGTCATGAACTCCGCGACGAACCCGCAGCCCGGCGCCGGACAGGGAAACGGATCGGTGCGCACGCAGTACCAGCCGGCGTGACTCTCGCCGTCCTCGCCTCCCCAAAGCTCCTCGTCGACGTCGGGCTCTGCGGTCTCGACCATGCCCGCGCGTCCGAGTTGGAACTCCTCCCGCCGCTCCACGGCAGGAACGGTAGCTACGCCGTGGGAGGGTTCGGCGGAGGCCCTCCGCGCCTGAGGTTCTTCGCGCTCTCCTCCGCCGCGTGGAGGAAGAATTCACGCTGCTGCGCCGTGTTGGGCCCGAAGCTGTAGACGCCGGAAAGGACGTTGCCGTGCCGCTGATAGGCGGCGTACGAGATCTGATCCACCTTCTTGCCGTTCACGGTGCCACGGACCCGCACGCGGACGGCGAGGTAGCCCTTCAGGAGCTTCGAGTCCTCGACGCGCGTGATCGTGAAGCGCAGGGGCGGGAGCCCCGGCTCGCCGGTCTTGATCGGGGTGGTCGGGCAGTTCTGCGCGTGCTGCAGCACCTCCCGCATGGCGAGTGCGGCACCTCCCGGCTTGTAGGTCACGACTTCGTTCGAGAGTCCCGGCTCCTTGAGCGTCTTCAGGTAGTTGACCTGAATGCGCGCCGTACGCTGCTTCTCGCTCGTGTAGCCGCTGCGGCCGCAGAGGTCGAGCGTCACGGTCCCATTGACTCCGAAGCCGTCCTTGCGTTCGTACACCGAATAGCCCTTCCCGACTTGCGCCGGCAGGAGGAGCAGCTTCTTCACGTCGAGCGCGCCCGCGGTGGCCGCTACGGCTAGTGCGAGCAGGATCCGCATAGCCAAAAGGGTACGCCCTTCTAGCGGAGTGTCACGGCCCAGATTCCGCCGATTAGCGCGGTGCCGACGGTGACCCAGGTCACGTAGTCGCCGATGACACCGCTGTGGGCGGTCTTCAGGAGCCCGATCGGCGGGCCGAGCACGCGCGTTCCGGCCTTCCGGAACGCCACGGATCGCACTGCGGCTTGTTGTCGTGACGAATCCGTGAACCCCACGTCACGGGGCCGTCACGGGGCCAGGCCCCCGCCTTTGGCTCAGGGAGCCGCCGCGCACGGGTTTTCCACAGGCAGGGGCCAGGCCCCGTTACGGGAATGCGACTACTTCGTGCCGGATCCGCGTCCGGAGCTTCGGATCTCGGCGTAGGTGACGAGTCCCTCCACCACCTCGTCGAGCGACTCGTAGCGCCGGTCCGGCAGCGACTGGAGCGCGTCCAGGAACGGCGGCTGCGCGTGTTGCTTGACCGCGTACTCGAGCAGCCCTGGCTTCTCGGCCGGCAACGGCACGCCGACGAGGAGCGTTTTCAGCTCGACCGCGGCCCGCAGGTGCATGGGAGTGACGTTCCCCGATCGAAGAGACGGAAAACGCGGTTTTCCGCGCTTGAACGGCGGCCTTAGCCGGTGCCGAGAGGAGCGCGATTCCCCGGCACACGGTCGGACGCGAAGGTGGGTGCGTACTCCTCGCCCATCAGCGGGCTTGACAGCACGAAGTCGGCGGTCGCCCGGTTGCAGGCGATGACGACGTTGTAGACGACGGCGATTCGCAGCAGCGCCTTGACGTCGACGTCGTGCGGGTGCGGCTCCAGCGGATCCCAGAAGAAGATCACGGCGTCCACCCGCCCCTCTGCGATTGCGGCGCCGACCTGCTGGTCGCCGCCGAGCGGGCCGCTCAGGAAGCGGTTCACGGGCAGCCCGAGCTCGTCGGCGATCAGCCCGCCCGTCGTGCCCGTGGCGTGGAGGTCGTGCTTGGCCAGGGTGTTGCGATTGAAGCGCGCCCAGTCCAGCAGGTCGACCTTGCGGTTGTCGTGGGCGATGAGGGCGAGCTGTTTTCGGCGGCCTGTGGTCTCGGGCCTCGGCAGCTGCTGGGACATGGGTCTCCTCCGGTGACGTGCGGTACCAACCGAGCAGCGCCGCTCGAGGAAGGCCTCGTCGCCTACATCGCCAGGGTACAGATCGCGCGGCTCACGGCCACGCAGCGCGCTTCTGCTTGAATCGAGGCATGGCGGAGGCGGACCAGCTTCGAGTCGGCGACCAGACGTATTCCATCTACCGACTCGATGCGCTCCAGGCGAAATGGGACGTCGCGCGACTGCCCTACACACTCCGGATCCTGCTCGAGAACGTCCTCCGGAACGGGTCGGACGAGGAAGTCGAAGCGGTCGCCGGTTGGGTCGCGACGGACGAGCCGTCCCGCGAGATCTCGTTCGAGCCCGCTCGAGTGCTGCTCCAGGACTTCACCGGCGTTCCCTGTGTCGTCGACCTCGCCGCAATGCGCGACGCGATGCGCGACCAGGGCGGCGACGCGAACCGGATCAACCCGCTCATTCCGGTCGAGCTCGTCATCGACCACTCGATCCAGGTCGACGAATTCGCATCCCGGCTCGCGGTCTCGCGCAATGTCGAGCTCGAGTTCGACCGCAACCGCGAGCGCTACGCGTTTCTGCGCTGGGGGCAGACCGCGTTCGACAACTTCGTCGTCGTCCCGCCGAATACCGGCATCTGCCATCAGGTCAACCTCGAGTTCCTCGCGCGCGTCGTCGAAGCGCGTGACGGCGTTGCGTTCCCCGACACGCTCGTCGGCACCGACTCGCACACCACGATGATCAACGGGCTCGGCGTGCTCGGCTGGGGCGTCGGCGGCATCGAGGCCGAGGCTGCGATGCTCGGCGAGTCGCTGTCGATGCTCGTACCGCAGGTCGTCGGCTTCAAGCTCTCGGGCCGGCTGCCGCAGGGGTCGACGGCGACCGACCTCGTCCTCACCGTGACCCAGATCCTGCGCAAGCTGGGCGTCGTCGGAAAGTTCGTCGAGTACTTCGGGCCGGGCGTTCCGACGCTTGCGCTCGCCGACCGCGCGACGCTCGGAAACATGAGCCCCGAGTACGGCGCGACCTGCGGCTTCTTCCCGGTCGACGAGGTGACGCTCACGTACCTGCGCCTGACGGGCCGCTCGGAAGAGCGCATCGCCCTCGTCGAGGCGTACTGCAAGGAGAACATGCTCTGGCACGATCCGGAGGACCACCCGACGTACACGCAGGTGGTCGAGCTCGACCTCGCCGACGTCGAGCCCTCGCTCGCAGGTCCGCGCCGCCCGCAGGATCGCGTGCCGCTCGCAAACGCGAAGCAGGCCTTCATCGAGGCGCTCGACACGTTCGGCGCCGACTACCCCAACAACACGCTCGACAAGGCGCTCGTCGACACCTTTCCGGCCAGCGACCCGACCACCGAACAGATACCCGGCGAGAAGCCGCACCTGGCCGACGCCGAGGCCGTGCACGTCGGGACGATGGAACGCAAGTCCGTGCCGGTGCGCGGAGAGGACTACGCGCTCGAGCACGGCTCGGTCGTGATCACGGCGATCACCTCGTGCACGAACACGTCGAACCCGTCCGTGATGATCGGCGCCGGCCTGCTCGCGAAGAAGGCGATCGAGCTGGGCCTGACACGAAAGCCTTGGGTGAAGTCCTCACTCGCGCCGGGCTCCAAGGTCGTGACGGAGTACTACCGCCGCTCGGGGCTCGACCGGTATCTCGACGAGCTCGGCTTCAACCTCGTGGGCTACGGCTGCACGACGTGCATCGGGAACTCCGGCCCGCTGCCGGAGCCGATCGCGGACGCCGTCGCCGAGGGCGACCTCGTCGTGTGCGCCGTCCTGTCGGGCAACCGCAACTTCGAGGCGCGCATCCACTCCGACGTGAAGGCGAACTACCTCGCGTCACCGCCGCTCGTCGTCGCGTACGCGCTCGCGGGGAGGATGGACATCGACCTCCTGAACGAGCCGCTCGGCGAGGGCAGCGACGGGCCGGTGTATCTGCGCGACATCTGGCCCACGGCCGCCGAGATCGACCAGATGATCACCTCCTCGATCGACGGCGAGATGTTCAAGAGCACGTACGGCGACGTCTACACGGGCGACGACCGCTGGCGGGCGCTCGACACGCCGGAAGGCGAGCTCTTCGCGTGGGACGAGAGCTCCACCTACGTTCGCCGGCCGCCGTATTTCGACGGGATGCCGCGCGAGCCGCGCACGGTGCCGGACATCGAGGGCGCACGCGTGCTCGTCCTGCTCGGCGACTCGGTCACGACCGATCACATCTCGCCGGCGGGGGCGATCCGGCCCGATTCGCCCGCAGGCATGTACCTGACCGGGCACGGCGTCGAACGGAAGGACTTCAACTCCTACGGAGCGCGCCGCGGCAACCACGAAGTGATGGTGCGCGGGACGTTCGCGAACGTCCGCCTGCGCAACCAGCTCGTTCCCGGGAGCGAGGGTACCTGGACGATGCACCTCCCGGACGGTGAGGAGATGACGATCTACGACGCGGCGATGCGCTACCGCGCGGACAACGTGGCGACGATCGTCATCGCCGGCAAGGAGTACGGCTCGGGCTCGTCGCGCGACTGGGCGGCGAAGGGCCCGAACCTCCTCGGCGTCCGCGCGGTGATCGCGGAGACGTACGAGCGGATCCACCGGTCGAACCTCCTGATGATGGGCGTGCTGCCGCTCCAGTTTCTCGACGGCGAGAATCGCGAGACGCTCGAGCTCACAGGCCGTGAGGAGTTCTCGATCCGCGGCGTCGAGAACGGCGAGGCCCGCGAGGTGACGGTGCAGGCGGACGGCAACGAGTTCCGAGCCCGCGTGAGACTCGACACGCCCCGCGAGCGTGAGTACGTTCGGCACGGTGGCATCCTCCCCTTCGTCCTCCGCCGGCTCCTCGACTGATCCCTACGTCGAGGCGTGGAAGCGGGTCGAGGAGGCGATCCTCGAGTCGCCCGGCGCCCTGCCCGCGTACGTGCGGAGGGCGATCGCGCGTGGCGAGGACCCGCCGGAGCTCGCGGCGCTGCTCGAGAAGGTCCGGCGGCACGCGTACCGGATCAACGACGCGGACGTCGAAGGCGTGGACGTCGACGTCTTGCTCGAGGCGGTGCTCGCCGCGTCGCTCGCCGAGGGTGACGAGCGCCGGCGCGCCGCGTTGAAGGCGATCGGATGAGGATCGCCCTGCAGCACGCCCCCGAGGCGGTCGCGCAGATCTCCGACCTCCGCGAGCGCGACGGCTACGTCTCGGACATCTCGCTCGCATTGCGCTACCGGCCCGAGCTCTTCGGCGAGCCGTTCTCCGCGCTGCTCCAGGAGGTGATGAAAGGGCCGTCGGAGTGGACGGAGGCCGAGCGCGAGCTCTTCGCCGCCTTCGTGTCGCTGCGCAATCAGTGTCCATTCTGAACGGAGGCCCACGGCGCGGTCGCGTCGTACGCCTTCGGTGACCCGGATCTCGTCGACGCCGTCCTCGACGACTACGAGTCTGCGCCGATCGGAGCGCGGCTGCGCGAGACGCTTCGCTTCCTCGAGACGATGACGCTCGAGCCCGCCAAGCTCGACGCCGCGCAGGCGCTCGACGCCGGAGTCTCGCGCGAGGCATTGCGCGACGCCGCGTACGTTGCCGCTGCGTTCAACGTGATCACTCGCTACGCCGACGCAATCGGCGCGAAGCCGCATTCGGAGTCCGGGCTGACGCGCGAACAGGCGATGGCCCACGAGGGCCGCTTCTTCGAAACGGGCTACGCGTGACGCAACCAGCGTTCACCCTGGTTGCAGTCGTTCCGGGAAAGACTGCAACCTGACTGAAGTCAGGTTGCGAGGCGTTGATCGGGCGGGCATAGCTAGGCTCCCGTCACCGGGGTGTCGTGCGAGGCACGGCTGAGATCACACCCGTCGAACCTGATCCGGGTCATGCCGGCGAAGGGAGTGCTGTGACAGACGCGACGCCGAGCTGGGGAATCGAGCCCGTCCCGGATCGCCTCCGCGTGCTCGGGACGATCGACTCCCTCCTCCTCTGGACGAACCTCGGCGTCTCCCTCCTCGTTCTCGTCGCGGCAGCATATCTCGGGCTCTCGCTGAAGCAGGCGCTGCTCGCGACGGTCGTCGGCGGCGTGCTCGGCAACACCATGCTCGGCATCGCCGGGATGATCGGCGCCGACGCACGTGTTCCGTCGATGGCGTTGCAGCGCGCACCGCTCGGACAGCGCGGCTCGTACATCGCGACGGGATTGAACGTGCTCCAGTGCCTCGGCTGGTCGGTGTTCGAGATCACCGTGATCGCGACCGCCGCAGGCGCGCTCTCCGACCGCGTCTTCGGCGTGCACCTCGTGTGGATGTGGAAGCTCGTCTTCGGCGCGCTCGGACTCGTGCTCGCGCTGCTCGGCCCCGTCGGCTTCGTTCGCCGCTTCGTGCGCAAGATCGGCATCTGGGCGGTCGCCGCGTCCGTCGTCTACCTCGCCGTCTGGATCGTCGACCACGGCCATGTAGGCCGCCTCTGGCACGGGGGCGGCAGTGGCGGCTCGTTCTGGCTCGGCGTCGACCTCGTGATCGCACTCACCGTGTCATGGGTGCCGCTCGTCGCCGACTACACGCGCTTCTCGCGCAGCCGTCGAGCGGCGTTCGTCGGCGCCGGTGTCGGCTACCTGCTGCCGACGCTCTTCCAGTTCGGGTTCGGCGCGATCCTCGTTCTCTCACATCCTTCGATCGCGGGGCCGACCGACGTGCTGACGACGGTTGCCGCGGGCGGAGTCGGCTCGGTGCTCGCGCTGCTTGCTCTCACGGTCGACGAGACCGACGAGGCGTTCGCGAACATCTACTCGACCGCCGTCTCACTGCAGAACTACGTGCCGCGCGCGTCGCAGCGCTTGCTGATCGTCGTCGTCGCGGTGCTTGCGACGAGCATCTCGCTCGGGATCGATCTGACGCAGTACCAGCAGTTCCTCCTACTGCTAGGTGCATTCTTCGTTCCGCTGTTCGGCGTCCTCCTCGCAGACTGGCTCGCCGCCGGGCGCCACTACACGCGCGAGCACATCTTCGACGGGCCGTTGTGGCGGCCGGGGATGATCGGGGCGTGGCTCGTCGGCTTCGGTCTGTACGAGTGGATCGCGCAGACGCAGGGGCTCGGGTTCTGGTCACGCTGGCTTTCGCACCTTCATCCGCCGCACGGCGGCATCGGCGCTTCGCTGCCGAGCTTCGCAGCGGCTTTCGCGCTTGCTCTCGTAGTCGCGCGCGTCCGGCGGCACTAGTGTCCCGGCTCGATGCGGCCGCTCGCTGTGATAGGGCATCTGTCCCGCGACCTCGTCGCCGGCGGCCCACCGCGGATCGGCGGCGGCCCGTGGTACGCCGGTCGCGCGCTGCGGCTCCTCGGCGACGAGGCGATCCTGTTCGCCAAGTGCGGCGACGACGACCGTGCGCGCTTCCAGCGGCGGCTCGCGTCGGTCGGGCTGCCCGCCTCGCTCTCGACCAGAGGGATCACGACGTCGTTCTCGTTCTCCTACAGCCGAGACGGCGAGCGGACGATGTCGGTCGAGGCGATCGGCGAGCCCTGGCAACTCGACGAGCCGCAGTCAACGCTGCTGCGGCGCGTCGACTGGCTTCACGTCGCCCCGCTGCTGCGCGGGGACTTCGACGCGGCCGCGCTCGAACGGCTCGGCTCGGGGCGCAGGCTGCTGCTCGACGCGCAAGGGCTCGTGCGCGTCCGGCAACTCGGGCCGCTGACGCTCGACGCCGACTACGACGCCGAGCTGCTCCGGCACGTGTCGATTCTCAAGGTGTCGGAGGAGGAAGCCCGCGTGCTCGAGCCGCTGACCGAGCTCGGGCTCCCGGAGATCGTCCTGACGCGGGGCATCGCGGGCTCGGTCGTCTTTGTCCACGGCCGTCCGGAGGAGATTCCGGCCCGCCCCGTCGAGGGGGAGGTCGACCCGACGGGCGCCGGCGATGCCTTCGCCGTCTCGTACCTCGCCGCGCGCGCGGACGGCCACGCCCCGGTCTCAGCCGCACGGCGTGCGACGGCGCTCGTGGCGGCGCTCTTGCTGGGACAGACACGGTGATCGCGGCGGTGCAGACGATCGCCGGCGTCGTCCTCGTCGACGTTGAGGAAGAGGCGATTCTGGGTGCCGGCACGGAGCTCCCGGAGACCCACGTCCCAGAGGTCTCGCTCCCTCGCCTGGTTGCGGCCGCGCGCGCCGGTGCGACCGTCGCGGTCGTGGTCGACCGCCGTCCGCCGCTCGCGATCTCGCGGGACGGAGGCGCGACGTGGCAGGAGGCGGGGGGCGGGCTGCCGGCAGGCTTCGCGATCGCGATCGCCGAGGACGACCCCGACCGGATGCTCTACGCCGGGCGCAACCGCCTCTACGTCTCGGCCAGCGGCGGCGTCTTCTGGCGGGCGCTCGCGATCGAACTGCCGGACATCGTCGCCGTCGCCTGGATCGACTGAAGGAACGCGCGCACATCGGCATCGGAGCGCAACCGGTGTACGTCGCGCAGCGCAAAACGCCCGGGGCACGTGCGCCGGTTCTCGAAGGCGCGCCAGAGCGCGGGCCAGAACAGATAGCGGAGCGACTCGGGCCAGCGCGGCTCGACGTTGCCGTTCCAGAGCACGACTCGGTCGCGTTTGCGGACGTAGGTTCGTCGGAGGAGGCGCCACATGACGAGCGGCACCGGGAGGTCGAGCCAGACGATCGTCTCCGCACGGTCCGAGACGAGACTCCCGAGCATGTGGCCGTACAGGGAGTCCGCCACCCAGCCGTCCTCCTCGATCGCAGCGAGCACGCGCTCGCGCAGCGCCTCGGCTCCGCACGATTCCCAATTCGGCCCGTGGTGGAGCGCGTCGATCTCGACGTGGCGGATTCCGAGCGCGCGGGCGAGCTCGATCGCGAGCGTCGTCTTGCCGCTGCCGCTCGGGCCGGTGATCGCGATACGGGTCAAAGGCGAAACTCCCCGCGGGCGACGACCACCGCCGAGCCGCCGACCTCGATCCGCTCGACGGCATCGGCGCTCCCGTCCACGCGCGCATAGAGCACCGACCTGCGCCCGATCTCGACGCCCTGCACGATCTCGATCTCTTCGCCGAACGCGGCGCGGCCGTGTCGAGCGAGGTGCAGCGCGAGCGGGCCGGCTGCCGATCCGGTCGCAGGATCCTCCGCGACGCCGAGGCCCGGCCCGAACATCCGCAGCTTCCACCGGGATCCCTCGCCCGCGAAGCAGTTGATGCCGTACGCGCCGAGCGTCGCGAGGCGCTGCGTGTCGGGCGCGAGGGCAGCGACCTCGTCGGCGGAGCGAAGCGCGACGTAGACGTGCCGGATGCCGTTGTCGTAGAGCTCGACCGGCAGATCGGACGCAACGCCGAGGATGTCGAGCAGTGCGTCGGCATGCTCGAACGGCTCGACACTCGGGATCGGCTGCACCATCCGCCCGAAGCTGATCCGCGCGCCGTCCCGCTCGAGTGTGACCGGCACCGTTCCCCGTCCGGTCTCGAGCCGGATCTCGATCAGCTGCAGCGGCCCGGCCAGCACGAAAGCCGTGCCGAGACAGGGGTGGCCTGCGAAGGGCACCTCCGCAGCCGGGGTGAAGATCCGCATCTTCACGTGGCCGTCGGCCTCCGGCGGATAGACGAAGGTGGTCTCGCTGAAGTTCATCTCGCGCGCGAGGCGCTGGAGGCGCTCCTCGGGGATCTCACGGGCATCGGTGAAGACCGCGAGCTGGTTGCCCTCGAGCGGCGTGTCCGTGAAAACGTCGCACACGACGTAACGAAGCGCGGCCACGCCGCCAGCCTAACGAGAGCTGTAAGCGTTCCGTAAAAACCCGCCGCATCGTCCGGTGGCGGGGCACCGGCCGGTGATGGCCCGGTTCCTCCAGACCATCGCGCCGAGGGTCTTGCTGGCTGTAACGCTCGTCGCCGCGATCGCCATCGCGGCGACGGCGGTCGCAGGTACCGGCTTCTCGTAGCGTGGGCGCATAAGCTGGGGCCCCGATGCGGCTCCTGATCGTTCGCCACGCGGAGGCCGAGCCGGGGGAGCCCGACGAGCTGCGGACACTCACGTCCGCAGGCCGGAAGCAGGCACGCGAGCTCGGCCGCCGGCTCCGCGAGCAGGGCTTCGAGCCCGACGCCGTCGTGTCGAGCCCGCTGCTCCGCGCCCGCGAGACGGCGCGCGCGCTCGGCCTCGGCGAGCCGGCAGTGGACGAGCGCCTCGCTCCCGGCGCCACGCCGCTCGACGTGCGCGACGCCGCCGCCGGCCGCGGCGAGACGGTGCTCCTCGTCGGGCACCAGCCCGACTGCAGCCGTGCGGTCGCGGGCCTGACCGGCGGCGACGAGCCCGCCTTCCCGCCGTGCGGCCACGCGCTCGTGGAGCTCGACGGCGCGTGACGGCGATCTCCGTCCGCGGACTGCGGAAAGCCTACGGTGGGCTCGAAGCGGTGCGCGGCGTCGATTTCGACATCGCCCAGGGCGAGGTCTTCGGCCTGCTGGGTCCGAACGGCGCCGGGAAGACGACGACCGTCGAGATCCTCGAGGGCTACCGAACGCGGGACGCGGGCGAGGTCACCGTGCTCGGCCACGACCCGCAGCGGCCGGGCGCCGAGTTCCGGGAGCGCATCGGCGTCGTGCTGCAGCAGTCGGAGCTCTGGCCGACGCTCACGGTGCGGGAGACGCACAAGGTGTTCGCGGGCTACTACGAGCGGTCGCGCGACGTCGACGAGGTGATCGAGCTCGTCGGGCTCGTGGAGAAGCGCGACGCACGCGTGAAGACGCTCTCCGGCGGCCAGAAGCGCCGGCTCGACCTCGGCGTCGCGCTCGTCGGCGATCCCGATCTCGTGTTCCTCGACGAGCCGACGACGGGCTTCGACCCGGCGGCTCGGCGTGCGGCGTGGGAGATGATCCGCTCGCTGCGCGCGCTCGGCAAGACCGTGCTGCTGACGACCCACTACCTCGACGAGGCCGAACAGCTCGCCGACCGCGTCGCAGTGATGCGCGAGGGGCGCATTGTGAGGATCGGTACGCCCCGCGAGCTGACGACGGCCGACCTCGAGGTGGAGATCCGCTACCGCCGCGACGGCGAGGAGATCCTCATCCGCACGGGCGAGCCGACGCGCGTGCTGAACGAGCTGACGGCGGAGGCGCTCGCGCACGGCGAGGAGCTCGAGCGGCTCGAGGTGCGCCGCCCGACGCTCGAAGAGGTCTACCTCTCGCTCGTCGAGGAGGACGCGGAGTGAGGGTGTTCCTCCACGAGGTGCGCGCCCAGCAACTGGTCTTCTGGCGGAGCAGAGAGGCGGCGCTCTTCATCTTCCTCTTTCCGCTGCTGCTCTTCGTGCTGCTCGGCTCGATCTACAACGGGACGATCTACGGCGTGCCCGCGCCGCAGGCACTGCTTGCCGGCCTCATCGGCTACGGCTGCGCGAACACCGCGTTCGCTGGGCTCGCGATCCAACTCGTCGTGCGTCGCGAGCTCGGGATCCTCAAGCGGCTGCGCGCCACGCCGCTGCCGGCTCGGACATACGTCGCCGCGACGCTCACGTCGACGCTGCTCGTCTTCGTGATTCAGACGATCGCGCTCTTCGTCATCGGGCGAGTCTTCTACGGAACCCCGTTCCCGAGCGCGATCGGGTCGCTCATCCTCGCGATCGTGATCGGCGCCGTCTCGTTCGCGGCGCTCGGAGTCGCCGCCGCCTCGCTCATCCGCTCCGCCGAAGGCTCGTCGGCGGTCGTGAACTTCATCCTGCTGCCGATGGCGTTTCTCACCGGGTCCTTCGGCCCGACGCGCCATTACCCCGCGTTTCTGCGGGCGATCGGCGACGTGCTGCCGCTCAAGTACTTCATCGAGATCATGAACGCCGTCTATCTGCGCGGGCACGCGATCTGGACAAAACCTGCCGCAATCGGAGTGCTGGCCGCGTGGGGCGCAACTGGATTGGTCGTCGCCGCGTTGAAGTTTCGATGGGAACCAACCGAGGCCTGATGGAACCGGTAATCGCTTTTTGCGTCAGGGAGCAGGACGACCCAGCGGTCGAAGTACGCGTCAACTTCGGCATGTACGCGGGCCGTCTGGCGACGCCTGCGGAGATCGACGACCTCGCGGGTGCACTTCACGAGCAGCTCGAGTCGTTCACGATCGTCGCGGAGGACCGTCACCAGTTCGGCGGCGCAGTCGAGGCGTCGATCCACCAAGTGGTGGTCGAGGTCGAGCGCGAGCTTGCCGGGGACAGCGTCGCCAGCGTGTGCGAACTGGTCGTCGAGATCGCGGATCGGTGGGCGAACGACTGCATTGCCGCGCGCAGCATCGACGTCGCCGATCTTTAACGAATTCCGGCGGCAGTCAACGCGAACCGCGTCAGCGCGCGAGGCATGCGCTGCGCCCGGGCAATCGTCGCAGTGAGCGCCTCGACGAAGTCGTCGATGTCCTGCTCGCCGATCGGCAGTGGCGGCAGCACCTTCAGCACCGCCAGCTTGTGCCCCGCGACCTGGCTGAGAATGTGGTGTTCCGAGAAGAGCGGCGCGACGACGAGCTGAGCGAAGAGGCCCGGCTGCATCCTTTCGATCATCCGCCACGACAGACGGCCGGACGAGGCGGGCTCGCCGAACTCGATCGCCCACATCAGTCCGAGGCCGCGCACCTCCCGCACGACCTCGAACTCGTCGACGAGCGGGCGCGTGCGCTCGAGCAGGTGGTCACCGAGACGCGCGGTGTGCCCGACGAGGTCCTGCTCGTCGAGCTCGCGCAGCGTCGCGAGCCCTGCTGCCATGGCGAGCTCGTTCGGCGCGAACGTCGACCCGTGCGAGAGGGCGTTCTCCATCGAGTCGTAGACCGCCTCGTGCACCCGTCGCGACATGAGCAGAGCGCCGACCGGCACGTAGCCCCCCGAGAGCGACTTCGCAACGGGGACGAGGTCGGGCTCGAGACCCCAGTGCTCGAATGCAAACATCTTGCCCGTGCGGCCGAACCCCGTCTGCACCTCGTCGACACAGAGGAGCGTGCCGTGCTTCCGGCATAGCGCCTGAGCGCTTTCCAGGTAGCCGGCCGGCGGGAGATGTACACCCTTCCCCTGGATCGGCTCGACGAGGAAGAGCGCCACGTCCTCGCTGCGCAGCTGCCGCTCGAGCGCGTCGAGATCGCCGAACGGCACCCGGTCGAACCCGGGCAGCAGCGGCCCGAAGCGGGAGGTGAACTCGTCGTTGCCGTTCGCCGAGAGCGAGCCGAGCGTGAGGCCGTGGAAGCCGTGCTCGGCGGAGAGCACTCGGGTGCGCTTCGTCGCGGCGCGGCCGAGCTTCAGCGCGGCCTCGACGGCCTCGGTGCCGGAGCTCGTGAAGAGCACCCGTTCGAGCCGTGCCGGCGCGCGCGCGAGCAGCGCCTCGGCGAGAAGCCCGGGCAGCGCCGTGACGCCGAGCTGCACGGAGCCCGGAGTCTCGAGCTCGAGCGCCTCGATCAAAGCCGTCCGGATGCGCGGGTTGTTGCGGCCGACGTTGTACATCCCGAAGCCGCCGAGCATGTCGAGGTATCGGTTGCCGTCCGCATCGAAGAGGTACGCGCCTTGGGCGCGGGCCCACGTCCGGTCGAAGCCGATCGTCCGCAGCACGCGGACGAACTGCGGATTGATCGTCCGGCTCCAGCGCTCGTGCTCGTCGCCGGCTGCGGCGAGCAGGCCTCTCAGGTCGACCGCGCCCACGCGCGGAACGTTACGCGATCGCTGCGCGGATCGAGAGCTCGGGGCCCTCGAGGCTGACGTCGAGCACCTTTGCCGTGCGGCGGAGGAGCGCGAGGGCGGCAGGGTTGTCGCTGCTCGCGAGCGCGGTGATCTCCGCGATGCCTGCAGCGCGTGCGTCGGCGAGCAGCTCGGCCGCGAGCGCGGAGCCGATGCCCTGGTGCTGATAGGAGTCCGCGACGGCGAAGGCGATCTCTGCGCTGTCGTGGTCGTTGCGCACGAGGCGTGCGATCGCGACGGGCTGCGGGTCTCCCTCGACGTACCCGACGAGCGCGTGGTGGCTCGAGTCGATCGTCGCGAGCTGCCGCAGCTCCTCAGCGGAAAGGCAGGGCTTGGGGCCGTTGAAGCGCGTACGCCGGGACCGGTCGCCGAGGCGCTCGAAGACGGCCAGCACTGTTCGCACGTCCCCGTGGCGTAGAGGCCTCACGAGGAGGGTCGGGCCGTGTTTTGGCTTGATCACGCGAGTGTGCATGGGTGAGTTGGAAAAACCTACCCTATAGAGTTGGAAAAGTCAACTGTCTCTGGCACACTGCGTCCATGACCGAATCGACCCCTCGTCCCTGCACCGTCGCCGCCGCTCTGAACGTCTTCGGCGAGAAGTGGTCGCTGCTCGTGATCCGGGAGCTGGCCTACAACGTCCACCGCTTCGACGCGATCGCGAAGAACACCGGTGCGCCGCGGGACATCCTCACGAGCCGCCTCCGGCGCCTGGAGGCCGCTGGGGTGGTCGAGAGGCGCCAGTACCACGATCGCCCTGTCCGCTTCGAGTACCACCTCACGGAGGCGGGGAACGAGTTGCGGCCCGTGCTGCTGAGCCTCGCCCAATGGGGGGAGCGCTGGGCCGCGGAGCCGACGGTCGCGTTCACGCACAGTTGCGGCGAGGACCTCGAGCTCGTCCACACCTGCAAGGCCTGCGGCGAAGAGGTGACCGGGTTCGACCTGCGCGCCCGGAGACTCGTCGGCGACTGGACGCCGGCCACGTAGTCCGTAGCGGACTAAGTACGATGGCGCGGTGCGCCGCTTCACGCTCCTCGCTCTGATCGCCGCTACCGTCGTCGTCGGTTCCGGGGCCGCTTCCGCGCGAACGGTGGCCTGCTCGGCCAGCCGTCTGTCGGCTAGCCTGCCGGCGCAGAAGTTGCCGGCGAAGGTCGCCTCCGTGCGCGCGCGCATCGCGAAGGCGGCGGTCGCATGCGACTACCGGGCGCTTCAGCAGATCGCCTACGAGAAGGACAGCTTCACCTTCAGCTTCGGCAACGAGACGTCCGCAGCCGCGTACTGGAAGAAGCAGGAGGCCCGCGGCGACCGGCCGCTGGCGAGACTCGTGAAGATCCTCGGGCTGCCGGTGACGCGAAACGAGGCGGGCGCGTATGCGTGGCCGTCGGCCTACACCACGCATCCAACCGTGCAGGACTGGAACGCACTCGTGCGGGCGGGCGTCTACACCCGCGCCGAGGTCAATCGGATGCGGCAAGGCGGCAATGTGTACTACGGCTATCGCACCGCGATCACGAAGACCGGCGACTGGCAGTTCTTCGTCGCCGGCGACTAGACCGGCCGCCGCCAGCGCGTCCAGATTCCGGGAGCGAAGCTTGGTGCCACCGGGGGTGCGCCGTTTGCAACGGTGAAGTCGAGCGTCCCCGAGCCGTCGTTGCCGCGGGTGTCGCGCGCCAGCACCTCCAGGCGGTAGGGCCCGTCCGCGAGCCCCGTCGTGTCGAGCTCGTGCGCGATCCAGAAGAGGTAGCGGCCGGGACGGTGCGCCTTGTTCTGGTAGCTGCCGGGCGCGTAGATCCAGTTGTACAGGGCCGCAGGCATGAGCGCGTAGTGGAAGTCGACCGCGAGGTTCCAGTCTGTGACGGCGACGGTTCCGCTGAGCAGCCGCCACCAGATGAACGCGGGAGTCAGGCGAGCAACCTCCCACGGCGAACGCGGAAGGATGGGCGGGGTGTCGTAGACCTCGGCTTCGACGTCGACCGAGCCTCGCACGCGCGACGTCGCGATCGGCGCGCCCTCCGAGAACAGGCCGATCGAGGCGACGGTCGGCGGCGTTCGATCTCTGAAGGGGGTGAGCGCGCGCGGCCGGAGCGGATTGCGGTACTGACCGTCTATGGCCTCGGCGAAGTGCACGTGCCCCCAGCCGGGCAGGATGTAGCCGAGGAGCTGGTGGAGACGGACATGCTGGCCCGTGTGAACCACGGGTCGGATGTGCCAGTAGCCGAACGCCCGCCCATTGCGCCGCCGGACCGTGACGTCGGTGCGGCGAGCTCGCACGAAGCCCGGCGCCACCGCGTAGACCCGGGCGCCATCGCGGGCAACGATGTCGACGCCGAAGTGAAAGGCGGAGAGCGCCCCTTCGGCGTCGAGGTGGAACCGCGGATCGTCGAACGCGCCGCGGATGGCGTGCATCTTGTGGAACGGCCGCAGAGGCCAGCCGTACGCCGACGCGCGGGTGGTCAACGACGGGGCGGCAAGCATGGCCGCGCCGCAGATGACAAGCATCATCCCTCTCCCCCGAGCGCCCGGTATCCGGTAAGCGTACGGGGTGATCAGGCCGGTGCGGCCAGGAGGTGCGCGAGGCGCCCGATGCCAACGTCGATCAACTCGTCGTCGACGTTGCTGAACGAGAGGCGCAGGTTCGTCTTCCCTCTGCCGTCCGGGAAGAACGGCGTGCCCGGCACGACCGCGACACCTTCGTCGATGGCGCGCCGCGCGAGCTCGGCCGCGTCGACCGGGAGCGTCAGCCACGAGAAGAAGCCGCCGCTCGGGCGCGTCCACTCGACGCCGGGCGGCATCGACCGCTCGAGCGCCGCGAGCAGCCGCTCCCACCGGCGCGCGTAGAGCGCCCGCGACCGCTCGAGCTGCTCGTCGATCCAGCCGCGGCGGGCGTACTCCTCGAAGAGCCGCTGCCCGAGCGCACCGGCGCACTGGTCCGTGTTCTGCTTGGCCGAGATGAGCTGCGCGACGACCTCCGCGGGTCCCGCCGCCCAGCCGAGCCGGACGCCGGGGAAAAACGTCTTCGACGTCGTCCCGGCCTGGACGACGACATCCGGCGCGATGCTCCAGAGGCTCGCGAGCGCCGAGCCGTCGAAGCCGAGCTCGCGATAGGCAACGTCCTCGACGATCAGGAAGCCGTAGCGGCGGGCAAGCTCGACGAGCTTGGCGCGGCGTTCCGCCGACAGCGTGACCCCGGCCGGGTTCTGGTGATCCGGAATCGTGTACAGGAGCTTCGGGCGCAGGCCTGCTGCGAGCCTGCCCGCGAGATCGCCGACGTCGAGCCCGTCTGCGTCGAGCGGCACCGCGACGACGTCCGCTTCGAAGCCGCGGAACGCCATGATCGCGCCGAGGTACGTGGGGCCTTCGACGACGACGACGTCGCCTTCGTCGAGGAACGATTTCGAGACGAGCTCCAGCGCCTCGATCCCGCCGCTCGTCACGAGCAGCTCGTCGTCCCGTGGTCGCGCGCCCTGCAGCGTCTCGAGCCGGGAGGCGATCACATCTCGCGTGCCTGCGAGCCCGTGTGTCGGCGCGTACTGGAACGCCGAGGTGTCACCGGTACTTGCGAGCTCCTGCAGGAGCGCGGCCGTGCGTTCGGCGGGGAAGGTGGCCGCGTCGGGAAAGCCGCCGGCGAAGGAGATCAGATCGGGATGTCCGAGGAAGCCGAGAATCGCGGCGATGCCGTCGCCCGCCCCGCCGCGCGTCCGCATTGCGAACAGCTCCTCCCAACGCGCCGGCCGCGGTGTAACAGCCACAAGCGGACGATACCCCGTGCCGAGCGCCGCGGCGGAAATCGCCGATTTACAGCAACTTTACGCGCAGGCGGTGGCTTTTTTGCAGGCGGCGGGGATCCTGAGAAGACAACATCAACGACTACGAGAGGTGTCCAACCATGAGACGAATCATCGTCACCGCACTCCTTGCCTTCGCCGTGGCCCCGGTGGCCGCGTCGGTGGCCGCGGGGGGATCGGACGCCGCCAAGAACGCGTCCGTCGCGTGTACAGCGCTCAAGGCCAAGATGGGCGCGGCCCCGTTTGCTCAGGCGTACGCCACGTTCGGCGCCTGTGTCTCCGCACTGACACCGGTGGAGCAGCAGAACATCGCGAGCGCAAATGCCGCGTGTACGGCCGAGCAGGCTGCTGCGGACTTTGCCACCACGCACGGCGGCAAGACGTTCGCCCAGTTCTACGGGACCGGTAAGAGCGGCAAGGATGCCTTCGGCAAATGCGTCTCCACCAAGGCGCAAGCATCCTCGAAGGCCGAGCAGGCCGCCCGACCGAACCCGTCGCGGACCTGCCGTTCGCAGCGCACCCTGATGACGGCCAGCATCTTCAGCCAGACGTACGGCAAGAACGCGAACGATCACAATGCGTTCGGCAAGTGCGTCTCGAAGGCCGCGGCCGCGCAGACGCAGAACGAGAACGGTGCGTCGACGGCCTGCCGTGCAGAGCAGGAGGCAAACCTCGCAAGCTTCACCCAGACCTACGGCTCGAACGCCGACGCGTTCGGCAAGTGTGTCTCGACCAAGGCGTCTGCAAAGACGCAGGCGCAGCAGCAGGCCACCGTGTCTGCCGCCAAGACGTGTGCGAAAGAGAAGAACGCCAATGTGGCGGCGTTCAACTCCAAGTACACGACGTTCGGACGCTGCGTCTCGCAGCTAGCGAACGCGTAGTACCTCAACGCTGACCTCGGCGCCGGCTGCGACTTCGCAGCCGGCGCCGACACGAGCCCGTGTCCCAGGCGCTCTACACTGAGCGACATCGCGCCCCCGTAGCTCAGTGGATAGAGCAGCGGTTTCCTAAACCGCGTGCACTGGTTCGATTCCGGTCGGGGGCATGCGTTCCATTCCCCCGCGCGCTACTCGAACCGGACGAGGGGGGGATCACGGAGAAGCCGACGAGGGCCCACCCTTCGAACGCGACGGCGCGCCCGTCACCGGTGAGGGCCCGTCAGAACGCCCCTGGTTTGAGGGGCGGCGCCGCCGACTTCGCCGATCGATCGGTCTGGTCAGAAGCCGGCAGCCTCCCCGGCGCGACGTGGCCCCGCCGATCCGTACAACGTCCCATTGTCTCCGAGCCAGCTCATTTGGAACGTGCCCATGTGGTAGTCGTACGCTGGCAATGGGTCGACGAGCACTCCGAGATCTGCCAACCCATCGATGACAGCCGCCGGGATCCGGCTCTCGATCGACAGCTTGTAGTCGTTCTCGAGTGGCAGCATCCGCGGTGCGTCTTCGGCGTCGTACGGTGTCATCCCGTAGTCGAGGACGTTGGACAGAACCTGTGGCACGGTGCAATGAACGTTGCCCGGTGATCCAAGCGACCACCAAGGTCTTCCGTCCTTCAGAACAATCGTATTCCCGATGATCGAGCGCATGCGGCCGCCGCCGGTGAACCATCCTCCGATCGCGGCATCAAGGCTCGTCATCCCGTGGCTGCCCACCATTGGGACTCCGTCCAGCACTTCACCCGGGATGCCCCCGCTCTGCAGGGTGTTCATCATCTGTACCCAGTTGCCGTGGGCATCGACCAGGCTGAGCTCGCAACTGCCGGCAGGTTGCTTCGGCGTGCCGCCTGCCGCGGCAAGCGAGTTCGGGACGGAGGTGAGCCGCACGTGCTCGGCGAGCCCGGTCTTCGGCTTGCTGCGCCGCAGGATGTCTGCCAGCAGGGCATGGAACTCAGACGACATCAATGTCTCCGTCGGATCTTCGAACGTCATGGGATCGTTGAGTGCGCCCGTTTCGTAGCTTGCGCGCCGGAGCGCGTGGCCGAAGTAGTAGAGCGCCTCGGCAGACTCGGTGTAATGCCCCAAGGAGGGCAGATCGAGGTGCGCAAGGACTCCGAGGACGATCGAACAGAAGACGCCTTGCCGTTCGGGAACGGAGAGCTGCACGATCTCGACGTCTCGGTGGCGGTAACGGAGACCTTCGCCCCAGCGCGGTTGAATGGCGTTCATGTGCTGGAGTTCGATCATCCAGCCGAGCTCGTTGGCGCGCTCGACGAAGCGCCGTGCCCACTCGCCGGTGATGAAGAAGTCCGGGCCTTCCTCCGCCAAGCGGCGGAGCGTCGTTGCGAGCTCCGGTTGCGCGCACCGATCGCCGACTTGCGGCAAGTGTCCGTGCGGCGTGAAGTGCGCGCGGCCGGACGGCGTGTAGAGGTAGAAGTCGACCGTTTGGCCCATCACGAGGTGTTCGAATGAATCGACGACGTGGCCTTCCTCGGCCCATCGGATTGCCGGCTCGCAGAGTTGCGCCCAGGGTTTGGTCGCGAAGCGCTCGTGCAGCGCCTTCATCCCCGGCATGAATCCAGGAATCACTGCGTAGGGGCTCATCCCGGAGGAAAAGGGGCCCTTCCCTTGCGGCACCCGTGTGAAGGGGGCAAGACCTGGAACGATCGTGCCCATGCTGTTGAGCTCGTAGATCTTCGCCGACGCTGCGTCCCAATAGAGAAACGTCACGGTGCCGGTGTGGTTCGTCATGTCCTGCTGCACCGTTGCCTGCACGAGGCAGCCGGCGATCGCAGCATCGACGGCGTTTCCGCCGGTGCGCATGACGTCGAGCATTGTTTGCGTGACAATGGGATGCTGGCTCGAGCAGACGGCGTGATCTGCCGTTACGGGCTGCTTTGGCCCGACGCGCGCGCTTAGCTCATTCATGCGGGAAGATTCCGGCGAGCGGGCTTAGGACCGGTTTGTAGGGACGCTGAGGAACAGCATCAGGTGTGTGCGGAGCCACGAAGACCGGCCGGTCGGCGCCGTCGAGGCCCCCCGGCTCCTCAGCGTGATGGGAGGTCGCCATTTGGTAGTCCACTCCGATCTGGATCAGCGATTGCTCGGTGAACGGCAAGCCGATCAGCTGCATACCGACCGGCCCGCCGTCGACGCGACTGCGGCCGGCGGGAAGCGAGAGCACAGGGAAGTTGACGTCGTTCCACATCGCGAACAGCCAGGGGATCGCCTCGATGTCGAGGGGGTGCTCTGCGGCCGTCGCTTGGTCCGACGGGAGTTCGTCCCTCTTCAGAACCTCCGCAGCCGATCCCGGCTCTGTGACCGCATCCAGTCGCAGTTCTTCAAAGATGCCGTGCCATTTACTGACGAGCTCGGCGCGCTTGATCTGCGCCTGAACGTACTCCACGGCCGTGCCGACGCCTTCGACCATCGGATTGAACAGTGCCTTGAACTCGGCGCGGTGAAGATCTCGCCGATCTGCAAACTGCTCGTGGATCGCAAGCGCCTCGGCGCCGAGGATCGTTTGCCAGCCGGCTCCGGCGCCTCCGTTCTCCTCCAGCGGGTTCTCGGGACGGTCGTACTCGACGAGCGTGGCGCCAAGGGCGACAAGCTCCTCGGTGAAGCGCGCCCAGACTTCCGCAACGCCCGCGGCAAGAAAGTCGTCGGCGAAACGGGGGACTCCGATCCGGGTCGCCGCCAGCGGAAGAGGGCCCGACCGGGGCTCCGCGAGGACCGAGAGCTTGGCGGCCTGCGCGATTGTCGCGCGGTCCCGCGAGTCCGGTCCGGCAATGGCCTGCAGGATGAGGGCGCAGTCTGCGGCGCTCCGCGCCATCGGGCCGACGACGTCATACGTAAACGTGATCGGGATGCAGCCGGCAGCACTGACCAGCCCGAAGGTCGGCTTGATCGCCGTGAGGTTGAGGAAGGCAGCCGGAATGCGGATGCTGCCGCGGCCGTCCGTACCGAGCGTCGCCGGCGTCATGCGCGCTGCGACGGCGACGCCGCTTCCGCTACTCGAACCACCGGGGCTGAAGCTGTCGTCCCAGGGGTTGACGCCCCATGTGCCGCACGCGAACTCCCCGCAATGAAGATGTCCGAGGAGCACGACGCCCGCGTCGCTCAGCCGCGCCCACACCGTGGAGTCGATCGACGCGACGTTGCCGCGCAGCACCGCGCTGTCGGCGGTGAGCGGCCGCCCGGCGACCCCGATCACATCCTTCAGGCCGATCGGAATACCGGTGAGCGGCCCGCCGTTTCCGGCGTCCAACTGCTGATCGGCCGCGCGAGCAGCTGCCACTGCCGAGTCTTCGTATACGTTCAGCCACGCCGAGTAGAAGGGATCGCGGCGCTCGATGCGCTCGAGGCACGCAGTGGTGAGCTCTTGGGAGCTCAGACGTCCCGTACGCAGTGCGGCTGATGCCTCGGAGACACCGAGGTCTGCAGGGTGGTCGCTCATGCCTCTGCCGCGACCGGCTGCGCTTCGCGTTCGCCGTCGGCATGACTGCCGATCAGATGGCGGCCGTACCAGTCCCTGACCCTCTTCCACGAGTCGAGCAGATACTCAGTCTCGGCCCAGCCGTGACCGGCGCGCGCGTAGATTACGAGTTCTGTCTCGCAGCCGGCATCTGCGAGCGCTTGGTAGAACTCTTGAGCCTGGCCGATCGGCGTGCAGAGATCGAGCTGGCCGTGCAACAGAAGCGTCGGCGTCGTGCAGTTGCGCGCATGCATGACGGGCGAGCGTTCGAAATAGCCGGCGCCGACATCGTAGGGGTCGCTTTGCAGGAACAATTCGTCAAAGCGACCGATGTTGGTCGTGTTGTGGAAGCTGAGCCAGTTCGATGTGCACGCGAACGGTATCGATGCGGCGAACGCTTTCGTCTGCGTCGGCGCCCAGGTGGACATGAAGCCCCCGTAGGAGCCTCCAGTGATCCCGACCCGCTGCGGATCAATGACCCCCGCCTCGGCGAGCGCCTCCACGCCCGCCAGGATGTCGGCAAGGTCCCCGCCGCCCATGTCGCCGAGATTGGCGCGCGCGAATTCTTGGCCACGCCCAGTGCTGCCGCGAGGGTTCGGCAAGAGCACCGCGTAGCCTTCGTTTGCAAGGAGCAAGCCGAGGTGCATGTAGCCGGGGCTGAACGTGAAGGTCCATGCATTTGTTGGCCCTCCGTGCACGATCACAACGAGCGGCAGCGGCCGATCATGATTGTCCGGGAGCACGAGCAACCCTTCGATCTCGAGTTGGTCGTGTGCGAACCAGGAGCACCGCTCGACGATCGTTCCTGGCCGCTCGGTGAGCGCTTGGTTGAAGCTGGTCAGGTTCCGCCAGCGGCGATCGGCGGTGTCGAGCATGGCAATCTCCGGCGGCTCTCCGGGCGCCTCCTTCGCGGCGGCGACGAAGCGGCCGTCGGAGCTGAAGCTCGCAACGATTCGGTGAGTGGTCCCCAGGGTGGCGGCGCCTCGCCAAAGCTCCTCGATGCTGCCGTCAAGGGCAACACGACCGCACATACTCTCGAGTCCGCGCAGACCGACGTACGCCAGCCGACCGTCGTCCAGCCAGCGCACCTTGGTCACGTCGAGCGTAGGCGTAAGGTTCGTTACGCTCCCGTTGTCGAGCTCGACCACCATGATCGTTCCAGTTAGGACGGTGCGGTCGCTGCCGAATCCCTCGATGAACGCCACTCGGCTCCCGTCGGAGGAGAGTACGGGCGATTGAAGTTGCCACTCGGTGGTGTAGACGGTTCGCATCTGGCGGGAGTCCAGGTCGAGCACCGCGATTTCGGCGTCGTACCAAGCACTCTCGGTCGGGTCGGGTGTAACCACGGCGACCGCGTAGCTCCCGCCGTTCCAGCTGAACTCCCAGATGTTCACGCCTGGCGGGCTCACCTCCTCGGTTTGGCCGGTTGCAGCATCGATCCGGAAGAGGCGACGCCACGTCGAACGGGGGCGTCGCACTTCGGGATCGGCCCGCTCCACATCCGCCGCTTCCACCTTGGTCGCACTTTGGCCGCCCGCCCGATCCGAGCCGGGGTCAGCTGCGAGCACCACCAATGCGGAGCTGTCTGCTGCCCAGGCGATGTCTTCTATCGAGCCGGCGACGTCTCCGACGGCTCTCGCTTCACCACGGAAGTCGAGTAGATGGAGGGAGAGCAGACCGCGCTGATTGCGATCGGAGGCGAAGGCCAGCGTCCGTATGTCGGGAGCCCAACGAGGGAGCGCGTCGTTGCCGGGGCCGCGAGTTGCCTGCCAGGGGTCGCTGTCAGGGTCGCCGATCCAGATCCGCCCGTCGGCGTGTCCGTCTTTGGGATACGAGGACGGTCGCGTGACGAAGGCGATGCGGCGCCCGTCGAAGGTGAGGTCGACCTCACCGACCGAACGCAGATCGAGCAGGTCATCCATGCTCAGCGTTTCGGGCACGACCGACGCTCCTTTGCTTGCCGACAAGAGAGTAAGCAAGCAAAGTGAAACTCTTTTTCTAGTCTCGCGTCAAGCCGGGTGTGAATCCCGAGCCGGTCAGCCGCCGCTGCGTGGGCGGCCACGGCGGTGCGAATTCGCTCCGAAGAGGTCAGCCCAGCTCTTGCCTAACGACTGCGCTACGCGATCTTCGAGGAAGTGGAAGTGGAAGTCGAGCGCCCTGTCAAGTTGCGCCGGATCGCGCGCGGCCATTGCGTCGAGCTGGCGTCGATGGATGCGATGAACGAGGGCCGCTTCTTCAACCGACTCTTGATATGCGTCGCGCACGGGTGCGAGGTGCCGATAGACGAACTGAAGTGTTTCCTCGAGCACGTGATTGTGGGCAGCCCGTGCGACCGCGCGGTGGAACATCATGTCGGCGCGGAGCACCTGGGCGCTCCCGATGCCGATTACGAGGAGCAGATCGACCGTCCGCTCAATCTCATGGACGTCGTCTGCGGTTGCCGCCTTCATGGCTTCGTGTGTGATCGCGGTCTCGATGATCCGCCGTGCGCGAAGCGTCTCGAGGACCGAGTGCTCTTCGGTGGCGATGTTGCTGGAAATTGCCTCGGTCGGCAGGTAGTCGGACCGCAGGAAGATTCCGCCCGCCTTGCCTTGCTTGACGCTCAGAAGCCCCGAGCGCTCGAGCACACGCAGTGCTTGGCGCAGCGTCGGCTTCGAAATCCCTAGCTGCTGTGAGAGGTCGCCCTCGTTCGGGAGCCGGTCGCCCGAACGTAGACGCGTTCTCTCGATGCCGGCGATGATGTTCTCGATCGCGCTCTCGAACGTTCGGATCGAGCGGATGGGCTGCGCGAATGGTTTCGGAGGTGGCTGCGGTGCGGGATCGATGGGAGCTGTTGCGTGATCCGTCGTCGGTCGGGTCTTGGCAGGCAAGTGGCTGATGCTACCGGAGCCCGTCTGAGCGCTCGTTCGGCGGGTCGAGCCGATCGCCGCGAACCGTGTCATGACCCGAGAGAGCGGCCTGTTCCACTGCATTCTTCAGCGAGCCCACGAGGTGACGCTCGACCTGTTCTTCGTCCCATTCGACGCCGTTGAGGCACTGGGCCGCGAACACGTCGGCCGTCGCGGCGAGCTGCGCGAGCGCATCCGGAACGTGGAGCGCCGCCACCGGTTCCATGACGTTCAGGTCCAGCTCGCCGGAGGCGACGGCTAGCTCGACCGCATAGGCGGCGGCGCGGATCTCGAAGCTCGCCTGAAGTACGAGCTCGGGAATCACAGGGTTGATCTTTCCCGGCATGATCGACGATCCCGCTTGAACGACCGGCAAGTGAACCTCGGCGATCCCTCCGAACGGGCCAGACGAAAGGAAGCGAAGATCGCTCGCGACCTTTGCGAGGGTGATCGCGGCCGTTGCAGTCGCCCGCGCAGTGGCGAGCAACGGGTCGAGGTGTGCGAGTGCGTCGAAGAGGTCGGGCGCCGAGCGCAGCGGAAAACCGGTTCGTGCTGCCAGCCGCGCGACCACCTCTTGGCGGTAGACCTCCGACGCACCCAACCCTGTCCCCACTGCGGTGGCGCCGAGGGGGATCGCAAGGAGCGCTTCGGCGGCGTCGCTCAGACCGGCGGCCGCCCGGCGTACAGCCTTCGCCTGGGCGGCGTGGTAGGAGTGGACGGGAAGGGGCACTGCATCACGAAGGCACGTGCGGCCGAGGCGTTCCAAGTTGGGGTAACGCTCCGCGAGCCCGTCGAGTGCTCGAGCGACCGCGTCGAGGCCCGCGAGCGCCGGTGCTAGGCATGAAAGCGTCGCCAGTTGCACAGCGGTTGGGTACACGTCGTTGGTCGACTGTGACCGGTTGGCGTGATCGAGAGGGTGGACGAGGTCGTAGCTGCCGTAGCCTCCGCCGAGCAGCTCGGCTGCACGGTTTGCGAGCACCTCGTTCATCGCCATGTTGGTCGCTGTTCCACCGCCTCCCTGGATCAACGAGAGTGGGAACTGCTCGTGCCAGCGCCCTGCCACGATTTCGTCTGCGGCTCGGCAGAGTGCTACGGATCGACACTCATCGATCACTCCAGCCTGCGCGTTCGCTTCGGCTGCTGCTGCCTTGACGTGCGCAAGCGAGCGCAGCAACTCTGGACGGTCCGCGACGCGCGGCCACGGTCCGGGGAAGTTCTTCAAGGCTCTGACGGTGTGGACCCCGAAGAGCGCGTCGTCCGGGACCTCGACCGGGCCTAGTTCGTCCACCTCGACTCGCATCGGCGACCCTTCGAACTTGAAAGAGAAACCCTTTTCCCTTCATAGTGACTCTACTGAACCGGACGGGGGCCCACCGTGACGCTCGCCGCACAAAGAGCCAATCGGCTCGGCGCAATTCAGGACGAGATGCGACGCCAAGAGGTCGACCTGTTGGTGATCGGCCCGAGTTCGAACCTCCGCTACGCGCTCGGGTTCCGGGCGCTTGCGACCGATCGGTTGACGGCGCTGCTTGTGAGCCAGGACGCGGCCGTCATGTTGATGCCTGACTTCGAGTCACCGGAGTTCGTTGCGGCTACGAGTTTCGAGAACGTCGCACCTTGGGCTGATCGGGACGGCCCGTCGCGGGGGGTGCGCGAAGCCTTCGAGCGCCTACCCGGGCTTCCGTCTGATCCGCGGACACTCGTCGACGACGAGCTGCCGTTCCAGTTCTTTACGCATCTGCGAGGACGGCTCGGCCGTGATCCCGGTCTCGCGAGCTCCCTGATCGGCGAACTCCGGCTCGTGAAGTCAAGCGAGGAGCAGCAGCGAATCGAGCGAACAGGGGCGGTCATCTCGGAGGCGATCGATCTTGCGCAGGAACGGGCGGAGCCGGGGATGACCGAGCTGCAGCTCAAGCGGTTGCTCGAGGCGTTCCTCTGGGATGCCGGCTCGGACACGGTTGACTACGTGCTCGTGCAGGCTGGGTCGAACTCGGCTGCACCACACCACACCGCCGGCGACGACCTCCTGCGGGAAGGCGAGCCGGTGCTTGTCGACATCGCCGTTTGTCTGGACGGCTACTTCGCAGACATCACGCAGCAGACTTTCTTGGGCGATCCGACCCCTGAGTACAAAGCCGCCTACGAAGCGGTACACGCCGCTCAGCTGGCCGGCGTTAGCGCCGCACGCGCAGGTGCACTTGTCGAGGACGTGGCGGCCGCGGCATCCTCGGTGCTCGCCGCTCGCGGCTACGCCGACTGGAGCGGACCGCGAACCGGTCACGGCTTGGGCGCCGACGTGCACGAGGCGCCGTCGGTCGTTGAGGGCAATACCGTCGCGCTGGCCCCGGGCAACGTGATTACGGTCGAGCCGGGCGTCTACCTCCCGGGCCTTTGGGGCATCCGCATCGAAGACACGGTTGTGGTCACCGACGGAGATCCCGGCGTCGTGACTCGCGGCTCGCGGCCTCTCCACGCCAGGGCCTTCTAAGCCGTCGTCGCCTAACAGCGCAGCGACTTGACAGGATAAAGAGAAATCGATTTGCTGTTTTTCATCCGTGGTGCTTCCAAAGCCAGCACGAGTGAGAACAGCCGGTGAGACTCTCCAGTTCGAGGGCCGCGCCGTTCCCGTCCATCCGCAGGACACGATCGCTTCTGCTCTCTTTCGCGTCGGCGTGCGCGTTTTCTCACGGTCGTTCAAGTACCACCGTCGCCGCGGCCTGTACTGCTTGACCGGCGATTGCCCGAACTGCTTGGTGAACGTCGACGGTGATCCCTGTGTGCGTGCGTGTGTGACCGCTGCCACTGCAGGTCAAGTGGTGCGCCGCGAAACGGGTTGGCCCTCGGCCGACCACGACGCGATGAGCGTCCTCGACAGGGTGCATCGCCTGCTTCCCGTGGGCTTCTACTACAAGACTCTGCTTCGACCGGCGTGGCTGTGGCCGCTTGCCGAGCCGTGGGTGCGGCGCGTAGCCGGCCTCGGTCGGATTCCCGTCGACCAGCCATCGCCGTATCGCGAAGTGCGACATCTCCATCCCGACGTTGCGGTCATCGGTGGCGGTGTTGCTGGTCTGTCGGCTGCGCTCGCGGCCGCGGAGTCCGGCCGCACCGTTGTTCTGTGCGACGAGGGGAGATTCGGCGAAAAGGTTGCCCCGGGTAGCACGCGCGAGCGCATCATCGAGCTTGCCGAGCAGGCGCGGGGCATGCCGAGAATCACTGTCCTCGAGAGGACCACAGCCACCGGCATCTACGAGGGACCGCTCGTAGTCATGAACGAGCGCTCCTTCCTGCATCTTGTCCACCCCACCTCGGTCGTGGTTGCCACCGGCGCCGTCGACGAGCACGGCGTGTTCACGGGCAACGACTTACCCGGCGTGTGGCTCGGTCGCGGCGCTGCCCGGCTTGCGGGAGTCCACGCTGTCCTTCCCGGACGCCAGATCGTCATGGTAGGAGCCGGCGCGGAAGCCGAGCGGCACGCGCAGACGTTTCGCGCGGCGGGCGCGCAGGTCACCACCTTCGCTCGCGGCCGGGTCGTGCGGGCATTCGGCCGGCGCGCCGTCAAGGAAGTGGATCTCGACCTCAACGGCGAACGCCGGCGGGTTCGTTGCGATGCACTTGTCTTGGCAACCGGTTTGATTCCGCGCGACGACCTTGCGCGGCAGGCCGTCGGGCTGCCGGTCGCTTGCGCCGGCGATGCTGCGACGCCCGGCGCCACTACGGCCGATGCGGAGCTGAGCGGCCGACGCGCAGGCCTCGGTGAGGCGGCCGCTGCCGAGCCACTACCGCTACCGAACGCGGCTTCGGAAGGAATCGTCTGTTTCTGTGAAGACGTCAGCGTGTCGGAGCTCGAGCACGCGTGGGCGGAAGGGTTCCACTCGACGGAGATCATCAAGCGCTACACGACCGCAACGATGGGACCGTGCCAGGGGGCACTGTGCCATCGGCACGTCCGAGCATTCGTGCGAGCTCGGACCGGCGCGACCGGCCCTGCCGAAGGTCCAACGACCGCCCGCCCTCCTGTGCGCGGCATGACACTCGAGGAAGCTGCGGCAGGTGTGCGGCAAGAGATTCATCAAGTGACGGCGCTGCACCGACGTCACCTCGAGCTCGGGGCGGCGATGGAGCCCGCTGGCCCATGGCGACGCCCGCAACGGTACGCGGATCTGCTCGACGAGTACTGGGCGGTGCGAAAGTCCGTCAGCGTCATGGATGTCGGGACCTTGGGAAAGTTTCTCGTCGCGGGTCCGGACGCCACCGAGTTTCTCGAGCGGGTCTATCCCTGCAGCATCGGCGATCTGCAGCCTGGACGCCTTCGCTACGCACTGCTGCTCGGTGAGCAAGGCTTCGTCGTCGACGACGGTATCGTCTGCGCGCTCGAACGCGGACGCTGGTACCTGACGTTCACGTCAGCAGGCGCCGGCGCCGCCGAAGCGATGCTCCGCGACTGGATCGAGACGTGGCAACTCACAGTTCACCTCGTCGACCTGACCTTTGCACGTGGCGCGATCAATGTCGCCGGGCCACGCTCGCGTGAGCTCTTGCAGCGCGTGAGCAGCGACCCAGTCGACAACGACTCCTTCCCCTACCTGCGGCACCATGAGATAACCGTCGCCGGAGTCGAGTGTCTCGCGATCCGGCTCGGCTTCGTCGGTGAGTTGAGCTACGAGCTTCACCACCCCAGCTCGCAAAGCGTGGAGCTCTGGGACGCGTTGCTCGCCGCCGGCAGTGAGCTCGGGATCCGTCCTCACGGCCTGGACGCGCTGCGGCTATTGCGTCTCGAAAAGGGACACATCATCGTCGGCCAGGACACCGACTTCGACTCCACGCCCGCCAAGTTGAACATGTCGTGGGCCACGAAGCTCGACAAGGAATTCGTCGGGAGGCTGGGCGTGCAGCGCGCGGCCGCGCAGGAGATGGAGCGCAAGCTCGTCGCACTCGAATTCGAGGGCGAGGCACCGCCCGAGGGTGCAGCGCTACGGGTATCCGGCCGCTACGTCGGACATCTCACCTCATCCTGCCATTCGCCGGCACTGGGTCGCGGTGTCGGCCTCGGTTGGGTCAGTCGGCTCGACGGTTCGTTCCCGACCCGGGTGGAGACCGACAAGGCAATCGGCACCGTCGTCGATCGCGCCTTCTACGACCCGCAAGGCGTGCGGCTTCGTGCTTGAGCTCCGTGAGTCGCTTGCATCAGTAGTGGCCTGTCACGCTGCCGCCGATGTGCTCGACGGGTTCACGATCGAGGCCACGGTTTCCGTGCGAGTCGCCCAGGATGAGCTGCTGCTCATCAGCGAGCCCTCCCGGTGCGACCAGGTGCTCGTCCGTGCAGAGGAAGCGCTCGCGCCCGTTGATGGCCTCGTCGTCGACGTCTCCGACGGCTACGCCGTCTGGACCCTTCACGGCGACTGGCGGGAGGCGTGGGCTCGGCTCTGTGCGGTGCCGTCGCCGCCGGCTTCGGCTTGCGTCCAGGGACTGTTCGCAGGGGTGCCCGCGAAACTCGTGAGCGCGGAGGAAGAGCTTCTCGTGATGGCCTCTTCGGTGCTGTCGCAGCACGTACGAGAACGCGTGCTTTCTGCCTGTCACGACCTCGACCCTCAGGAGCTGGAACCGACGCCGCTCTCGGTGCCGGCATACGAGGCTGCGGTATGAGCGGTTTGCTGCGCCACCGCGTCTACCTCCGCAGCAGCAAGCCGAAGAACCGCTACGACGTGGTCATCATCGGCGGCGGCGGCCACGGACTCGCCACGGCCTACTACCTCGCGTCGCGGCACGGCATCACCAACGTCGGCGTTTTCGAGCGCAGCTACATCGGCTCCGGCGGATCGGGGAGGAACACAACCGTTCTGCGTGCGAATTACAAGATGCCGGAGTCGGTCGCGTTCTTCAAACAGAGCTTCGACCTCTACCAGCGCCTCTCGCTCGAGCTCGACTACAACCTGCTCGTCTCCCGGCGAGGAATCTTCTGGCTTGCCCATAGCGAGAACTCGCTACGGCTCCAGCGCGAGCGTGCGTTCCTGAATCAGGCGGCCGGCGTCGACACGATCTTCATCGGCCCCGACGAGGTCAAGAAGCTCTGCCCGCAGATCGACCTCAGTGCGGGAGGCAAAGGCCACCCCGTCCTAGGCGCCTCCTACCATGCCCCGGGCTCCGTAATCCGGCATGACGCCGTCGTCTGGGGATACGCCGCTGCCGCACAACGGCTCGGCGTCGACGTGCACGAGGGTATGGAGGTGACCGGCATCCGGGTCGAGAACGGCGCCGCCGTCGGGATCGAGACCTCCGGGGGCTTCGTCGCCGCGGGAACGGTGGTCTCTGCGGTCGCGGGCTACTCCAGTCTCGTGGCTGCGTTTGCGGGCGTGAAGCTGCCGATCACCAGTCACCCGCTACAGGCGTTCGTAACGGAGCCCTACAAGCCGATCCTCGACCGGATCGTCGCGTCTGCAGACATGCTGGTCTATATCTCGCAAACGTCGCGGGGGGAGATCCTCGTCGGCGCGGAGATCGAACGCTACACGACCTACTCGACGCGCTCGACCTTCTCGTTTCTTGCGGACTGCTCGTCGCGGGCGATCGATCTCCTTCCGTTCACGGCGAGGCTGAGGATCCTGCGGCAGTGGACGGGCATCTGCGACATGAGCCCCGACTACTCCCCGTTGATGGGGAGAACCGAGGTGGAGCGCTTCCTCGTCACCGCGGGCTGGGGAACCTGGGGCTTCAAGGCGATCCCGGCCGGCGGGCGCGCGATGGCCGAGCTCGTCGCGACCGACCGCGTTCCCGCGCTGATCGAGCCGTTCCGCATCGACCGCTTCCGCGACGACCGCGCCATTCCCGACCGCAGCTCCGCCGGGACGCACTGATGGGCTTTCAGATCGACTGCCCGAACTGCGGCCGCCGCTCGTATCACGAGTTCTGGTTCGGCGGGGAGTTGCGCGCGTACGACCGGGACGCGACGCTCGACGAAGACTACGAGTCGACCTGGCTGCGCGCCAACGCGGGCGGTGAACAGGTCGAACGCTGGTTCCACTATGCGGGCTGTCGACGGTGGCTGACGGCGAGCCGCGACACCTTCACCAATGCAGTCGCGCCACCACCTCCGTGAGCGCAGCGGGCTCGACGTGGCAGATCGACGCCGACGCGGCGGCGCTTCATGCGGATGCTGTCGTCTGGGACCAGCACGGATGCCTGCCGCTCCGCCCGGACTCGGACGCCGTCGACGACCTGGAGCTCTACCGCCGCGCCGGCGTCGACGCCGTCTCGGTCAACGTCGGCTTCGACCTCACGCCGGCGCTCGACACGATCAAGGCGCTCGCCGCCTTTCGCAACGGCGTGCTCAGCCGCCCCGACCGCTACGTCCTCGCCTCCACGGCTGCCGACGTCGCGCGGGCCAAAGACACCGGCCGTTTGTGCGTCGCGTTCGACCTGGAGGGGACCGAGCCCCTGGACGGGCAGCTCGATCTCGTGCAGATGTACTACGAGCTCGGAGTGCGAACGATGCTGTTCGCGTACAACCTCCCGAACCGAGCCGCCGGCGGTTGCCACGGCGATCCCGCGCAGGGCCTGACGCGGTTCGGGAAGTCCGTGCTGCGTGAGATGAACCGGGTCGGGATGATCGTCGACGCGACCCACTGTTCGGCTCGGACCACGTTCGATCTGTTCGCGCTCTCGACATCGCCGGTCATCTTTTCGCATTCGGTGCCGCAGGGAGTCCGGCGTCACGACCGGAACATCACCGACGAGCAGATGAGGGCGTGTGCGGCAACCGGGGGCGTGGTCGGCATCAACGGCGTCGGAATCTTCCTCGGCGAAAACGATGCGAGCACCGCGGCTCTCGTTCGTGCAATCGAGTACGCCGTCGACGTCGTGGGCCACGAACATGTCGGGCTCGGGCTCGATTACGTCTTCGATCAGGATGAGCTGAACGCGTATCTGGCCGGAAATCGTCATACCTTCCCTCCCGGAAGTGGCTATGGCGACTACGCGACGCACGAGTTTGCAAGCCCTACACAGCTGCCCGAGGTGACTGAGGCTCTGCTCCGGCGCGGCCACCCTGCAGACGCCGTCCGGGCGATCGTCGGCGGCAACTTCTTACGCGTCGCAAAACAAGTCTGGCTATGAAGGCTTCAACCAGGCGACGTCCGCGCGCGGAATCGAGTCAACCAGCCGCTTCGTATAGTCGTGCGCGGGCTGGTTGAGAACAGCGTCCACAGGGCCCGCCTCCACGACTTCTCCCTTGTAGAGCACGTAGACGCGCTCGACGATCTGACGCACGACAGCCAGATCGTGCGTGATGAACATGTAGCTCATCCCGAATTCGTTCCGCAGCGCGGCGAAGAGATTGAGGATCTGAGCCTGTACCGAGACGTCGAGCGCCGAGACCGGCTCGTCGCAGACGAGCAGCTTCGGCTTCACCGCCAGCGCCCGGGCGATCGCCACCCGCTGCCGTTCTCCGCCGGAGAGCGCCACCGGCTTCCGCGTTGCATACGCCGCAGGCAGGCCCACTCGCTCGAGTAGTTCCTTCACGGTCTTGTCGCTGTGGCGGCTGCGCGGGTCGGTTGCCTCCACAGCCTCGCGGAGTGTCGAGCCGACCGTCCGGACCGGATTGAGCGAGGAATAGGGATCCTGGAAGACGATCTGCACCGTGCGTCGGATCGCTTGCCGGTGCTTCGAGGAGAGCGTCCGATAGTCGGAGGCATCGATGCCGCCGATGCGGATCGAGCCGCCGGTCGGCGTCTCGAGACCGACGATGCAGCGCCCGAGCGTCGTCTTCCCGGAGCCTGATTCGCCAACGAGGCCGACGCTCTCGTTCTCACCGATCTCGAAGGAGACGCCGTCGAGCGCCGTAACGCGGCGCTCGCCGCTGACGAAGACCTTCCGTACGTCCGCTCCTTGTACGAGCGCCGAAGCCGAGGCCGGCGGAAGCTGCACGTGCTCCGCTCCGGACGCAGCTCTCCGCCTCTCTGACATCTCGGACCGGATCTCGTCGATCCTCACGCACGCGCTGGCGCGAGCCGGCGCCAGGGGTCGGAGCGGCGTAGGTCCAGCGACGCAGACGCCCGACGACCAGGTACAGCGGGCTGCGAACGGACACTGTTCTTCGACGTCGTCCGGCTCCGGCACTGTGCCTTCGATGGACGGGAGCACGAGGAGGCGTCGGTCGCCGGGGGGCTCGGAGAGCAGCAGCCCGAGCGTATACGGGTGCAGCGGCTCCGCTTCGATCTCGGCCGCGGGTGCGACCTCGAGCAGCGCGCCGGCGTAGAGGACATAGATGCGGTCGCACATGGCAAAGGCCACACGCAGGTCGTGGGTGATCATGATCAAGCCCATCCTGCGCGACTCCTGCAGGGACTTGAGCAGCGCGAGGATCTCGCGTTGCGTCGTCACGTCGAGCGCGGTCGAGGGTTCGTCCGCGATCAAGATCTTCGGATCGCGTGCCAGGGCTGCGGCGATACCGACGCGCTGCCGCATACCGCCCGAGAGCTCGAACGGATAGCGATTGGCGACGGTGGCGTCGCGGATTCCCACCTCGGCGAGCCTTCGCACCGCCTCGGCATGCCGCTCGGCTCTCCGCAGCCTCCCGCCGTCTTGATTTCGCAGGAGCTCGTCGATGTGGCGTCCGCAGCGGCGAAGCGGGTTGAGCATCGTGAACGGATCCTGGAAGACGAGCCCGATCTCCGAGCCGCGGAGCGAGCGCATCGTCCGCTCCGGCAGCTTGAAGAGATCGCGACCGCCGTAGTCGACGATTCCGGTGGCAGTCACGCCGTGCGGCAACAGCCCCATCAGCGCCCGCGCGGTCATCGACTTGCCGCTCCCGGACTCACCGACGATCCCGATCGTCTCGCCGGCTGCCAGCGAGAGCTCGACGTCTGAGACGATCGTGCGGTCGTGCGCACCGATGCGGGCTCTGATCGTCAGATCTCGCACCTGGAGCAGCAGGTCGCGCGCCGTCTCCTGCGTGGTCTCGGCGAGAATCCGGCTCACCGGGCGCGACCTCGGTCGGCCAGGCGCTCGTACATCCAGTCCCCAAGCAGGTTGACCGCGGTTGCCGTCAGAACGAGCGCAGCCGCCGGCCCGAGCGCGGCGAGGGGATTCTGGAAGAGGAGGTTGCGATTGTCGGCAATCATTCGTCCCCAGTCCGCCGTGCCCGGGCTCACGCCGAGGCCGAGATACGACAGCCCTGAGAGGGCGACGAGGCTGAAGGCGAAGTTCAGGAACGTGTTCGCGACGACGACCGGCAGGACGTTCGGCCAAACGTGAAAGAACATGATCCGTGAGGGACGCAGGCCGAGCGTGCGTGCGGCCTCGACGTAGGGGCGTGGTCGCTGCTCGAGCACCGCGGCGCGTATCAAGCGGGCGTCGTAAGGGGCGGTCAGCACCATGAGGAGGAGCACTGCGATCCAGTAGCCGCCTCCGAGGACGCCGACGACGACAATCGCGACCAGGAGGCTCGGGAGCGAATACATGAGGTCCGCCCAGCGCATGATGGCGAAATCGAGCGCCCCTCCTCGATACCCGGCAAGCGTTCCGAGCGCATTACCGACGACCATCGCGCCGATCGCGATGACGAGCGGACCGACGACTGCGGTACGGGCGCCGACGATCGTGCGCGAGAACACATCTTGTCCGAGCGCGTCCGTGCCGAAGAGGTGGCTGCCGCTCGGTCCCTTGAGTGTGTTCAGCAGATCCTGACTTGCGGCGTCGTGCGGAGAGATCAGCGCCCCGAAGAGAGCGCAGACGGCGATCGCGACAATGAAGAGAAAGCACAGGGCAATCAAAACTGGAAGCCGACGGCTCCCGCGTCTCCCGCGCATCGACCGCTCGGCCGCGTCGAGTACGAGCTCGCTCATGCCGCCCCCTTTTCGAACCGAATGCGGGGGTCGAGAAAAAGGTAGAGAAGGTCGGTTGCGAGGTTTGCGAGCATCACGGTCGTCGCAACCACAAGCGCCAATCCCTGCACCATCGTCACGTCCTTGAAGTTCACTGCATCGACGAGTAACGAACCCAGACCGGGGAGTGCGAAGGTGACCTCGATGAGGACGGCGCCCGTCAGGAGGAACGCGAGAATCATCGCCGACGCCGTGACGACGGGGATGAGCGCGTTGCGGAACGCGTATGTCGTCACGACGCGTCGAAGGGGTAGGCCACGCGCTCGTGCGAACGCGACGTAGTCCTGGTCGAGAGCTTCAATCATCGACGCGCGTGTCAGCTTGAGGACGAGTGCGGTTTGCGTCAGCGCGAGCGCTATCGCGGGCAGCGTCAGGTGAACGAGGCGGTCGGTGAACCCCGAGCCGGGTCCGTAGGCCGGAAACCAGGACACTCGTACGGCAAGGAGATAGAGTAGGACGATGCCGGTGACGAATGCCGGCATGCTCACGGCGACCACCGATCCGCCGACAATCGCACGGTCGACGACGCTGCGCTTTCTCAAGGCGGACGCTACGCCAAGGGAGACACCGACTACGGCTGTGATCGCGAACGCGAAGAGCCCGAGGAAGAGCGTCACCGGGTATCGCTGCAGGATCGACGTCGTCACCGGCAGCCCCGTTGACGTCGAGCGTCCGAGATCGAGGTGGACCGCCGCCTTCAGCCAGATCCAATACTGCGTGAGGAACGGTTGGTCCAAGTGATACTGACTTCGAAGCTGCTTGACGAGCTCGGGCGAGGACTGGCGAGCGCCCAGCAGGGACTGAACTATGTCGCCGGGTGCGATGTAGAGCAGCGAGAAGATTCCGAACGAAAGGAGGACCAGTAGCAGCGCGAGTGCGAGTAGCCGCCGTGCGAGGAAGAAGGCGAGCGGGCGCAGGGTCATCGCGTGCCCGATTCGGGGCTCGTGCCGCGACTCGCCGCGACGGAAGACTCGCTGTCGGCTCGCATCGCCGCAAAAAGGAATATCACTTTTCCTTTCGGCGACGAAGCGGGCAAGAGCCTCGAATGCACGGCCCAACGGCCGACGCTTGCATCGACAGCAGCTTCAGTGTAAAAGAGTACCTCTTTTCCATTTGAACCACCGCGCAGACACGACAGGAGGGAATCGATGGATGCTGCTGCGGAACCACACCCCGCGGACGTCGAGAGCCGGGGGCTGCTCAGCGGCGAGCTGACCCGCCGCGATCTCCTGATTGGAGCCGGCTCATTCGCCGCCGCGGTGTCCTTCGCCGTCCCCGGGCTCGCGCAGGCCCGGCAGTTCCGGTCGTTCCTGGAAGACGCGGCGATCGCCAACCTGCGCTGGGCGCTTGCGGCGGCACCCTCCTCCTTCGACGTCGCGGCGAACTTCAGTGGCGACACCATGATTGCCATGTATCCCACGCAGGACACGCTGGTTAGCTATTCGAAGTCGCTCGACCTTGTCCCCGTGCTGGCTTCGAATGTCGCGAACCCGAGCCCGACGAAGTACGTATACACCCTCCGCAAGGGCATCAAGTTCAGCAACGGCGCTGCGGTGACCGCGGACGATGTCGTCTACTCGATTCAACGGAACGTGGACGCGAGCCTCGGCTCGCAGGTCAACTCCTACTTCACAAGCGTGCAATCGGTCAAGAAGACGGGGCCAAACGAGGTGACCGTTCTGCTCAAGCAGGCCGATCCCCTCTACAAGTACGCGCTCGTCTACGCACCGGTCGTCCCGCGAGCCTTCGCACAAGCTAAGGGCAAGGGCCTCGGGGCGCAGGGGAAGCGAACCTGGGTCTCGACCGGTCCTTACATGCTCGATCAGTTCACCGGCGACAAGATCGTCCTCGTTCGCAATCCCTACTACTGGGGCAAGAAGCCCGGACCGCAACAGATCACGTTCACGTTCATCAGCGACGCGCAGACGCTGCAACTCGCGATGCGCTCTGGACAGATCGACGGCACGTTCAGCGTTGCTGTCGCCGACACCGCTCAGTGGCAGGCGATTCCGCGCATCAAGCTCCAGTTCGCCCCGGCCCTCCGCTCCTGGTGGCTGTCATTCGATCTCGAAGCTGCTCCCTGGAGTGACCTTCACGTCCGGCGGGCGATGGCATACGCCCTCAACAAGAAGGGCATCATCAACTCCGTTCTGCACGGGCACGCGACTGCTTCGAACGGGATGGTGCCGCCCGGACAGTGGGGCGGAGTCCTCGGGCCCGTGCAGCGAAAGAAGCTGTACGCACAAATCCCGAGTTTCGCGTACGACCTGGCGAAGGCGAAAGCGGAGCTCGATCAGTCCAGCGTCGCGAAGGGTTTCTCGACCAGCATCAACATCCCGTCTTCACGCGGCTCCATCGTCAACGCGATGCTGGCCTACGCGGCAGACCTGAAGAAGCTGGGGATCAACCTGGACGTCAAGTCCGTGCCCGGGTCGCAGTGGCTGGCTGCGATCTACGCACACAAGGATCTCGGCGTCCAATTCATGGGCTTCGGCCCCGACTATCCGGATCCGGCGAACTACCTCGTTCTCGCCTACCCGAGCGCCAACGCGGTCGCAAACAACTTCAACACCGCGAACTACAAGAACAAGACGATCGACATCCTGCTCGACAAGCAACGCACCGCGCGAACAAAAGAGGAGCGGGCGAAGTACCTCGGGCAGATCATGAAGATCTCTCAGCGCGATCTGCCGTATCTGTTCCTCTGGTGGGACGACTTCGGGATGGCATTGAACAAGTCACGCTCGCTGAGCGGCCTCAACGCCTTCTCATTCGAGTTCGGCCAGTGGGTCCACAACGTCTCTTGAACTCGGCCTAGACCCCAAGGGGACCGAGCATGCGGCGGGGTGCATCTGTCGTTCGACAGGTGCACCCGGCCAGCCTTCCGCTTCCGCGTGCCGGACACGCATCCGTGTGGAAGTAGTACTTCGGTTTGCGCCCGAGAAGCCGTTGCGAGACGGCGGTGACGATGCGGCCACGGCTCACCGCGGCTGCAAGCCCAGCTCGTGCATTAGGAACCCCATCCATTCGGCGTGCTGCGCAGGATCGCGGGAGACGGTCAAGTGCCCACCCGCCTCGACCACGCGCAGCAGAATCGGCTGGTCGGAGTTGTTGGCCGCCTGCAGCCGTGCTGCGAGCTTCCGCGACTGCCATGCAGGGCAGCGCATGTCGTTCGCGCCACAGTAGATGAGCGTTGCCGGATACGACGTTCCCTCGACGACATTGTGGTAGGGCGAGTACGCCGCCATCGTTTCGGCGTCGGAGGGGTTAGCCGGGTCGCCGTATTCGAGGGTACAGCTGGCGGTATACGAGTCTCGATCGAACAAGAGCATGTCGTAGAGCCCGACGAGCGTGCAGACAGCCGTCCAAAGATCAGGCCGCTGCGTCACGGCGACTCCGGTCAGCAGGCCGCCGTTTGACCCGCCGACGACAGCCAGCTGACTTGCTGTCGTGACACCGTCTGCGATGAGAGCCTCGGCGGTCGCATACAGGTCGTTGAACCCGTTCTGCTTCTTGTCGAGACGCCCGTCTCGCCAGAAGCTCGAGCCGTACTCGCCCCCGCCGCGCAGGTGGCTGAGGACGAGCACGCCGCCGGCCTCGATGAACGGCATGTAGGTCGCGAGATATCCCGGAATGAAGGAGATGTTCCAGCCGCCGTACGCATAGATCAGCGTCGGTTGCGGCTGCGAGGTATCGAGATTGGAGCGGTGGAGGACGCGGTATCTCACCGGCGAACCGTCCGGAGCCGTCGCAGTCTCGTGACGAACGGAGATGTCTAGGTGTTCAATCTCCGGCGGCGTCAGCTCTTCGAGCGCCCACTCTTCCAGGTCGTAACGGTAGAGCGCCGGTGAGCGGGTGAGCGTCGAGAACACGAATGTGAACTCGTTCGCGCCAGCGGACACGTTCTGCCCCATCCACGGCGAAGGCGTCTGATATGGCCCCGACCCGAGCTGCAACACCGTGCCGCGACCGGGAAGCTCGACCTCTCGTTCGAGAACGTCTTCCAGGTCGAGTACTTTCAGGGTCGCGAAGGCATCGGCGAGGGAGCACACCACCAGGTGGTTGCCGATCCGCTCGACCGAGGTGATGACCTCCTCGCTCTCGGGGAGAAGCGTCGTCCACGTCGACTCGTCGTCCGCCGTCGCGATCGGGATCCTGTCCAGCCGGCCGCGAGGGCAACCCGCGGTGGTGATCGCGACGTACGAGTCGCCGACGAACACGCCATACCCACGCCCGGGACGATCGAGAAGGAACGGTTTCCAGTCACCGTCCGGGAGCGCCTTGATGAAGTCGGCGCGGGGGTCGATCTCGCTCGTCACAGCCAGGAGGTAGCGGCCGTCGGGGGAGATCTGCGGGACCAGGCAGTAGGCCTCGCGGACCGTCAGCGGCTCGGGAGCAGATCGAGCCTCGTCGCCGAGACCGTGGAAGTAGATGTGCTTGTCCGCATCCTCCCAGTCGGGGGCGTGACCCCCGTTGTAGTAGAAGCCGCCCTCGTCGGGGAGCCAGCAAACCGTCGCGATGGATGTAAATGGAATCCTGTCAGGCAACACCTCGCCGGATGCTGTCTCGACGATGTGAAGCACGCTCTGCTCGTCGCCGCTGAAGGAAGCGCCGAACGCAACGTAGCGACCGGTCGGCGACGGATAAAACCAATCGAGTGCGGCCGGCTGGCCTGCTTTCGCAAGAGCTGCCGGATCAGCGACGACCCTACCTTCGCCGGTTGGCGAGTCGGAAACTTCGACGACGAGACCGAGGTCGCCCGCCGCCATTCTGAACCAGCGATCGCCGAAGCGTGCCGGCGCATAGTTGAAACGTCTTGAACCACATTCTTCGATTTGCGCCCGCAGAGCGTCCAGCCAGGGCAACTGCGCCAGGTAGGCGGCGGCGCGCTCGTTCTGGCGCTCCTGCCAGGCGACAACGTCTGCAGAGGAGTCGTCCTCCAACCATGCGAACGGATCCTCGAACGTGATACCGCCCACCGTGCGGATTGGTGATGGGTGCGCCTCTGCCTCAGTGACCATTTCAGAATCCTTTCGGGCCGACTGTTTTCCCCTCAAAGAGATAAAGAGTTTCTCTTTATGCATGCGTCGCGTCAACTTTCCCTGTGCGCGTCACAAGGACAGGATGAGGGTGCCGGGTGGGTCGGTCATTCGAGGCTGACGAATGCAGGCTTCCTCTATCAGGCCACGTGGAGGCCACGTCACTGCGTATCGAATACCGCGGTCAGCATCGGAGGTTTTCGAAAGAACAGGCCGCGCGGAGGAACACTGCGCGCGGCGTTGATCCGGACGCGCGGAAATCGATCGAGAAGCGCGCCCACGGCGATTCGAGCCTCGAATCGCGCCAGGTGCATCCCGAGACAAACGTGCGGCCCGGCGGCGAACGCGATGTTGTGCTTCGCGTTGTGTCGCGCGATGTCGAATCGATCCGGATCTGGATAGAAGGCCGGATCGCGGTTAGCCGCGCCCGCCAACAACGTCACGGCATCACCAGCCTCGATTCGCACTCCTGCAAGCTCGACGCCTCGTGTCGCAAATCGCTCAAAGCTCGCCACCGCGGCCTCCATACGAAGTGCCTCTTCCACGGCGTTATCGAGGAGACCGCGCTCGCGGAGCAGTCGTTGGAGCTGATCCTCGTGCGTGAGCAGCAGCCAGACCGCGTTGAGGATCAACGACTCGGTCGTCTCGATTCCACCGAACATGATGACTGCGGCGTTTGACACGAGTTCCTCCGGATTCAGCTCGCTTTCGCGGCCGCGTACCACCTGGAGAAGCAAAGACGGCGCTCCGGGAGCCGATGTCGCCAGATGGCCCTGAACCACCTGGCGGAACGCGTCGAACGCCTGCACCGACTCGGGAGGTACTACACCGGTCGTGGTGAGGGTCGTCATCCCGTTCGCGAATGCGTCATACCATTCGAGCACCGCCGCGATATCGGCAGCAGGCAAGCCAAGGGCACGGGCAACGGTTCGTACGGCGAGCGGACCGGCCATTCCCGACCGCAACTCGGCCGACCCACTTCGACTGCAGTCGTCGAGAAGCGCATCTACCGTTTGAGTGAGGTATGCCTCGAATTCCCTCCGGATCGTTGCCAGCCGGAAGGGCCCGGCAAACGGCCGGCGATGCCGTCGATGCTCATCCCCGTCGACCGTCAGCATGTTCGTCCCAAGAATCCCGCGCACGGACATCCGACTGTGATCCACGGTGAAGGTTTCTGGGTCTCGGGCGACCGCGAGCGCCAGCTCGCGAGTCGTCACAAGCCACGAGTTCAGCGTGTCACACCACGTCACTGGTTCCGATGACCGCAGTTTCTCGAACAGCGGGTACGGGTCGCTCTCTAACTCCTCGAGCGCAACGGAAGCGCCTAGAGGAAATGCCCGCCGCCGACGCTCACGGATCACATCGTTACGGAACTGCATCAGAGTTCACGCGCTTGTAACCCTAATCGTCGGAGGCGATGCGGAGTCGCGGCAGGGTACTATGCATAGCCGACGCCCTCTCGGTGCGCTGGAATGTCGCTGCTTCTGCGCCGGCCGGCGACTCTACGGGTAGGGCTCGTAGGTGGTGGTCGGGGTGGTTGTGGTGGGCGGCACCACCGGGCTTGTCTGCGTGAGAGCCTTCGCGAGCGTGCCGGCTGGGGTGATCGCGAACCACTTTCCCGCGACGCCTTGGCCGTTCACGGCGCCGACCCGCTTGTCTCCCGAGTAGCGGTAGAGCGGAAATCCGGCATACATGACCTGGGTGGTCCCGTCCGGACGCTTGACCGTGCGCAGCTTCGCTGCGTTGATCCCGGGGCCGGCCTTTGGCTTCGCTCCGGCCTTGACGAGAAGCGGCGGCCAGAACTTCGCACACGTCCCAGTGCACGCGATCGCGCCCTGTTTGTCGGGCGTGTAGTGGTAGAGGGTCATTCCGCCCGCAGTGGCGAGCAGACGGCCGAATTTCGCGTTGTGCACAACCTTCACGGTTCCACCACCCGACATCGTCGCGGCCATCGCCGCCCCGACACCGGCGAGCGCGAGAAGGACGAGCGGCACCGCGCGTCGTGTGGGTCGGATGTACACGAGCGAGAACCCCCTATTGCTGGACGATGGCTCCGTGCTGAAGTACGGCTGGAGGAACCGGTCGGTTTGGTTCAAGACCGCGTGCACTGGTTCGATTCCGGTCGGGGGCACTGCCTTTGCGAAACCGCCGCACAGCCTGGCCTTCCGCTCGGCCGGGCTTTCACGGTGGTCTAACCGTCAGCCAGACTGTCGTTGTGACCATCGGCGTGCTCCACCCGGGCGAGATGGGAGCGGCGGTTGGAGCGGCGCTGCGCGCGGCAGGGCAGACCGTGGTCTGGGCTTCGCCAGGACGGAGCGCGGCCACGGCTAAACGCGCCGAGGAGGCGGATCTCGAGGCCGCCGGCGGTTTGGAAGAGCTCGCCCGTCGCAGCGATGTGGTCTTCGCCCTGTGCCCGCCGCACGCGGCTGTCGCAGTCGCCCGCGTCTTTCCTCGCTTTGCCGGCATCTACGTGGACGCGAACGCCGTGTCTCCGGCGACGGCACGCACGATTGCGGGCCTCGTTGACCGCTGCGTGGACGGCGGAATCGTCGGTCCGCCGCCGCGAAGACCTGGAACGACACGCCTCTATCTGTCCGGTGCCGACGCGCCGTTCGTTGCCGACCTCTTTGCCGGCACCATCGTCGACGCGCGCGTCGTGTCCGAGAACCTCGGTGCGGCGTCGGCTCTCAAGATGGCGTTTGCCGCATGGACGAAAGGCACGTCGGCCCTCCTACTCGCCGTCCGCGCCGTCGCCCGCGCAGAGGGTGTGGAAGAGACCCTCCTCGAAGAGTGGCAGCTGTCGTTGCCCCATCTGCCGGAGCAGTCGATCGCGGCCGCCCGCTCCGCGCTCGGCAAGGGCTGGCGTTGGGTTGGCGAAATGGACGAGATCGCGGGGACATTTAGCGCGGCAGGCCTGCCGGACGGCTTCCATCGAGCGGCAGCAGAGATTTACCGACGATCGCCGCGCGGCGACTACGCCGCCGAGGACGAGGCTCTCGAGCGCATGCTCGCAGCGTTGGCAAGACCGGCCTCATCCCGCGACGCAGGTCCCACCGGTGATGACCGGGAATCACCGCGGTGACCGGCCACCGCTTTGACGAGTCGCCGCCTTCCGGCCTCGGGGCTGACGCCAGAGACCTGGCTGTAGCCTCTCGGTCAGGAGCTCGCTTCGGTTGCGGCGATCTGCCGCTCGAGCCGGTCGGCCAGACCCGGGACCCATGGGTGGCCGTCCCAGCGTTCGCCGAAGGCCACCAGATCCCTGATAGTGCCGCGGGCCTCTTCGAGCCTGCCGAGCGAACACAGCATGCGCACCCTGCTCGCCGCATACGGCAGCGCCATTCCCGGAACGAGAGGTAGCAAGGCGTCGAAGCGCGAGGCGGCCTGCGCGAACACGTCGGCATCGCCGACCGCCGCCGCGGCTTCGGACAGCGGGAGCAACGTCTCGGCCAGGCGAAGGCTGTGCTGTCCGTCCTCGTAGTGCCGGCACGCCGAGGCGAGCGCGCTCAGCGCCTCGTCGTGACGCTCCTCCGCGAGGTAGAGGCGGCCGCCCACGGCGACGAACTCGTTGCCGAGGAGCGGGAGGTTGAGGCGGCGGGCGACCTGCTGGCAGTCGACCAGGATCGCCTCCGCGTCGCCGAGCTGCCCCGCTTCGACGAGGAACCGGGTGAGCAGCGCACCCACTCGCGCACGGCGTGGCTCGTCGCCCCAGTGGAACATCAGCTCGTACGTTTGGCGAAGCGCTTCCAGGTACGGCTCGCTCCACCGCTCGTCGAGCGTCCACGTGCGCGCCAACGTGCAGATCGTGTCGGCGCGCACCGTAGGGGTGAACTCCTCGCGCGATGCCTCGAGTGCCGCCCAACCGGCAGCGTCGGCGTGCGGGGCCTCGCCACACAGCGCGAGAGCGAACGCTCGCAGCGCGAGGGACTCGGCATCGAGCAACGGCCTCCCCCTCAGTGACCCCGACAGCACAGTCAGCGCCGCGAGCCCGCCGTCGAACACACCGGCACTCAGCTCGTCGTCCACATGACAGGCCTCGACCAGCGTCGCGGCGATCATGCACAGGTGCTTCGGCAGCGCCGGATCGTCGTGCAGATTGGCCTTCAGGTGATACGGCATCGCCCGCGTCAGCAGCCGGAACGCCGCATCGCTCGAGCCGGCGGCCTCGGCGATCGAGGCCAGCACCACGGCTGCGCGAACCGGGCTTAGCGATTCCCCCCAGGCACGGCGCACGTCTGAAGGCAGCGTCGCGCTTCGCATCCCCGGGAACTCCATCTCGGAATTCCACTCCGGCGCGAGGAGCGGACCGCTCTCACCAAGTGCCCTCGCGGCCGCGATCAGACAGTCGGGAAGCGTGCCGTCGACGATGCGCGCCTGCGCTCCGGCAGAGCCGACCAGCTCGGCCAGCGCCGCCGTCGGCGTGTCGCCTTCCCGGTTGACCACCGTGAAGGACGGCGAGCCGGCCGCGCCCTCACGCAGGCTGAGGTACTGCGGGTCGTAGGTGAGGTCGGCGCCGGAGAAGCCCACGACGAGTACCGCATGCTCGCGAAAGAGCCGCGCAAGCGCAGCCTCGAGCGCGCTGGGACGGCCGAGAACGCGCTGGCGCAACGTGTCGACCATCGTCGAGACGCGGTCGACCGAGCCGTGAACCTTGATCACGGGAATCGCGCGCGGCGCCGATCCGCTCTCGAGCTCCTTCGGTGACCGCTCGAAATCCTCGGGCGCGCAGTAGACCCTCGCGTTCACGCCGGCAGCGTCGAGGACGAGCTCGATCAACCGGTCGAAGTTGGTCGTGACGACGGCACGGAGGAACCCTGTGGCCGCGAGCACCGCGACGGCCGCATGGCCGTCGTTCCACGTCTCGATGTCGAGCGGCTCGAAGAGCGCGAAGTAGTGCTCGCCGAGCGACTCTTCGGCGAGCTGCGCCTGGAGGTCGGGCTGCGCCGCAGCAGCCGTCTCGCGCCGGTCGCGCACGAGCTCGAGCACGTCGTAGCCGACGTCACCGTCGGTGTGAAGAGCCAGGCACATGGCCAGGTTCTCGAGGAAGGCGTCGTTGATCGTAGTCCAGCCCGGGAGCGACGACGGCGGGCCCATCGACAGACCGGCGCCCGCAACGAGGACGAGGCCGTGTATCCGGACGTCTCGCGCGACCGCGGCGGAATCGAACGAGGGGCGCTCGGCGTCGGCCATCGAGTCTGGATCACGAACCTTGACAGGTGTTGCCGGAGACCGTTGGATGCTCGCAATGGCCGCCGCTCCAGAGAACGCGCCGCAGGACGATGAGCCGCGTTATGTCCTGATCACGGAGTGCCTACAGAACGATTTCGTGCTCAACTCGGAATGCCGGCTGTCGCTTCCGGAGGCGATGGTACGGGCGGTGTTGCTCGGCCGCCGCCGGTTCGAGCTGGGCACGGGTGACAGCGTTCGTCGACTTCCCGCCAAGGCGATCTCCGCCGGGCCTCTCGGGCTGTTCCTCGAGCAGACGATCGGCCGCCGGCGCCGCGCTCAGGACGGCCGGGGTGTCCTGCACGTGATCAACATCCGGGACTGGCACGTCCCCGACGACAACTACGACTTCGAACGCCGCAGATATGGCGCCCACTGCGAGGCCGGCACCTGGGGGGCCGGCTACGTCGACGGCCTCGAAGGCTGGCTCGACCCGGCCGGGCCGTTGCCGTCGGAAGAGGCGCGCTACTTCGAGGAGGGAAGCGTCCGCGTCCACCACGTCCACGCCGACTCCATCTACGACTTCAGGCCGCGGCGCGCTCACATCGGTACGGAGGAGCGCAAGTTCCGTGCATCCCCGCTCGAGGTCCTGCTCGATGTGCTCGTGCAGGGGTCCGAGGCCGACCAGGAGCGTGCCCGCGGGCTTTTGCGCGCCGATCCGCGCGTGCAGGCGCTCTGGCCGCTCGCGGAGGAGATCGACGATGACGAGACGGTGCGCTCCTCGGCGCGCCTCTACGTCGCGGTGATCGGGTTCTACACCGACATCAAGGTGAAGATGCTTCTCACCGGGCTGCGCACGCGGTACGAGCTCCCGAACCTCGCGGTCTCCGACACGTTCACGGCCAGCTCGAGTCTCGAGCGGCATCTAGGCGGGCTCGACTTCGCCGCAAAGCTTCTGACTGTCGAGGTCGTGCACGGAATCAACGACCTCGTCCGCTTCCTCGGCGGCACGGGCGACGTCGAGAACGAGGCGGAGATCGTCGCCGCCGACAGCTTCTCCCGTTACCAGTCCTACTTCCAGGACCGGCAGAACGTGCTCGCGCACGAGAGCGAGAAGCTGCTCGAGTACGAGCTCCTGACCCAGCGTCGCTCGGTCGAGGTCTACGACACGATCCGTCGGGCGAACACCTTCCTGATCGCCTGGGGCATGGTGTTCCTGACGGCGACGCTCGTGCTCTCGATCCTCAGCGCGTTCGGCGTCGTCCGCTGGGAGCTCGCGGCGGTCACGGGCGGGCTCAGCCTGGCTCAGTTCGTCGGCGCCTTCTTCGCGCAGCCGAGCGCCGACCTCCAGCGCAACCTGACCAACCTCGCCGTCTTCAAGATGATCCTCGAGAGCCACAGCCTCAAGGCGGCAGTCGCGCGCTTTCACCTGACCACCCCGCAGGCGCTGCGCGAGCTGCAGACGAAACCGGAGGCCGACGCGGCCGCACGCCAGATCGATGCGCTGCGGAAGGAGCTGGACGCGATCGTGGAGCTCGACCGCACGGACTTCGACGCGCTGCACCAGCTCGGCTTTGGCACCGAGCTGCCGCCCGCCGGCGTCGTTGCGACGGAGCCGGAGAGCGCGGCGGTTACCGATCCGGCGGCGACCGCAGCCGTTCCGCCGCCGCAGCCCTGAGCTGGGCGGGGAGCAGGCAAGGCTCGCAGGCGTAGAGGCTGACGCCGTTGGCGCTGACGGTCACGAGCCTTCCGTCCGCGACGAGCATCGCATCGACGACAGGCGAAGCGCTCGGCCTGACGAGTGCCACGATGCCGTCCGTTGCTGCCTGCCAGACACGGGCGGTGCCGTCGAGCCCGGCGGTGACGATCAGATCGTCGCCCGGCCCGAAATGGGCGCCGGAGACAGTGTTCGTATGCCCCCGGAGGAGGCCGGTCTCCACGGCCCCGTCGGTGCGAAGGATGCGCGCGGTGGCGTCGCCGCCACCCGTCAGGAGCTGCGTGCCGTCGTGGCTGAAGGAGATGCTGCCGATGTTCACCAGCGTGCGGATCGGCTGTCCGCCGCTGCTGCGCCAGATGCGGGCGCCGGCCGCCTCGTCGAGCGTCGCGACGAACCGACCGTCGCTGCTGAAGGAAGCCTGCAGGACCGGCGTGGCCGTGACCTTTCGGGCACGTAGCACGGCCGCCTGTCGTCCGCTGCCCACCGACCAGATGCGGGCGACGCCGTCGCCGCCGGACGTGAGCAAGGAGTGGCCGTCCGAGCTGAACGAGACGGAGTTGACGGTCGCGTCGCCGGTGTGGAGAACGTGGACGAGCGCACCGGTTGCCACCCGCCAGATGCGTGCGGTCCCGTCCTCGCTCGCGCTCGCGACCAGCTTCCCGTCCCGGCTGAGCGCAACCCCGCCGACGCGGCCCTTGTGTCCTCCGAAGGTGTGAACGATGTGGCCGTCCGCGACGCGCCAGACCCGGACCGCGCGATCGAAGCTTCCCGCGGCGAGAAGGTCGCGTCGAGCGTCGAAGGCGAGCGAGGAGACGAAGTCGGTGCTGCCGCGGAGGCTCGAGACCCGCCGCCCGTCGCTCGTGTCCCGAACCTCGACCTGGTTGCCGCGGCCCGCAGTCGCGACGAGCGCTCCGTCGGAGCTGACGGCGACCGGCAACAGCAGCGGTTCGCCGTCCGCCTGCGAGGTCGTGCGCAGAACCGCGAGGCGACGCGTGCCGAACGGCTGCCAGAGCTTCGCTCCACCTGGCGACCGGCCCCACGTCGCAACCAGGTCGCCGGCGGATGAGAAGCTTGCGGCGCGGTGGAGCTCGAAGGCCGGGCCGGGGCCCGAACCCCCGGATACGCTTGTCGGAGGCGGCGGCGGGCCAGCGGAGCCGTACCCCTGGCTCGGATACGGATCGGGTAAGACGACCGTGTGGTGGAACCGGGGCGGCCGCGGCGGCAGCTCGGCCTGAAGGGCGCCGCTCCGCGAGTCCGAGATGCGCGCGGTCGTGCTCGCGGAGACCAGGAGCGTGCCGTCGCGGCTGAACGCGCCGCCGCCGCGGGTCCGAGCGAGGACGGCCTCGGGTCGACGCTGGGCCACGTTCCAGATCACGGTGTCTCTGCCCTCGGCGGCGAGACGCCGACCGTCCGGGCTGAACACCGCGCCGCCGGCAGGGGGCAGCGTCGCCACCAGCTTGTGGTTCGCGGTTCTGAACACACGCATCGCTTCGAACCTCGGAATGACGGCGAAGAGACGGCCGTCGGGGCTCGAAGCGAAGCGAAACGGCGCGTCCTCGCTGACGCGGGCCGCCCAGGCAGCGGTGCGTGCGTCGACCACTCGGGCCGTCCCGTCGGGATCGATCCAGCCCGCGACGCCCTCAGCCCTCGGCCCGATCCTCCCGTCCCGGAAGCGCCAGACCCGGTTGGGCCAGCCGGGATGGCCGCCCGCGACGAGATACCCGTCGTCGGCGCTGAACGCCGCCCGGGCGAGGAGACCCGGAAGGATGCGCGCCCGGCTGGGCAGCTCCCGCCAGCCGCGGACCAGCCAGAGGCGGATCGCGCCGTCGACGTCGGCGGTGACGAGGAAATGGCCGTCGGAGCTGAAGCGCGCCGAGTAGACGAGCTTGTGCGCGACGAGGGTCGCCACGAGCTTCCCCGTCGTCGAGCGAACGAAGGCGCCGCCTTGCCCGGCCGTGGCGACGAGCGGGGCGTCCGGGCTGAAGTCGACGCCGTAGGTCGTTCGCTTGGGCGCAACGAGCACCGCCGGCTTCGGCCAGGCGACGAGCGCCCTCCGCAGTGCTTCCTCGGCCTGCGGTGTCGCGCTCGTCGCTTCCGCGCGCGCTGCGAGCGCCAGACTCTGGCGCGGGGCGAGGGCCTGCACCCGGAGGGAGCGAGCGGCGAGTGCCTGCGACTTGGCGACATTCGCGCGCCGCGTCGCGATCGAACGCTCGTGGAGTGCCCAGGCGGCGAAGGCCGCGAACGCAACGACGAGGCAGAGGAGCCCGGCCGCGATCAGCACCAGCCTTCGTCGGACGGCGCGCTGGCGCTGCGTCTCGGCGTCCTGCTCCCGGCGGTCCTCGTACTGCTTCCGCCAGGCGAGGATCGGCTCGGCGAGGATGTCGTGAAAGAGCTCGTAGCTCGTGCTTCCCTCGTCGTGCCCGGCGGCGACGGCGCGGAGGATGCGGCCGCTCTCCCCGGTGCACAGCTTGTCGAGCACGGCGGTCACCTGCGGCTCGGGTCGTTGTGTCCACTCGGCGAGGTCAGAGGCGGGGTGGGCGATCTTCGTCTTGCTACGGCTGACGAGGAAGCGGAAGCAGCCGGAGGCGATGTCCTGGTCGGCAGGCGTGAGCCGGCCGAGCGCATCGAGGAGGTGGTTCTCGACGATCCGGGCCGCGCCGCCGAGAGCTTCGAGCCGGGCGAGGGTGAGCGTGTGCTCCCCGGCTGCGAGGGTGTCGCGCCAGAGTCGCTCGAGCACGAGCTGCAGGAAGGGCGCCTCGACCCGGTCGCCCGACGCTTCCGCGGCGGAGGTCTCGCCGCCCGACTGGAACGTCAGCTGTCCGCCTGCGGTGGCGGCGAGCACGGCGTCGACGAGCGCGGGCTCGATCTCGAACGGCTCCTCGTCCTCGGGCAAGGAGCGGTTCCAGGCCTCGATCGGCCCCTCGATCGCGTCGCGTGCGCCGTCGAGATCGAGATGGTCGACCCGGACGTAATTCGCAAACAGCGCGGGAACGTGCCCCTCGAAGCGGTCGAGCTTGGCCCAGGCGTCCTCGCGGATCGAGAGCAGGACGTGAACGGGCAGGCTCGGGTCGTTGACGATCCGCGCGAGCTCGGCCGCGAATCCGGTCAGGCGCTCGTCGTTTCCCTCGTCCGGGTGGTACTGGAAGTACTCCTCGAACTGGTCGAGCACGATGAGCAGCGTCCGGTTGCTTCCGGTCCACATGCGCAGCGTCTCCGCGAGCGTTGCAGCCGGCGCGGCGGGCGACTCGGTGCCGGCCGACTCCTGTAATGCAGCCCGGGCGGCCTCGAGCAGATGGTGAGCCGGATCGTCACGCCACGATCGGAACACGCAGACGGCGAACGGGCTCTCGCCGGCTGCGGTCGCAGCCTGCTCGCGCAGGGCGTGAACAACACCCGCCATCAGCAGCGAGGTCTTGCCGACCCCGCTCGGCCCATACAGGATCGTCAGCGGGGAAGCGCGCAGGTTCGCGGCGACGATCGCTACCTCGACCGAGCGCCCGAAGAAGAACGCCGAGTCGCCCTCGTCGTAGGGGACGAGCCCGATGTACGGGCTCCGCGGACGCGAGACGCCGCGTACCGCTTCCGCGCCGGGCGCGAGGCTCATCAGCCCCGCGTCGCCGGGACGGCGCCCGGGAGCCTCGCCTCGAGCTCGTGCACGTACTCGCTCAGCTCGCAGTAGACAAGCTCGACATTGGCGCGCTCGGGGGTCTCCCAGAGGGCTTCCTCGATCTTGCTCTGGTTCGGGTCGGCCGGCTCCCGCTGCACGGCCCACGACTTCGACTGGAGCTTGCTCGCCCCCCAGATCCGGTTGAGGACCACGCGGAGGTTCCAGTCGCTCAACGAGTAGCCGAGGAAGAGCAGGCTGTTGCTCGTCATCCGCTGCGAGAGGGCGATCGGGATCGCCGCGCCCACGTCACCGACCGAGAGATAGTCGATGTAGCTGTCCTCGGTTATGACGTAACTGTCATCACCCGCGCTCGCCCGATCCAGACAACCGTGCAGCTTCAGAACAGCAGGACGCTCGAGCACGATGGGCAGGCGGGTGTACTTGTTCGGGCGGGCGATCACGGTCGGCTTCCGGCCCGGCGCCCGATGCACGAAGCGGCCGCGCGCCTCCGCATTCTGCTTGGCCTCGTACCAGATGACATCGCATTCGAGGCCTTCCTCCGCAAGCGCCCGCTCGACGAGGTCGTCGTAGTTCGTCGTCACCACGAGCAGGTGCGGCAGGCCCGCCTCTCCCAGCGCCCTCGCGGCCCGCGCGAGCAGCCGATGCAACGACGTCGGCGGAAACTCCGGATCGAAAACCTCGCGAAGATAGAGGTAGAGCTCGTCCTCGCCGCGCGCGGCGTCGACGTACTGCGACACGCGCAACAGGTCGAGCGCCTCGTGCATCGGGTATCGCCCGCGCGCTGCGAGGTGCTCCGCCAACTCGGCCCCACTCGGCAGGAACGAACCACCCTGCTCCCACACCTGGTCGCCGCGGTCGCAGAGATTCGCTCCCGCACCCAGAAATGGGACCATCCGACCCTCCGCGAGCTTCTCGGCGATCGTGAGGTAGTGCTCCTCGTCTGCCCTCTCCACGCGACCACCCAGCCCTCGTGTCGCTCGCAGCGGCACGGCCGAGCCGCGGCAAGCTCATGGCCAGATTAGCGAGTTCGGTGGTGGAGGCCAAGCCCTGCGCAGACGCCGACTACGATCGTCCGCATGTCGAACAGCCGCCTCGTGTACTCGACAGACGACGGCGACCAGCGGCGGCGGAACAGGGAACCACGCAAGTCGGAGCAGCGGCATCACCGCGCGGACGGTGTCGTGCGCGTGTCGCGTGAAAAGGGCGGCCGGCGCGGCAAGATCGTCACCCTCGTACGCGGGCTTCCCCAACGCGAGACGGAAGCCGTAGCGGGCGACCTGAAGCGGCTCTGCGGCGCGGGCGGGTCGGTCAAGGAAGGCGTCGTCGAAATCCAGGGCGACCACCGCGACAAGATTGCGGCGCACCTACGGGCAACCGGCTATGACGTGAAGCTCGCAGGAGGCTGAGCGGAGCACGCCCGCCCGCGCTGCGGCGCTCCCGCGGCTTAGAGTCTCGTGATGTTCGACTACCGGGAGCGCCGACGGAAGCTCGGCGAGCGCATGGAAGCCGAAGGCGTCGACGTCCTCTTCCTCGCCCCGTCTGCAGACCTCGAGTACCTCACGGGCATCGAGCGCCATATCCCGAACTTCGGTGAGGTCTCATACGCGCACGGCTGGGTCACGGGCGCCTTCTTCCGGCCGCAGGCGGATCCGATCTTCGTGCTGCCGCGCATGTTCGCCGCCTTCGATCTCCGTGAGAATCCCGACGGCGACGTTGTCGTCGTCAACGAGACCGACGACGGATACGCCGTCTTCGAGCGAGTCGTGCGCGGGCTCGGGAGTGCGGCGCGGGTCGCCGTCGGCGACCGGGTGTGGGCCGAGACGACGATCCATCTCGGCCGGATCTTCGGGCCCAACCGGCTCCGGACCGGGTCGTCGCTCGTGAACGGGCTGCGGCGCGTGAAGACGCAGGAGGAGCTCGACGCGATGGGACGCGCGATCGAAACGGTGGAGACCACGATGGCGGCCGTCGGCCCGCTCGTCGTCCCCGGGGTGACGATGGCCGACCTCCTCGAGGCGGTCGAGCACGAGCTGATGGCCGCAGGCTCACGCTGCCCGTCGTTCGCGACGCACATCTTCACCGGGCTCGGCGAGGACGACTACGACTCGGGCACCGCCACGGCGCGCCGGCCGATCACAGAGGGAACGTCGGTCATGTTCGACTTCGGCGGCGTCGTCGACGGGTACTGCTCCGACTTCGGCCGAACGATCTACTGCGGCGACCCGCCGGCCGACTACCGCGAGATCTACGACATCATGCTCGCCGCGCAGGAAGCCGGCCGCGCCGCGGCATCCGCCGGGACACCGGCACGCGACGTGAATGCCGCCTGCCGCAAGCCGATCGAGGACGCCGGCCTCGGCGAGCACTTCCGGCACCGAATGGGACACGGCATCGGCATGGACGTCCACGAGCGGCCGTTCATCTCGCCCGAGGACGACACACCGCTCCAGCGCGGAATGACGTTCACGGATGAGCCGTCGATCATCATCCCCGGGCGTTTCAGCGTGCGGATCGAGGACATCGTGGTGTGCGAAGAGGGCGGTGGCCGCAAGCTCAATGCCTACGACACCGCCCTCGTCGCGAACCGCTGATCGCTACTTCGGCGACACCTGCGTGACGTCGACGCTGTACGTAGCGTTGTAGACCGCGTTCGTCAGATCAGACGTGGCGACGAACACCTGCGTCGGCTGCATGAGCGGGATGAACGGGCCGCGCTGGTTCAGCTGGATCTGGATCTGCTGGTACAGCGGCTTTCGCGCCTTCGCCGACGTCGTCACGAGCGCCTTCGCCGCGAGCTTCTCGATCGCCGGGTCGCTGCCCTTCGGCCAGCCGGCGCGGATCCCGACGAGCTGGCCGGGCGTGAAGGCCAGATAGTCGGCGGGATCCGGATAGTCCGGCCCCCAGAGCGAGAGCCCGAACGCCATCTGGCCGTCGCGGTACTTCGTGAGCCAGTTCGACGTGGGCGAGCCCGACAGCGCGATGTTGAAGCCGGCATCCTTGAGGTTCGCCTGCACTTTCTGCGCCATCGAGCCGAACGGGACGCCGTTGATCGTCAGGTCGCTCGGGTATTCGAGCGTCACCTCCTGGCTTCCCGCGCCGGACGCAGCGAGCGCCGCCTTCGCCTTCGGTAGGTCCTGCTTGATCGCGTTCTTCTGCGGCAGCGCACCGAGGAACATCGACGGGATGATGCCCGGGGCCTGAATCGCGCCCGGCCCGGCGACGGACACGATCGACTTGTAGTCGAGCGCGTACCGCACCGCCGTCTGGAACTGCTTGTTCGACGTGACCGCGGAGATCGACGGGTTGTTGTTCGTGAACAGCCAGAACACCCAGGTCGACGGCTGCAGCGAGACGCGCAACTTTGAATTGCCCTTGAGGGTCTGCGCCTGGTCGGCCGACAGGTCGATCGCGACCTCGTGCGACCCCCGCTGCACGTTGATGAGCTGCGTCGGCGCGATCATGTTGCGGACGACGACGGTGCCGAAGGCCGGCTTCTTCGCGCCCCAGTACTTCGGGTTCGGCGCGAGGGTGAGCTGCGACGTCGTGCTGTACGCCTTCAGCGTGTACGGGCCGCTACCGGCGCCGACGGAGGCGGACGAGTTGAACCACTGCTCCGCCTTGTCGGCCTTCGCCGCATTCGGACCGGCGCTGCCGCCGTGCGCCTTCACGAGCTTCGAGTTGACGATGCCCGTCGACGGGTTGGCGAGAATCGCCGTCAGCTGCGTCGCCGGCGTCTTCGACTTCATCACCACCGTGTCCTTGCCGCGCGCCGAGACGGTGATTCCGGCGAGCAGGAATGCGGGGTTCCCCTTCAGGTTGACAAGGCGGTTGAGCGAGAAGACGACGTCGGCCGACGTCAGCGGCGTCCCGTCGGCGAAGCGGACGTTCCGCTTGAGCCGGAATGTGAATGTTTTCGCGCCGTTCGACGCCTTCCACGACTCCACGAGCAGGGGAATCGGATTGGCGAGGTCGCCCTTGTTGTAGGTGAAGAGCGTGTCGAAGATCGCGCGGTCGATGATCGACGCGGTCGGGTCGAAGGCGCGCTGAGGGTCAGACGTCTTGATGGTGAACGAGTTGTCGACGACGAGCGTCGGCGCGGCGGAGGAGCGCGTGGTCGCCCCGAATGCGGCAAGCGCGCACACGAGTGCGATGGTTGTCGTGAGCGGTAGCAGCCAGACTGCACGCCGCGCGGGAGTTCGTCCCACCATGGCCTCCTATTCAGCGGGGGGGTTTGGCCTTTGACCCTATTGGACGACGGCACCGATGTGGAGTTGGCCGCGCCGAACGGAAGGTGGCTCGGCGGATGAGCCTTCGGGCTGCAGCCAGCACGCGGTCGTGCGTCCGCCCTGGAGCGCGACGAGGGGCGGTTCCTCCGTGTGGCAGCGATCGAATGCGTACGGACAGCGCGGATGGAAGCGGCAGCCGCTCGGTGGACTGGCCGGATCCGGCACCTCCCCCGGCAGCGCCTCGGGCAGAAAGCCTGTCCCGTCGGGATGCGGCACAGCGCCGATCAACGCCTCGCTGTACGGATGGAGCGGCAGCTGCCAGAGCGGCAGCGTCGCACCGGTCTCGACCATCAGTCCGAGGTACATGACCGAGACGGCGTCCGCGATGTGGCGGACGATCGCGAGGTCGTGCGAGATCAGGAGCAGACCGAGTCCGAGGTCGCGCGCCAGGTCGACGAGCAGGTTTGCGAGCTGCGCCTGCGCCGAGGCGTCGAGCGAGGCGAGCGGCTCGTCGAGAACGAGCACGGATGGATTCGCGGCCAGGGAACGCGCGATCGCGATCCTCTGCCGCTGCCCACCCGAGAACTCGTGCGGGAAACGGTCGGCTGCGGCGACCGGGAGCCCGACCACCTCGATCAGCTCGCGGACGCGGGCGGCGCGGCCGCGGCGCGGCACGAGGTCGAGCGCATCGAGTGCGTCGCCGAGCTGCGCGCCGATCTTGCGTCTCGGGTTGAGGGACGAGTACGGGTTCTGGAAGACGAGCTGCAGGCGCACGAGTTCCTTCGGTCGCGCTCGCCGCGTCAACGGCCTGACAGGGGCCCCTTCGAAATGCACCGATCCCGAGGTCGGCTCGATCAGCCCGACCGCCGCGCGGGCGAGGCTCGACTTGCCGCAGCCGGACTCGCCGACGAGCCCGACGATTTGTCCCGGCTCGACCGTGATGCTCGCGCCGGCGACCGCGCGCACCCGGCCGCCGCCGCGCGCCTCATAGTCCACCACGACGTCGCGAGCCTCGAGCGCGCTCATCGCCCGCCGAACGGATCGGGTGGGCAGGCAAGCCGCCGGTCGCCCTTCGCAACGAGCGGCGGCGTCTCGTGCCGGCACGCCTCCTGAGCGTAGGAGCAGCGCGGATGAAACGCGCAGCCCGCTGGAACGGCGCCCGGATTCGGCGGAACGCCCGCGATCGCGACGAGCGGCTTGTCCTCCCCAGCCTCCGGGTGCGGGAGCGCATCGAGCAGCGCGCGGGTGTACGGATGGCGGGGCGTGCGCAGCACGTCCTCGCGGGATCCCGCCTCGACGACCTTCCCGGCGTAGAAGATCGACACGCGGTCGGCGATCGCCGACATGACGCCGAGGTCATGCGTGATCAGCACGACGGAGAGATCGTTCTCCCTGCGGAGGCGGTCGAGCAGCCGGAGGATCCCCGCCTGCACCGTAACGTCGAGCGCGGTTGTCGGCTCGTCGGCGATCAGCAGCTTCGGCCTGCACGCGAGCGCGATTGCGATTGCGATCCGCTGGCGCATGCCGCCCGAGAACTGGTGAGGGAACGCGCGCAGCGCGGAAGCGGGATCAGGGATCCGGACCTCCTCGAGCGACGCGAGCGCCCGCTGCTCGGCGGCGCGCTTGCCGACGCCGAGATGACGCCTCACGTGCTCGGTGAGCTGGCGGCCGATCGAGAGCATCGGATGGAGCGACGTCAGCGGGTCCTGGAAGACCATCGCGAGCTCGCGGCCCGCCAGCTCGCGCAGCCTCCGGCGCGGCATGCGCAGCAGGTCGTGCTCGCCGAACCTGACGCTGCCGTCGACGACTGCGCCGTCGGGAAGGAGCCCGAGCAGCGAGAGCATCGACATCGTCTTGCCGCTACCGCTTTCGCCGGCGACACCGAACACCTCTCCGTGCTCGACCGCGTAGTCGACACCGTCGACGACCGTCACGAGGCCGCGCGTCGTCGGCAGCCGGACGCGCAGGCCTTCGACCTCGAGGAGGCTCACTCGTGCTCCTCGCGCGACCGCCACGCCGTACGCGGGTCGAGCACGTCGCGCAGGCTGTCTCCGAGGAAGTTGAACGCCAGCACGACCGTGAAGATGGCGAGGCCCGGGAACGTCCCCATCCACCACCACTGGAAGTACTGCGTCCCGTCCGCCACCATCGATCCCCACTCCGCCGTCGGCGGCTGCGCGCCGAGCCCGAGGAACGAGAGCCCGGAGAGGAGCAGGATCGCGTTAGCGAGGTCGAGCGTCGCGAGCACGAGCACCGGGCCGACGACGTTGGGGAGGATGTCGCGGACCAGCGTTCTCCGCGCCGGTGCCCCCAGCAGGCGCGCGGACTGCACGAACTCCGAGTCGCCGACGGAGAGCACGAGGCCGCGCACGACGCGTGCGTACGACGGCCACGCGACGACGACGATCGCGAGCGCGGCGTTCTGAAGGCCCCGCCCCAGTACCGCGGCGACGACCATCGCCAGGATGATCGGCGGGAATGCGAAGAAGAGATCGACCGCCCGCATGAGCGTGCCGTCGAGGATGCCGCGAAAGTAACCCGCAATCGCGCCGACGACGCTGCCGATCGTCGCCGCGAGCGCGACGAGAAGCAACGCGATCGGCAGCGAGACGCGCGAGCCGTAGATCACACGGCTGAGCACATCGCGGCCGAGCTCGTCGGTGCCGAAGAGATGGTCGAGCGACGGCGACTGCGCGGGTGTGAACGACTGTGCGAGCGAGCCGGCGGGCGCGATCAACGGCGCGAAGATCGCGACGACGATCCAGGCGACGGCGATCGCTGCGCCGATCGCGGCGAGCGGCTGCCGCGAGATCGCCCCCAGCCGGCGACGGCGCGCAGGGCGGGTATCGAGCGCGAGGTCGGGAGCCTGTCTCAGAATGAGGCTCGTCGATCCCGGTGCGATGGGCGAGGCGGCTCAGCTCTCGTTCTGAGACAGGCTCCAGTCACGTGACGCGGATCCTCGGGTCGATCAACCCGTAGAGGAGGTCGACGATGAAGTTCACCGTGATGTAGACGACGGCGACGAAGATGCTGACGCCGGCGATCGCCGGAACATCGACGTTCACCGCGGCCTGGAACGCATACTGGCCGATGCCCGGCCAGGAGAAGATCTTCTCCACGAGGACCGCGCCGGTGAGAACGTTTGCGAAGACGAGGCCGAGAACCGTGACCACGGATGGCAACGCGCCGCGCAGGATGTAGCGGAGCACCACGGTCCGCTCGGGCATCCCCTTCGCGCGCGCAGCGCGGACGTAGTCGTTCCCGATCACCTCGAGCACCGCGGAGCGGGTGAAGCGCGTCAGCAGGCTCACGTTGAACGCGGCGAGCACGAGTGCCGGCAGCACGAGATGATGGAGCGCCTGGACGAACAGGCTCAAGTTGCCGTCGAGCAGCGCGTCGACGGTGTAGAGGCCGGTGATGCTCGGCGGCGGGCTCGTTCCCGGGTCGAGCCGCTCCGCCCCCGGGAACCAGCCGAGCCGGAAGAAGCCGACGTAGAGGGCGACGAGTGCAATCCAGAACGTCGGCATCGAGATGCCGGCGAGCGACGCCACACGCAGGAGGTGGTCCGTCGGTTTGTTCCGTCGGAGCGCGGCGATCACCCCGAATGCGATTCCGACTGTCGCGGCAAAGAGGATGGAGTAGAGCGCGAGCTCACCAGTAGCCGGAATGAACTGCGCAAGGTCGTGCGTGACGGGTCCGTGCGTGAGTGACGACTGTCCGAGGTCGCCGTGGACGAGATGGTCGACGTAGATCGCGTACCGCACGGGGAAGGGCCTGTCGAGTCCGTAGTGGTGCTTGAACGCGGCGACTGCGGCCGGATCAGCTGCCGCCTGCTCACCGAGGTTCGTCGCGACCGCGTTGCTCGGCACGAGCTCGGTGAGCACGAACGAGACGAGCGTGATGCCGAGCGCCAACAGGACGAGCGCAGCGACTCGGCGCAGCACGAAGCGGAGGAAGCCGCCCTGGCGCAGCAGCCGGCGGCTTGCTGCCTGCGGGGGCCTGACCTCGTCGACGACGGGGACGGTCGTCATTCCTCGCGTGCCCAGAATGGCCGGCCGATGCGCGTCTCGAAGCGAACGTATCGGTCGAGCCGGATGCCGTCGACCTCAGTCCGTACGCGTTCGATCATCTTCGCCGCAATGTCGAGCTCGTCGACCTCGAAGATGAGGTACCACGCCCACGCGCCCCGCGTGACGGGACCGACCTGGAGCACGTCGTCGCAGAACGACGCGACGACGCGCGCGCCGAGCGCCTCCCATTCGGCGAGGAGCGCGCGGAAGCGCGGCAGAAAGACGTCGCGCTTCTCCTCCTCCGACGCGTCGAAGTATGGGGGCAGGCCTCCGCCGAGCACGAGAATGCGATGCGGCCCGGCCATGTGCGAACGGTACAGCCGCGCCGATCCCGACCCTAGATTCGCCCACCCACACACAGGAGAGACGACGGCGGACGAAACGCCTCCGAGGGCCGGCGGCAGTCAGGCTCGTGCTGCCCAGCCTCGTTCGACTGGCACGCGGAGCACGATCTTGCCGACGTGACGCTTGTCCGTGAAGGCCTTCTGCGCCTCTCGAGCCTGTTCGAGCGGATACGTCGCAGCTACACACGGACTGATCTCGCCTCGCTCGATGTAACCCACGAGGTCGCCGAAGAGGCCGGGCGGCGTGACGGTGGCGCCGCTGAGTGTGAGGTCGGCGAGGTAGACCGTGCGCAGGTCGAGCTCGACGAGCGGACCGCCGATGGCACCGGCGACCGTGTAGCGGCCGCCGCGGCGCAGCAGCCCGATGAGGCGCGGCCAGCTCGCCCCGCCGACGACGTCGGCAATGACGTCGACCGTCTCGAGCCCGACGGCGCGGAGCTGCGTCGCGAGGTCGTCGTCGCGCGAGAGGACTGCCTCGGGGCCCAGCGCCCGAACACGTTCGGCCTTCTCCGGGGCGCAGACGGCGAGCGGCAGTGCGCGCCGCCGGTGGACGAGCTGCACCAGCGCCGTCCCGACTCCGCCGGACGCCCCCGTGACGAGAACGGTCTCGCCGGGCTGAACGTCGGCCCGGCGCAGCATGTTCTCCGCGGTTCCGGCGGAGGTCGCGAACGATGCGAGCTCGACATCGGAGAGGCTCGAGCGAACAGGATGGACGTTCCGCGCCGGCACGGTCACGTATTCGGCATACCCGCCGTCACGCTCGGAGCCGAGATAGCCGCAGCGCGAGAGATCGTCCGGGTGGCCCGGATCGCGCACCCATGGATCGACGAGCACCCGCTCGCTTAGAAGCTCTTTCGGCGCCGAATCGCCGCACGCGACCACGCGACCGCAGATGTCGGCGCCCTGAATGCGGGGAAACGCGATCGGAGCATCCCAACCGCCGCCGGCCTCGCCCGTCCCGTACCAGCCGGTCCGCGTGTTGACGTCGGTCGCGTTCACCGCGCATGCGCTGACGGCAACCAGCACCTCGTCCGGACCCGGCTCCGGCACCGGCCAGGCTCTCTCGACGTTCAGCGTTTCGGGCCCGCCGTGGCCCGTCAGCACGACCGCGCGCATCGAACGGGGCACCACATTCGGCAGCTTCGCAGACGCGGCCGGGAGAATGACCGCCGTGCATCGCGCCGTCGCAGCCGTTCCCCTCGTGCTCGTCCCCGCACTCGGCCTCACGCAAGGCGGCTTCTCGCCCGACGCCTGGGTCTGGTCCGGCGCGCTCGCGGCGTGGGCCTGCGCGGTCGCGGTCGTCGTGACGGCCGACGCAGGCGCGCTGCGACGCGAGTGGCCGTGGGCGGTCGCCGCAGGAGCGCTCTTGCTCTGGACGATCCTCTCACCGCTCTGGTCGGTGCACGCCGCCCAGTCGGTGCTCGACGCACGGCGTACGCTTGTGTACGCCGCCGTCGTGCTTGCGCTCCTCCTCCTCGCACGGCGCGACGCCCAGCGGTTCCTCGTGCCCGCAACGCACATCGCGATCTCCTCGCTGCTCCTATACGCGCTCGCCCGCTACCTCTTCGGTGCGCGGCACTACGACGAGTTCCAGGGATTCCTCTTGCACCAGCCGCTTGGCTATGCAAACGCGATCGGGATCCTCGCGGCGCTCGGATTGCTGCTCGCGCTCGGCCTCGCCGCCTCTACGGCATCGAAGACTCCTCGTGCGGCCGCCGCGGCGACCGTGCCCATGTTCGCCCTCGCGCTCGTTCTCAGTCAGAGCACGGCGTCGATGCTCGCGCTGGTCGTCGGCCTCGCCGTCGTGGCACTCCTGACCCCGGAAATCCTCCGACTCCTCGCGGCGCTGGCTGCGATCGTCCCTGCGGCTGCGATCGCGGCCGCGGTCGGCGCCTTCAGCCGGCTCGCCGACGATGTCGCCGAGCCACGCCTCTCGAGAGGTGCCGTCGCCGCGGCGACCGTGGGCTGCGCGGCGCTTGCCGCCGTGACGATCCGGCGTGTCCGTCTGCCCGCCGGGACGGCCGGGAGGCGGGCCCGGATGGCCGTCGCGGCCGCGGTCATCCTCGTCGCCCTCGCCGGCGCGGCCGCCGTCGCCCGCTCCGGCGCGTCGGAGCCCCGCGCGTCCTACTACCACGTCGCCTGGCACGACCAGGTCCTCGCCCATCCTCTCCTCGGAACGGGTGCGGGCACCTTCGGGCTCTACTGGGCCCGCTCCGGGAAGGCCCTCGAGGTGGGCGGCGGACTCGACGCCCACTCGCTCTACCTCGAGACGCTCGCCGAGCTCGGCCCGCTCGGGCTCGTCCTCCTGCTCGCCATGCTGCTCGCTCCCTTGCGCCGAGCGCTTCCGCTGCGGCACGCCCCGTACGTGTCAACGGCCGTCGGCGCCTACGTCGCCTTCCTCGTCCACGCAGGCCTCGACTGGGACTGGGAGATGCCGGCGGTCGTCGCCGCGGCTCTCTGCTGCGCCGCGGCCGTCGCAACCGCCGAGCTCCCCAGGGCCCGCCCGCTCGGCCGAGCGGCGCGCGCGAGCCTCCTCGCCGTCGGCCTCGCGCTCGGCGCCTGCGCGATCGCGGGGGCCCGGAGCCACACCGTGCCCGGGGCGGCCCCGGAGACGCAGAAGGCCCCGCGGAGCGGGGCCTTCTCGCAGACAGCGCCTGAGGGCGACGGCTACTTGCCGTGACCCTTGCCGTGGCCGTTGCCGTGATCGCCACTCTTTCCATGGTCGCCACCACTCTTGCCCGGGCTGGCGGTCGCGGTAACCGGGGCAGCCGGAGGGCACGGGCCGAGCTTGTCGCCGTGCCTGAGATGGGCCTTCACGGCCGGAGCGCCCACCGTGATCGTGTGCGACGGGTGCTTCTTCGAGTGGGTGCGATGGCAGAGCGTGACTTTGTACTGGTACTGGGACGAGCCGGCGTACTCGTACTGGGACGCGGACGCCGCGCTCCTCGCGAGCGCCGGGGCCCCAAAGACGCCGAGCGGGACGAAGAACGCGGCCGTCACCGCCGCGACCGTCCAAGCCTTGGCATTCGAACGTGCGAAGAAATCGCGTTTCACTGGTGCCTCCAAGCGATGTCTGACTTCGTTATAGAACGTTAGATGCTGCCTTGCCCAGAAACTTGCACGTCGCAACCGCTGGAAAACGACCGGCACCACGAAACCCGGGCTCGGACGGAGCGGAAATGGGCCGTTTGCAGCGGTTTTCGGGCCGCGGCGCGTACGTAAACGCTGCGTAAAACCTCCGGAGTCGCCATCGATCGCCAGGACGATCGCCGAGAGCCAGGGCGGGCAGATCGGCTTCGAGAGCGTCGAAGGGGCCGGAACGACCTTCCGGGTCGAGCTCCCGCTCGACGCTCAGTGCGAACAGATCCGGTCAGTCCGTCCAGAAGCTGTTGAGCGACGCCTGGTCGTCTGCGACGCCCCAGAACTCGTACGCGCGACCCTTGTCGTCGAGGTGGAAGACGTTCGCCTCCTTCTCGTCCATGTGCTTGTCGGGCCGCTCGGGCCGGTCGGCGGTCAGACGCACGAGCGAGACTGGGGCTTGCCGCTCGCGAAGGCGTCCGCGATCGCCGCGTCCGCCGGAAGCGACCATATGTGCGTCGCCTCCCCCGCCGCGTTCAGGTGGAAGACGTTGGCCTGCCTGATCGGCGGCCGATCCTCTCGACCCTTCGACGCGGACAGCTCGAGCACCTCATCGTCATCAACGTCCCTTCGGATTGGATTGCCACGCTGCCGTTCGAGCCGGGACTATGCCGGAGCCGGCGCGGCGAGTACCGCTTCGAGCAGCTCGTCGAGCCGTGCGGTCGCGAGGCAGATCGACGTGTCCGCGGCGCCGTAGTACAGCCGAAGCTCGCCGGAGGCGCTGTCGTGCAGCAGGCCGCAAGGGAAGACTGCGTTCCCGACGTCGCCCTGCCGCTCGTACGGCGCCCGCGGGGCGAAGATCCAATCTGCGGCGCGGCGCAGCACCTGCGTCGGATCCTCGAGATCGAGCAGTGCGAGCCCCAGGCGGTAGATCGCACCGCCGACCGTGTCCTTGACGCCGTGGTAGACGAGCAGCCAGCCGTGCTCGGTCTTCAAGAGCGGTGGCCCGATCCCGATCCGGAGCGAGTCCCACCAGGCACCCTCGCGCGGCCTCAGCACGACTTCCGGAGCGCTCCAGCTGACGAGATCGCGCGAACGCGAGAGCGCGATGCCCGGATGCATGACACCGAAGCCGGTCGAGGGACGGTGAAACAAGATCCATCTGCCGTCGACCCGCTCAGGCAGCAGCGCCGCGTTCTTGTCGTCGGGGCTGATGACGATCCCGCGCCGCTCCACAGATGAGAAGTCCGTCGTCGTCGCGAGGTACACCGCCGGCCCCTCGGGCCCGTACGCCGTGCACGTGATTGCGAAGCAATCGAGCTCATCGACCCAGACGGCACGCGCGTCCTCGAAGCCCCACTGCTCGCTCTCGATCCCCTCGTCCGGCTCGAGGAGCGGCTCTGCCGCGATGCGCCACCCGTTGACGCCGTTTGCCGAGCGCGCGACGGTGAGGTGCGAGATCCCGGTGAGCGCCTCGACTCGAGCGAGCAACACCGTCTCGCTGCCGACGACCGCCGCCGCGGGATTGAAGACAACGTTCACAGGAGTCGGCCAGTCCTCCGCCGTGAGGAGAGGATTTTCGGGATGCCGTGTGAAGAGCTCGCGCCGAACTGCGGTCATGCAGCCGTTTTCACTCCGACTCCGCGGCGGAGGACGCGCGGCAGCCCCGCGGCGTCGACAACGAGCTGCGCGCGATGGAAAGCGAGCGTCGACTCGGCGCCTTCGTTTGCGTTCACATCGAGCTCGCCGAGGCCGTCGCAGCAACCACCGGTCGCAAAGTCGTAGAGCGGCCGGCCGAGGCGGTTGCGGCCGAGGAACCATTCGAAGGCGCGCTGCGCGCGAGCGCCGTGTTCGGGATCGCCGGTGACGGCGAATGCGGCAAGCTCCGCCTCGACGAAGGCCGACGCGTCGAGCGGCTGCTCGTCTCCGCCACCCGGCGCGGGCTCGCCGCGCCGGCGGCCTTCGTTGCCGGGCAGCCACAGGAGCCCTTCTGCAAGTCCGCACTCGTCACCGAGCCAGGCGAGCGACTCCAACCCGGCGGCGACCGCATCCTCGCGGCCGAGCGCCGCACCGCCGACGATCAGCGCGTGCGGCAGCCGGGCATTGTCGTAGGTGAGAGCGTCCTCGAACCAGCGCCATCCCTCGTCCGAGCTCGTCTCGTATGCCGCCTCGAGCTGCGTCACGCAACGCTCGAGCAGACGACGCGCATCGTCGTCAAGGCGGTCGGCATCGAGACGCGAGAGGCCGAGCGTCGCGTAGGCCGCGGTGCGGATCGACAGCTCGCCTTGAAGCGAGCGCACGAGCGTCGAGAGCAGTCGCTGCGACGGTCCCACGATCGCGGGCACCCACGCAATCGAGAGAACGTCGCCGAGGGCCCAGATCGACCGGCCGACGTGGTCGCCGACATGCGGCTCGTCGAGCCAGCGCCGGTCGTAGCTCATGAAGTTGCGCATGCCGGCGCCATTCTCGTCGCTCGCGTCGGACAGAAACGCGAGGGAGCGATAGAGGACAGGCGTCCACGCCGGGTCGCCTGTCCGGATCTCGAGCTCGAGCGCGACGACCACCAGCCGGGCGATGTCGTCGACGCAGTAGCCCGTATAGCGGTTCGGAATGGCTCCGTTTGCGTGCTGAATGATGCCGCAGTCGTCGACGAGCGTCAGGAGATGACCCGTGCGCGCGTCGGCCAGCTCCAGTCCGACGTCGGGGATGGGTGTGCGCCGAGGTGCGGCGACTGCCGCCTCGTCGAGCACGGCGGCTGTGGCCTCCGCGACGGAGGGCCACGCTAGACCGGAGCCAACCCGCCGCGCCTCTGCGCTCGCGGCGGCGAGCTGCTCGGGATGCTCGATCAAGGCACTGATCGCTGCAGCAAGCGCGGCCGGGTCGCCAAAGGGAACGATCGTCCCCGCCCCCGAGCTCAGCATGTCCTCGGCGTACCAGAAGGGCGTCGAGACCGCCGCACAGCCCGCCGCGAGCGCGAACGTCAGCGCGCCCGACGAGCTCTGCTCCCGGTTCGTGTACGGCGTCACGAAGACATCGGTCGCTGCGAGCAGGTCAGCGAGCTCCTCGACGGAGAGAAAGCGGTCGTCGAGCTGGACGTGGTCGCCGAGCCCGAGGTCGACGATGCGCCGTTCGAGCATGAAGCGGTACTCCTCACCCTGCCGCCGCGCAACCTGCGGATGGGTACGTCCGGCGATCACGTAGAGCACCTCGGGATGGCGATCGACGATCGCCGGCAGCGCGTCGATCATCGTCTCGAGCCCCTTGCCCGGCGAGATGAGCCCGAAGCTCGACAGCAGGAAGCGCGAATCGATCAGGTCGTAGCCGCCGGGTGACGGGGCGACATACCGAGGGCGACGACCGGCCGCGAGCTCCGCGCGTGCAGCCCCGAGGGCGACGGGCGCACCGTGCGGCACAACTCGAATCTTCTCGTCGTCGCACGCACCGAGCTCGGTGACGAGGCGCCGCGCCGTCTCGGTCATGACGATCACCCGCTCGGCCTCGTGGCAGAGCGCCGTGAGCACTTGAAGCTGGTGCTCCGTCGGCTTCGAGAGCACCGTGTGCAGCGTCACGACGAGCGGCTGCGCGAGCTCCCGGGCGAACGAGAGGGCGTACGTGCCGGCTCGACCGCCGAAGATGCCGTACTCGTGCTGGAGCAGCACGACGTCGATGTCGAGCCGTCCGAGCGTCCGCGCCGCCCGCACGTAGTCACCGCGCGCGCCCTGCGAGATCGTCTGGAGGATCTCCGGCCGCTGCGGGCTCGACGGATCGTCGACGACGACGAGCGCGCTGACATCCTCCACGTCGGCGACGCCCAGCAACGCCGTTCGAACGTCGAACGCAAAGGTGCCGATCCCGCACGTGCGCGGCGGGTACGTCGAGAAGATCGCGGTGCGCATTTCTGCCGCGCGCTCCTTTCGCCAGATGCCCGAGGTGCCGGCGTCCCAAGCGCCAACTCGATCGGCTCGGGGGGCATCCTACCTGGCCCCCGCTAGGATGGCCGCCGTAATCGCCCTACGGCGGGAGGTCGGCAGGTGACGGCGCTGCGTGTGGCTGTGTTGGCGCCGATCTCGTGGCGCGTGCCCCCCCACCACTATGGGCCGTGGGAACAGTTCGCGTCACTTCTGACCGAGGGGCTCGTCGAGCGCGGCGTCGACGTGACGCTCTTTGCAACCGCCGATTCGCAGACGGCGGGCCGGCTCGCCTCGGTCGTGCCGCATGGGTACTCGGAGGACCCCGACGCCGATCCGAAGGTGAGCGAGTGCCTGCACATCGCACACGTGTTCGAGCGAGCCGGCGAGTTCGACCTCATCCACAACAGCTTCGACTTCCTACCTCTGACGTACAGCGGCCTCGTCGACACGCCGGTCTTGACGACGATCCACGGCTTCTCCTCGCCGCGCATCCTCGCCGTGTACCAGCACTACAACGCGCGCGGCACGTACGTCGCGATCAGCGACTCCGACCGAGATCCGAGCCTCGACTACCTTGCGACCATCCACCACGGCATCGACACCGATGCCTTCGCGCTGCACCCGGAGCCGGGTCGGTACGTCCTGTTCTTCGGGCGAATCCATCCCCACAAGGGAACGGTCGAGGCGATCGACGTCGCCGCGCGTTGCGACATCCCGCTCGTCATCGCGGGAATCGTGCAGGACCAGCGGTACTTCGACGAGCTCGTCGCCCCGAGGATCGACGGCGACAAGGTGTCGTTCATCGGTCCGGTCGGGCCGTCGGAGCGATCCGACCTGCTCGGCGGCGCGCAGGCGTTGTTGCACCTGATCTCCTTCGACGAGCCATTCGGCTACAGCGCCGTCGAGGCGATGGCGTGCGGAACGCCCGTGATCGCGTTCAACCGCGGCTCGATGCCTGAGCTGATCGCCCCCGGCAAGACCGGCTTCCTGGTCGAGGACGTCGAGAACGCCGTGTCCGCAGTGAGAGCGTCCACCGCCCTCGATCGCGAGGCCATTCGTGCGCACGCTGTGGAGCGGTTCGGCGTTGCGCGCATGGTGGACGCGTACGTCGACGCGTACGAGACGGTGCTTCGCGGGTGAAGCGCGGCCGCAGTCGTTCCGCAAGGACTACGGGACGACGAGCTCCTCATGCACCAGAATCGGCGCAGGGTACGGAAGATTCCTCGTCCCTGCGACGTCTTGTGGGCATGACGAAGCCCCCACTCCTGGTCACCGCCCTCGCCTTTGCAGTGCTCCTGCTCGCACTCGGCGGCTGGCTCGTTCAGGCCTTGCGCTGGCCGCCGCGCCGGCTCGCGGCCGCCGCTACCCACTGAGCCGCTGGCTACTCGTACCAGACGAGCGCGGCGAGGATCGCGTAGAAGCCGACGAGCGCCCACCCTTCGAACTCCGCTGCCCGCCCGTCGCCGGAGATCGCCCACACCGAGATCGCCGTGAGCGCGAGTGCGGCCGTCAGCACCGGATTGATCACGAAGGTCAGCCGGTGCTCGAAGAAGAGCGAGAGCAGAACGAGCACCGGGTAGAGGAACACTGCGACCTGCGCGACCGAGTTCTTGACGACCGAGATCGCGAGATCGGCCTGCCCCTTCGCTGCGAGCGTGATCCCCACGACGTTCTCGACGGCGTTGCCGGCGATCGCGACGATCACGAGCCCGGTGAACGCCTTCGACACGCCGAGCGCACGCACGGCCGGATCGAGCGCGGCCACGAACCAGTCGGAGACGAACGCCGCGCCGACGCCCGCCGCCGCCAGCAGCGCAACGGCGCGGCGAAACGGCAGATGATGCGCGGCTTCCTCGAGCGCGGGCTCAGTCGCTTCGCCCGAGCGCAGGTAGCTCCAGAGCCAGGCGACGTAGATCCCGAGCAGCACGACGGCGCCGAAGACCGAGATCGCGAGCTGGTGGTGGCTCGCCCGGTCGCCGGCTCGGTCGGAGACGCCGAGGATCACGATCAGAAACGAGGCGAGCAGCAGGAGGACTGCAGTGTCGTTCGGAAGCCGCACGCCGAACCGCATCATGCCGTCCTTCGACTGGCGCGCGCCGGCGACGATCGCGAGGCCGAGGACGAGCAGCGCGTTCGCGAACAACGAGCCGAGGATCGACGTCTGCGCGACGACGGTCTCGCCCGCGGAGAGCGCGAAGAGCACGATGAAGAGCTCGGGCAGGTTGCCCAGTGTCGACTGCAGGACGCCCGTCGCGGCGGGACCGAAGCGTGCGCCGACAGACTCGGTTCCGACGCCGACGACCCAGGCGAGACCCGCTAGCGCAACGCCCGCGACGACGAACGTGGCGACGGCGGAGTCGGTTGCGAAGTGGAGAGCTCCGGCGACGACGGTGACGGCCAGCGTGGCTGCGTAGAGGATCGTCTGCCGCGTCACGCTCGGGATCGTACGATCCCGAGCGGGTGCCTAGTGATGTAACTAGCCGGGAAAGCCCGGTGTCGAGAGCACGCGGCCGTCGGCCAGGATCGTCATCGCCTCGTAGCCACGAAGCCGCGCCGTCCAGTGCGGCGCCCGCTCCGCGCCCATCGCGAACGCCGCCGTCGCGTACGCGTCGGCCGTCGCGAGATCCGGCCCGGTGACGGTCACCGAGAGCACCCCCGCGGGGGGGCGGCGGGTGTGCGGATCGAGGACGTGGTCGCCTCGTGCATAGGCGCCCGACGTCGCTACCGCGAGGTCGGTCGCCTCGATCACCTTCGCCACTTCTCCGCGCTGGAGTGGGTGCTGGATCCCCACACGCCAGACGCCGCCGCGTAACCACATGTCGCCTCCTGCGTTCACTGCGTAGCTGCGGATGCCCGCCGCGTCGAGGATGGCCGCAGCCCGATCGACCGACCAGCCCTTCACGAGACCGGATGGATCCAGGAGCTCGGGGGAGGCCGCGCGCGCGTCGAAGAAGCCGTCGGTCACGGCCCGAAGCTCCTCGCAGATGCCGCAAACGGTGCGAACGGCCGGATCCGCGTCGACGAGTGCGAGCTCGCCGCGGTTGATCCTGCTCACCTCGCTGTCGTCCTTGTAGGTGCTGAACACCGAGTCGACCCAGCCGAACCAGGCGAACACGGGATCGAGGTCCGCGTCGTCGACCCCGGCGTTGCGCACCTCGACGACGATCGGCATCCCCATCACGTGCTCGACGCGTTGCATCAGATCTTCTTTGCCAGCGCCAACGCGGCCTGCAGCGACTGGGAGAACGCATAGCTCGTGTCGGTGGCGCCGGAGACCATCTGGATGCCACGGGCGAATTGCGCCGTGAGCGTCTCCTGCACGAGGATCGGAATCGCCTGCTCGTTGATGAACACCGAGCGGTCGGTGTGGTTGGGATAGACCGGAACGTGGACGGCGGTGATCTTCCGTGTGGCCGTCTTCTTCGTGCCGATGGTCGTCGTCGTCTTCTTGACTACCAGGGTCACCTGGGTGAGGCCCCACCGGTCGGTCTGCACCTGAGATCCGGCGACGGTTCGCGTCGTCGTGACGACCTTCTTCTTCAGCTTGGTCGCGGCCGCGGCTGCGCCGACCGGACTGGCCAGTGCAGCGGCCGTGACCATGGCTGTGAGTACCTTCTTCATTCGAGAAGCTCCTTTCGTCAGAGGGCGAAACGCTCGGCGTGGATGTGTCTGCGACGAACCCCGGCGGCACGCACGTTGCGTACGGCGGCTTCGGTCATCGCGGGCGGGCCGCACACGAAGACGTCGCGGTCTTCGATGTCCGGCACGAGCTCGCGGAGATGGGCAGGCGAGAGGAGCCACGACCCTTCCTCGGTCGCATGGTCGCCCACGACGTAGTGCAGCTCGATGCCGCGCTCGGCCGCGAGCCGGTCGAGCTCGTCGCGGAAGACGAGGTCTTCGTCGCTGACGGCGCGATAGAGGACGACGATCTCGCCGCCCATTTCCTCCATCAGGGCGCGGATCGGTGTGATCCCGATCCCGCCGGCGATCAGCAAGACCTTCTCGCGACGGCGGGCGGCCTCGGTGAAGGCGCCGAACGGCCCCTCTGCGACGACGCGCGTCCCGACGGGAATGTCGCCGACACGTGCGCTGTGGTCGCCGAGCGCCTTGACGGTGATCCGGAGCGAGCGGCCGTCGGGCGCGCGCGAAAGGGAGAATGGATGCGCGGTCCACCAACGCCCCCCGGCGAGAAACCGCCAGATGAAGAACTGCCCGGCCCGCGCCGAAAGCCGGTCGAGCCGGCGTCCTTCGATCCGCAGCGAAACGACCCCTGGCGCTTCCTCGACGACGTCGGCCACCCGCAGGCGATGCCGCAAGCTCGCGCCGAGCGGAACGAGCAGGCGGAAGACGACGAGGAACATGATCGTCGCCACATAGAGGCCCTTCCAGTAGTCCGCAGCCATGCGGTCGAGCACGAGCTCGTTGCCGGTCGGAATCTGATGGAACCATGCGAGTGCGATCCCCGCGTACGCCGTGAGATGGACTGCGTGCCACCACTCGTACCGCAGCCGCCGGCGCACGATGACGACCGACGACGCGACGACGAGCAGCAGCAGGACCGTGCCGACCATCGCGGTGATCATTCCCGGGTAGATCCCGCCGCCGACCATGGTCGAGATCTCCTTCGGAATCGAGAGTCGGTCGAGGAGCGCGTACCCCCAGACGCTGAAGACGACGTGGGCGAGAACGAGGTCGATGCACGCGTGGCCGTTCCAGCGGTGCCAGACGCTCAGCCGGTCGAAGCCGACGAGGCGCTCGAGCGCAGGGATGCGTGCAAGCAGCAGCACCTGGACGAGCGCGAGATACGCACTCAGCAGACCTGTGAGGCGCGCGACGCTCGTGAGCACGTCGCCCGTCGACTTGTCGGTCAGATTGCCGCCGTGCACCCAGAGCCAGACGATCAGCGCTGCGTTGCCGAGCAGGAGAAACGCGACGAGCGAGCCGGCGGCGAGCCGGCGGGAAGCGCCGGCTGCCGCCGTGGCAGGGAGGGAGAGGGCCTGCTCGCTCATCGGCCCCAAGTCGAGCAGCGGCTTCTGAGCGGGGCGTGAGAAAACCGGACTTCTTAGCGCACTCTCACGTCTGCGGGCACACTTGTCTTACAGATGCTGGTACTCGTTGCAGACGACGATCGCGCCGTGCGCGAAGCCCTCGAGCGGGCACTTCAGCTCGCCGGCTACGACGTGCAGCTCGCCTCCGACGGAGACGCCGCCCTGGCGGCGATCGCCGAACGGACGCCGGACGCAGTCGTGCTCGACGTGATGATGCCCGGGTACGACGGGCTCGACGTCACCCGTCGCCTTCGCCGCGAGGGGAATCGCGTCCCGGTGCTCCTGCTCACCGCCCGCGACGCCGTCGGTGACCGCGTCGACGGGCTCGACGCCGGCGCCGACGACTACCTGCCGAAGCCGTTCGCGCTCGAGGAGCTGCTCGCGAGACTGCGCGCCCTCCTTCGCCGGTCGCTCGAGGCCGAGCCGGCCGACCTCCTGCGGTTCGCAGACTTGACGTTCGACCTGGGCTCGATGGAAGCCCGGCGCGCGGGACGCCGGTTCGAGCTGACGACAACCGAAGCGCACCTGCTCGAGCTCTTCATGCGCAACCCGCGCCAGGTGCTCCCACGCCCGCTCATCTATGAGCGGGTGTGGGGCTACGACTTCAGCCACTCCTCGAATGCGCTCGACGTCTACGTCGGCTACCTGCGCCGCAAGACGGAGGGTGAGGGCGAGTCTCGCCTCATCCACACCGTCCGCGGAACGGGATACGTTCTGCGCGAGCCATGACCTTCCGGCTTCGACTCGCCATCGCGGCCGCGCTCGTCGTCGCGGTGACGGTCGCAGTCGCCTCGATCGTCGTCTACGTCGTGATGCGGAACGAGCTGCAGGGGAACGTCGACTCGGGACTACGGCAGCGAGCCCCGCACCTGGTCGAGGAGCTTCAGCGTCCCGGTGGAGCGATGGCGCTGCACGACCTTGCCGGCCCTGGATCCTTCCTGACCGGCGGGCCGGGGCCGTCCCGCGACTACGTGCAGCTCGTCGACGACCAAGGGCACACGCAGTTGATCAACGGCGAGGTGGCGAAGGTGCCGGTCAGCAAGACGACCCGGCAAGTCGCAGCCGGCAAGCATGATTCGTTTCTCGCCGACGCAACCGTCGGCGGCGTCCACTCGCGCGTCTACACGACCTACGTCGGCCAGACGCCGGATGGGCGCGGCGTGGCGCTGCAGACCGTTCGGTCGCTCGACGACGTCGATCGCACCCTCCACCGGCTCCAGCTGATCCTGCTGCTCGTCGCAGGCGGCGGCATCGCGGTGGGTGCCGCGGGAGGCGCACTCGTCTCGCGGGCCGCGCTTGTGCCGGTGCGCCGGCTGACCGAGACGGCCGAGCGGATCGCGGAAACCGGGGAGCCGAGCGAGCGCGTTCCCGAGGCGGGCGGCCAGGACGAGCTCTCGCGCCTGGGATCCGCGTTCAACACGATGCTCGCTGCACTCGAGGAGTCGATCGAGACGCAGCGCCGCTTCGTCGCCGACGCGTCGCACGAGCTCCGGACACCGCTTACGAGCCTCCAGACGAACATCGAGGTTCTGAAGCAACAGGAGCGGCTTGTGCCCGAGCAGCGCGCCCGGCTCTTCGCCGACCTCGAGCGCGAAGCGCACGAGATGCGCGATCTCATCGGCGGGCTGCTCGAGCTCGCTCGGGGCGACGCGAGCCTCGAGCGCTCGACCGTGCAGCTCGACGAGCTGGTCGAGGCCGCCGTCGACCGGGCGAGGACGCGGTTCCCGACCGTCCACATCAACGCCCACCTCGAGCCGACGACGGTCGAGGGTGTGCCGGAGCGAATCGAGCGAGCCGTGTGGAACTTGATCGAGAACGCCGGCAAGTGGACGAAGCCCGGCTCGAGCGTCGACGTCACGCTCTCCGACGGCGAGCTGCGCGTGCGCGACCACGGTCCCGGCATCGCGCCGGAGGACCGCGAGCACGTCTTCGACCGCTTCTACCGCTCCGCGGCGGCGCGGTCGATGCCCGGCTCCGGGCTCGGGCTCGCGATCGTGCGCGAGGTCGCCGAGGCCCACGGCGGCAGCGTCTCCGCCGAGGAGGCGCCCGGGGGCGGCGCGCTCTTGCGTTTACGACTTGCTAACTGAGTCTTAGACCCGGCTCATCTCGCTCTGCTTCCATGAATGAGCTGCATCGAGCCCTCCGACGGCGGTAGCTCCTCCGGCCCGGCGTTCGCTCTTCCCCTGGGGCGAGCGCCGGGCTCACCGCCGCAGCAACCGGGTTTCAACCCTGACTGGAAGTCAGGTCGCGCGCAGCCGCCGGAGTGCGGCGTGGGCGGCGTCGAACGAGTCGACGATCTCGCCGGCGTCCTCGATCACCCCCTGCACGAAGAGATTGATCCCGGTGCTCTCGCCGCGGAAGCCGCGGATGTCGGTGAGCAGTCCGACGATTCCTCTCTTCGAGTCGTCCGACTGCATGAGGGCGTGGAACATGCCGATCTCGCAGGCGGTGCCGTCGTCGACCGACGGCCCGTCGAGGATCGCAAGCATCGCGTCTGCGCGCTCGACTCCCGGGCGGTCCTTCGCGAAGATCCAGGCGGCGGTCACGTCTTCCGTCACGGCGAGCTCGTGCTCGTGCGGGACGAAGACCTCGAAGCCGTCGGCGCGCAGCTGCGCGGCACACTCGTCGATGTAGCCGCGCTCGTACGGGGTGAAGAGCGGGCCCGCGAAGTAGATCTTCACGCGACGAGCTCAGCGTCTGCGACGGCGGAAGATGCCCCCGCGCTCGGCGAGCTCTTGGTCCGACTCCGGCTCGGGCTCGTCGTCGTCGAGTACGGGCCCGTGCTCCCACGGATCGACCGCGTCGCCGGCCGGCGTCTCGATCACCGTCAGGGCGTCGGGTTCGGTGTCCTCTACCGGCTCGACGGCGGCCGGCTCCCAGCCCGGCGCCGGCATCTCGACGTAGGGCGCCGGCTCACCCGTCTCGGCGGGGTAGAACGCAACCGACGGCGGGACGAAGCGCGCGCGGGCGGCGAGCCACTCGGAGCACGCGACGATCACGAATGCGCCGGCCATGAGCGCGACGATCACGCCTGAGCTGAAGTGCGCAACGCCGGCAATCACCGCGACGGCGACGATCAGCGCGAACTCGGCGCCCAAACGCAGCGCGACAACCGGGATCTCGGCACGAGGCGCCGGCTCGTACTTCGTCGTCGCCCACGCCGGCTCGGCGCCGCCGCCGCCGAGCCCGAGAGCGCGCAGAGCGCGGAGGTCGTTTCGGAGCGCGTCCGCGTCTCGGCGGAACACCTCGACCGCCTCGAGCGCGCGCAGCGAGGCGTCCAGCTGAGCGGCGTGACGGTAGAAGGAGTCGAACGCGAGCCGCACTGACTCCTGGTCGTATCCCTGGTCCGCGATTGGCAGGTCCTCGATCCGCGGCAGCGGAGCGGGAGGTGCGTCGGGCGAAGGCCAGGCGTCGGAGCTCATAGCGACAGTATGCGCATTCATCGCACCAGGGAAATCTCCTGGGGAAACTCCGGCAGGAGGTCGGCCTCGCTCTCCACGGCGTCGTCCGGCCGCAGCGGCACGACGACCCGAATCCGCCCGCCGCGGACGAAGCCGACGCGCCCGGGGCCGAGCTCGAGCGGCTCGTACGAGCCGGTGAACGCGTCGCGGTGCGCGGCCCGCAGGCGCAGCACGCGCCGCAGCAGGTGGAACTTCATCGTCTCGCGGTTCGGAGTCTGGCCCTCGCGCGCGCGGTAGCGCCGCGCCCAGTCGATCGGGCGCCGGTTGTCGGGGTCGACGAGGTTGAGCGACCAGAACTCGTCGCCCTGATAGACGTCCGGGAGCCCCGGCGTCGTGAGCCGGAGCAGCAGGGCGCCGAGCGATGCATGCTCGCCGGCGACCGCGACGTCCTGGGCAAACGGCTCGAAGTCGTCGAGGAAGGCCTGGTTCTCGTACAGGGAGCGCACGAACGCCATCACGCGCGCCTCGTGCACCTCGTTGGGCTCGATCCAGTTCGTGTTCCGCTTCGCCTCGCGCAACGCTTTCTCGAGGTACCGCTCGAGCCGCCGCGGGACGATCGGCCACGCGCCGACGAGCGTTTGCCAGACGAGGTACTCCTCGTTCGGGTCGTCGAGACCGCCCGTCAGCTCGTGCCAGCGGTGGACGCGCTCCGCCCAACGCTCGGAGATGCCGGCGAGCGCGCCGATCCGCGCGCGTACGTCGCCGGCCCGCTTCGTGTCGTGGGTCTGCGACGCGAGCAGCCAGAGCGGATAGCGGTCGGCGCGTTCGAGTGCGCTTCGATGGAAGTCCTCGGGGTCGAGCGAGAACCGGTCGGGGTTCCCGCCGACCTCGTTCAACGCCGCGAGGCGGAGGTAGCGGTAGAACGCCGTGTCCTCGACGCCTTTCGCCATCACGGGGCCGGTCGTCTGCTGCCAGCGGACGACGAACTCGTCGACCCGGGGCGACCGCTCGCCCTCGAGGAGTACGACGCGGCGGAGATCCTCGGGCAGGGGCTCGGAGGCGCGACGGTCGTCCTCCTCCACGCGGTCGTTCTCCGGCTCGACGTACGTCCGGTAGACGTGAAGCGAGGCCGCCGCCTCTTCCAACGCGTCGTGCGCGTAGAGAGAACGGAGCCGTTCGAACTCCTGCGTGAAGGTCGTCCGGGCGATCTCGAGCTTCGCCTCGTGCGCGATCTCCGCGAACGAGCGCGACTCACCCGTGAACTCGACGTACAGGTCGGTCATCGGGTCCTCGCCCGCGGGATCGACGAAGAGCGCGGTGCCGTCGTTGGCGAACTCGTACCCGGTCGTCCCCTCGACGGGCCAGTCGCGCAGACGCTCACCCGGCTCGAGGATCTTCTCGACCCAGACGTGTTCCACGCCACGTCGGCGTAACTGCTCGAGGTACACGCGTGGATTCGCGAGGCCGTCGGGATGATCGATGCGGAGCCCGTCGATCAGACCGTCGTGCACGAGCTCGAGCACCTTCCCGTGCGTCGTCTCGAACGCCTTCGTGTCCTCGACGCGCACCCCGGCGAGCTCGCCGATGTCGAAGAATCGGCGGTACCAACCGCTCTCGGGATCCCAGTCGAAGAACTTCGCGCGGAGCTCCCGGTCGCGCCAGAACGGGTTCTCTTCCTCCGAGGTCGCCATGTGGTTCGGGACGATGTCGAGCAGCACGCCGAGGCCGGCCTCGCCCGCCGCGGCACAGAGCGAACGGAACTCGGCCTCGCCGCCCAGGCTCTCGGAGATGCGGGTCGGGTCGACGACGTCGTAGCCGTGCGTCGAGCCGCTGCGCGCCTGCAGCGAAGGCGAGAGATAGAGGTGCGAGGCCCCGAGCTCGGCGACGTAGGGGACGGCGACCTCCCGCGCCGCCCGGAAGTCGAAGTCCTCCGAGAGCTGGAGGCGGTAGGTGCACCGGAAGTCGGTCATGCAGTCGTTCCGCAAACGACTGCAACCTGACTGAAGTCAGGTTGCATCACGCGCGGCGCAGGAGCGCGAGCGAGCGCCCGACGAGTGTCACCTGCGCCCGCGCGGCGAAGAGGCCCTCGACCGACGGATCCGTCGAGAGCTCGACCTGCCAGCGCGCTCCGAAGCGCCGCGTCGGCAGCGTGAACGTGATCTCGAGGCCGTACGCGTTGAAGAGGAGCAGGAACGAGTCGTCGACGATCTCGCCGCCCTCCGGCGTGCGGTCCGGGATCTCCTGCCCGTTCAGGAAGACGCCGAGCGTATGCGCGTCGTGGCGCTGCCAGTCCTTCTGCGTCATGCGCCGGCCGTCGGGCCGGAACCACCATACGTCGGGCAGGCCGGAACCGCGGAGCTCGCCGCCGGTCAGAAACTTCTGCCGCCGGAACACGGGATGGCTCTGGCGCAGCTCGATCAGCTCCTTCACGAAGAGGAGGAGCTCGTTGTCGCCCTCGTCCCATTGGAACCACGAGAGCTCATTGTCCTGACACCACGCGTTGTTGTTGCCGTTCTGCGTGCGTCCGAACTCGTCGCCGCCGAGCAGCATCGGCACGCCTTGCGAGAGCAGGAGCGTGGTCAGGAAGTTGCGCTGCTGCCGCGCACGGAGCGCGTTGATCTCCGGGTCGTCGGTGTGACCTTCGACGCCGTGATTCCACGAGCGGTTGTCGTCGGTGCCGTCCCGATTGCTCTCGCCGTTCGCCTCGTTGTGCTTCTCGTTGTACGAGACGAGATCGCGCAGCGTGAACCCGTCGTGCGCCGTGATGAAGTTGATCGACGCGAACGGCTTGCGCCCGTCGTCGCGGTAGAGGTCGCTCGACCCCGTGAAGCGCGACGCGAACTGGGCGGCGTTCGCCTGCGCGCGCCAGAAGTCGCGCATCGTGTCGCGGTACAGGCCGTTCCACTCGGCCCACAGCACCGGGAAGTTGCCGACCTGGTAGCCGCCGGGCCCGACGTCCCACGGCTCCGCAATCAGCTTCACCTGCGAGAGCACGGGATCCTGGTGGATCGTGTCGAAGAACGCCGACAGGCGGTCGACCTCGTAGAACTCGCGCGCGAGCGCGGATGCGAGATCGAAGCGGAAGCCGTCGACGTGGCACTCGATCACGAAGTAGCGAAGCGAGTCCATGATCAGCTTCAGCACCGACGGGTGCACCGGGTTGAGCGAGTTGCCCGTGCCCGTGAAGTCCATGTAGTGGCGATGGTCGTCGGGCATCAGCCGGTAGTACGACTGGTTGTCCACACCTTTGAACGACAGCACCGGCCCGAGATGGTTTCCCTCGGCGGTGTGGTTGTAGACGACGTCGAGGATCACCTCGATCCCGGCTCGGTGCAGCGCCTTGACCATTCCCTTGAACTCACGCACCTGCTCGCCGCGCGTTCCCGTCGCCGCGTAGAGCGCGTGCGGAGCGAGAAAGCCGATTGACGAATAGCCCCAGTAGTTCGTCAGCCCGCGCCCGTGCAGGAAGCTTTCGTCGATGATGTGTTGCACCGGCAGCAGCTCGACGGCGGTGACACCGAGGCTCTTCAGGTACTCGAGTGGCGGCACGGCCGCAAGACCGGCATACGTGCCGCGGAGATCCTCGCGTACGACCGGGTGGAGCTTCGTGAACCCCTTCGTGTGCGTTTCATAGATGACCATCTCGTTCCACGGATGGTTCGGCGGCCGGTCGTCCTCCCAGTCGAACCCCGGATCGATCACGACGCACTTCGGAATCGCGTCGCGGTCGTCCTCGTCGTCCATGTAGAGATCCGCGTCCGCGCCGGGGCTCGGGACGTAGGGGAGCACGTTCGCGGCGTCCCAGTCGACCGGCCCCTCGATCGCCTTCGCGTAGGGATCGATCAACAGCTTGTGCGGGTTGAACCGCTTGCCCGATGCCGGGTCGTAGTCGCCGTAGACGCGGTAGCCGTACCGCTGCCCGGGCCCGATCCCGGGGATGTAGCAGTGCCAGTTGAACGCCTCCCGCTCGACGAGCGGAATCCGCGTCTCCTCGCCGCCGCCGTCGAACAGGCACAGCTCGACGCGCTCCGCGTTCTCCGTGAAGATCGCGAAGTTCGTGCCGGAGCCGTCCCAGGTCGGACCGAGCGGGAACGGGTGGCCGGGCCAGACGTCCATCAGCGCCGAATCTCTACCTGCTTCGCGGCGAAGTCCGCGACGAGCTCGGTCGTTCCGCGGCGGAGACGAAGGAGCTTCCGGTCGTCGTCGGCCTCCAGCACCTCGAGCTCGCGCGGCAGCTCGCGGCGCAGCGCGAGAAGTTCCCGGTAGAGCGGGTCGGGCTCGCGGGGCTCGAGCTTCGAGCGCAGAAACGTCTCGACCGCCTGCGGATCGGGAACGTCCTGGCCGGAGAAAGCGGCGAAGGACTCGAACTCCTTCCGCCTGCCCGCGCGCGTCGCCTCGGCGATCCTCGGGTCGATGTGGTCGGTGAAGAACTGGAACGGGTGCCGCTCGAGATACTCCTCGCCCATGAAGAGGAGCGGCGTGCAGGGCGAGAAGAGCGTCACCGCGGCCGCAACCTTCAGGGCGTCAGGTGGAAGGCGATCGCCGACGGCTCGGTTCCCGACCTGGTCGTGATTCTGCGCACAGACCACAAGCCGGCGCGGATCGTGACCGGCACCGCGAAGATCCGCTGCGAGGCGGCGCACCGACCCGTATCCCTTGTAGTAACCCTCCTGCTCGCCGGTGAGGAGCACGTGGAGCTGGTGATGCGTGCTGTCGGCCCACTGCGCGTCGTGGCCCCACTCTTCGATCGGCTGCCAGTTGCCGACCTCCATCTCGGAGATGACGAGCGCGTCCGGGTGCGCCTCGCGCACGCGCTCGGCAAGCTCGGCGCAGATGTGGCGCGGCGTATCGTCGTAGATGGCGTGCACGGCGTCCAGCCGCAGTCCGTCGACGTGGTAGTCGCGCACCCACTGCTCGGCGTTCTGGATCGCCCACTCGCGCACCCACGGCTGCTCGTAGTCGATCGCATCGCCCCAGAACGTGCGGTGCTTCGACGAGAAGTACGGCGCGAACGCGGTCAGTGCCTCGTTGCCGGGACCGACGTGGTTGTAGACGACGTCGAGGATCACGCCGAGGCCCTCGGCATGCGCCGCGTCGACGAGTCGAGCGAGACCTTCAGGGCCGCCGTACGCAGGATGCGGGGCGTAGAGATAGAGACCGTCGTAGCCCCAGCCGCGCTCTCCCGGAAACGTCGCGACCGGCATCAGCTCGACCGCGGTCACGCCGAGCTCGCGCAGACCCCGCAGGCGAGGGATCACGCCCTCGAACGTAGCTTCCTCGGAGAACGTCCCGACATGCAGCTCGTAGAGGACGAGCTCGTCGAGCGCGACGCCTCGCCGGCCCGAGTCCGCCCATTCGAATGCGCCGGGGTCGACGACCTGGGAGGGGCCGCGCACGCCGTGCGGCTGATAGCGGGAGCACGGGTCCGGGTACGTTTCGGCGCCGTCCAACGCCAGAAGGTACTGATCGCCGGCGCGCCCCGGGAAGCGCCCATCGTGAAGCCCATCCGCTCCCCTCTCGAGCGGATGTACGCCGTCTGCGGCGTGCACCTCCACCGTGTCCACGTTCGGCGCCCACACCGTCAGCTCGACCGTGTCGTCGTCGTAAGGAACCGCGCCGAGCCTCTGTAACCGTGCTGCGCTCAACGGCCGGCGGCGTACCCCTGCATGCCGCGCGGGTTCGCGCCTGCCTTCAGCTGTCCGTCCGGCTCCCGGCCGACGGCGGTCACCCGGCCGAGCGACCACGGTGCCGACTCCTCGACGTCGTGCCCGCGTGCACGGAGTCCCTCGATCGTCGCCGAACCCGCGCGCTCCTCGACTGCCACGTGCCGCACACGCGTCTCGCGCGGATAGAAGGAGCTCGGGAACGCCTCCGTGTGGTGGCCGGGGGCGTCGATTGCCGCCTGCAGGTCCATCCCGAAGTGCACGTGCGCGAGGAACGTGTTGAGCGTCCACTGGTCCTGCTGGTCGCCGCCGGGCGAGCCGAGTGCGAGGTACGGCTCGCCGTCGCGCGCGACGAGCGTCGGCGAGAGGGTCGTCCGCGGGCGCTTGCCGGGCTCGAGCGAGTTGGGAAGCCCTTCCTCGAGCCAGAACATCTGCGCGCGTGTCCCGAGGCAGAAGCCGAGCTCCGGGATCACGGGTGCGCCCCACAACCACCCGCCGCTGGGCGTCGCCGCGACCATGTTCCCGAACCTGTCGACCACGTCGACGTGCACCGTGTCGCCGCGTGTCGGCTCGCCGACGCCGGGCGCAACGGACGCGCCGTACACCGGCGACGGCAGCAGCGGCTCGCGTCCGCCCGGCGAGCCGGGGCGCAGATCGGGCGACGACTCGTCGCCGACCAGCGTGCGGCGCTCGTCTGCGTACTCGCGCGACAGCAGCGCGTCGATCGGGACGTCGGCGAACTCGGGATCGCCGTACCACGCTTCGCGGTCGGCGAATGCGAGCTTGGCGCACTCCGTCACCGTGTGCACATACTCGGCGCTCGCGTGTCTCATCGCCGCGAGCTCGAACCCCTCGAGCAGGCGCAGCTGCTGCAGGAACACCGGCGCCTGGCTCCACGGGCCCGCCTTCAGCACCGTGAGGCCGTGGTAGTCGACCGAGAGTGGGATCTCGTAGGACGGCCGCCAGTCGCGCAGGTCGTCCGCTGCGAGCAGCCCTCGGTGACGCGCGCCGGAGCTGTCCATCCACTCCTCCTCCTGGAAGCGGAGGAACGCATCGGCCACGAAGCCGCGGTACCAGCAGTCGAGCGCCGCGTCGATGTCGCCGCCCGACTCGTCGAGAAGACGCCGGTACGTCGCGGCGAGCCGGGGGTTGCGCTGCAGCGTCCCCGGTTTCGGCACGGGCAGGTAGATCTCGGCCGACGTCCTCCACTCGTCGCGGAACAGCTGTTCGACGTTCCCGATCGCGCCGGCGATCTTCGGCAGCATCGGGTAGCCGTTCTCCGCGTAGTCGATCGCGAAGCGCAGCAGGTCGCGGAGCGGCAGCGTGCCGTGGTCGCGCAACATCGTCAGCCAGCCGCCGAACGAGCCGGGCACCACCGCAGCGAGCGGACCCGTGCCGGGAATGAGCTCGAGACCGAGCTCGTCGCGGTAGTGCGCGATCGTCGCCGCCCGCGGAGCGGGCCCCTGCGCCGACAGCACGACGGGATCGCCTCCGGCCGGCCACAGCAGCGCCGGCAGGTCGCCCCCCGGCCCGTTCAGATGCGGCTCGACGACCTGGAGCGTGAACCCGGCCGCGACTGCTGCATCGAAGGCGTTCCCTCCCTGCTCGAGCACGGCCATGCCGGCCGCCGACGCGAGCCAGTGCGTCGACGCGACCATGCCGAAGGTGCCGCGAAGCTCGGGGCGGGTGGTGAACACAGCCCGGAGACGATAGTCCGCAAGGAGGGTTTGGCGGAACGGTGCTCGTCGCAGGGGTGCGATGGGCGTCGCGATTGCAAGGACGCAGGGAGCGCCGATAGTGGTGCTATCGGCGCGACTGAGGACGCCGCAGCGCGGCGTCCAGCGCGGCCCTGCGGCTCAGCCACTGTTTCGCCAGACCCTCCTATGTACTGAGGTGGACGAGCTTGTCGTCGATGAACGTCCCCGGAGGCGGCGGCTTCACGTGGACGGGCCGGCCGAACGCGAAGAGCCTTGCGGAGAGCGAGAGCGTCGAGGCCCGGTCAGCGGTGCGGCCGGTGAGCAGCAGCCGGTGGATGAGACCGTCGCGGCCGACGTACGCCGAGATCCGCAGCCCACGGAACTCGGTCCCACCCGTGAGCCGCGCGAGGGACGAGCGAACGAGCGGATTGTCGTAGGCGACCGTGCCGCGGTACAGCCCTGCACCCGGCCCGGCCTGGGTCATCTGCGCCTCGCCGACGACCCGCAGCAGCGGCGCCGGCGTCAGCGCGTGCACGGCCTTCAGCGCGGCGGAACCCGGCGAGAGATCGGCGACGTGCAACCGCAGCCACCGCGCCTTGCCGAGGAGGACGACACCGCTCGGCGCTCGCTCGTACAGAAATGGCCCGAGGAGAAGCGCAGCACTGTTTGAACCTGCGACCTTCGTGCCGTCCTGCATCTTCAGCTCGCTCATCTTCAGGCGGACGGAGATCGTCTCTGCGCTCTGCTGTCCCCGCACGCGCAGCACGAGGGGCATCGCGCCCTTCGTGATCCGCACCGTGAATTCGTACCGCTGCGATGGAACCTTCGCCGTCCGCATCAGCGCCGCCCCGAGCCCCGGCTTGGGCGCCGCATCTCCGCCCGCCGCCGCAAAGGTGCCCGCCGCCGCGAGCAGGAGGGCCGGCCCGATGATCGCCGCCTTACGCATGTTCCCCCTGAAGTATCGGTGTCAGGGAGAACGGCTCGATCCGCAGATTGGGTACGCCCCCCTCTTTACTCAGGAACGAGCCACACGGCCCCGAGCGGCGGCAGCGTTAGGAGCCCAGAGAACGGCTGGTCGTGCCAGGGGATCGGCTCGGCGTCGACACCGCCCAGATTTCCGACGCCCGAGCCCCCGTAGTAGGTGGAATCGCTGTTCAAGAGCTCCTTCCACCGGCAGCACATCGGCATCCCGACGCGGTACTCGTAGCGAGGCACCGGCGACATGTTCATGACGCAAACGACCGGTCTCTCCCCCACGGTGTCGAGCCGCGCGAAGGCGAGCACGTTGTTCGCGGCGTCGTTTGCCTCGAGCCAGCGGAAACCGCTCGGGTCGAAATCGACCTCGTACAGCGCCGGCTCCGATCGGTAGACGCGGTTGAGGTCGCGGACGAGCGACTGCACGCCCTGGTGCTCGGCGAGCTCGAGCAGGTTCCAATGGAGCGAGCCGTCGTGGTTCCACTCGTCCCACTCGGCGAGCTCACCGCCCATGAAGAGCAGCTTCTTGCCGGGATGCGCCCACATGTAGGTGTAGAGCGAACGCAGGTTCGCGAACTTCTGCCAGCGGTCGCCGGGCATCTTGCCGAGCAAGGACTTCTTGCCGTGCACGACCTCGTCGTGCGACAGCGGCAGGATGAAGTTCTCGCTGAACGCGTACATGAGCGAGAACGTCAGCGTGTGATGGTAGAACCGGCGGTAGACGGGGTCCTTCTGGAAGTACGTGAGCGTGTCGTGCATCCAGCCCATGTTCCACTTGAAGCCGAAGCCGAGCCCGCCGAGATAGACCGGGCGCGATACACCGGGCCACGCGGTCGACTCCTCCGCGGCCGTCGTGATTCCCGGCTCGCGGCCGTAGACGGTCACATTGACCTCTTTCAGGAACTCGACCGCCTCGAGGTTCTCTCGCCCACCGAACTCATTGGGTACCCACTCGCCTTCCTTGCGCGAGTAATCGAGATAGAGCATCGAGGCCACGGCGTCGACGCGCAGGCCGTCGGCGTGATGCTCCTTGAGCCAGTAGAGGGCGTTCGAGAACAAGAAGTTCTTCACCTCGGTGCGCGACAAATTGAAGATCAGCGTGCCCCAGTCCGGGTGCGTGCCGCGGCGCGGATCCGCGTGCTCGTAGAGATGCGTCCCGTCGAAGAGCGCGAGCGCCCAGTCGTCGCGCGGAAAGTGCGCCGGCACCCAGTCGAGCAGCACGCCGATTCCCCTCTGATGCATTCGATCGACGAACGTACGGAAGTCGTCGGGACTGCCGAACCGCGAGGTCGGCGCGTAGTAGCCGGTTACCTGGTAGCCCCACGAGCCGGAGAAGGGGTGCTCCATGACCGGCATCAGCTCGATGTGCGTGAAGCCGAGATCTGCGACGTACTCGGAGAGCTCGTCGGCCAGCTCCAGGTAGTTGAGCGAGCGGTTGCCTTCGAGCGTGTTGCGACGCCACGAGCCGAGATGAACCTCGTAGATCGACATCGGCTCGCGCAGCGCATCGCCTTGCGCGCGGCGCTCGAGCCACTCCGCGTCGCCCCACTCGTGCCGCGGCCGGTGCACGACCGATGCGTTTGCCGGCGGCACCTCCGCGTAGAACGCCACCGGGTCGGCCTTGATGCGCAGACGGTTGTCCTTCGTACGGATCTCGAACTTGTACTTCGTGTCATCGCCGATGTCGGGGATGAAGAGCTCCCAGATGCCGGACGGCCCGAGTGACCTCATGGGGTGCAGGCGCCCGTCCCACGAGTTGAAGTCGCCTACGACGGCAACCGAGCGTGCGTTCGGGGCCCAGACGGCGAACGACGTTCCGGTGACGCCGTCGATTTCACGGACGTGGGCCCCGAGCCGTGTGTACAGATCCTCGTGCCGGCCCTCCATCACGAGATGGATGTCGAGCTCGCCGAGCGTCGGCAGGAACGCGTATGGATCGCGGACGGTGTACGTGTTGCCGTCGGCGTACTTGACCTCGAGCTCGTACGAGAGCGGCAGCTTCGCCTTCGGGAGCAGCGCCTCCCAGAGACCGCTCGCGTCCTTCAACGTGGCCTCCACGCCCTGCGGCTGGACGCGCACGGCCTTCGCCTCGGGTCGGTACGCACGTACGACGACACCGCCGTCCGCCTCGTGAGCGCCGAGGATGCTGTGCGGGTCTGCGCCGAGCTCGATCATGACGTCGCGGCCGCTTGCTCCATGAGACGCTGTATTCCCGCGACGGGGATCCGAACCCACTCGGGCCGGTTGTCGAGCTCGTAGCGAAGCTCGTACACGGCCTTCTCGAGCTCGAAGACCGCGAGCAGGCGCTCGATCGCGACCTGGCCGGAAGGCAGGAGGGTCGGATCGACCGTCGCCAGGTACCCGTCGAGGAACTGCTCGCGCGCCTGCTCCTCCCAGCCTTCCGGCGCGGGCGTGCCGCGAAGCAGCTCGGCAGCGCTCGCCGCGTACGCGAACGAACGGAGCATCCCGGCGACGTCGCGCAGCGGCGAGCGCTTCCGCCGCCGCTCGGCGAGCGAGCGCATCGGCTCGCCTTCGAAGTCGATGATCACCCAGGTGTCATCGGCCCAGAGGGTCTGGCCGAGGTGGTAGTCGCCGTGCGTGCGGACGATCTTCCCGGCCGCGCCCGCATGCGTGAGCAGGCGTAGCTGCTCGCGCACCTCCTCCCCGCGCCCGAGAATCGGCTCGAGGCGCTCGTCGTCGTCCGGCAGCGTCAGGAACACTCTCTCGATCTCTTCGTCGACCGTCGCCGTGAGCAACCCGAGCGCCTCGACGCTCGGCGTTTCGGCGGCGAATGCGGGATCGTTCGCGTCCGATCCGAGGCATCTGTGCATCTCGCCGGTGACCTGGCCTAGGCGGCGAACCCGCTCGAGGAACGCCTCCGGCGCGTTGCCGATCTCGTCGAGCGCGAGCTCCCAGCCGTCCTTCCCATTCGCGACGAACTGCTGGAGGATCCCGAGCGTCGCTCCGAGCGGCCCGCCGGAGTAGGCATACCAGCCGCCGAGGGGTGGGATGTTGTCGAAGTCGTGCTCGGTGAGGAAGCGCAGCATCTCGAGATCGGGGTTGATGCCCGGCTCGAGGCGGCGGAAGACCTTCAGGATCACTTCGTCGTCGAACACGACCGACGTGTTCGACTGCTCGGCTCCGACGGGGCGCGCGTCGAGCAGCTCGCGGCCGAGGCCGGCGAAGCCCTCGATCGGCCGGAACTCGACCGTGCCTTCCGACCCTTGCAGCGTGAGGCCGGCGCGCATCGCGTGCACGAGCTCGCGGGCCGCGGCGGGATCGTCGAGCGCGTCGATCTCGTGCTCGCCGTGGAGCAACTGGTAGAAGTCGTGCGCACCCGTGTCGTAGCGCATCTCGACGAGCGCGAGTGCGAAGTACGGCTCGGTCGTACGCAGCTGAATGACGTCGAGTTCCTGCGCGTGCGAAACCGAACGGGACTTCGCGCCGTACCACCGCTGCTGCGTGACGTAGTCGATCACCGCTTGCTCGTCGAACGTCACGCGCCGGCCCTCAGCTGGAACCAGAAGAATCCACGCGGCGCAAGTGTCAGCAAGTAGGGCAGCTCTCCGATCGCCGGGAAGCGAGTGCGCCCCAGCATCTCCTCCGGGACCATACCCGCGTACTGCGAGAGGTCTAACTCGACCGCCTGCGCAGAGCGGGCGCAATTGTGGACACACAACACGATGTCCTCCTCCCAGCGCCTGATGTGGGCAAAGATCTTCGTGTTCTCGGCGCGGAGCGGCTCGTACGTGCCGAGACCGAAGACCGGATGCTCCTTGCGAAGGGCGATGAAACGGTGGATCCAGCGCAGGAGCGAGGTGGGAGTGCGTAGCTGCGCCTCGACATTCACCGCCTGGTACCCGTAAACCGGATCCATCAGCGGCTGCAGGTACAGCTGAGCCCAGTCCGCGCGCGAGAAGCCCGCGTTCCGGTCGCCCGTCCATTGCATCGGCGTGCGAACGCCGTCGCGGTCGCCGAGGTAGACGTTGTCGCCCATCCCGATCTCGTCGCCGTAGTAGAGGACGGGCGAGCCGGGGAGCGAGAAGAGGATGGCGTGCATCAGCTCGATCTCGTCGCGGCCGTTGTCGAGTAGCGGTGCGAGCCGGCGCCGGATGCCGAGGTTGATCTTCATCCGCGGATCCTTCGCGTACTCCTCGTACATGTAGTCGCGCTCTTCGTCGGTGACCATCTCGAGCGTCAACTCGTCGTGGTTGCGGAGAAAGAGCCCCCACTGCGCGTTGTCCGGGATCGCGGGCGTGCGCTCGAGGATCTCGTACATTGGGGTTGCGTCCTCGCGCCGCACCGCCATGAACATGCGGGGCATCACGGGGAAGTGAAACGCCATGTGGCACTCGTCGCCGTCGCCGAAGTACGCCACGACGTCCTCGGGCCACTGGTTCGCCTCGGCGAGCAGCACGGTGTCGGGATAGCGCGCATCGATCTCGGCGCGCACGCGCCTCAGGTACTCGTGCGTCTCGGGGAGGTTCTCGCCGTTCGTTCCCTCGCGCTCGTACAGGTACGGCACTGCATCGAGCCGGAAGCCGTCGATGCCGAGGTCGAGCCAGAAGCGCAGGACGTTGAGCATCGCCTCCTGCACCTCTGGGTTGTCGTAGTTGAGGTCGGGTTGATGGCTGAAGAAGCGGTGCCAGAAGTACTGGCCTCGCACGGCGTCGAACGTCCAGTTCGAGGCCTCCGTGTCGAGGAAGATGATTCGCGCCTCCTCGTAGAGCTGGTCGTTGTCCGACCACACGTACCAATCTCCGCGCGGGCCGCTCGGGTCGGTTCGCGACTCCTGAAACCACGGGTGGTCGGCCGAGGTGTGGTTCATGACGAGGTCGGCGATGACACGCATTCCGCGCTGATGGGCCTGGTCGACGAACTCGCGAAAGTCGTCGACCGTGCCGTAGTCCGGATGGATCTCGAAGAAGTCTGCGATGTCGTAGCCGCCGTCGCGCAGCGGCGAGCGGTACATCGGGAGCAGCCAGATGCAGTCGACGCCGAGCCACTGGAGAAAGTCGAGCTTGTCGATCAGCCCGCGGAAGTCGCCGGAGCCGTCGTCGTTCCCGTCGAAGAAGCCACGGATGTGGATCTCGTAGAAGACGGCGCGCTTGAACCAGAGCGGGTCGCGCTCGAACCACTGCTCAGACACGCGAGCCTCCGCAACCAGGCTTTAGCCTGGTTGCAGTCGTTGCAACGACTGCCCTCATCCGCCGATCCTCAGCAGATGGCTCTGCCCGGGCTGCAGGCGGACGTAGTTGCGCCCGATGTGCCAGGTCCACTCGTCGTCTGCGAGCAGGTCGCGCACGCGGTAGGCGGGCGGCAGCCCGGTCGACATCGGCAGGACGCACACGCCCTCCTGCACCGATGTCGGATCGAGGTTGACGACGCAGATCACCGCGCTGGCCTCCGTCCGCTTGAGATAGGCGAACAACTGCTCGTTCTCGGTGTCGAGGAACGTCACGTTGTCGAGATACTGCAACGCGCGGTTGTCCCGCCGCGCAGCGTTCAGCTTCGCAACGAGCGGGAGCAGCGGCCCATCGAGGCGGCGCTTCTTCGTCTCGTACTTCTCCGAGTCGAGGTACTCCTCCGAGCCCTCGCGCAGCGGCACGTTCTCGAACTGCTCGTAGCCGGAGTAGATCCCGTACGAAGGAGAGAGCGTTCCGGCCAGGACGAGCCGCGTCCGGAAAGCCGGCGGACCACCCTGCTGGAGGTAGGCGTGGAGGATGTCCGGCGTGTTCGCGAAGCAGTTCGGCCGGTAGTAGTCGTTCCACTCGAGCAGCTGTCCCATGAACTCGAGCAGCTCCCAGCGCGTGTTCTTCCACGTGAAGTACGTGTAGCTCTGCGCGAAGCCGATCTTGCCGAGCGTCTGCATCATCGCCGGACGCGTGAACGCCTCGGCGAGGAAGATCACGTCGGGGTGCTCGCGCCGGACCTCGTCGATCAGCCACTCCCAGAACGTCACCGGCTTCGTGTGCGGATTGTCGACGCGGAAGACGGTCACGCCTCGTGCGACCCAGAAGAGGACGACGTCGCGCAGCGCTGCCCAGAGCCCTTTCCAGTCCTCCGAGTCGAAGTTGACGTTGTAGATGTCCTGATAGCGCTTGGGCGGGTTCTCCGCGTACTTGAGCGTGCCGTCCGGGCGGCGGTTGAACCACTCGGGGTGCTGCCTCAGCCATGGATGGTCGGGCGAGCACTGGATCGCGAAGTCGATGCAGATCTCGATCCCGAGCGACTTCGCGTCGGCGACGAGCTGCTCGAACTCCTCGAGCGTGCCGAGCTCGGGGTTGATCGCGTCGTGTCCGCCCTCGGCTGACCCGATCGCCCACGGGCTCCCGGGATCCTTGGGTCCCGCCTCGAGCGCGTTGTTCTTGCCCTTCCGGTTCGAGCGGCCGATCGGGTGTATCGGCGGCAAGTAGACGACGTCGAACCCGAGCTCCGCGAGCCTGGGCAGCACCTTCCGCACGCCGTTGAAGCCGCCCCACGAGCGCGGGAAGAGCTCGTACCACGAGCCGAAACGTGCGAGCGGCCGGTCGACGTCGACCCCGTACGTCGGCGACCAGGTCTTGCCGGAGCGGTCGCCCGCCTTCGCGGCGAGCGCCTCCTCGGCGGTCAGGGACTCGCGGCCGAGCAGGACGGCGCCCTCCGCGAGCTCCGACGACAGGTCCGTCTGGGCCGCGTCGAGCTTCCGCCGCAGCTCGTCCTGGTACGAGGCGACGCGGTCCACCCACGCCTCGACGCGATAGCTCCAGCCGCCGCAGCGGTCGACGACGAAGGAGCCGGCCCACCGGTCGTTGCCGAGCGCCTCGAGCGGCGCCTCCTGCCAGCGCGTCGCACCCGCCGGCTTGTACCGGACCGCGGCGCCCAGCGTATCGTGGCCGTCTCGGAAGATGACCGCGGTGACCTCGACTCGGTCGCCCTGAGTTCGCTTCACGGGGTAGCGGCCGCAGTCGATCTGCGGCATGACGCCCTGGATCTGGATCCGCGCCGCAGGTTGGTTCGTCTTCGGAAGTGGCACGACGCCTGAGAGTTTCGACGATATGCGAAAGTCAAACCGGTGCAACTGCCGCGCTCCTCGGGAATCCTCCTCCATCCCACCTCATTGCCGGGCGGCCGCTTCGGCGACGAGGCATACCGCTTCGTCGACTGGCTCGAGGCCGCCGGACAGTCCTGGTGGCAGGTTCTGCCGCTCGGGCCGCCGGACGAGTTCTTCTCCCCCTACCGCACCGAGTCTGCGTTCGCGGCCTCGCCGCAGCTGCTCGCAGAGCCGGACGCGCCGGTCGTCCAGGACGAGATCGAGGACTTCGTCGCGCGTCATCCGTACTGGATCGGCGACTGGGCGCGCTTCGCCGGGCCCGGCGCGATCGCCGACCAGGTGCGGTTCGAGCGCGAATGGGGCGCGCTGCGCGCCTACGCGCGCGAGCGCGGGATCGGGCTGATCGGCGACGTGCCGATCTACGTCTCCGACGACGGCGCCGACGAGCAGGCATGGCCCGAGCTCTTCGAGCGCGGCGAGGTCGCCGGTGCGCCTCCCGACGCACTCAGTGCGAGCGGGCAGCACTGGGGCAATCCGCTCTACGACTGGGCTGCGCACCGAGCGACGAGCTACCGCTGGTGGGTCGAGCGCTTCCGGCGCGTCCTCGAGCTCGTCGACGTCTCGCGCGTCGACCACTTCCGCGGTTACGTGTCCTACTGGGCGATCCCCGAGACCCACAAGACCGCCCGGCACGGGCACTGGCGGCGCGGCCCGGGAGCAGAGCTCTTCCATGCGATCGAGCGGGGCCTCGGCGACCTGCCGATCATCGCCGAGGACCTGGGCGTGATCACGCCGGCCGTCGACCGGCTGCGCGACCAGCTCGGCCTGCCGGGCATGGTCGTCCTGCACTGGGCGTTTGGCGGCTCGCGCACCAACCCGCACGCGCTGAGCAACCACCGGCCGAACCAGATCGTCTACACGAGCACGCACGACACCGATACGACCGTCGGCTGGTTCCACGCGATGCACAAAGAGGAGCGGGCTGCGATCGGGCTGGATCCCGCCGAGCCGCACTGGGGGCTGATCGAGCTGGCGATGCAATCGCCCGCGAAGGTCGCGATCGTCCCCGCCCAGGACGTGCTCGGTCTCGGCAGCGACGCGCGCATGAACCGTCCCGGCGCGGTCGAGGGCAACTGGTCGTGGCAGCTCGAGCCGGGACAGCTGACGGCCGAACACGCCGACCGGCTTCGCGACGTAACCACGGCCGGCGCCCGACTGCCCAAGTAACAGTTTGTTACGAGCCGGATGACGATCCGGTGTGCATTCGGCGCCACGAGCTTCCTGTTCGCTCCTCGTCGCGACTCGCATGCGACCGCATCGCGGCACCCTCGATAAAGTCGTCACCGATCTGTTACCGGCCCTTCGCCGGGCGTCAGCCCATGTGAACGTGACCGCTCGCAAGGATCGGCCCCGTTCACGTCTATTCGACAACGAAGGGGGAGAGATGAAACGACGCATCCTCTTGATGCTCGGGGCGGCTGGGCTCGCCGGAACGATCGCGGCGACGGTTGCCCTGGCGGCTTTGGGAAGCGAGACAGGCCCGAGCAGCTCCCAGTCGCCCTACATCGTCAGGTCGCAGCCGGGCGTCGTGACGAAGTCGATCATCACGGTCGGCGACGCCGCCGCGAACGGCTACCGGATGGTCGGGATCCCCGACGGTCTCGGCGCCTACGACAACGGCAACGGCACGTTCACCGTGTTGATGAACCACGAGCTAAGCGCGGGGAGCGGCATCGTTCGCAGCCACGGCTCGAAGGGCGCCTTCGTCTCGCGCTGGGTGATCCGCAAGGACGACCTCTCCGTGGTCAGCGGTCGGGATCTGATCTCGACCGTCTACCTGTGGCAGGACGGCGCGTACGTGGCGGGCACGACTGCATTCGAGCGCTTCTGCTCGGCCAATCTCGCAGCGCCGGAAGCGTTCTACAACCCGCTGTCTGGCAAGGGCCAAGACGGCCGCATCTTCATGAACGGCGAGGAGGCGGGCAACGAGGGACGCGCGTTCGCGCACCTGACGGACGGCACGAGCTACCAGCTGCCGTACCTCGGCCGCCTCAGCTATGAGAACTCGGTCGCGAATCCGGGCACCGGCGACCGCACCGTCGTCGCAAGCACGGACGACTCGGGCGGCGGCCAGGTGTACCTCTACTTCGGCGACAAGAAGAGCACCGGGAACGCGGTCGACAAGGCCGGGCTGAGCGGCGGAAAACTCTACGGAGTCAAGGTCGCCGGTCTCTCCAACGAGACCGACGTCTCGGCCGTCGCCGACGGGACGGCGTTCACGCTCGCACCGCTGGGCGACGTTTCGGCAAAGTCCGGCGCGACGCTCAACTCCGACAGCGTCGCCGCGGGGGTCACCGGCTTCCAGCGGCCCGAGGACGGCTCCTGGGATCCGACCAATCCGAGCGTCTTCTACTTCGTCACGACCGCGAGCTTCACCGGCAAGAGCCGGCTCTGGCGGCTGACGTTCGCCGACCCCGCTGACCCCGCCGCCGGCGGCACGATCGACATGGTGCTCGACGGCACCGAGGGCCAGCACATGTTCGACAACATCACGGTCAACGACCGCGGCCAGGTGCTCCTGCAGGAAGACCCGGGCGACCAGCCGCACGTGGCCAAGCTCTGGCTCTATAACCCGGCGAGCGACACGCTGACCGAGATCGCGCATCATGACGACGCTCGCTTCGCGCCGGGCGCGCCGGGATTCCTCACCCAGGACGAGGAGTCCTCCGGGATCATCCCGGCGCCGTTCCTCGGCGAGGGCAAGTACCTGGCCGACGTGCAGGCCCACTACGCGAGCCCCGACCCGGAGCTCGTCCAGGGCGGGCAGTTGCTCGTGCTCCAGGTCCCGCCCGGGAACTTCTCGAAGTAAGGAGCGTACGCATTCATGTGACGGTCTGGTGACGTGGTGGAGAAATCAGCGGCGCGACGGCTATCCTCGACGGCGTGCGGTCCACGATCGAGTACGAGCGAAAGCTCGAGGCGCCGAGCGGGTTTGAGCTTCCGGATCTCGGCGGCGAGCCCCTCGAGCCGCGCGTCTTCACGTCGATCTACCACGACACTCCCGACCGCTCGCTCGCCCGCGCAGGGATCACGCTGCGCCGGCGTACGGAGCACGGGCGCAGCGTCTGGCAGTTGAAGCTTCCGGTCGACGGCGCGCGGATCGAGCTCGAAGAGCCGGGTGGACCGCTTGGCCCGCCCGACAAGCTGCGCGCGCTGCTGCGGGCACACGAACGGCACGAGCAGGTCGCCCCGGTGGCCGAGCTCCGCACTCGCCGCCACGGATCGCTCGTCACGCGCAACGGCGAAAGCGCCGAGGTGACCGTGGACGAGGTCGCAGCCATGGACGCGCAGCGTGTCGATGGAGAGTTCGTCGAGATCGAGATCGAGCTTCGCGACGGTGACCCCGCGCTGCTCTCGCGCATCGTGAAAGAGCTGGAGCGCGCCGGTGCACGACTCGGTGATGAGATGCCGAAGCTCTTCCGGGTGCTCGCGATCGAGCCGCGCGCCCGGCGGCCGAAGAAGCCGTTCGAGGCGCTGCAAGCGCTGCTGCGCGAGCAGCTCGACCAGATCCTCGCCCACGATCCCGGCACTCGGCTCGGCGACGACCCCGAGAGCCTGCACGACATGCGAGTGGCCGTACGCCGCACACGCGCGCTCCTCCGCGCCGGCGCGCCGCTCATCGCGGGCGACATGCAGCCGCTCCGCGCGGAGTTGCAATGGCTCGGCACGGTGCTCGGCGACGTTCGCGATCTCGACGTGATGCTGGGACACCTTCGAAGCCAGGCAGCATCGCTCGATCCCGCCGACAGGGCCGCGGCAGGCCGCTTGCTGCGCGCACTCGAGCGGCAGCGGACACGCGCACGCCGCGTGCTCCTGAAGGCGCTCGACGGACAACGCTACGCAGACCTGCTCGACCTCTACGAGCAAACCCTGGAAGGGCTTGAGCCGAGCGGGAGCAGCAGGACACTGGCGCAGCTCGCCGGTCGCGACGCCAAGAGGCTCCGCAGCGCCGTCCGCGCCGCGGGCGACGACCCCGTCGACGAGCAGCTCCACGACCTTCGAAAGCGCGGCAAGCGCACGCGCTACGCGTACGAGCTCTCGGGCGCGAAGGACGTCGTGCGCCGCGCGAAGGCCTTCCAGGACGTTCTCGGAGAGCACCAGGACTCGGTCGTGGCCGAAGAGCGCCTGCGGACGCTCTCGCACGAGGCCCCGGCCGATCAAGCACTCGCCGCAGGACTGCTGATCGAACGCGAGCGCACCCGTCGCGAGGATGCGCGCAAGGCGTGGCGCCAGGCCTGGCGGCGACTCGACCGCAGCACCCGGTGACGCAGGTCAGAGCGGCAGGCGGCCTTGTCGTGCGCGACGGCGACGTACTGGTCGTGCACCGGCCGAAGTACGACGACTGGACGTTCCCGAAGGGGAAGGCCGAGGACGGGGAGACCGACGAGGAATGCGCGCTGCGCGAGGTCCTGGAGGAGACGGGGCTACGCTGCGAGCTGGTGTCGGAGGCCGGTTTGACGGAATACGTCGATTCGAGGGGCAGGCCGAAGCGCGTTCGCTGGTGGGTCATGCAGCCGGTCGGCGGGACGTTCACACCCACTGCCGAGGTCGACGAGGTGCGGTGGGCGGCGCCGGCGGACGCCGCTCGGCTGCTCAGTTACAGGCGTGACCTGACGCTGCTGGGGGCGCTCGCTTGAGCGTGATCCTGCTCCGCCACGCATCGGCGGGCGAACGCAGCGCGTGGGACGGCGACGACATGCTGCGTCCGCTCGACAAGCGCGGCCGCAAGCAAGCCTCGAAGCTCCGCGACGAGCTCCGCGCGCGCGGCGTGAAGCGTGTGGTGTCGAGCCCGTACGTCCGCTGCATGCAGACGGTTGCCCCGCTCGGCCTCGAGATCGTCCCAGACGAGCGCCTCGCCGAGGGTGCGCCCGAACACGACACGCGCGAGCTTCTAGCAATGCTTGACGACGCGGTCGCCTGCACGCACGGCGACGTCGTCGAGAACGTGCTCGGCCGCAGCCTGAAGAAGGGTGCGGGCGTCGTGCTCGACGGCGACCGCGAGGTCGAGGAGATCCCGGCGCCCTAGGCAGCGAGGGCGTACGAGGCGAGGACAGCGCCCTCGCGAATGCCACCGGAGCACACGTGCAGCGGAACGCCGAGCCGCTGCTGCACCTCGGCAAGGATCGCGACTCCGGCCGGCAGGATCCGTGCTCGGGCGCGGTCGACGCCGTAGCGCCGCACGAGCGCCCGGCTCGGCTTCGTCTCCACGAGCCGCAGCGCCTCGGCGAGCTCGCCCTCACCGAGCCACGGGCCGACGAGCCGGCGCGTCGCGCGGGCGCTGCCGCCGACCGCGAGCGCGAGCTCGACCTGCGGCGGGACGACGTCTGCGAACGCCTCCGCGGCCTCGCGGCGCGCTTCGTCGAGACTCTCCGTTCGCGCGGTGAGCCGCACCGAGCCAAGATCGACCGACCGCACCCAATCAGGCGCACGGTGAGGCGAACCGACGACGATCTCGGTCGACGCGCCGCCGACGTCACACACGGCGATCGTCCGCGGTAGCTCGACGTCTGCAGTAGCGACGGCGCCGCCGTACGCAAGGCGTCCCTCCTCCTCGGTCGAGAGCACACGCACCGGCTGCTCGGCCGCACGCTGCACGGCTGCGACGAGCTCGCCCGCATTCGCACTCTGCCTCCCAGGGGCGGTGAGGAAGACATCGAGCGACCCGACGCCTTCGCGGCGGGCTGTGGCGCACATCTTGCGGACCGCTTTCGCCGCCGCCGCGATGCTCGTCTCGGATACGCTGCCCGAGCGCTCGATCTCCTCGCCGAGCGAGAGCCGCACGCGCTCCTTGTCCACGGGGACGACGACGTCGCCCTCGACCTGCGCGACGAGAAGGCGGATCGTATTCGAGCCGACGTCGAGGACCCCGAAGCGCATTCCCACAGATCGTAGGTTTCCGGTCGGACGCGTTGAACGTCGTCCTAGCGCGAACGCGCCAGCGAGACGCGACGCCGTGCGCGTCGCATGAGCACGGCCTGGGCGGAACGTGCCCTGTCCTCCTTCTTCGGCCGGATGCGGTGCCAGATGCCGTTGTGGTCGAGCTCCCATGAGGACGCGGTGTCGGCGAGGAGCGTGTCGATCGTCGCCGCGAGCTCACTTTGGGCCCCGACGTCCTCGATCGGCGCGACCACCTCCACGCGGTGATCGAGGTTCCGTGGCATCAGGTCGCTGCTTCCGAGATAGAACCTGTTGCGGTCACCGGCCTCGAAATGGAACAGCCGGCTGTGCTCGAGGAAGCGGCCGAGCACGCTCCGTACTCGAATCCCGTCGCTCAGGCCGGAAACCCCCGGCCGAAGCGAGCACACGCCGCGCACGAGGAGGTCGATCCGTGCGCCGGCCTCCGAGGCGGCGTACAGCTCGTCGATCACCGCCGTGTCGGTGAGGCCGTTCACCTTGATCCGGATGCGCGCCTTGCGGCCGTCGCGCGCCGCGTCGGCGACGTCGCGGATCTCGTCGATCAATCGGCGACGAAGCGTGAACGGCGCGACGAGCAACTTGCGGAACTCACCCGGGCGCCCGAATCCGGTGAGGTAGTTGAAGAGATCGGCGACGTCGGCAGCGATGTCCTCATCCGCGGTGAAGAGGCCGAAGTCCTCGTACGTCTTCGCCGTGACGTTGTTGTAGTTCCCGGTGCCGAGATGGACGTACCGCCGCAGGCCTCCTCCTTCGCGTCGCACGACAAGCGTCGTCTTGCAGTGGATCTTCATCGTCGGGAAGCCGTAGACGACGTGCACGCCGGCTTGCTCGAGCGCGCGCGACCACTCGATGTTGCGGCGCTCGTCGCCGCGTGCCTTGATCTCGACGAGGCAGACGCTCTGCTTGCCGTTCTCCGACGCCTCGATCAGCGCCGGCACGAGCGGTGTGTCGTCGCTCGTGCGGTACACGGTCGACTTCAGCGCGATCACGTTCGGGTCGGAGGCAGCGGTGTTCAGGAACGACTCGAAGCTTGCGGCGAACGAGTCGTACGGGTGATGCACGAGCAAGTCGCCGGCGCGGATCGCGGCGAACTGTTCGCCGTCCTCGAGGCTGGCGAACGGCGGGCGCGCAACGGGCACCCAGGAGTCGACCTTCAGGTCGGGGCGGTCGGCCTTCGCCAGCTCGGAGACGTCCGCGAGATCGAGTGTCCCCTCCATCGGGTACACGAGCTCGTCGTCGACGCGCAGCCCCTGCTGGATGCGCTCGCGGAGCGCCGCCGACATCGAGCTCGAGACCTCGAGTCGCGTCAGCTCGCCGAAGCGCCGGCGGCGCAGTTCGACCTCGACGGCTTCGAGCAGGTCATCGGCCTCGTCGGAGACCTCGAAGTCCGCATCGCGCGTCACACGGAACACGGCGCGCTCGACGACGTCCATGCCCGGAAAGAGCGACGGCAGGAAGTGCGTCAACACGCGCTCGAGCGGGACGAACCGTCCGGCCTCGCCGATCGCGAGAAAGCGCGGCAGCCCTTCGGGAACCTTGACGCGCGCGAACCGCTCTTCACCCGTCTCCGGATCGCGCACGAACACGGCGACGCTGATCGAGAGGCCGGAGATGTACGGGAAGGGCTGCCCCGGTCCGACCGCGAGCGGCGTCAGGACGGGATAGATGTCGCGTTCGTATCGCTGGCCGAGCTCCGCCTGATCGGCGGCGGGCAGATCCTCTACCCGCGAGACGACGATTCCTTCTGCGGCAAGAGCAGGACACAACTCGTTCGCCCAGATGCGGGCCTGCTCGGCCTGCAGCTCGAGCACCCGCTCGCGGGCCTCGCGCAGTGTCTGCTGTGGGGTACGCCCGTCGGGCGAGCGCACCGTGACGCCCGCGGCCGCCTGCCCACTCAGGCCCGCGATGCGAACCATGAAGAACTCGTCGAGCATCTGGGAGAAGATCGAGCAGAACTTCACCCGCTCGAGCAGCGGCAACTCGGGATCGCGCGTGAGCGCGAGCACGCGAGCGTCGTAGTCGAGGAACGACAGCTCACGGTTGATCAGCCGGTCAGCCGCGCCTGCCGAACGTTTCTTCGTTCGGACAACCGCCATCAGGGGCCAACCATCCTTACGGCCCGCGCCCCGCCGTTGGGTGACGGTTCGGTGACGATCCGGTTGATGTCCGGTTACGCGCGACGCTTGACAGATCGATGATCCTCGATATATTGACGCCCATCAATGCGATTGTAGAGCCGGTCGTCTGTTGTGCGCCGCTTGGAGCGCCTGTCCTTTCGGACAAAGAGGCGGAGGCAACGGCCGACCTCTTCAAGGCCCTAGCCGACCCTGCGCGCGTGCGCGTGGTGAACGTGCTCGCGACGAGCGGGGAGCCGGTCTGCGTCTGTGATCTGACGGCGCCGCTCGGGCTGTCGCAGCCGACGGTCTCGCACCACATGAAGAAGCTGCTCGACGCGGGCCTCGTGGAGCGCGAGCAGCGCGGAAAGTGGGCGTATTTCTCGCTGAGGCGCGACGCGGTCGAGAAGCTCGCGATTGTCGCCGACCTGCAAGGAGTGTGCTGCTGATGGCAACCACGGCTGACGAGCTGCGCGACGAAGTGCGGCGGCGCTACGCGGAGGCTGCGGTCGTTGCGACCGAGGGTCGCGCGGCGTGCGACTGCGGTGGCGGAGCCTGCTGCGAGCACGTGAGCGGCGAGAGCGGGTTCGGCGAGGCGCTCTACGACGCGGAGCAGCGCGGCGAGCTGCCGCAAGCGGCAACGCTCGCATCGCTCGGATGCGGCAACCCAACCGCCGTCGCAGATCTGCGTGAGGGTGAGACCGTGCTCGACCTCGGTTCCGGAGGCGGGATCGACGTGATCCTGTCGGCGAAGCGCGTCGGCCCGACCGGCACCGCCTACGGCGTGGACATGACGGACGAGATGCTCGCTCTCGCGCAGCAGAATGCGCGCGAGGCCGGCGCCACGAACGTGCACTTTCTGAAGGGTGTGATCGAACAGATCCCGTTGCCTGCGGACTCGGTCGACGTCGTGATCTCGAACTGCGTGATCAACCTCTCGACCGACAAGGCCGCGGTGCTTACGGAGATCGGGCGCGTGCTCAGGCCGGGTGGACGGATCGGAATCAGCGACGTCGTCGCCGAAGATCACCTGACGCCGGCGCAGCGCGCAGCGCGGGGTAGCTACGTGGGCTGCATCGCCGGCGCGCTCTCGACTCGTGAGTACGAGGCGGGACTGGAGGCGGCCGGCTTCGAGCAGATCTCGGTCGAGCTCACGCACCAGGTCGCCGACGGGATGCACTCCGCGATCGTGAAGGCGGTGAAGACAACGGAGCCCGAGCGCAACGGCCTGCCGGTGATTCAGCCGGCGACCAGAGTGGGCTGCTGCTGATGGAGCTCGCCGCGCGCTTCGGCGCCTGGCGGACGAGCGAAAACCGCGCCTACCTCGCCCTGCTCGCGCTCGGGGCGCTCGACGCATCCGGCTACAGCGTGATCGCTCCTGTGCTGCCGGCGATTTCGCATGAGCTTGCCATGGGACCCGCGCTGATCGGTGTGCTCGTGGCCAGCTTCCCGGCCGCGATGATCGCCGGCTTCGCGTGCGCCGGCCAATTTGTCCGCCGCGGCCGGACGTCATTTCTGATTCGGCTCTCGCTCGTCTTGACGGCCGCCGGTGCTCTCGGATTCGTCTTCGGATCCGGCTTCGATGTGTATCTCGGATCGCGCGCACTGATGGGGTTCGGCTCCGGGGGGCTCTGGATCGGCATTACGTTCTCGACGCTCGAGCGCTGGCCGGGACAGGAGTACCTGTGCATGAGCCGCATCTTCGCCGCCTACGCGGTTGGCGGCCTTCTCGGACCTGCGCTCGGTGCCGTGGGCGGCATCCGTGGTCCCTTCGCGGCGTATCTCGTTCTGGCACTTGTGGGGCTGGTCTTGCAACGCGCGCTCGCTACCACACGCGAGCCGAGCACGTTCGAGCCCGACCGCACGACGCTCCGCCTGCGCGGATTCTGGGTCGCCTCCGCCGGAATCCTGTTCGCCGTGTTGGGGCTCGGCATCCTCGAAGGCGTGCTGCCGCTACACCTTGCAGAACGCCTGTCGCAGGGGGAAATCGGCGCCTTCTACGTCGGAATCTCGCTCGTCGTTTCCGCGAGCGCGGCAGCCGCAGGCTCGCTTCGGCCGCGACCACTACTCATCGCCGCTGCCGTGTTCGTCGTCGCCGGGCTCGGCCTCGCAAGTGCGACGACGAACATCCCGCTCTGGCTGCTCGCACTCGCTCTCGCCGGCGTGGGGATCGGCTTCGCAAATACCGGCTCTCTCGGCGTTCTCATGGAGACGGTGCGCACGGAGCGGATCATCACCGCGATGGTCGTCTGGTCGCAGCTCGGCATCGTCGGCTATCTGATCGGGCCGCTTGCAGGTGGCGCGGTCGCAGGGAGCCTCGGTTTCGCAGCCCTCGGTGTCATCCCGCTCCTGGCGGCCGCAGCGCTGCTCATTCTGACCGGCTTACAGGCGCGGAAGCGTTCGCCTCGCCCAGTGAGGGCCGCGTGAAGTGAACGCTACGCCGCCGGGTGCGACGCGTCGGTGAACTCGCGGAACTGGGCCGTGAGCAGGTACGCGGTCTGCTCGCCGATGTCGACGGCGCGATCGCCGATCCGCTCGATCGTGCGCGCGACGACCACCATGCGCAGCCCCCACTCTCTTAGCTCGGGCTCCGCCATCACGTCAACGAGCCGCTCGACAAACCGGCGGTTCGCGCGGTCGATCAGCTCGTCGAGCTCGACGAGGCTCTCGGCGCCCGCGAGGTCGCGCTGAGAGAAGGAGTCGAGCGCCACCCGGATCATCTCCTCCGCCCGCTCGCCCATCTCGGTCAAAACGGCGACGAGCGCCGGATCCGGGTCGGCATCGGCGACGAGCTGGGAGAGCTTCGCGATCGTGACGCAGCCGTCGGCGCTCCGCTCGAGCAGGAGATTGATGTGCAGCATCGCGAGCAGGAGGCGCAGGTCACGCGCCACCGGCCCCTGCAGCGCGAGCAGGTTCTGAATGCCGCCCTCGATACCCAGGAAGAGCTGGTCGATCTCGTCGTCGAACGCGATCACCTCGCCCGCGAGCTCGACGTCTCGTTCCTCGAGCGCCCGGACCGCGCCTCTGATGGCGGAGATCACCCGCTGGCCCTCCTCCTGGAGCCGCGCTTCGAGCCGGTCGAGAGCCTCGTCGATCGCCATTCCGACACGGTACACCCGCCGCAAGCCAGCCTTTCAGGGCAGGCCACCACTTCGTAACCACTTTGCGACAGCCCCGTATCCCACCCCCATGGTGCCCGGCCGTAGCTTGGCCGTGAACCCAAAGGAGGAGAGACACCGATGCCGAAGTCCGGCAGTTTCACTCGCACCGTTCTTGCCGTCGCGGCAGCCGCGATCCTCGCGGTCGTCGCCTCCGGCACGGCCGGTGCAGCACCCGCGAAACACAGCGGCACCACCCTCAGCGGCGCGGGCAGCTCGTTCGTATCACCGCTCGTCTCGCAATGGATTCCGGCCGTCGGATCGGCGTTCGGCTACGAGCTCCAGTACAGCCCGATCGGCTCGGGCGGCGGGATCGCGGCGATCACGGCCCGCACCGTCGATTTCGGCGCGAGCGACGCGCCGCTCACGCCCGACCAGTTCACTGCCTGCAAGGGCTGCGTCCAGATCCCGTGGGCGCTCTCGGCCACGTCGATCATCTACAACGTCTCCGGCGTCAAGAACCTGCTCCACATGGATGGCCCGACCCTCGCGAAGATCTTCATGGGCCAGATCACGGACTGGAACGATCCGGCGATCCAGTCGCTCAACAAGGGCGTCAACCTGCCGAGCGAGAAGATCGCGATCGTCCACCGCTCCGACAACTCGGGAACGACCTACAACTTCACCGACTATCTCTCCACGGTGAGCCCGGCGTGGAAGTCCCAGCTCGGCGTGGGCGTCGCCGTCAACTGGCCCGTCGGCTCCGGGCAGCGCGGCAGCGCAGGCGTCGCAGCCGGCGTGTCCCAGACTCCCGGCGGCATCGGCTACGTCGACGTCGCGTTCGCGCTCAAGAACCACCTGAAGTACTTCTCGATGAAGAACCGCTCAGGCAAGTTCGCGACGCCCGGCCTCAAGGGCATCCTCGCGGCCGCGTCCAGCGACCAGAAGCCGACGGCCGGTACGAACGAGCTCTCGATCGTCAACCCGCCGAAGAAGTTCGCGCTCGCCTACCCGATCTCGACCTACACCTACGTGATCGCCCCGACCTCGTCACCGAAGGCGCAGGAGCTTCGCAAGTTCCTGTTCTGGGCGGTGACGAAGGGGCAGACCTTCGGGCCCAAGCTGCTCTTCCAGCCGATCCCGAAGTCGGTGCTCGTCGTCGCGGAGAAGGCGATCACGCAGATCAAGAGCTAAGGGGGAGATGTCCTCCGCCGAGCTGACGCCTGAGGCGACCCGCCGCCCCTTCACCGGGCGGCGGGTCCGCTTCGGCGATCTCGTGCTGCAAGTCGTTGCGGGTGCCGCGGCCGCCGCCGCGACCGTCCTCGTCGGCTTGATCACGTGGAAGGTGATCGACGGCGCGTGGCCCGCGATCACGCAGTACGGCGTCCGCTTCGTCACCCGGGTCGCGTGGAACCCGGTCGTCAGCCACGAGCTCTACGGGGCGGGCAGCTTCCTCTTCGGCACCGCCGTCACCTCGCTGCTCGCGCTTGCGATCGCCGCGCCGCTCTCGATCGGAATCGCTCTCTACCTGACGGAGCTTGCACCGCGCTTCCTACGCGGGCCGGTGACGGCGCTCGTCGAGACGCTCGCAGCGATCCCGAGCGTCGTGATCGGGCTCTGGGGCATCCTCGTGCTCGGCCCCGTGCTTCGCGACCACGTCGAGCCGGGACTCCACAGCGCACTCGGGTTCATCCCGCTGTTTGGAGCGCCGTCGACGAGCGGCTCGAGCATGTTCACCGCGATCATCGTCCTGACGATCATGATCCTGCCGATCGTCTCGAGCATCTCCCGCGAGCTCTTTCTCGGCGTGCCGAGCGAGCTGAAGGAAGGCGCGCTCGCGCTCGGCACGACGCGCTGGGAGATGGTCCGGGGCGTGATGTTCCCGTACGCGCGCGGCGGCATCGCTGCGGCCCTGATCCTCGGCCTCGGCCGCGCCGTCGGTGAGGCGATCGCGGTGACGCAGGTGATCGGCGGCGGCGTCTTCATCCACTGGAACCTCTTCGACAGCGGCGACACCCTTGCGAGCAAGATCGCAGCGTCGTACCAGGGCGCGACGAGCAAGCTCCAGGTCGGCTCGCTCATCTATCTCGCGCTCATACTGCTCGTGTTCTCGCTCGTGATGAATCTCGCGGCGCAATGGATCGTGCGCCGCGTTGCGCGCCGCCAGGGACTGGGGGCGAGAACGTGAGCTCGCACGGAATCACGCGTGCCGACATGCAGCACGTACATCTGCCCCGCAGGCGGCGCGTCAACCGGCTGATGGAAGGCCTGGCGATGCTCGCGGCCCTGATCGCGGTCGGGATGCTCGTCATCGTCGTCTGGTCGGTGGCGAAGCGGGGAGCAGGTGCGATCAATCTCGACCTGATCACGAAGAACCCGGTTCCGTTCTCGTTCGAGCCGGTCGCCCAGGGACTCGCAAACGCGTTCGTAGGATCGCTCGTGCTAGTCGGCCTGGCGACCCTGATGGCACTGCCGGTCGGGATCCTGGTCGCGGTGTACCTGAACGAGTTCGCGCCGCCCTCGGTCCGCACGTTCGTCGGTCTCGCACTCGATGTGCTGAATGGCGTGCCGGCAATCGTGATTGGCATCTTCGTCTTCGGCCTCGTCGTCATCGGACGCGGGCAGAGCGGCTGGGCCGGCGCGTTCGCGCTTGCGTGCCTGATGCTCCCACTCGTCGCCCGCTCGACGATGGAAGTCCTCGCACTCGTGCCGAGCTCGCTGCGCGAGGCGAGCCTTGCGCTCGGCGTGGCGCGTTGGCGAACGACGCTCTCAATCGTCCTGCCGCAGACCATCGGCGGTGTCCTCACCGGCACGGTGCTCGCAGTTGCCCGCGTCTCCGGCGAGACTGCGCCGCTCCTCTTCACCTCGTCGATCGTCGGTACGCAAACAAGTTGGAGCCCGTTCCATGCGCTCCAGTCCGTCCCCGTTGCGATCTTCGAGCTCTCGGAGTCTCCCGATCCCCAGGACCACGCCCGCGCCTGGGCGGCGGCACTCGTGCTGTTGCTGTTCATCCTGTTCACGAGCCTCGCCGCGCGCTGGCTCGCCACCCGCAGCAGGCGCAAGCTCGCTGCCTCGAGATGACGGAGGACGAAGACGTGTCGACTACGATCGAGCCCACCGTGCGCGTGGAGACGAGACGCCAGCCGCTGCCGCCGCGCGAGCGGCTCGAACGGATCTTCGGCATCGAGGACCTCGACGCGCTCTACAGCGGCAAGCCCGCGATCAAGGGCGTGACGATGGACGTGTACAAGAATCTCGTCACGGCGATCATCGGTCCGTCCGGCTGCGGCAAGAGCACGTACATCCGCTGCCTCAACCGGATGAACGACCTGATTCCGAGCTTCTCGATGAAGGGGACGATCCGGTACCACGGCCAGGACATCACCAGCAGCGACGTCGACCCGGTCGCGGTGCGGCGGCACATCGGCATGGTCTTCCAGCGGCCGAACCCCTTCCCGAAGTCGATCTACGACAACGTCGCCTGGGGGCTGAAGGTTCTCGGGCTGAAGGACTCGCTCGACGACCGGGTCGAGCGCGCACTCACGCAAGCAGCACTGTGGGACGAGGTGAAGGACCGGCTGAAGGCGAGCGCGCTGTCGCTCTCGGGCGGACAGCAGCAGCGCCTCTGCATCGCCCGCGCGATCGCCGTCGAGCCGGATGTCGTGCTGATGGACGAGCCCGCGTCTGCGCTCGACCCGATCGCGACCGCCGCGATCGAGCAGTTGATGAACGACCTGAAGAGCGAGTACACGTTCGTGATCGTCACGCACAACATGCAGCAAGCGGCGCGCGTGGCGGACATGACGGCGTTCTTCTCGATCTCGCGCGGCGACGAAGGCGCTCGCTGGGGCGAGCTCATCGAGTACGACGCGACCGAGAAGATCTTCACCGCTCCGTCCGACCGCCGGACGGAGGACTACGTAACCGGCCGGTTCGGGTAGGCAAGCTCGCGTTCAGGTTCCGTTGCTAGGGTCGCGCGCGTGACGCGGCGGCTCTGGATCTACGTCTCCGCCCTTTTGCTGCTCGCGCTGTCGGTCGTGCTCGCCGCGGCGGGGGTCGGCGAGGTGGCCGGGCGGCTCACCGACTGGCAGGCCTTCACCCTCGGGATCGTCCAGGGCTTCACGGAGCTGCTGCCGGTTTCCTCGTCGGGCCACCTCATCCTCGTTCCGTGGCTCTTCGACTGGCATTACCTCGAGACGCACGACGCGTTCAACAAGACGTTCGACGTCGCGCTCCATCTCGGCACGCTCGTCGCCGTCGTCGCCTACTTCTGGACCGACGTCGTCAACCTGACGGTCGCCGCGTTCCGCTCGCTCGCGAAGCGCCGGATCGACACCGAGGACGAGCGCATCGTCTGGTACGTCCTCGCGGCGAGCGTTCCCGCGGCGGTTGCGGGCGCGCTCGGAGAGCACGTGTTCGAGAAGCACTTCGGAGCACCGTGGCAGATCGCGATCTTCCTCGCGGTGTTCGGCGTGATCCTCTGGCTCGCCGACCGCAGGCCGGAGCGTCACGAGATCCGCGATCTCACGTTCCGCCAGACGCTCGCGATCGGCGTCTCGGAGATCCTCGCCCTGATGCCGGGCGTGTCGCGCTCGGGCATCACGATCTCGACGAGCCGTTTCCTCGGACTGACGCGCGACGCCGCAGCGCGCTTCTCGTTCCTGATGCTGATCCCGATCGTGCTCGGCGCGGTGCTGTACACGGGCCTGAAGCACGTCGTGCTCAATCCGCTCCCCGCCGGCTCGAAGGGGCCGTTCATCGTCGGGACGATCGCTGCGGCAGGCGCCGGGCTGATCGCGATCGACGCACTGCTCGGCTACGTACGCCGGCGCGACTACTCGCCGTTCGTCGTCTACCGGCTCGCGGTCGCAGTCGCGATCTTCGCGATCATCGCGAGCGGTGCCCGCGGCAAGAACTTCTAGACCGCCAGGGCCTCGCAGGTCTCGGCACGCAGGCAGTCGCGCGTCTGCCGGAGCGCCAGCGGCTCGACGAACGACCTGACCGCTGCGTCGTCGAAGCGGCCGAGCACGGCATCCGTGCAGGCGCGAATCTGCTCCGGTGTGCGCGTCTCCGAGAACTCCGCGACGAGCTGCGGCAGCAGCCGCTCCAGGCGTCGCGAATGCGCGGTCCTGTCGGAACGAATGTCGTCTGCGTGCTCGGCGAGTAGCCGCTTCACGCGCGCCTCGATGTCGTCCCGGATGCGCCTGACCACCTCGAGCGGCTTACCGGCGGGATCCTCGACGTCCCAGTCCTCGACGACACCGGGGACGTACGGGCACGTGTCCTCGCAATGCATCGTGATCGCCCAGTCGGCATGAAGCTGCATCTCGAGGTCGATCTTCTGCGGCTTGCGCGACGAGAGATCGATGCCGACCTCGCGCATCGCCTCGACGACGTCCGGCCACACCGACTCGGCGGGTGCGCTCCCGGCGGATTCGGCCCGCAGATCCTCGGGTGCATACCGCTCGAAGAACGCCTGCGCCATCTGCGAGCGGCCGGCGTTGTGCGTGCAGACGAACAAGACGTAACGCATGGCTCCTCCTATCTGTCGAGCTCGGCGAGCAGGTCGCCGACGCGCGAGTCGATGTCGTCGCGGATCGCGCGCACCTCGTCGAGCGGACGCTCCTTGGGGTCGGGTAGCTGCCAGTTGACGTACCGCTTGCCTGGGACGACGGGACAGGCGTCGTCGCACGTCGCGACGACGACGTCGGCCCACTCCACGTCGTCGGAGTCGAGCCGGTGGGGCACATGATCGGATGCGTCGATGCCGAGCTCGGCCAGCGCCTCGAGCACCTGCGGGTGTGCGTGCGCGCCGGGTGCGCTCCCTGCGGACCGCGCCTCGTGCCGGTCACCCGCCGCGCGCCGGAAGAGCAGCTCCGCCATCACCGAGCGGCCGCTGTTCGCGACGCACACGAAGAGCACGTTGCTCACCGCGGCGTCGCCTCCCCCCGGATGAACTGGTACGCGATGCCGCCGACTGTCGCACCCGCGAGCGGCGCGAGCAGGTAGAGCCACAGCGCATGCAGGTCCCCCGAGACGACCGCGGGGCCGAGCGAGCGCGCGGGGTTCATCGATGCCCCCGTGATCGGGCCTCCGAACAGCGCATCGAGCCCGACCGTGCCGCCGATGGCGATCGCGGCCGCTTCCCCGACGGCCCGCGTGTCGGTGGCGACGCTCATGATCACGAACATCAGGAAGAACGTGAGGATCCCCTCCCAGAGGAACGCCTGACCCTGCGAGCCCGAGGGAAGTGTTGCGCCGAGGTGCCCGTCGCCTCCCAGCGACGCCCGCAGGAGCGCCGCCGCCGCGAGCGCTCCCGCTCCCTGCGCCATCCAGTAGCCGGCGACGCGCTGCCACGGAAAGTGGCGGGTCAGCGCGAACGCGAACGAGACCGCCGGGTTGAAGTGCGCTCCGGAAACATGGCCGACGGCGTAGATCATCGCCATGATCACGAGCCCGAACACGAGCGCGACGCCGACGTGCCCAAGTGCGTGTGTACGTGCGTCGACCACGATCGCGCCGGCGCCCGCGAACACGAGGGCGAACGTTCCGACCGCCTCGGCGCAGAGTGCCTTCATCAGCAACAGGACCCGAAGTCCACAAGCGAGCCGAGTTGCCTGCACGCGTCGGCGTCGATCGACAGGTAGCTCCATTTCCCGCGCTCCTCGCGGTTCAGAAGACCCACCTCGACGAGCTTCCGCACGTGGTGGGAGACCGTCGCCTGCGCGATGCCGAGCTCCTCGACGAGCTCGCAGATGCAGGCGGGCTCGCCGCGATTCGCGAGCAGGTTGACGATCCGCACACGTGTCGGGTCGCCGAGCACGTGGAAGAGCGCGGCCGTCGCGAGCGCCTCCGCCTCGGAGAGCACGGGTGCGACGAGCGGGACGGGCGCGGTCGCCATCTCAAATCGAAGTATGACGATTTGAGCTACGCGGGGAAGCGGCAGACGATCTCGAGCCCGCGGCCCGGCGCACCCGAAGCCTCCACCGAGCCCCCGGCGGAGGTGACGATGTGTTTCACGATCGCGAGCCCGAGTCCGGTTCCGCGCGACGAGCGGGCGGTGTCCGCGCGGTAGAACCGCTCGAACAGGCGACCGAGCTCGGCCGAGTCGACCCCGGTTCCGTCGTCCGAGACCGCGAGCACCGAGACGCCGCCGGCGTTCGTGACCGAGACGCGGCACGTGCTTCCGGGGCCTGCGTAGCGGATCGCGTTCGCAACGAGGTTCTCGACGACGACGCGCAGCATGCGCGGCCGAAGCGGCAGCTCGACCTCCTCGCCGCCGGTCACTTGAAGGGCCACCTCCGAGTGGGCAGCGCGGTCGGCGAGCGCGGCGGCGACTTCCCGAAGCAGGGGCAGCGCGCGGGTGCGACCGAGCGACACGACCTCCCGCCCGGTCTCGAGCTCGCCGAGGAAGAGGACGTCGTCGATCAGCTCACTGGCCTGCTCTACCTCGTTGCGGGCCTGCTCGAGCAAGTCATTCACGTCCGCTCCGGGGAGCGACGCGCTCTCGAGCACGACGAGCAGGCGCGCGAGGGGCGTACGGAGCTCGTGCGAGACGGCGGCTGTGAAGCCTGCGCGGAGCTCCTCGTAGGCGGAAAGCTCGGGCAGCGCGCCGAGGAAGAGGACGAGCGCGCCGCCCACGTCCTCGCCGACCCGGCGCCCGGGGGTGGCGTCGCCGAGCGCCTCGGCAGCCGCCGGGCTCGCCGCGACGAGCCGACGCTCCTCGTCGAGCACGATGACCGGCTCGTCGACAGACGCGAAGAGCGCCTGGATTCGGGCCTCGTCGTTCACCATCCCTTCACCAAGCGTTCACCGCGTGGAGACCCGTCGAACGCCTCTCGAACTCGATAATGGCCCCGATGCCGAAGGTCTTGATCGTCGAGGACGACGACGTCATCGCCCAGGGGATGGCGCGCCACCTCGTCGCCGCCGGGTTCGACCCGGTCGCGGTCGGCAGCGGCGACCAGGGGCTCGCCAAGCTGCGCTACGAGAAGCCGGACGTCTGCGTGCTCGACCTCATGCTGCCGGGCCTCGACGGCTGGAAGCTGATCGAGACCGTTCGCGCCGAGGGGATCGGCACGCCGATCGTCGTCGTCTCGGCGCGCGGCACCGAGCACGATCGTGTCCACGCACTCGAGATCGGAGCGGACGACTACCTCGTCAAGCCCTTCTCGATGAAGGAGCTCGTGGCGCGCGTGCGCGCCGCCGCGCGCCGCGGCATCCGCCGAGACGAGTCGCCGCGGGGCGAGCCGATCGAGATCGAGGAGTTGACGATCGACCCGCGAGAGGTCCAGGCCTACGTCGACGGCGAGAGCGCCGCGCTGACGCCCACGGAGTTCCGGCTGCTCTACCAGCTCGCCCTCGAGCGCGGCCGCGTCACCACGCGCGATGAGCTCCTGCAGAAGCTGTGGGGCCGCCGTGAGTCGCATCGTGACCGCACCGTAGACGTCTTCGTCCGGCGCTTGCGCGAGAAGATCGACCGGCGCGCGTCGCGTCATACCTTCATCCAGACCCGCTACGGCGTCGGTTACAAGCTCGAAGCGGTGCCGAAGGATCGCGCGGCCGCCGCGAGTTCGTAACAGCCGATTCACCACACCGACGCCCATGCGGGGGGTCCGTGGTCGCACCATTCGGGCCATGAAGTTCGTCGTCGTAGCCCACCGTAGGAGCGAGACGAACCATGCGCTTGCCGGCGCCGCAGCCGCACTCGGTCTGCCGGCATCCGTGCTGTCCCCGCGCGATGCCCTCCGGACCCTCGAGCCGGGAGACATCGCACTCGGACGGCTCGACGTCCGCGACGAGGTCGACGGAGTCGAGAGCGGGACGGCGGAGCTGGAGCGGCTTGCGGCTGGGGGCGCCGCGCTGCTCAATCCGCCGTCCGCACTCGTCGCGGCACACGACAAGCTCCTGACCGCCCGCATCCTGCGCCGTGCCGGAGTACCGCACCCGCGCACGTGGCTGATCGCCGAAGGCACTCCCTCGCCGGCGCCGGAGTTGCCCGTGGTGTTGAAGCCGCGGTTCGGGAGCTGGGGCCGCGACGTCGTCCGCTGCTCGACCGCCGAAGAGCTCGACGGCGCGCTTGCGCGACTTGCAGCGCGCCCCTGGTTCGCCGAGCACGGCGTGCTCGCACAGGAGCTCATTCCGCCGGTCGGCTGGGACCTACGGCTCATCGTCGCCGGCGGGCGCGTGATCGGCGCGGCGCGGCGTACGGCCGCGGTGGGCGAGTGGCGGACGAACGTCGCGCTCGGAGGCTCGAGCGCGCCCGCTCCGGCACCGCCGCTCGCGCAGCGGCTCGCCCTCGAGGCAGCCGCCGCGGTCAACGGAGATCTCATCGGAGTCGACCTGCTGCCTCGCGGCGGCGGGTTCGTCGTCGCCGAGGTGAACGGCGCCGTCGACTTCATGCCGCACTACGCGGTCGGGCCGGGGAACGTGTACCGGAACGCGGTGCACGAGCTGATGCGGGTCGCACTGATCCGCCGCGCTGCCGCTTAGTAGAGGAGGCCTGCGGCACGATCAAGGCGGTGAGCGATGCGACCTTGCACGCCCTCGCACAAGCGTGGCCGCCGTTCGTGCTGGTCGCGGGCCTGCTGCTGATCGGCACAGTCGTGGAAGCAGATGGGCTCTTTGCCGCCATCGGTGCCCGGATCGAGAGAATCGGCGGCGGTCCGGTCGTCCTTCTCGCCACTCTGCTCGGACTGGAGGCCCTTGTCACCGCGGTGTTGAACCTCGACACCGCGGTCGCCTTCCTCACGCCGATCATCCTCCACGCCGCACAGCGGCGAAACTGCGATGAGCGGCCGTTTCTCTACGGGGCACTCTTCATGGCCAACGGGGCGTCGCTGCTCTTGCCCGGCTCGAACTTGACCAACCTGATCGTGCTGGCGCACGAGCCGCTCTCCGGAGCCGAGGTGGCTCACGCGCTCGCGCTTCCGTGGCTCGTGGTGGTCGTTCTAACGATCGGCTTCCTCGCCGTCGCCTTCCCTCTCCGTCGTGAGGCCGGAACGCCGGGGCCGTTGCCTCCTCTGCGACTCGGGCTCGGCCTGGTCGCGACTGCAGCCGCGACGGTGCTGATTCTCGCCTTGCACAATGCGGCTTTGCCGGTGCTCGCGGTTGGCATCGCGGCGGTCGCGCTGCGTCGGCTCCGCCCGAGGCTCGACCTTCGCGTACTCGGAGGACTGTTTCTGCTGGCTGTCGCGCTCGGCACGCTCGCGCGACGCTGGAACGGCCCTCGCTTCTCGGTCACCTCGGCGGCGCGGGCGATGGGGCGGTCGGCGCCGTCGCGAGCGTGCTCGTCAACACCTCCCCGCTGCCACACTCCTGTCGGCGCAGAAGCCGGCCCATCCGTTGCCGCTGCTGATCGGGCTGAACCTCGGGCCGAACCTCGCGTTCACAGGTTCGCTGTCTGCGTACCTCTGGTACCAAGCGGCCCGCGCAGCCGGCGTCCGGCCGTCGCTCAAACAGTCATCCAAGCTCGGGATCGTCCTCGTGCCGTTGACGATGACGGGCGCGCTCGCCACGCTCGCGCTCGTCGATGCAAGCGCGTTCTAGTCCTCGAGCGGTTGCGGCACGAGGCCGGTCTCGACCTGGCGGCGCCCGCCGGACTCGTAGACGACGTCGACGTTCTCGTGCTTGCGATACGTGCCCGCGATGCCGAGCCACATCGAGAGCCAGCGCCAGAAGCCGAGGCGGCCCTCTTGCGCGATCGGGCGCGGGAAGACGAGCGTGCGGCCGACCACCTCGTAATCGGAGCCACGAGCCTGCCGCACCCCGCCGACGAAGACTTCGAAGTCGTTCGGGATGTACGCAGGCAGATCAACACGCGAGCGATCGGACACCTCCATAGAATGCCGCCTCGGGTGCGCCGAACGCTGTCGCTACAGGGCTTCATGGTCTTGGCCGTGCTGGCGACGGCAGGAGTCGCTTCTGCTGCGAATGGCGGGTTCACGCCGCTCGACGCGCATTCGCCGAACGCACACCGGATCAGCGAGACCTACTACTTGATCCTCGGCTTCACGGCCGCGATCTTCCTGCTCGTCGAAGCGCTGCTGATCGCCTTTGTCGTCAAGTACCGAAGCCGAACTCGCGACCGCACGGTCGAGGGCGGGCAGGTGCACGGCCACACGCGGATCGAGCTGATCTGGACGGCGATCCCGGTCCTGATCATCACGGTGATCTTCGGCTTCGTCTTCTACAAGCTGCCCGGCATCTCCGACCCGCCCGCTGCGCACGCGGCCGACCGGCTGCAGATCAAGGTCGACGCGCACCAGTTCTACTGGCAGTTCACGTATCCGAACGGCGCCGTCTCGATCGACGAGCTGCACCTGCCCGTCGGACGCGTCGCGGTGCTGTCGCTGAATGCGGAGGACGTCATCCACAGCTGGTGGATCCCTGAGCTCGGCGGGAAGACGGACGCGATCCCGGGCCGCACGAACAGCACGTGGTACCAGCCGCAGGTGACCGGAACGTTCGTCGGGCAATGCGCCGAGCTCTGCGGGCTCTTCCACGAGGCGATGCTCGCGCGCGTCGTCGTAACGAGCAACGGCGAGTACGAGACCTTCATCGGCACGACCGCGAAGAGGCAGCTCGGGAAGGCGGAGTGGCAGGGCGTGTGTGCGAAGTGCCACGGCATGGAGGGCCAGGGCGACTACGGTCCTGCGCTCGCGTCGAACCCGCTGCTCACCCAGCCTGCGGGCCTCGAGGCGATCGTGCGCGAGGGCCGTGGCCGGATGCCGGACGTCGGGAACAACTGGACCCAAACGCAGATGCGCGCGCTCGAGGCTTACGTGAAAGCGAACGTCTACAAGGGAGCGGCGAGTGGCGGTTAGGTCCGAGGCGGTCTACCCGGTGTCGTGGAAGAACGGCCGCGTCGCAAGCTGGCTCGTCACAATCGACCACAAGCGGATCGGGATCCTGTACATCGTCACCGCGATCGGCTTCTTCTTCGTCGGCGGGATCTTCGCCCTCCTGATGCGCGCGCAGCTCGCGACCGAGGGCGAGCACTTCTTGACGAAGGATCGCTACAACGAGGTGCTGACGATGCACGGTACGACGATGGTCTTCCTCGTCGTCGTGCCGATCCTCGCCGGGTTCGGCAACTACCTCGTGCCGCTGATGATCGGAGCGCGAGACATGGCATTCCCACGGCTGAACGCAATGTCGTACTGGTTGTATCTGTTCGGCGGAGTCGTTCTGATGCTGAGCTGGTTCTCGTCGAGCGGGGCCGCGAAGGCCGGCTGGACCTCGTACCCGACGCTGTCCGAGAGCTTCTTCAGCCCGGGGCACGGCCAGGACTACTGGATCCTCAGCATCCATCTGCTGACGCTGGCGTCGCTCTTCGGCGCGATCAACTTCATCGTCACGATCCACAACATGCGCACGCGCGGGATGACGTGGATGCGCATGCCGCTCTTCGTGTGGACAATCGAGGCATACGCGATCCTGCTGCTCGTCGCGCTCCCGACGCTCTCTGCCGGCCTGACGATGCTGCTGACGGACCGCCGCGGCTGGACGCACTTCTTCCTGCCTGCGCAGGGCGGGAACGCGGTGCTCTACCAGCACGCGTTCTGGTTCTTCGGGCACCCCGAGGTCTACATCATGGTGCTGCCCGCTATGGGGATGATCTCCGAGATCCTGCCGGTGTTCTCGCGCAAGCCGATCTTCGGCTACAGGGCGATCGTCTACTCAACGCTATTCATCGCGTTCTTCTCGATGCTCGTGTGGGCGCACCACATGTTCGCAGTCGGCCTGCCAACGTCACTCGACAGCTTCTTCATGATCACGTCGATGATCATCGCGGTGCCGACGGGCATCAAGATCTTCAACTGGATCGCGACGACCTGGCGCGGCAACCTCATCTTCGACACGCCGATGCTCTTCGCGCTGGGATTCGTCGCGCTCTTCACGATGGGCGGCTTGTCGGGAATCTTCCTCGCCGCCTTCCCCTTCGACTGGCAGGTGACCGACACCTATTACGTCGTCGCGCACTTCCACTACGTCCTCTTCGGCGGCTCGATCTTCGCAATCTTCGGCGGCCTCTACTACTGGTGGCCGAAGATGTTCGGGCGATTGCTCGACGAGCGGCTCGGGAAGCTGCACTTCTGGCTGATGTTCGTCGGCTTCAACGCCACGTTCCTGCCCCAGCACATGCTCGGCCTGCTCGGCATGCCCCGGCGCATCTGGACGTACCACCACGGAGGGCTCTGGGAGGTCTACAACCTCACGTCCTCGATCGGATCCGGGATCATGGGGCTCGCCATGCTCGTGTTCCTCGTGAACGTCTGGCAAACGCAGGTGCTGCATCAGGGGCGGCGCGCGCCGAACGACCCCTGGCTCGCCGACACGCTCGAGTGGTACACCACCTCGCCGCCGCCGCCGCAGAACTTCGACACCGTTCCCTACGTGACGAGCGCGCGCCCGCTGCGCGACCTTCGGCGCCGGCTCGCGGAGCAGCGGCTGTGACGCACGTCTCTGCCGGACCCTGGCTGCGGTTGACCGCCCTGCTCGCGGCGGCCGGCACGCTCCTCGCCGTCGTATCCGGTGCTGCGGAGCTCGGCACGACGCATCGCCTGCTCGCCGCACTCGTCGCGCCGCCGCTCGCCGCGCTGCTCGCCGCTGCCTGGCTCGTGCACCGGGAGCTCGTGCCGGCAGTGCTCGCCTCCGCGGCGCTCTTCACGGCCGCGGCCGCGCTGCCGTCACGCGGGGCACACGTCACGCTCGCCGCGCTGACGCTCGCCGCGCTCCTGCTCGTCGCCGCGCGCTCGTTTCGCGGCGAGCCGGTGCCGTGGGGCTCATTGCGCGACTACGTCGCGCTCACGAAGCCCCGCATCATGTCGCTGCTGCTCGTCACCGGCTTCTGCGGGATGATCGCCGGCGCGCGGGGCTGGCCCGGCACTGCGACGGCGGTCTCCGCGATGGCCGGGCTCGCGCTCGCGTGCGGCGGCGCCAGCGCGCTGAACCACGTGCTCGACCGCGACATCGACCCGTTGATGGGGGAGCGCACGAAATCGCGCCCCGTCGCCTCCGGCCGCGTCGAGCCGAGCCGCGCGCTCGAGTTCGGCCTTGCTCTCTCGGCCTTCTCGTTCGTGCTGCTCGCGAGCACCGTCAACGTCCTGACGGCCGTCCTGGCACTCATCGGCAATCTCTTCTACGTCCTCGTCTACACCCGCTGGCTCAAGCGCTCGACGCCGCAGAACATCGTCATCGGCGGTGCTGCCGGCGCCGTGCCGCCGCTCGTCGGTTGGTCGGCCGCGACGGGGAACCTCACCGTCGCCGCATTCCTGCTCTTCGTGATCGTGTTCGTCTGGACGCCGCCCCACTTCTGGGCGCTCGCGCTCCTGATCAAGGACAACTACCGGGCGGCCGGGGTGCCGATGCTTCCGGTCGTGCGCGGCGAGCGCGAGACGGCCCGCCAGATCGTGCTCTACTCGGCCGCGCTCGTCGCGGTGACGCTCCTGCCCTGGGCCTGGGGCTCGGCAGGGCTCCTCTACCTCGCCTCGGCTCTCGCCCTCGGGGCGGTCTTCCTCTGGCTTGCCGAGCGGCTGCGGCGGGAGATCACCCCGCGCCGGGCGGTCCTCCTCTTCCACTACTCGCTCCTCTATCTCGCTCTTCTCTTCGTCGCACTGGCCGTCGACCCCGTGGTGCTGTGACGATGGATCCCGAGCTCGCGCGCAAGAACGTTCGCCTAGGTCTCGCCCTCTTCGGCGTCTTTTGGCTCCTTTTCGCCGGGACGTTCGCGATCGCCCTGCTCTACCTCGCCTTCGACTGACGGGCGCGCGCCACTAAAGGAATCCGGCACTCCGGCCGATCTGGGCGGAGATGGCATTTCTCCGCCGTTCCCTCGTCCTCTGCGTGGTCCTCGCCGGTGCGGCCGTCCTCGCCGGCCCGACCCTGGCGGCCGCGGGCCCGCGCGGCGCTGATCTCCTCTGCCTCGGCTACCCCAACCAGCTCGGCTCGCCGCACTTCCTCGTCCACTACATGAGCGACAACACGCCCTTGTCGTGCGACGTCAAGAAGGCGATCACCGAGACGCAGGCCGGCGACATTCTCGGTTACGCCGAGGATGCGTACGCGGCCGAGATCGGCACCTACGGCTTCCCCGCGCCCCCGTCCGACGGCGTGCTGGGCGGCGACTCGCGCATCGACATCTACGTCACCGACGAGGACTCGTCGGCGACCGGCACGCTCGGCGTCACATGGCCCGACGGCGGCCCGCCTTCCACCACCGCCTCGATCAACATCGACGCGCCGGCAGGGATCTCGCCCGCGGTCGTCGCCCACGAGCTGTTCCACGTCATCCAGCTCGGCATCTGGCTGCCGGCGAACCCCGCCGAGTACTGGCTGCTCGAAGAGACCGCCGAGTGGATGTCCGCGAAGGTGAACCAGTATCCGGACTCGTTCGTCGCCGACCTCGGGCCCACCGACATGGCGCTCGACTGCAAGGACGCGATCGGGACGAACAAATGCGACCTCAAGGACGGCTATGCGAACGGCGGCTACTCGCGCTGGCCGTTCTGGCAGTCGGTGACGCAACTCTACGGCCACGGGTTCGTGAAGGAGGTCTTCCTGCACGGGGCGGCCAATCCAGGAGAGACCGGCGTTGCGGCGCTGCAGGGCGCACTCGCCGCGCACGGCGCGACGCTCGCCGACACGTTCATCAACTGGACTGTCCAGCAGATGGCCGGCACGTACGGCCTCACCGTGCTCGACCAGGTGAAGCCGAAGATCTGGGGCGCGGCGATCAAGACCGGCACGACGAGCGCCACGCTGCCGGCGATCCAGGTGCCCGTAAACCATCTCGCTACGCGCCTCGTCGAGTTCGACCGCGGTGACGGCAGCGGCGCGAGCGCCTGCTTCGCAGCGACGCTCAGCCTGACGGTGACGATGCCTGCCGGAATTGCTTCGCGGCCGTACTTCTACTGGAACGGGCTCAACAGCACGCCCGTCGCCCTCGCCGTCAACGGGACGACCGCCACAGCAACGGTGCCCTGGGACACGTGCACGTGGAGCGGCAACCGCGCGTATCTCAACCTCCCGAACCCGAGCACCGACCCCACCGCGAACGGCGCCGTCTTCACGGTCGTCGCGAAGCTGACCGTCGACCCCAACTCGCCCGGGCAGTCGGCAGCGCCGCCGAAGCCCGCGACGGTCATCGGCCCGGTCATCCCGGTCGCCGACGACGGCGTCCCGACCGTCTACGTGTTCGGGCCGGAGCTCCTCCGCCTCCAGGCAGGTGCGCCGATCGTCCGCCTGGTCCTCCTGTCCACCGGCGAGGGCAAGGTGCGCGCGACACTCGGCAGCACCGTGCTCGGCACGACCTCGATTCGTCCCGGAGGAAACGACATTCGCTTCGCCCTGCCGAAGTCGCTCCTCGCGGGCCTTCGCCGGTCCTCGAGTGCAGCGAACAACGTGCTCACCCTGACGCCGCTCTCCTCGACAGGCGCGGCCGCCGGCACGCCGGTGACCCGCCGCGTCGCCATCGCTCCGGTGAAGAAGCCGGCGAAGAAGAGAGCTCGCTAGAGATGACGATGCCCGTCCTCCGACTCGCCGGCGTCCTGACGATGATCGCCCTCGCACTGGGAGCAGGGGCCGCGTCCGCGCGCACTGCCGCACTCGACACGCCGTCCGGGCTGCACGCGTTCCTGCTCCGGACCGACGAGCCGAGCTCGACGTCGTTCAACCGCACCCCGTCGTTCTCCTGGAATCCCGTGGCCGGCGCGACGACGTATCAGTTCCAGCTGTCGACGAGCAGCTCGTTCCGCGACAACGGAATCATCTATGCAGACCATCGCCTGACGACGCCCGTCGCGGCGCCGGCGGTGACCCTTCCCTGGATCACCGGCAACCCGCACTCGCTCTATGCGCGCGTGCGCGCCGTGACGCAGACGACGACTGGGCCGTGGAGCCCGGCATTCGGCTTCGACGTCGTGCCGCCGCCGCCGCCCACTCCCCTGCCGAGCTATCCCGGCCTGATCCGCTGGACCCCGGTGCCGGGCGCGACCGGCTACCAGATCTGGCTCATCGACGCGAACAAGATGGAGGTCGTCTACTCGAACGTCCTCGACGAGCGCGAGTTCTACACCTTCCATCAGTCGAGCGCGTGGACCGGAACCGTGCGCTGGCGCATCCGCGCATTGCGCAGCGACACGTACAACCAGCGGATCAACCGGATCCCGGTTTCGACGTTCGGCGCCTGGAGTCCCGTCTACAGCTCCTCGAATTCGGCGACGAGCGGCGGCCCGATCCAGCTGCGCGGCACGGTCGCGGACGTCTATTCGAACGGCAGCGACTCCGCGCCCGCGCACCGGCTCATGCCTGCCTTCCTCTTCTCGGGGAACCAGAGTCTCGCCGGCACGCCCGCCGAGCTCTTCCGGGTCTACGTCTTCACCGACAAGCAGTGCCTGAATCCCGTCCTGATCGGCTCGGTGACCGGCGCCCCCGCCTTCTCGCCGCGGCCGTACGGCACGCTGACGATGCCGACGTTGCCGGCAAGCCTCCAGGCGTCGCGCAGCCGCTACCTCGGCGACCAGCAGCCCCACTCGCAGACGACAGGCGACTTCGGCTACGACGGCGCGACCCTTGCGCTCTCGGAGCAGGCGAAGGCCGCTACTCCGACGACGACGATCCCGACCGCGCCGGGTGAGACGACCGGCTCCGCGGGCTCGTCCGGCTCTTCGGGCTCGTCAGGCTCGTCAAGCTCGTCGAGCTCGTCCGGCTCGGCGGCTGCACCAGGGGGCCTCTCATTTGCCGGCGATCCCGGCGCCCCGGTCAACCTCTGGGACACCGAGTGGCCGAACGCGGGCTACTACTGGACCGTCATCCCGGTCGCCGCAGTGTCGCCGGGCGCGCTCACGACTTTCGTCCGGTCGCCGGGGGCGAAGGTCGCCGACACCTCCGTTCCGATTGCCGGCAACCCCGGCTTCAACATCGGCGACTCGGTCACGATCGGCGCCGAGACCGTGACGATCACCGGGATCGGCGACGGAACGATCAGCGTCACGGCACTCAAGTTCGCGCACACGGAAGGCCAGCAAGTCGACCGCATCGGCGGCGGTATCCAGTACGTCGACATGGAGCTGCCTCAGGACGCCTGCGCCGCCGGCCGCGTCGCACGGTTCGGCAAGAGCAGTGAGCCCGCGCTGACGTCGTCGGGCGATCTCTTCGCCACCGGCCTCTCACCGCTCGGACGGCTCACCTCCGCCCTGCACACCGCATCGTTCTACGGCTCGCCGCTCGTGTCGTGGACGCCGGCGCTCGGCGCCGAGGCGTACCAGGTGCAGTGGAGCAAGACGAAGTATCCGTTCGTGGCGGAGGACGATCCGGGCGCCAAGACGAAGGGCTTCCTCACCACCGGCACCTCGTCGGTGCTGCCGATCAGGACGCCGGGGACGTGGTGGTATCGCGTACGCGGCTTCGACTACTCGCTGCCGACGGGCGCGCAGCAGATGTCCTGGTCCGACCCGGCGAAGGTCATCCTCACGAAGCCGAAGTTCAAGATCGCCTCGTCGGCCGGCGCGAAGCGGACGTTCAAGCTCGTTCCATAACGAGCCGTTACTGTCGGCGCGTGGACGCCGACCTGCGCTTCGCACTCGAGCTTGCCGACGCCGCCGACGCCGTCACGCTGCCGCGGTTCCGCGCCGTCGACCTGCACGTGGAGACGAAGCCGGACCTCACGCCTGTGACCGATGCCGACCGCGCCGCCGAGCGACTGCTGCGCGAGCGGATCGCGGAGGCGCGGCCGGGCGAAGGCGTGCTCGGTGAGGAGGAGGGCGACGACGGCGGCGAGACGCGCTGGATCATCGATCCGATCGACGGGACGAAGAACTTCTCGCGCGGGATCCCCGTCTGGGCGACGCTGATCGCGCTCGATCGTCGCGGCACGATCGTGTGCGGAGTTGCCTCGGCACCTGCACTCGGCCGCCGCTGGTGGGCTGCTCGCGGCGCCGGCGCCTACCGCGACGGCGAGCGCCTGGCCGTGTCAGGGATCGCCTCGCTCGAGGACGCGAGCGTGTCGTTCTCCCGCAGCAGCCTGCTCGGCGCCACCGAACGCACGCTCGACGTCGCCGGACGCGCCTGGCACATGCAGCCGTTCAGCGACTTCTGGGCTCACCTGCTCGTCGCCGAGGGAGCGCTCGAGGTCGCGTTCGAGCACGAGATGTCGCCGTGGGACAACGCAGCACTCCAGGTGATCGTGGAAGAGGCGGGCGGTCGCTTCAGCGACCTCGCCGGCGCGCCGCGCTTCGACGGCGGCAGCGCGGTCTCGACGAACGGGCTGGTGCACGACGAGGTGCTCGCGCTGCTCAGCGCTTGACTCTGAGCCGCGCGACTACCGTGCCGTTCGAGCCCAGGAGCGTCGCTTCGCGCAGGAGCCGGGGCAGGCGTCCACGTGTGAGGAAGAACGTCACGCCGAGCTTCTCGAAGTGCCGCACGACAAGCGGAACGCGCTTGCCGGCGAATGTGACGGCCGTCCCGGAGACGACGCGGGGGTCGAACGTGAAGCCGACGAGCGGTGGAGTGAGGACGACGGTCCCGCGCGGCGCGCATCCGGCACGTATCCCCAGCAGCAGGTAGCAGATGCCGTCGTGCCCCTTCCACGGCGCGGCTTGCACGACGATGCGACCACTGAGCGGCTGCACGATCACGACGACCTTGCTCCGATCTGCCTCGCGCGGCAGCCTCGGAGCGCCGTCCCGCGTCAGGAGGACGCCGAGAGCCGGGGCCACCACCAGCGCGGCGACGGCGATCGCCACCGCGAAGACGAGCCGTGGCCGGGGGAGCGGCCGCGCACGGCGCAGCACGTCGTTCCAGTCGCCCAGCTCGTCGCTGCGCGGCACGAGCTCTTCGAGCAGCTCGTTCATGTCTGCACCTCCTCGAAAGCCCGGCGCAACGTCTTCCGCGCCGCATTGAGGGTGGCGCCGACCGTTCCCGGGCTGATCTCGAGCGCCTCGGCGATCGCCGCGTAGTCGAGGTCGGCGTAGTAGTGGAGGAAGACGATCTCGCGCTGACGCTCGGTCAGCAGGTCGAGCGGCAGCACCGGTGCGTGGCCGTTCGTCGCCGCGTCGCGCGGCTCGGCGAGCGCGGGCCGCCGCCGGCGCGCGTCGCGGGCTGCGTTGACGACGATTCGCCAGACCCACGCCTCGAGCGTCCCACGACCCCTGAAGCTTCGGCGCTTGCGAACCGCACGCGCGAACGCGTCCTGCACCGCGTCACAGCCGAGCTCGCGGTCGCCGGCGATCGCGGTTGCTACCCGCCGGAACTCCGGCAGCCGCAAGCGGTAGAGAGCCTCGAGGTCCTCGAGCATCCATGAGTACGACGTGCGAGTGCCCGTGATTCTTTACGCGGCCGCAGCCGCGGCCCGCACCGCGTCCTCGTAGACGCCGTCGCGACCGAAGCGGTCGAGCTCCTCGGAGAGCACCGCGCTCGGCAAGGGAGGATCGCCCGGCGGAAACGGCGCCGGCTGCCCGTCGATGTCGATGCCCTCGAGACGTTCCCGCTCGTCGATCTCGACCACGATGTCGTCGTGTCCGAGCCGCGAGCGGAGCCAGCCCAGCAGCAGCCAGGCCTGCGCAGGAGTGCCGTGGACGCGAATCGTGTTGGCGTTGGCAATGCCGGGCCAGAGCGACGCGAGCAGCTCGCGCCAGCGCGAGGTTCGCGCCCACGCGATGTCCGAGGTCGCGGCGTGATCGAACAGCTCCACGAGGTTGCGATATGGGTACGGGAGATCGTCCCACTCGGTCGAGTCGACGATGAGGCGGTCGGTGACGTTGACGAGCTGCTCGAGCTCGGGTGCGTGCCACGGCGGCTCCCCGCGCCAGCGCAGGAACACCGGCAGGTCGGAGATCAGGAGCGGCTCGACGATCGACGCCGGCGCCTTCGCCCGCGGCCCGTGCAGGTGCAGCTCGACCACCTCGGAGCACACCCAGCGGTCTACACCGGGCACCGCGTAGCACTCGAGCGAGACCGCGGCGTTGATCTGACTCTCGCCGGAGTGCGGAAGCGGTACGAGCAGGATCGTTCGGGACGGGTGCTGCTCGGCCATTCCGCTCAGCGCCCCGCGCGCCGCGTCGAGCCACTCCTCCGGCACCCATGCCATGTGCGTCATCACCGACGTCCGTAGGTTCGGCGGCGCGCCCTCTTTGGCCGATGCGTCGCGTAGCTGAGCAAGCGCGCTCTCGACGTCGGCGAGGCGGACATTCTCGCCGATCCAGTTCTCGACTTGGACCTGGGTGCTCAATGCCGTCGCCAGGAGCGGCCGTCGCGGTGGATGAGGTCGTCCGCGCTCGGCGGTCCCCACGCGCCCGCCGCGTAGTTCGGGAAGCTCGGCCGGTCGCGCTGCCACGCAGCGACGATCGCGTCGACGAGCAGCCATTGCTCCTCGACCTCGTCCGAGCGCGTGAAGAGCGTTCCGTCGCCGAGCAAGGTGTCGAGGATCAACCGCTCGTATGCCTCAGGCATCCCCGTGCGGAAGGCGCCGCCGTAGAGGAAATCCATGTGGACCGTACGGATCGACATTCCCTGCCCGGGCACCTTCGCGCCGATCGCAAGCGAGACGCCCTCGTCGGGCTGCACGTGCACGAGCAGCACGTTTGGGCGGAGGCCCTCCGCGGCCGTTTCCTCGAAGGGCGGGTGCGGCGCCCGCTTGAACTGAATCGCGATCGTCGTCTCGCGCCGCGCGAGCCGCTTGCCCATGCGCACGTAGAACGGCGTGTCCGCCCAGCGCCAGCTGTCGACGAAGAGCTTGGCGGCGACATAGGTCTCGGTCATCGAGTCGGGTGCGACGCCGGTCTCCTCACGGTACGCCGGCACCTCGACGCCCTCGATGAAGCCGCGCCCGTACTGCCCACGCGCCACCGACTTCGGGCCGGGGGTGTGCATCGCGCGGAGCACCTTCACCTTCTCGTTTCGCACCGACTCGGCGGTGAAGTCGATCGGCGGCTCCATCGCGGTCAGCGAGAGCAGCTGGAGCAGATGGTTCTGGAAGATGTCGCGGATGGCGCCCGCCCGCTCGTAGTAGTCCGCGCGGCCCTCGATGCCGATCGACTCGGCGACGGTGATCTGGATGTGGTCGACGAACTGGCGGTTCCAGATCGGCTCGAAGATGCCGTTCGCGAACCGCAGCGCCAGCATGTTCTGGACCGTCTCTTTGCCGAGGTAGTGATCGATCCGGAAGATCTCGCGCTCGTCGAAGTGCTCCCACAGAAGCGCATTCAGCTCGCGTGCGGACTCGAGGTCGTGACCGAACGGCTTCTCGACGATCAAGCGCGTCCAGCCTGTGGCGCTGCGCCGCTTGCCGAGCGCGTCGACGATCGTCGGGAACACCGGGGGTGGCACAGCGAGGTAGTAGACGCGGTTTCCGCCGAGCCCTCGCTCCTCGTCGAGCCGCACGAGCAGGTCGTGAACCGCGTCTTCGCCGCCCTCGTCGGCGAAGTCCGTCGCGACGTAGTGCATGCTCTCCGCAAGCTCGCTCCAAATGTCTTCGCGGAACTCGTCGCGTGCGTGCTGTTTGACCGCCTCCTGCATGTCGTTGCGGAACGTCTCGTCGTCGCCCTCGCTGCGAGCGACGCCGACGATCACGAAGCGCTCGGGCAACAGCCGCCGCAGCATCAGCGCGTAGAGCGCAGGCATCAGCTTCTTGTGGGTGAGGTCGCCGGAGGCGCCGAAGATCACGAGCGCACATGGATCGGGCTTGCGGCGCAGCAGCAGCCCTTCGACGAGCGGGTTCTGCAGCTCTTCCTGCTCCTCGATGATCGCCATCAGTGCGACCTCGGATCGTCGGATCCCTCCGCCTTCGCCAGAGCCTTGATCGCGTGGCCGCCGAACTGGTTGCGCAGCGCGGCTGCGACCTTCGCGGCGAAGTTGATCTCGTCCCGCGACGCGAAGCGCGCAAAGAGCGCGGCGGAGATGACCGGGGCCGGCACGTTCTCCGCGATCGCCTCGTGGATCGTCCAGCGGCCCTCGCCGGAGTCCTCGACCCACGGCGCGATGTCGTCGAGCTTGTTGCCGTGCTCCTCGAACGCCGTGTGCAGGAGCTCGAGCAGCCACGAGCGAACGACGGAGCCGTTGCGCCAGATGCCGGAGAGCTCGTGAAGGTCGACGTCGAACTCGGAGTGCTCGATGATCTCGAACCCTTCCGCGTACGCCTGCATCAGGCCGTACTCGATCCCGTTGTGCACCATCTTCGTGAAGTGGCCTGCGCCGGAGGGGCCCACGTGTGCGTAGCCGGCTTCGGGCGCGAGAGCCTTGAAGATCGGCTCGAGCCGCTGCACCGGCTCGCCGTCGCCGCCGACCATCAGGCAGAAGCCGACCTCGAGTCCCCAGATGCCGCCGGAGACGCCGGCGTCGACGAAATGGATGCCCTTGGCCTGAGCGTCACCGTAACGGCGCTGCGAGTCTCGGAAGTTCGAATTGCCGCCGTCGACGATCGTGTCGCCCTCGTCGGCCAGGCCGAGCAGCTCCTGGAACACCCCTTCCGTGATCTCGCCCGCCGGCACCATCATCCAGAACGCGCGCGGCGTCTCGAGCTGCGACTTCAGCTCGGCGAGCGAGTCGGCGGTGCGGGACTCGACTTGCGGGTCGTAGGTGCGAACGTCGTGGCCGTGCTCGCGCAGGCGCTCGGTCATCCCGTTGCCCATCCGGCCGAGCCCGATCATTCCGAGTTGCATTCCCTCAGGCCTCCTCGATTTGGACTCTGGCGACGCGGCGGCCGCGCTCCTGCAAGGACGCATAATCTCCGGCAGCCTGGGCCCGAAGCAAGCGCCGGAATCCGAACGGCTTGCCGGGAATCGCGAGCTCGTCGCCCGGATCGTCGATCACCTGCAGGAAGAGCCCCGTGTTCGGGCCACCCTTGTGCAGCTGGCCGGTGGAGTGGAGATAGCGCGGGCCGTAGCCGTGGGTGACGACGAGGCCGGTTCGCCGCCGCAGCTTCAGCACGAGATCGGCGATCCGGCGGTCGTTCTCGTCGTTCGGCTCGACGAAGGCCTGAACGCAGATGTAGTCGCGCTCATGCGCCTGCGCCAGCAGCTCGTCCACCGAACCCTCCGGCTCGAGGTTCGGCTCCTTGCCGGTCGCGAGCACCTCGTTGGTCTTGTCCTTCGCCGCCTGCACGTTGGGCTGGTCGAACGGGTTGATCTCGAGGAACGAGCCCGCGACAGCGACCGCGAACTCCCAGCGGAAGAACTCGCCGCCGAGGGAGTACGGATCCGCGATCTCGGGCCGCGCGAACTGGCGGTCCGGCCCGTCGGACGACTCGCCGGGCGCGGGAACGAGCCCTTTTCCATGCTTGCCTGTCGACTCCGCGATCAGCTGCTCGGCCCAGAGCCCGAAGCCGCCGTCGGTGTCCGCGATGCAGATCTTGTCGCGCCCCTCGAGCCAGCCCGTGCCGAATTGCCGGCCGAGCTCGTAGCCCGGGTTGCCGTCGCCGAGTCGGCAGATCTCCGCCATCCGGTCGGCGTTCGCGAGCAGCCGCGCAATGTCGACTCCCATCAGCGCCGCGGGCACGATCCCGAACGGCGAGAGGGCGGAGTAGCGGCCGCCGATCGTCGGCTCCCCGGGGAACACGTGACGGAAGCCGCGCTCGTGCGCCGTCTTCTCGAGCTCGGAGCCGGGGTCGGTGACGGCCACGAAGAGCGCCCCCCGCTGCCCGGTCTTCTCCCAGAAGTAGTCGGCGTGGGAGCGGGTCTCGAGCGTCGAGCCGGACTTGGACGAGGTGACGAAGAGTGTCCGCTCGAGGTCGATCGTCCGTTCGAGCGTGCGGATCGCCTGCGGGTGGGTCGTGTCGAGCACGTGGAAGCTCTCGACGCGAAACGTCCGACGGATCACCTCGGGCGCGAGGCTCGACCCGCCCATCCCGAGCAGCACGACGGCGTCGAGGCCCTCGTCGGCGACGCCGTCGGCGAACGCTACGAGCTCGCCCACACGCTCGGCCATGCGTCGCGGCTCGTCGAGCCAGCCGAGCCACTTCGCCTCGTCGCCGCCGGTCCAGACGGTCGGGTCGCGCTCCCAGATTCTGTCGATGAGCTCGGTGCGCTCGGTCACGCCGTGGCGAGCTCTCCCCGTTTCGCGCGCACGCCGTCGAGCAGCTCCTCGAACGAATCGGCGAACTTCTGGACGCCTTCGAGCTCGAGCGTCAGCGTCACGTCGTCGTAGTCGACGCCGACGTCCGCAATCTCGCCGAGCAGCTTGCGCGCCTTCTTGACTCCGTCGAGGACCGTGTCGCCACGAACCTCACCGTGATCCTGGAAGGCGCGGATCGTCTCCTCCGGCATCGTGTCCACGGTTTGCGGGCCGATCAGCTCCTCGACGTACATCACGTCGCGGTACTCGGGATTCTTGGTCGAGGTCGAGGCCCACAGACAGCGCTGCGGGGTCGCTCCCTTCCCCTCGAGGAACTCCCAGCGCTCGCCGGCGAAGGCGCGCCGGAAATGCTCGTACGCGAGCTTCGCGTTCGCGATCGCGAGCTTGCCGCGAAGCGCGAGGGCCTTCTTACCTCCGATCGCCTCGAGTCGCTTGTCGGCTTCCGTGTCGACGCGCGAGACGAAGAAGCTCGCCACGGAATGCACCTTCGAGGGATCGCCGCCGGAGGCGACGAGCCGCTCCAGCCCGCGCAGGTACGCCTCGACGACCTCGCGGTAGCGCTGGAGCGAGAAGATCAGCGTTACGTTGATGCTCTTCTCATGCGCGATGCAGTCCTCGATCGCGCCGAGGCCGGGCTTCGTCGCCGGGATCTTCACGTAGAGATTGGGCCTGTCGATCCACGCGTGAAGGCGCATCGCCTCGTCGAAGGTTCCTTCCCGGTCGTACGCGAGCCTCGGATCGACCTCCCAGGAAACGAAGCCGTCCTGCGGGTTCGCTTCGTGGACCGGCGCAAGCAGCTCGAGCGCCGCTTCGACGTCGCGCGCCGATACCTGGAGGAAGATCTCCTTCGGGTCGGTCTCGTCCTCGTCGACCAACTCCCGCAACTGCTCGTCGTACGCTTCGCCTTCGGCGATCGCCTTCTGGAAGATCGTCGGGTTGGTCGTCACGCCGACGACGGCGTCCTCTCTCATCATCTGCTCGAGCTTGCCCGTCTCGAGCATCGTGCGCGACAGATAGTCGATCCAGACCGACTGACCCCGCGCGCTGAGCTTGTGGAGGTTCGATTTAGCCATTGCTCATCTGCCTTTCCATGGCCTCGACTTTTTTCAACCGCTCTACGTAACGCTCGCCGCCGTCGAATCGTGCCCCGAGGAACGCGCGTACGAGGTCGGCGGCGAGGCTCGGCCCGATCACTTCGGAGCCGAGACACAGGACGTTCATGTCGTCGTGCTCGACGCCCTGGTGCGCCGAGTAGACGTCGTGGCAGATCGCGGCACGGATTCCGCGCATCTTCGAAGCGGCGACCGACGCACCGACGCCGGAGCCGCAGACCAGGACGCCCCGCTCCGCGGCGCCTTGCTGAATCGCCTCGCCGAGCTCGCGCGCCTTGTCCGGATAGTCGATTCGGATCGCATCCGTGTCGGTGCCGAGGTCGACGATGTCGTGCCCATCCGCGCCGAGCGTCTCGAGCACCTTCTCGCGCAGGTGCACGCCGCGGTGGTCGAATGCGACGGCGATCTTCATGAGGTCTGCATCAGGACACGCGTGTCCGCAGCGCGAGCGCCCGCGCGACCACGTTGTCGACCGTGTAGCCGAACTTCTCGAGCACCGTGTTTCCCGGCGCCGAGGCGCCGAAGTGCTCGATCGAGATCGAGTCGCCGTCGTCGCCGACCCACTGCCTCCAGCCGAGCGACACGCCGGCCTCGACCGAGATCCGTGCCTTCACGTCCGGCGGTATCACCTCGTCGCGATACTCCGGCGGCTGCGCCTCGAAGAGCTCCCAGCACGGCATCGAGACGACGCGCGCGCGCACACCCTGCTCGTCGAGTTGCTTTGCCGCAGCGAGCGCGAGCTGCACCTCCGAGCCCGTTGCGATGAAGACCAGGTCGGGGGACCCGTTCGCCTCCTCCGACTCCCACAGCATGTATGCGCCACGCGCCACCGCGTCGCGTTGTGTCCCCTCGAGGGTCGGCAGCTTCTGTCGCGTCAGCGCCAGCGCGACCGGGCCGTCCTCGCGCTCGAGCGCGACCTTCCAGGCGCCGACCGTCTCGGTCGCGTCCGCCGGTCGGACGAACCACAGGAACGGGATCGCACGCAGCGCCGCATAGTGCTCGACCGGTTGGTGGGTCGGCCCGTCTTCGCCGAGCCCGACGGAGTCGTGCGTCCACACCCAGAGCGACTGCAGCCGCGACAGCGCCGACAGCCGCACGGCCGGGCGCATGTAGTCGGAGAAGATCAGGAAGGTCGACCCGTACGGCTTGAGCATTCCGTTGTGCAGCGAGATGCCGTTGACGATCGAGCCCATCCCATGTTCGCGGATGCCGAAGGCGATGTTCCGGCCGGCATGCGTCGCCGAGAAGACCCCGCCGCCCTTGAACTCCGTCTTCGTCGACTCGACGAGGTCGGCGGCGCCGCCGATCATCGTCGGCGTGTAGCGCTTGAAGGCCTCCATCACCTTCGCGCCGGCGTCGCGCGTTGCAACCTCTTCGCCCGGCTCGAACTCGGGCAGCGCCTCGACCCACCCGGGGCGCGGCTTGCCGGTGTGCACCTGGTCCCAGTCCTCGCGGAGCGCGGGGTACTTGGCCGACCACGCGTCGAGCTTCTGCAGCCACGCCTCCTCGAGCTTGATCCCCCGGTCGGTCATGTTCATGTGCTCGCGCACGTCGTCGGGCACGTAGAACTTCTCGTCCGGGTCCCAGCCGAGTGCCTCCTTCGTCGCGCGAACCTCGTCCTCGCCGAGCGGCGAGCCGTGCGACTTCGCGGTGTCGACCGCGTGCGGCGCGCCGAACGCGATGTGCGAACGGATGACGATGAGCGACGGTCGGTCGCCGACGCTCTCCGCATTGGCGATCGTCTTGCGGAGCAGGCCAAGGTCGTTCGCGTCGTTCACGTGCTGCACGTGCCACCCCAGGGCCTCGTGCCGGGCGCCCCGGTCCTCGGTGAACGAGAGCGACGTCGTGCCGTCGATCGTGATGTGGTTGTCGTCGTAGAAGTAGATGAGCTTGCCGAGCCCGAGCGTCCCTGCGATCGACCCGGCCTCGTTCGTGACCCCTTCCATCAGATCGCCGTCGGATGCGATGCAGTAGACGCGGTGGTCGACGATCTCGTCGTACGGACGGTTGTAACGCTCGGCGAGGAACCGCTCCGCGATGCTAAAGCCGACGCCGTTCGCGTAGCCCTGGCCGAGCGGTCCGGTCGTCGCCTCGACGCCGGGCGTGTGGTGCACCTCGGGATGTCCCGGGGTGAGCGACTCCCACTGGCGGAAGCGCTTCAGCTCCTCGAGCGACAGGTTGTAGCCGGTGAGATGGAGCGTCGCGTACTGGAGGATGCACGCGTGTCCGGCGGAGAGGACGAAGCGGTCACGGTCCGGCCACTGCGGGTTCGCCGGGTTGTGCTCCATCACCTCCGTGTAGAGGAGGTAGGCGAGCGGCGCGAGCGCCATGGCCGTGCCCGGATGGCCGGCGCCCGCCTGCTGCACGGCGTCCATGGCGAGCGTGCGGATGGTGTCGATCGAGCGCTGTTCGATGTCAGTCTTCGCCATGGAGCTCCTCGTAGAGACGCTGCTGTCGTTGCCTGGCCGAACGATATGCCTCTGCCCTCTCTTCCCGCGGATGGAACACCTCGCCGAGCGGCGCTTCGCCCACTTCGCAGCCGAGCCGTTCCAGCGTCGCGACCGCGGCGCCGCGGAGGGATGCCTCCGGCACCTTCGAGACGGTGACCGGACGTGCGAGGGCGTCGGCCATCACCTGGATCCACCCGGGATCGGCGAGAAGCGCGGCCCCGGTCGCCACCACCTCGCCGACCTCGGGCAGCAGATCTGCGATGACGGAGAAGCGCAGCGCGACCCCTTCGAGCGCCGCCTGCCGGATGTCGAGGGGCGTCGTGTCGAAGGTGAGCCCGGTGATGGCGCCTGTGGCATCCGGATCCCAGCCCGTCGAGCGCTCACCGCCGAGGAACGGGAGGAAGGTGAGGCCGTGGTCGTCAGGGTCGCGTCCGGCGATCGTCTTGCCGGTTTCTGCCAGCGTCTCCTTCAGCCAGGCACGAAGATTGCCTCCGTCCGAGACGGCGCCGCCCTCGATGACGCGCCGCTCGTCGACGCGGTAGAGGAAGAGTCCCGGCTGCGGCTGCGGCCGCTCCGTCTCGTAGAGGATCCGCATCGCCCCGGAGGTGCCGACCATCAGGGCGGCGCGCTGCCGGCCGATGCAGCCCGCGCCGAGATTGGAGCAGGCGCCGTCGAACCAGACCGGCTCGTCGGCCAACACGGGCAACCGCGCGCGATCGAGCCCGAGCACGCCGAGCAGCTCGTCGTCCCACCCGCCCGTGGCCAGGTCGAGCAGCCCCGAGCTCGAGGCCATCGACAGGGTCGTCCGCAGCTCACCGCCGAAGAGTCGCGCGCTGAGGTAGTCCGAGAACGAGACGAAGGTCAGGGCGTCGCGGAAGACCTCGGGCTGCGTCTGCGCGAGCCAGGCGAGCTTCGCGGGCCAGAACGACGGGTGCAGGTAACCGCCGGTGCGGGCGTGAACGGCCTCGGGATCGAGACGGCGGCGAAGCCACTCCGCCGCGTCGGCGCTGCGGGTGTCGCGCCAGCTGAGCACCTCGGTGAGCGGCTTCCCGTCCCGGCCGAGCGCGAGGAGGCTGTGCCCGAAGCACGAGATGCCCACGGCCGCGGCGCCGCCGTCACGGCCGGAGACCACCTGCTGGACGAGCGCGACGATCTCGTCGGGATCGCGACGTTCGTAGCGCTCCTGCTTCAGCTCGTCGGACGGCTCGCCGCGATCGTCGAAGCGCTGCGCGCGGACGGAGGACGAGCCGACGTCGAGAGCGAGGACTTCTGTCATGCGGCATCTAGTCTCCTTGACGGAAGCGTCCTAGACTTGCGCGGATGGTGACGTGTGCCACATGCGGGCACGACAATCCCGCTGACGCGAGCTTCTGCAACGCCTGCGGCTCTGCGCTCACGGCGCTCTCGGAGCGCGAAGAGCGCAAGATCGTGTCCGTCCTGTTCGCGGATCTCGTCGGCTTCACCTCACGCTCGGAGAACCTCGATCCCGAGGACGTGCGGGCGCTGCTCACGCCGTACTGGGAGCACCTGCGCAACGAGCTCGAGCGCTACGGCGGGACTGTCGAAAAGTTCATCGGCGATGCGGTGATGGCGCTATTCGGAGCCCCGATCGCTCATGAGGACGATCCGGAGCGCGCCGTGCGAGCCGCGCTTGCAATCCGGGACTGGGTGCGGATGTCGGGTGAAGACCTGCAAGTCCGCATCGCGGTCAATACCGGAGAGGTCCTCGTGCTCCTCGGAGCGCGACCGGCACAAGGCGAGGGCATGGCCGCGGGCGACGTCGTGAACACCGCCTCACGCCTGCAGTCGGCGGCCCCCGTGAACGGCGTCATCGTCGGCGAAGCCACGTTCCACGCGACTCGGGAAACGATCGACTACCGCGCCGCGGAGCCGGTGCTGGCCAAGGGGAAGACGAAGCCGCTGCCCGTGTGGGAGGCGCTCGGAGCACGGTCTCGGGCGACGGTCGAGACGCCGTCGGCGGCTCCGCTCGTCGGCCGCACGCAGGAGCTGGATCTGCTCGTCGGTGCGCTCGAGCGCACGCGGAGCGAAGCAAAGCCGCAGCTTGTAACGATCGTCGGCGTGCCCGGCATCGGCAAGAGCCGGCTCGTGACGGAGCTCTTCGCCGCCGCCGACATCCAGCCGGAATGGATCACCTGGCGCCGCGGCCGCTCGCTTCCCTACGGCGAAGGCGTGAGCTTCTGGGCGCTCGGAGAGATCGCCAAGGCCGAGACCGGCGTCCTCGAGTCCGACAGCACCCGAGACGCCGAGGCGAAGCTCGCGGCAAGTCTCGAGCGCCTGCTCGAGGACGAGGCCGAGCGGACTTGGTTGAGCGACCACCTCCGGCCGTTGCTCGGCCTGGCCGGCGTCGCCCCCCGCGCGCAGGACCAGAGCGAGAAATTCTCGGCCTGGCGGCGGTTCCTCGAGGCGATCGCGCTCCTACGTCCGACGGTGCTCGTCTTCGAAGACATGCACTGGGCCGACGACGACCTGGTGGACTTCGTCGACGAGCTCGCAGACTGGCTCGTCGACGTGCCGCTGCTCGTCGTCTGCACCACTCGGCCCGAGCTCCTCGAGCGCCGCCCCGGGTGGGGCGGCGGCAAGCCCAACGCACTGACCGTCTCGCTCGGCCCGCTGAGCGACGCCGAGACTGCACGGGTCGTGGCTGCGACCCTCGATCAGGCGCCGCTTTCCGCAGAGCTCCACGAGGCACTGCTCGAGCGGGCCGCCGGGAACCCGCTCTACGCCGAGCAGTACGCGCGTGCGATCGCCGAAGGCTCCGGCGGGCTGAACGACCTGCCCGACACGGTGCATGGGCTGATTGCGGCGCGGCTCGACCTTCTGCCGGCGGCGGAGAAGTCACTGCTGCAGGACGCCGCGGTCCTCGGTCGGACGTTCTGGCCGGAAGCGATCGCTGCCATCGCCGAGGACGACATCGGAGCGATCGAGGTCCTGCTGCGTGCGCTCGGACGAAAGGAGTTCGTGCGCCGCGATCGCCGAAGCTCGGTGGCGGGCGAGACGGAGTACGCATTCGCGCATGCCCTCGTTCGAGATGTCGCATACCAGCAGATCCCGCGTGTGCTCCGGGCAGAGAAGCACGTTCGCGCCGCAGCCTGGATCGAGGCGCTGTCGCCCGATCGGGCCGGCGACCGTGCCGACCTGCTTGCGCATCACTATCGAGCCGCGATCGACCTCCGCGCAGCGGCCGGGCTCGACACCGCCGACCTCGTCGAGCGGGCACGGGCCGCCTGCTTCGAGGCAGGCACTCGTGCCGCCTCGCTCAACGCGAACAAGAGCGCCGTTCGCCACTACACGGCCGCGTTGGATCTGATGGATCTGCTTCCCCCTGACTCCGGCGACCGCCAGGAGGTCCTGCTCGCCCGTGAGGAGGCCGCCGCGGGCGTGCTCGCGAGCGGCGACACGGCGCGCGATCGCGATCCAGGGGGATGACGACGACCGCCTGACTGCGCGTACCTCTGGGAAGACGCCTGGGCGTACCCTGGGCGCATGGCAGTCGTCATCGCCTCCAACCTGCGCAAGGAAATCGCCGGCTCGGTGCTCTTCGACGGCGTCTCCTTCAGCGTCGAGCGGCGCGACCGCGTCGCACTGTCCGGGCCGAACGGCGCCGGCAAGACGACGCTGCTGCGGATCCTCTCCGGCGAAACGGAGAAGCACGGCGGCGAGCTCGCGTTCCAGAAGGGAACGCGCGTGGCGCTTCACGACCAGCGGCCGCCGCTCGAGCGCGACCTGACGCTGCGGGAGTACGTCATCTCCGGCGCGCAAGACCTCGTCGAGCTCGAGGAAGAACTGGCGCGGCTCGAACAGGCGATGGCCGCCGGCGCGCACGACCAGGCGACGATGAACCGCTACGCGGAGGCCCAGGCGCGGCTCGAGCACGCCGGCGGCTACGGCTGGCGCGACCATGCGACGCAGGTGCTTCGCGGGCTCGGGTTCGCCGAGGAGCACCTCGACAGACCGCTCCGCACGTTCTCCGGCGGCGAGCTGACGCGCGCCTCGCTCGCTCGTGCGCTCGGCGGCGACCCGGATCTGCTTTTACTCGACGAGCCGACGAACCACCTCGACGTCGCGAGCCTCGAGTGGCTCGAGCGCGAGCTGCAGTCGCTCGACGCAGCCGTGATCCTCGTCGCACACGACCGCTGGTTCCTCGAGGCCGTCACGACGGCCACCCTCGAGGTGGTCGCCGGACGCGGCACGTTCTTCCCAGGGCCCTGGCACGCCTGGCGGCGCGAGAAGGCGGCCCGGATGCTGCACGCGCAGAAGGAGGTCGCACGCGTGCAGAACGACATCGTGCGGCTCGAGCGCTTCGTCGAGCGCTTCCGCGCCAAGAAGGACAAGGCAAAGCAGGCGCAGGCGAAGCTCACACACATCGGCCGCCTCGAGAAGGAGCGGCAGGAGGCCAACGCGGAGATCGCGCTCCTGTCGCGGCGCCGTCGCTCCCTCGGCTTCGAGTTCCTGAAGCCTCCGCGCAGCGGACGGACAGTCGTCGAAGCCGATGGTCTCGACATCCGGATCGGCGAGCGGCAGCTGCTGAGTCACGCATCGTTCGCTCTCGAGCGCGGAGAGCACGTCGCCGTCGTCGGGCCGAACGGCTCCGGCAAGACGACCCTGCTCGAGACGATGCTCGGGCGTCGACTGCAGGCGGCAGGCCGCGTGAGCCTCGGCCACGGCGTCGAAGCGGCTTACTTCTCGCAGCAGGAGCTGGAGCTCGACACGCGCGGATCGGTGCTGCAGTGCGTGCAATCGATGACCGGGCTCTCGCGACCGGATGCGCAGAACCTCCTCGGCAAGTTCCTCTTCTCGGGCTGGGACGAGCACGAGAAGCAGGTGACGGTCCTCTCGGGCGGCGAGCGCCGCCGGCTTGCCCTGGCGGTGACGGTCGCATCGGGCGCGAACTTCCTCGTGCTGGACGAGCCGACGAACCACCTCGACCTCGAGAGCCGGGAGGCGCTCGAAGCCGCGCTCGAAGCGTTTCCCGGCACGGTGCTGCTCGTGTCACACGACCGCGCCTTGCTTGATGCAATCGCGGAACGCACACTCGCGATCGAGGACGGAACGCTGCACGCGTACGACGGCGGCTGGGCGGAGATGCTGCGCCGGCGTATGGAGCGGGAGCGGACGGCCGCGCCACGGGAGCCGAAGCCGATCAAGGAGGCGAAGCCGAAGCCGGCGAAGCCGCGGCCGAAGCGTCCGAGCGAGCTCGAGAAGCTCGAAGCGGAGATCGCGGCGCGCGAGGCCGAGGTGCGCGCGCTCGAGACGAAGCTCGCCGAGGACTGGTCGAACGTCGAGACGCTCGCCGCGCACAAGCAGAGCCGCGACGCGCTCCAGGCGCTGCTCGCCCGCTGGGAAGATCTCTTCGAGCAGGCGCAGGCGTAGCCCGCAACCAGGCTTCAGCCTGGTTGCAGTCGTTGCAACGACTGCGGCCTGGTTGAAACCAGGCCGCTACAGCGTCTTCTAGGCCCAGAACGCATCGAACGCTGCGTCGAGAGGCACGGCAGTGACTTCCTTCCAGCGTCCGTTCTCGATCCGGATCACGAGTGCCTGGTCGACGTCGAGCTCCATTCCGTTGCGCGTGCCGTACGCGCGGTAGATCGCAACCGCCCACTGGTCGTTCGCGAGCACGGTCTGCAGGGAGCTGCCGTACGTCCCGCCGGTCTCGAGCCCGGTGCGCTGGAGGAACTCGACGACCGCGCGCGTCCCGCGGTACACCCCGCTCATGATCGTGCCGCCCGGGACACGCCAGACGATGTCGCGATCCATCGCCGCGGCGATCACCTTCGGGTCGCGGCCGAACGCCTCGAACACGCGTCGCGTCAGCGCTGCGTTCGGATGCTCCGTCACTCGCCGCCCAGCGTCGCGACGACGGCCTCGGCGATGACCTTCAGCGGCCGCTGCGAGACCTGGCTCGCTTTGCGGAGCCGTGCGAACGCTTCGTCTTCGCTGAGCTGCTCCTTCTCCATCAGGAGTCCCTTTGCGCGCTCGATCACCTTGCGCGCGGCGAGCGCCTCCGTCAGCGACTCGGCCTCCTCGCGCAGCGCCTGCAGCTCCTCGTGGCGTGCGCGGGCGGCCGCAATCGCAGGCAGCAGGTCCTGCTCGCGAAACGGCTTCACGAGGTAGCCGAAGACGCCGGCCTCGACCGCACGTGAGACGAGCTCCTCCTGCCCATATGCCGTGAGCATGACGATCGGGATGGGCCGTTCGTCGAGGATTCGCCGCGCGGCCTCGATCCCGTCGACGCGCGGCATCTTCACGTCCATGATTGCGAGATCCGGCAGCTCGGAGCGCGCGAGCTCGATCGCCTCCTCGCCGTCGCGCGCCTCCGCGCACACCTCGAAGCCCGCGCGCTCGAGCAGGTCACGCAGATCGAGACGAATGATCGTCTCGTCCTCGGCGACGAGGATCCTCATTGCACGAGTGTCGCGTTCCGAAGCCGGATGCCGCTGAAGTCGAGCGTCGAGGTGATCACGTTTTCCCAGAGCCCGAGCAGCTCCGGCGCGATTCGCAACTCGATGCGCGCATCCGCGTGGCGTGCCAGTAAGTCGCCGAGCTCGACGAGCTCGAGCGGCTCAACTGTTGCACGCGAGACCCAGAAGCGGTCCCATGCGTCGAAGCTCTCCTCCGGCATCCGGTAGGCGAACACCGGCGTCTCCCGCATCCGGTCGAGCCACACCGACTCGATCACGTGCACGCGCCGCGAGCGGTCGCCGCCGAGGAAGCGCTCGACGTCCTCGTCGGCCGTCGCGCTGTTCGCCCAGAACGACGCACGCGGGCAGTCGCGCGGGAACCAGTAGAGGGGGAGGTGGCGCGTGTCGATCGCCCACACAAGCGGCTCGTCGGCGGCGTGCTCGGGACGCAGGTGCGGCTCGAAGCGCTCGATCGTCGCGTCCTCGCTGACGTGCCAGAGAGCGTGCGGGCCTTCGCCCCGGTACGGCGGCGCGGGCTCGATCACGCGGGGAACACAACCTCCGCGCGCGTGCCGCCGTCGAGACGCAGGTCGAAGCTCCCGTGAAGCTCATCGCGCACGAGAGCGCTGACGATCGACAGGCCGGTGCCTGCGGCGGCGCCGTTCGGGCCGGATCCCTCGTCCGCGATCGCGAGCACCACCTCGTCCTCTCGCCTCGCGAGCTCGATGCGCACCGCGCCGGCGCCATGCTCGAGTGCGTTCTGCAGCAGCTCGCTGAAGACGAGCGCGAGCGCGGTCGCGCGCGTGCCGGCAAGCGACACCGGCTCGAGCGACGCGGCGACGTCCCGGCCGCCGCCGAGCCCTTGCACGATCATCGCGCGCAGACGGTCGATCAGGTCGGAGAGCTCGACGTCTTCCTCGCGTTGCTCGGTCAGCACCTCGTGTACCGCCGCGATCGCGAGAATCCGGTTCACCGAGTGCTCCAGCGCCTCGCGGGGATCGACCCCTTCCGCGCGCGACTGGAGGCGCAGCAGCGACGCCACCGTCTGAAGGTTGTTCTTGACGCGGTGGTGGATCTCTTGCGCGAGCACGCCGCGCATCACCGCGCGGCCGTGCTCGAGCGCCACGGCGGCGTGATGCGCGATCGCCTCGAGCAGCGCGCGATCGTCGTCGGAGAACGGCGCATCTCGGTCGGCGACGAGCTCCCCGATCTGCTTGCGCTTCCAGCGCAGCGGCGTGCGGACGGCGTGCTTTCCCGCGCGGCCTTCGGGCCACGCGATCTGCCCGTCCTCGAGCACGAGCGCGGCCCCCGTGGCGTTCACCGCCTCCATCGTCGTCTTCACGATCGCCTCGAGCGACTCCTCGAGATACAACGACTCCGAAACCGCTTCGGAGATCTTCGCGAGCGCTTCGAGCTCTGCGACGCGCCGCTGCGCCTGTGCGTAGAGCTGCGCGTGCTGGATCGACTGTGCAACCTGGTCGGCGATCGATTGGAGCAGCTCCACCTCGTCCGCCCGGTACTCGCGCGGCTCGCGGGTGCGGACGTTCAGCGCGCCCTCGAGCCGCTCGCCGCGCACGAGGATCGGGACGGCGAGGATCGACTCGTACTGGGATTCCTGCAGGTTCGGAAACTGCTTGAACCGCGGATCGAGATGCGCGGCGGACGCGATCATGACCGGCGCCCGCTCGGCCGCGGCGACGCCCGTGATTCCCTCGCCCGGACGCATCCGCGGGCGGCGGGTCATCTCCGCGATGCTCGTGCCGTGCGTCGCCCGCAGGACGAGCTCGTCGGCCCGTTCGTCGTAGAGATAGACGAAGCACGCGTCGGCGCCCAGGGCGTCAGCGACTTTCTCGGCGACGAGGTGGAGCACCTCCTCGAGGTCGAGCGTCGAGTTGACGGCCGCGGTTGTCTCGGTGAGGAGCCTCAGGTGCCGCTCGGGCGCGTTCACGCATCCAATCGTAGGCAGTCCTCGTTGTAGTCATGAATTGCAGCGAGCCAAGCAGGAGAACCGGCGGGATTAACAAACCCTTTACCGCAGACCTGCAAATTTCCTTGCAGGCCGGGGATACCGTCACAAACAATGAGCGCCCTCGCCATCGACCTCCGCCGGACTGCCGGCTACATCGTCGCCGACCGGCAGGGCCGCCTCGTCGGGAAGGTCGAGTGCCCGATGTACGGCACCGCCCCTGACGTCCCGGACGCGCTGTCGGTGAAATCCGGCCTCTTCTCGCGGCGCCGGCGCCTCGTCCCGGCGGACACGATCGAGCAGATCGACGGCACGAGCGGCGTCATCGGCCTCCGGGTCGACCGCGAGAGCATCCGCTCCTTCCTCTAGAACCTCAGTCGTTCGGCTTCGCCCTGGTCCTAAAGACTGCAACCAGGCTGAAGCCTGGTTGCTTTGCAACCGCACGGCAACCTGTCACAATCGGCTTCGGCTCGCCACCTGCGGAGGCGAGCCCAACTGACGGCCGACCGCGAGGTGCTTCTGGCACCTCGTGGTCGTTTTACGGCAGAAAGTGCTCCGCACTTCCTGCCGGGCTGGGCCACGCGTGACGTATCCGCCCATGCGCTGCGGCCAGAGCGCGGTCTGGCCTCCGCGCGCGAGCTGCCGATCCACCAAGACAGGATGGAGCTGTGGCCCTGCGGGCTGCGGCGTCCGGTTGCTGGCGGAGAGTGGTCGGCGCCTGCGCATCTGTCGTGGGTTGCCGGGGTTTGGCCCGGTAGAGCCACATACGGAGGTCGCCGACCGTGTACGAC
>WNGB01000033.1_pt1 | contig 155661 bp, 158 predicted proteins | sample 5400681 | NCBI WGS metagenome assembly WNGB01 (sample SAMN13153367, study PRJNA577476) | soil metagenome | isolation source: 115 cm soil or saprolite under grassland replicate 2 | place: USA:California | collected 2016-06-15 | reverse complement strand
GCGGCCCGAGAGTCCGAGCTTGGCGTTACGGTGGAGCTTCATCCGGGTCCCTCCTCGAGACGTGAGTCCTGGCAGACCCACAGCCTCGAAGGAGGCCCGGATGTTCTCTCAGCCGTTCACAACCTGTGTGGGCGCGTCATCTAGCCGCCGGTCGAAAGGCCTGCGGTAAGGCGCGTCGGTACTACCAGCACACCCACCCGGGTGGGTGTTCCCGGGGCCACCCGCCACCCGCTCTCGGCGTAGCGACGAAAAGCGCACCGAAAGTGGCAGCACCGTGCCAACTGTGTGAAATCAGAGCGGCAAAGGGCGCAAGCCACCCGGTTAGCCTGTCCCCATGAATCCGCAGCGCCGGACGGCGCTCATCTCCGTCTTCGCCGCGGCTGCTCTCGTGGCGCTCAAGCTCGTCACCGGCCTGGCCACGCACAGCCTCGGGCTCATATCCGAGGCGCTGCACTCGGGCACCGATCTCGTCGCCGCGCTGATGACCTTCTTCGCGATCGGAGTCGCCCTGAGGCCGCCCGACCGCAGCCACGCCTACGGCCACGGCAAGGCCGAGCACCTGGCCGCGCTGGGTGAAGCCGGCATCGTGGTCGCGGCCAGCCTCTTCATCGCCTGGAGATCGATCTCGCACATCGTCGGAAGGACGGAGCCGACCGTGAACGCGACCTGGTACGCGCTCGCCGTCATCGGCGCCGTCATCGTGATCGACGCCACGCGCGCGGCCATCTCCGTCCAGAGTGCGCGGCGTTTCGACAGCGCGGCTCTGCAGTCGAACGCCCTTCACTTCAGCAGCGACCTGGCGGGCTCGACCGCCGTACTCATCGGGCTTGTGTTCGTCCGCGCCGGGTACCAGGACGCCGACTCGGCCGCCGCCCTCTTCGTGGCCGTGCTCGTCGTGACCGCCGCCGCGAGGCTCATCCGCCGCAACGTGGACGTCCTGATGGACCGCGCGCCCGCCGGCGCCTACGAGGCCGCCCAGGCGGCCATTCGTGGGATCCAGCCTCCCGTCGAGCTGAAGCGGCTGCGCATCCGGCAGGCGGCGGGAAGGCACTTCGCTGACGTCGTTATTGGTGTCTCTCCCGCGGCAGCCGTCGGGCAAGGGCACGCGGCGGCGGACGCCGTGGAGCGGGCGATCGAGCGCGCGTTGCCCGAGAGCGATGTGGTCGTCCATGTGGAGCCGTCAGTCGCGGACACCGAGCTGCGCGAGCGGATCCAGGCTGCGGCCATGCAGGTGCCGATGGTCCGCGAGGTCCACAACGTGACCGCGGTGGAGACCGGCGACGGCACTGCGGTCTCGCTCCATCTCAAGCTTCCCGGCCTGCTCCCGCTCGAGGAGGCGCACGCGGTTGCCTCCGAGGTCGAGCAGGCGATCGTCGCGGCGGCTCCGGAGGTCACGGCCGTCCAGACCCATCTGGAGCCGCTTGCCGAAGAGACCGCAGGCGTCGAGCTGGCGGCGGAGCACGTTGCCCGCGACGAAGAGGCGGTCGTCAGCGTCGTGCAGGAGGCGACGGGGCGGCGGCCGCGCGAGCTGCGGTTTCTCCGCACCGATCAGGGGCTGGTGGTGTTCCTGACGCTCAGTCTCGACCCGGGCCGCACGCTGGCCGAGGCACACGCGCGCGCGAGTGAGGTCGAGGAGCAGATCCGCCGCCACTCGCCTGATCTGGCCGACGTGATCGTCCATACCGAGCCATGAGGCTGTGCATGTTCACGCCGGTGGCGCTGGATCTGGAGCGCGGCTGGCCGGGGCGGATCGAGGGCGATCGCGTGGTCCAGCTCGCCGCGCAGACGCTCCAGGCCTTCTTCACCGGCGGTGGAACGGCCCGAGAACATGCCGAGTACGCGCTGTCAGATGTGATCCTGAGGGCGCCGGTCCTGCACCCGCCTTCGGTGCGGGTCTTCGACGGGGACGACTTCGCCCTTGCCAACCCCGCCTCCATCTACGGTCCGGACGAGGTTGTCCCGTTCCCAGAGGGTGCCGACCGCGTCGGATTCGACCTCCGCGTCGCGGCGATCATCGGGACCGACCAGGGCATCGGCGGCTTCACGCTCATGCTCGACTGGCTCGCCCACGGGCTCCAAGGGGCGAAGGCGCGCGACTTTGCGACCACGCTGGGGCCCCTGGTCGTCACGCCGGATGAGCTCGTGCCGCCCGGAACCCCATGGGACGAGCTCGTCTCGTACGCGGCGCTGAACACCCGGCTTCTTCCGGGGGACGTGATCGCGGCTCCAAGCGTTCGGTCGGAGCGCGAGCTGGAGCCCGGCCACACGGTCGAGCTCGAGTTCGAGGGCATCGGCATGTTGAGAAGTCGCATCGGATCGGATTAGGATCGCCCCGCGGCCCGTCGAACGAAAGCGAGGAAGCACATGTCAACGCCGGTTCCGTAGACGGGACAACTACGCGGACCAGTCGACCGAGGCCGGCTACCGGTTCGAGTTCTTCTGCGAGCGGTGCGGCAATGGCTACAAATCCGGCTTCAAGGCCTCGGCCTCCGGAATCGCGACAAAGGGGCTCCGCACGGTGTCGGGTGCGGTGGGGAGCCTGGGTGGTCTCAGCTCCGGCACCGACAGCCTCAAGGACATGACCGAGTCCAAGGCGAAGGACAAAGCCCTGCGCGCCGCCATCGAGGAGATCTCGCCGCTCTTCCAACAGTGCCATACGTGCGGGCAGTAGGTGTGCAAGGAGATCTGCTGGAACGAGGAGGTCGGCCTCTGCGTCAAATTGCGCGCCGAAGCTCGAGCAGGAGCTGGCGGGGATTCAGGCGTAGCGCAAGCTGCACGAGGTGCAGGAGAAGGTGGACGCGGCCGACTACGCCGCCGACATCAGCGTGGAGGAGACGCAGGTCGCGCGGTGTCCGCACTCGGGGCGGAAGCGGCCTCCGGGAAGTTCTGCCCCGAATGCGGTAAGCCGCTGACCGTGTCGGTCACCTGCTCCAAGTGCGGGAACGGATCACCAGCGGGACGAAGTTCTGTCCGAGTGTGGTCAGGGCTTGACCTGAGCCGCGGTTCGGCGCGGGCTCGCCCCACCTGAGCCGAGTATCCTGTCGCCGTGCCCACCTACCAGCGCTTCGGCGAGCTTCCGCGCAAACGGCACGTCCAGTTCCGGGACAACGGGCGGCTCCTGACCGAGGAGGTCATGGGCCTCGAAGGCTTCGTCGGGAACGAGTCCATCCTGTACCACCTCCAGTCGCCGTGCCGCGTCCGTGAGCTCGGCAGCTTCGAGCCGATCGAACGGGAGGAATGGGTGCCGGAAGCACATGCGCATCGGCACATACGCACGATGGGCGTCGAGCCACAGGGCGACGAGATCTCGGGCCGGCGCCTGCTGATGTGGAACGACGACGTGGAGATCTCGCTCTGCCGGCCGAGCGAGGCGATGGAGTCCTTCTACCGCAACGGCGAAGGAGACGAGGTCGTCTTCGTCCACGAGGGGTCGGGGACGCTCGAAACGATCTTCGGCGATCTGCCCTACAAGGAAGGCGACTACATCGTCATCCCCCGCGGGACGACGTACAGGTTCGTCCCCGACGGGCCGCAGCGGCACCTCGTCTTCGAGTCCCCCGGTCTCATCGAAATTCCGCGCCGGTACCGGAACGAGTACGGGCAGCTGCTGGAGCATGCGCCCTACTACCACCGCGACATCCATCCGCCGACCGAGCTGAAGACGCATCGCGACGGCGGCGACCACGAGGTCAAGGTGCGGGTCAAGGACGGCTACCAGACCTACGTCCTCGACTACCACCCCTTCGACGTCGTCGGCTGGGACGGCTACGTGTACCCGTGGACGTTCTCGATCCACGACTTCGAGCCGATCACCGGGAGGATCCATATGCCGCCTCCTTCCCACCAGACGTTCCAGGGGCGCAACTTCGTCATCTGCTCGTTCTGCCCGCGGAAACTCGACTTCGATCCCAAGGCGGTCCCGATCCCATACCACCACTCGAATCTGAACTCGGAGGAGATGATCTATTACGTCGACGGCAACTTCTCCTCGCGGAAGGGGATCGAGATCGGGTCGGTGACGCTGCACCCGTCGGGTATCCCGCACGGGCCGCAGCCCGGCCTCGCGGAGAAGTCGATCGGGATGACGGAGACCCACGAGCTGGCGGTGATGTGCGACACGTTCCATCCGCTGCGGCTGACGACCTTCGCCCGCGAGCTGGACGACCCTGGGTACGCCTACTCCTGGTACGAAGAGCCCGAGGCGGTCAAGGAGGCCAAGAGCGCAGACGAGGATCCGGCCGGCGTGACCTCGCATTTCTGAGCAGGCCGCAGCGTCTTGGCCGATCGCAAGCTCGCCGGAACCCAACCCCGGGGGCGCTCTCGCGCCCTTCCCCCGGTTTTGAGGGTACCGCGGAAATCGATACGCGTGGGAAACGAGAAAGCCAAGACATCGTGACAACGGCTGAGGCCCGCGAGCCGTGCCCCGCCAGGACGCTCGTCGTCGACTTCGACGGCACGGTCACCGAGGAGGACCTGCTCGACCTGATCGCAAGCCGGTTCGGCGACCCCGACGTGTACCAGGAGGTCGAAGACGGCCTCGACGCCGGCACCATGCCCCTGCGCGAGGTCATCACGCGCGAGTTCCGCCCCGTGACGAAACCGGTCGACGAAGTTGCCGCCTGGGTGCTCGACAACGTCCGCATCCGCGCGGGCTTCGCCGAGCTCGTCTCACTCGCCCACGACCGCGGCTGGCAGGTCATCGTCGTCTCCAGTGGCTTTCACGAGCTGATCGAGCCGGTCCTGCGGCGCGAGGGCGTCGACGTGGAGCTGTACGCGAACCGGCTCGACGCTCGACCCGACGGCTGGATCGTCCGATGGCGCTACGAAGACAGCTGCGACGCATGCGGAGAGTCGTGCAAGCGCTCCACGGTCGAGCGCCTCGTCCGGGGGGAGGAGGTCGTCTACGTTGGTGACGGGTACTCCGACCGCTGCGCCGCCGAGGCGGCCGACCGCGTGTTCGCGATCAAAGGCCTGGCCCGCTACCTCGACGAACGGGAGGTTCCCTATGAGCGCTTCGACGACTTCCGCGACGTCGCTCGTAGTCTCCTTTCCTGAGCCCTTCGACTTCGGGCTCTCGACCGAGCGGTACCGCGCCTTCGGGCGCGACCTCGCCAACCTCTGGGACGACGACGCGCTCTACCGCGTCTTCGACGCGCGCGAGGTTCGGATTGAGGGCGCGCCCGGGGGAGCTCGGATCGAGCCGGGCCGGCCGGAGCTCGCCGAGCCCGTCCGGAGCTATCTCGGAGGCCAGTTCGACCTCGACGGCTTCGCAGCCTTCTCGACCCGCGATCCCGTCCTTGCCCCTATCGTCGAGCGACTGCGTGGTTTTCGCCCGCCGATCGCGCCGGATCCGTGGGAGACGCTCGTCACGTCGATCACCGCTCAGCAGGTCTCCCTCCACGCCGCCTTCGCCATCCGCAATCGGCTGATCGAGGCGTACGGGACGCGGTTCGCCCGCGCTTATGCGTTCCCGACACGCGAGTCCCTCGCGCTCGCAGACCAAGCCGAGCTCGTCGCCCTTGGTTTCTCCCGACGGAAGGCCGAGTACGTCGTCGGACTCGCCCGCTCCGACGTCGACCTCGATCCGCTCGCCGCCCTTCCGGACGAGGAGGTGAAGAATCGGCTCGTCGCCGTCCGCGGGTTGGGCGAGTGGACGGCCGACTGGTTCCTCGCCCGCCACCTCGCCCGGCCTCGAGCCTGGCCGGCAGGGGACCTCGGCCTGCGCAAGGCTGTCTCCGCGTTCTACCTCGGAGGAAGGGAGGCGACGACCGACGAGGTCCGCGCCATGGGCGAGCGCTTCGATCCCTTCCAGAACCTGTCCGCGCATTACCTCCTGACCGGATTGCGGGTGCTGGCGTGATCCGGAAAGCGGCCCAGGCCGATCTGGACGTCGTCCGCGAGCTGTGGGAGGCGTTCTACGCCGAGTGGCCCGAGCCGGAGCACAGGCAGAAGGATTGGAGCGAGGTCGTCGACCACGTGCGTCGACACATCGACGAGAATGTCGTCCTGATCGCGGAGGAAGACGACACGCCGATCGGGTTCGCGCTCGCCTGGCCGAAGAACGACCGGGTCGGATACGTGAGCGACCTGTACGTCCGGCCCGAGGCGCGCAGGCGAGGAATCGCGCACGCCCTGCTCAGGGAGACGGCCGCCCACCTCGATCGGGAGTTCGTCACGGTCACGACCGAGACGCGGAACTCCGTGGCCCGCGCCTTCTACGGCAGGTTGGGCTTCCTCGAAGAATCGGTCAACTTCGTCCTCGAGTCGAAACGCCTCACGCAGGAGGAAGAACGGGCGCCTTCTTTTGGCTCGGTGCATGTGCAAAGCGACGACGTGAACGCGGTCGTCCGGGCGGTGGAGCAGTTCGTTCCTCGCCTTCCGGGCACCTCGAGGGGAAGTGTCGTAACTCCGCCCCGGAACGGCTGGATCGCCGTCTACGACGAGCTCTGCGACCGGGAGCCGATGCTGCTCCACCGGCTGGGGCGCGAGCTCTCCGACCGCATGGGGGCGGTCACGCTCACGATCGGGATCGAGGAAGGCGAAGTGGTGACGTATCTGCTGCACGAGCGGGGCCGGATGGTGGACGAGTACGTATCCGTGCCCGAACACCGGGGTGAGCGTCCGCCGGGCGACATGATCGCGCTCGGAGCGAACCCGACCGTCGTCGCTCGGCTCACGGGAGGCGATCCTGCCCGCATCCGGAAGGCTGCTCGCACGGCGCGCTCGGCGTCCGAGCTTCCGCCTGCACCCGAGCTTCTCGCCGCGATCGCCGAGGCCATGCGCATCGAAGGCGCGACGCACGACTTCGCCGGGGCCCGCGAGCTGCCGGACGCGATCGCGGTGGGGCGATAATCGCCTCGTGTTCACCCTCTACGACGCCGACCGCTGCCCGTTCGCCGCGCGGGTGCGGATCGTGCTCGCGGAGAAGGAGCTTCCGTACCAGGTCGTCGGGATCGACCTCGACGACCGCCCGGCGTTGCTGTACGAGAAGAACCCGAAGGGCAAGGTGCCCGTGCTCGAGGAGGACGGCGGCTTCGTGCTCCCCGAGTCGGCGGTGATCATGGAGTACCTGGACGAGCGCTTTCCGGATCCGCCGCTGCTGCCGGCCGACCAGGCCGAGCGAGCGGCGGTGAGGCTTTTCATCCACCGCTTCGACGACTTCAGCAAGCCCTATTACGAGCTCCGGCGCGGTGGAAGCCCCGAGGGCTTCGACGCAGTCCTTGCGCGGCTGGACGCCTTGCTGGAGGCTCAGCCGTGTCTGACCGGCCGGGAGTACGGCCTCGCCGACATCGCGTACGTACCCTGGATCCTCCGCGCCCGCGCCGGCATGGATGTCGACCTCGAGCGCTTTCCGGCACTGGCGGGGTGGCTCGAGCGGCTGCTCGAGCGGCCCGCGGTCTCCGCAGAGGAGGGTGTCGTGAGCGCGCTGTGAAGATCGTCCTCCTGCACGCGCTGCCGCTCGACCAGCGGATGTGGGAGCCGCAGCGCGAGGCGCTGCCGGGCCACGATGTCGTCTCGCCGAATCTCTACGGATTCGGCAACTCCATGGACGCGTGGGCGAAGCACGTTCTGGAGGAAGTCGAGGGCGGGTTCGTCGCCTGCGGCGCCTCCATGGGCGGCTACTGCGCCCTCGCGATCGCGCGGCGCGCGCCCGAGCGGCTCGAAGGGCTCGTCCTGGCAGGCTCGCGCATCGACGCCGACTCGGAGGAGCGCCGCGCCGCGCGCGCGGACACGATCGCGCTCATCCGCTCGCGCGGCCCCGAGGGCCTGTGGGAGGACATGCGCCCGAAGCTCTTCCCCGAAGACGCGCCGCCGGAGGTCGTCGAACGCGCGCGCCGGCTTGCGCTCGAGCAGGACCCCGACGGGCTCGTCTCCGCCGTCGAGGCGATTCGCGACCGTCCGGACTCGACCGAGGCCGTCGCGGCACTCGATGTCCCGGTACTCGTCGCCATAGGAGACGTGGACCCCTTCCTGTCGGTGGAGGAGGCCGGAGCCGCGGCGGGCGTGGCCGGCGACGGCCGCTTGCACGTCTTCGCGGGGACCGGCCATCTGCCGAGCATGCAGCGGCCGGACGAGTTCAACCGGCTGCTCGAGAGCTTCCTCCCGTGATCGGCTAGCTCGAGCGACCGGTCGGCGGATCGGGCGGACGGGACCGGTCCGGCGTGTGCGCAGCACGATGGCGCTCGGCGAACTCCGCGCGGGCGGCCTCTCGTCCCGGCACGGAGCCAGGATCGCGATCGCGCGACGCGAGCCGCCGGAGCGAGCGACGAAGCTTCGCAACGACCATCGGCTACGCGGACGCCGCGACGCGCTCGGCAGCCTCCAGGAAAGCGCCGCACACGCTCTGCCCCAGCTCGTTCCATTCGGCGATGCGCTCTTTCGTCTCCTCGAGCAGGGCGTCGCGTCCCTGCGGAACCTCGCGCTCGTCCTCGTGGACCCAGCTCTCGATCTGATCCTCCGTCACCTCGGCGTGGAACTGGATTCCCCACACGCGCTCGCCGAGCCTGAAGGCCTGCGTGCAGCTCTCGCTGCGGGCGAGCTCGTTCGCGCCGGCGGGCAAGCCATATGTGTAGTAGTGCCAGTGGAAGGCGTGGAACCGTTCGGGGAGGCCGCCGAGCACGGGATCTTCCCCGGCGTCCTCGGTCAGCGCGACCGGATGCCAGCCGATTTCGGCCGTCGGCGCCGGGCCGACGTCCGCGTGCGCCGCCTTGGCGAGCAGCTGGGCGCCGAGGCAGATGCCGAGCATCGGTGTCTGCAGGCCGAGCAGCCGCTGCAGGAGAAAATTCTCTTCTCGCAGCCACGGATGATGCTCGTCCTGGTCCGCGTGCATGGCCCCGCCGAACACGAGCACCGCGCCGTACTCGTCGAGCGGCTGCGGCGGAGGAGTTCCCCAGGCGAGGCTCCACTCCTCGAGCCGGTCCCCTCGCTCCGCGATCGCGTCGGCAAAAACTCCTGCGCGAACCTTCTCCCCGTGAATGACCGCGAGGACGTTCACGGCTTCACTCTACCGCGGAAGCGGAGCGGGGCCCCCGAAGGAGCCCCGCCCGATGCTCAGGTCGGACTGCTCTAGTGCTTCTTCGGGACCTTGAGGATGCGGGTGACCTTGATCGTGTCGAAGCCCGAGGTTGAGACCGACGTGCACGGCAGTGCTCCGAACCCGAGATCGAGGTCGGGAACGCACTGCGGTGGATTCACGTGTCCGTCCGGCTTGAATGCCTCGACGACGAAGCGGGTCGTCTTCTTGAGCCGCTTTTTGAAGCTGAACTTGCCCGAGGCCTTCGACTTCCTCTGGGCAACGAGCTTCAACTTCTTCTTGCCCACGGCGTAGAGCTTGACCTTCGCAGCCGTCCCGTGGCCGTTCTCCTTGACTACGCCCGAGGTCTTGGCCCAGTAGCGCTTGTGCTTCTTGCCCTTCGAAACACGCTTGGCCTTGAGCTTCGCGATCTTCGCCTGGCTGACGATCGACTGGGTCTCGACGGTCCCGAGGGGGTTCGGAGTTCCGGTGCCCTCCACATATGGCGTGAGGATCGCTGTCCAGCGGTTGGGGACCGCGCTCTCGAAGTTGAAGAGCGAAACCGCTACGCGTCTCACTTGTGCACCGAAGGGCGCTCCTCCCTGGTCCTCCGGGATGTACGGAGACGGCAGGCATGTCTGCGCCTGGTACGAGGCGAACCCGCTGGCCGGCGGCTGCGCTGTGTCAACATAGACCGGAATCCTCAGCTTGCCGCCCGTAGGCGTGTTCAGGGCAAGCAGCCATACCGCCTCATGGTTTCCGGCCGCGCACGGATTGCTTACGTAGTCGGATGCTTTGGCGACGACGACCGACCCCGTCAGCGTAACGACGGCATTCCCGAAAGCAGGCCCGAGCTTCGCCACGGCGACCACGCCTCCGATGTTCGCGCCGACCGCGCCTCCCGGCACGGACATCACGTCACCCTTGCCCATGTAGATCGTCGCCTTGGCGGTCGCGACGTCGCTAGGGCTGCCGGCGATCTCGAGAGACTGCACGCCGATCAGCGGATCGAAGTTCGAGGCCCAGAGGTCGGGCTTGAAGGTGGCAGCGAACGCCGAGCCCGCGAGCGCGAGGGCCGCGACCGCGGCGGCCGCGAGCAGGCTGAGGCGAATCGACTTTCTCATGTGTGGATCCTTTCTTGGGGTTTGATCAATGAGACTCCAATGTGCCGCGCAAGTCAGCCGGATCGTACTCGGCTGGGGCGGTTTCTACAAACCGCCCCCAGCCGAGGTACCCGCGGCAACCGGCAAAGCCGGGCGGGCCACTCCCCCGAAGGGGAAACGGGGGGTTTCCCCTCGGGGCTCCCCCTTCCTAAGTTTCATGTGAACCATCGAAACCGGCTGCAGCGGCTCGGCCGAGCCGCACTGCTGCCTCTTCCGGGCTCGTTTCTACAATCAAGCCCATGGATCCGCGGCCCGTCGGCGTTTTCGACTCGGGCGTGGGCGGGCTCACCGTCCTGCACGAGTGCCTGGTCACGATGCCGCACGAGGACTTCGTCTACCTCGGCGACCACGCCCGCCTCCCCTACGGGCCGCGGCCGCTCGAGGAGCTGCGCGGCTTCGCGCTCGAGATCGGGGGCTTTCTGGAGCGCGAAGGCGTGAAGCTCGTGGTCGCGGCCTGCAACGCGGCCACGTCGGCCGCCCTGCCACAGCTTCAAGAGGAGCTTTCGGTGCCGGTCGTCGGGGTGACGACTCCGGAGGCGCACGCGGCGGTTCAGGCGACGAGGAACAGGGTGATCGGCCTGCTCGCGACCCAGGCGACTGTGGAGGCGGGCCGCTACGCCGAGCTCGTGCACGCGCTCGACGCCGGCGTCGAGCTCGTTCCCGTCGCGTGCCCCAGGCTCGTGCCGCTGATCGAGAGCGAGACGCCGTTCGGAGCGGAGACGACCGAGGCGGTGCGCGAGTGCGCCGCGCCGCTCAAGGACGCCGGCTGCGACACGGTCATCCTCGGTTGCACGCACTATCCGTTGATCCGGCCGGTGTTCGAGCGGGTGTTCGGCCGCGGCGTGACGCTCGTCTTCTCGGCCGAGGAGACGGCACGCGAGGTGTCGGAGACGCTCACCCGCAAGGGGATCGAGAACGACCCGGGCCGCGAAGGCTCGTCTCGCTTCCTGACGACGGGCGACCCCGAGGCGTTCCGCGCGCTCGGTGAGCGCTTCCTGCAGTTCCCGCTCGACGACGTCGAGCACGTGACTCTGGCCGAGCTGGCCGCCGCTTGATGCGGGAGGGCCGGCGCCCAGACGAGCTGCGCCCGCTGGAGATCGTCCCCGACTTCCTCGAGCAGGCGCACGGCTCGGCTCTCATCTCGTGCGGCAAGACGCGTGTCCTCTGCACGGCCTCGCTGGAGGAGGGAGTCCCTCGCTGGCTGTACGGACAGGGGCGGGGCTGGTTGACGGCGGAATACTCGATGCTGCCCGCCTCCACGGGCGACCGGACGCCGCGGGAGGCGCGCAGGGGCCGCCAGCAGGGCAGGACGGTCGAGATCCAGCGCCTGATCGGCCGGGCCGTTCGCGCCGTGGCCGACTTCGAGGCGCTCGGCGAGCGCACGCTCTGGCTCGACTGCGACGTCTTGCAGGCGGACGGCGGGACGCGCTGCGCCGCGATCTCCGGCGTGTGGGTCGCCGCGCACCGGGCGCTCGACCGGCACGGGCTGTCGAAGGCCCTGCCCGAGTCGGTCGCGGCTGTATCCGTGGGAATCGTGGGCGGCGAGCCCTTGCTCGATCTCGACTACGAGGAGGACTCGCAGGCGGACGTCGACCTCAACGTGGTGACGACCGGCGACGGCGGCCTCGTCGAGGTCCAGGCCACTGCGGAGCGGGAGCCGTTCTCGCGCGAAGGCCTGGAGGAGCTCCTCGACCTCGCCGCCTCCGGGATCGAGACGATCACGCGCGCGCAGCGGGAGGCCGTCGGTGCCTGACCTCTCCTGGGCGGACGTGCTGCTCCGGATCGTGGTCGCGGGCGGGCTCGGCGCCGCCATCGGACTCGAGCGGGAATTGCGCGAGCGGGCGGCCGGCTTCCGCACGCACCTGCTCGTCGGCGTCGGCGCGTGCGTGTTCACGCTGGTCTCCGCCTACGCTTGGCACGACTTCCACTTCGGCGGCGGCGTCTCGTTCGATCCGACCCGCATCGCCGCTCAGATCGTGACCGGGATCGGGTTCCTGGGCGCGGGCGCGATCATCCGGCAGGGTTTCTCGGTCCGGGGCCTCACGACGGCGGCCACGCTCTGGGTGGTGGCGGCGATCGGGATGGCGGCCGGGGCGGGGTACTACAGCGCGGCGGTGATCGCGGCGGCGCTCGTTCTCTTCTCGCTCTGGCCTCTGCGCATCGTCGCGCGCGGGATGTTGGGGCGGATCCGGCCGCACAGCGCACGCCCGATCGTCGAGGTGCGACAAGGTGAGAGCGCCGCGCCGGTGCTCGACGTTCTCGCCGAGGCGGGCGTCGAGGCGAGATCGCTCGAGTTCGAGGAGGAGCACGGGCGGCGGCGCGTTGCGGTCGACATCGAGCTGCCGCTGGACAAGAAGCGGACGGCGCTCATCGCCCGGCTCGCCGAGCAGGAGAACGTGCTCGCCGCCGAATGGGCCGAGTAGAGCTCGGTTCATGATGGCCTTCGTCGTCGGGGTGCGATGGGCGAGGGCGAGGCAAGGACGCAGGCCGCGCGCGTATCAGGTCATACGTGTGCGGCCGAGGACACAGCATCGCGCCGTCCAGGGCGGCCCGACGGCTCAAGGGTCATTGTGAATCGAGCTCTCTCGGCAAAACTCGTTTCGACCAATCCCCACAAGGCGCGCGAGCTGGAGCCGGCGCTCGCCGGGTGGAAGATCGAGCTGCTCGCGCTGGATGTCCCGGAAGAGGGCGAGGCGTACTACGAGAACGCGCGCGCGAAGGCCGTGGCCGGCCGCGAGAGCGGTGAGAGAGGATGGCTGCTGGGCGAGGACTCCGGGATCGAGGTGGACGCGCTCGGAGGTGCGCCCGGAGTCCGGTCTGCCCGCTGGGCCGGGGAGGGGCGCCACATCGAGCAGCTCCTGGAGGCGCTCGAGGGCGAGGAAGACCGCCGCGCGCGCTACCGCTGCGAGCTCGTCGCGCTCTCCCCGGACGGAGCGGAGCATCGCGGCTCCGGAACGCTCGAGGGGCGGGTCGCGCTGGAGCCCCGCGGCACGGAGGGCTTCGGCTACGACCCGGTCTTCGTCCCCGAGGGCGAGGAGAAGACGGTGGCGGAGCTGGGCGGGAAGATGGAGAACTCGCACCGGGCCCGTGCCGCGCGCGCGCTGCTCCAAGCGCTCTCCTAGTCAGGCCAGGCCGGGCGCTTCCACTTCCTCCGCCGCCCGCCCGCGCCGCGCGAGCCAGTAGTTGATCTCCGCCCCGAAGACGATCACGTTCGCCATCACGTACAGCCAGACGAGCAGCAGCGCCGGGGCCGCAAACGCCTTCACCGCAGTCGTGTTGTCGGCCAGCCGCAGGTACAGGGGCAGCACCTGGAAGGACGCCTCCAGCACGAGCGCGGACAGGATCGCGCCCGGCATCACCTCCCGGACGGTCAGGCGCTCGTTCGTCAGCAGGTAGTAGGACGAGAACAGGAAGAGCAGGACGGTGCCGAGCGACACCACGACCGACAGCGAGTAAGCGACGTACACGTTGCCGATGAACCCGGGGGCGAAGCGCTTGAGCACGTCGTAGCCGATCGACCCCGCGAGCAGGCCCACGAAGAGCGTGATGAGCGAGCCCACGAGCAGAACGACGGCGAGCGCCTTGCCGTGCAGGAACGGGCGGTTCGGTCGGCCGTAGACGATGTTGAAGGCCGACTCGAGCACGCTGAAGAGGGACAGTGAGCTCCAGAGCAGGAAGACGCCTCCGGCGATCCCCAGCGTGGCCGCGTTGTGCTGGAAGCCGCGCACCGTCTTCACGATCCTCGAGATCGACGCATCCGGAAACGCCTTCTCCAGCTCGCTGACGAGAAAGCTCGACTCGTTCGCCCGGCCGGTGAGCCCGAGCAGCGACAGCGCGAGGAAGACAAGCGGCACGAACGAGAGCAGCGCGAAGTAGGCGATCATCGCCGCGAGATGAGTGCCGCGGTCGGCGAAGAACTTCGAGAACGGGTTCTGCACGGTGGGAGTATGGCGCGCTCCCGCGGAGCAGTTGTCCGCCTTGAGCCAGGACTGCCGCGTCACACGGCCTTGAGAAATCGGCGGAGGAGGGCTCGGCCTCCGTACGCCGATTTGCTGGCGGTCCTCCCCGTGTTAGCGTCCCGGCCATGGATGCGGAGAAGGCCCTTGCCGAGCTGAAGGCGATCTCGGCCCAGGTCGAGGAGGCCGTCGTCTTCACGTCGGAGGGCGAGGCGATCGCCTCGACCATCTCCGCCGAGGAGGACGCGTCCCGTGTCGTCTCCGCGGCGGCCACGCTCCTGTCCGAATCCGATTCGCTACACGGCGAGGATGCGCCTCCCGTGACCCAACTTCAGGCGGCGACCGAGGACGGATGCGTGTTCGTCGTGCGGGAAGGAGTGCGGACGATCGCCGCGACCACGGGCCCCGATCCCGTGATCGGCCTCGTCATGTACGACCTGCGGAGCTGTCTCCGCGCGCTCAGCGAGGAGCCGAAGAAGCCGGCGCGGCGTAGGAAGGCGGAGAGCAAATGAGCGCCTTTCGTCGAGGCGTTGTCTTCGTCCTCGCCGGCGCCGCCGCCACCGCCGGCGTGGTGCTGTGGCGCCGGCGCGGCTTGAGCCCGTCCAGGGTCGACGTGTATCTCGAAGACGGCTCGCTGCTCTCCTTCGAGGGCGACTCGCCGGAGGCGGCCAAGCTTCTTCCGCTCGCGCACGAGATCCTCCAAGCGGCTCCCTAGATGGACGACGGCCGGCTCAAGTCCGCCCTCGTCGAGGTCGCATATCTCGAGGGCGACTTCGTCCTCCGGTCCGGGAAGCGATCGCCGTACTACCTGGACAAGTACCGCTTCGAGACCCAGCCCGACCTGCTGCGGACGCTCGGCGAGCGGCTGGCCGAAGCCGTGCGCGAGCGCGAGCCCGAGGCCGATCGGCTCGCCGGGCCCGAGCTCGGAGCGGTCGCGCTCGCGGCCGCCGCGTCGCTGTCCTCGGGCCTGCCGTTCCTCATCGTGCGCAAGGAGCGGAAGGAGTACGGGACGGCCAAGCGGATCGAGGGGGTCTTCGATCCCGGCGAGCGCATCTGCCTCATCGAGGACGTCGTGACGTCGGGAGGGGCCGCGGTCGGCACCGTGGAGGCGCTCCGCGAGGCCGGTCTGGAATGTCGCACGGCGCTGTGCGTCGTCGACCGCGAGGAGGGGGGAGTGGACGCGCTCGCGCGCGTCGGCGTGAGGTTGGAGCCTCTCTTTCGCGCCTCCGAGCTGCGCACGTCGTGACGGTTGCAGAGCTGGCGCAATTCCTGCTCGGCGCTGTCCTGCTCGGCGCCGCCGTCGCGAAGCTCGTGGCCGGCGAAGGCGGACGCGCCGCCCTGCGGTCGTACGGGATTACAAGCTCGTCCGCCCGCGCGGCCCTGTGGGCCGTCCTGATCGCAGTCGAGGCGGGGCTCGGCATCGCGGTCGCGGCGGGCGTGCCGGTCACCGCCGAGATCGCAGCGGGAATGCTGACGCTGTTTGCTGCCGTGCTCGTCGCAGGAATAGTGCGCGGGCGCGCGGGACAGCCGTGCGGCTGTCTCGGGGGACGCTCCCGGATCGGCTGGCTTTCGGTTGCCCGCACCACCACCCTCGCTGCGGCCTTCGCGGTCCTCCCGCTCCTTCCCGACATGGATCCGTCGACTGAAACTTGGCTTGCCGTCGGGCTCGTCGCGGCGCTTGCCGGAATGGCGGTACTGGCGATCGCAGTGCTTGCCCTGGCGCGCGAGCTCGGCGAGGTGAAGCTGGCCGTGATGCCGCAGGCGGCCCTCTCACTCGAGCACGAAGGACCGGAGATCGGCAGCCGTCTCACTCTCACCGAGCGCTTCGAAGGCGGTTTCCCGCTCTCCCTCGCCGTCTTCATGTCGCCGAACTGCCCGCTCTGCGAGGCGCTCCGTCCCTCTCTTCGGCTCATCGCCCGGGACCCCGACGTCCAGGTCGAGGTCTTCGACGAGCACGAAGACGCGGCCGTCTGGGATTCCCTCGACATCCCGGGTAGCCCCTACGGCGTCGTCCTCGGGCGCGAGGGAGACGTTTTGGCCAAGGGCAGCTTCAACACGCTCCTCCAGCTCGAGAGCCTCCTTGCCGGCGCGGCCCGCCGGGCCGACGTGCATGCCTGACGGCCTCAGCGACGCCGTCCTCGGGGCGAGCTCGCGGCGAGGATTCCTGGCGAGGGTGGGCCGCGCGCTGCTCGCGTTCTCGGGCGGATCGGCCATCGTCGCCGCGCTGCGGGCGCAGGAGGCCGAGGCCTTTCACTTCTGCGGGCACATCTACACGACCGGCTCCTGCCCGCATCCGACGGGCCTTCCGCGCATCGATCGGAACGGGTTTCCGCTTCGCGCGAAGGACGGGAGGCCAGTCGACGACCTCGGACGCGTGGTGGACAGAAAGGGACGCCCGGTGAACGAGAGGGGAAAGCTTCTTCGAGACCCCGACGGACAGCCGCTGCCGCCCGCGCCCCGGACGCGCGTGTGCAAGAAGGCGGGCCGCGACCACGGCTTCAGGCCGCACATCGATGGTGCCTGGTACCGCTGCTGCCACGGACATGTCCGCAAGCTCGTCGATTGCTGCGGCTATGTCCGCCGGCGTGTGAACGGAGACGCCGCCCTGACCGGGTACTGCTATCGCGGCCGCAAGGTCTTCTGCGTCATGTACTACGACACCAAAGTCCGGTGCTGACCGCAGCGCTCGCGCTCACCGGGCTGCTGGTCGGGCTCGCGACCGCCTGGTCTCCCTGAAGCCTGTCCATGGTCGGCACGGTCGGTGCCGCGCAGACGCTCGAGAGGCGAATGGGACTGGTGGCCGTCAAGGCGGCGTTCACGCTGGGCCTCGCGCTCGGAGCGGTTCTGGTCTTCGGGGGATTGGGAGCGATGGGAGAGGCGCTGCGGCCGGGGAACGCTGTCCTGCTCGCAGCGCTCGCCGCCGCTGCTGCGGCAGTGCTGGCGGATGCAGCCGGCTTCCCGGTGCGGCCGCAGGTTCGGTTTCAGGTTCCGGAAAGGTGGCGCCGGACGATGCCGCTCCGCCGCGCTGTCCTCCTGTACGGCTTCGTGCTCGGCACCGGTGTCGCGACCTACGTCCCGGCCGCCGCCGGTTGGGCGCTGCTCGGGCTCAGCTTCGCGCTCGGGAGCTGGGCCTACGCCCTGGCGATCGGGCTCTCGTTCGCGGCCGGGCGGGCGCTGCCCGTGCTCGTTCTTGCGTCTCGCGGTGCAGAGGCCGTGGCCGAGCGGCCCCAGGGCCTACGGATCGTTCGGGCCTTCGCCGCCCTTTCGCTGGCGGCCGGGGCTGCGGCATCACTGGCCGGTCCGGGCTCTGCCGCGATTTTGGTCGCTTCTCGGGCCGGCGATCCGAGTACCGCCGGCGGCGATCTCGTCTGGCAGCGACCACGGGTCGGCGGGTTCCTCCGCCGGGACGGTGTGGTCACGCGCCTGCCGGGCAGCGATCCGGCCGTCAGCGGCTCTCTCATCGCCTGGCACTCGGGCTCGGAGATCACGGTCGCAGACCGGAAGACGCAGGAACCGGCTCTGCAGGTGTCGGTGCGGGGCGTTGAGAAGCTGGCGCTCTCGGACGAGTGGCTGGTCTACCGAAAGCGCGTGGGGGGCTATGCGCGCATCTTCGCGCAGGACGTGATCGATCCGGCGCGGAAGACGGCGGTGTCGGCCCCTCGCCCGGCCGGCCAGCTCGGACGCCCCTCGATCGACGTCAACCTCGTCGTCTTCCACGTGGCGACACGCGATGGGAGCTGGATCAGGTCGGTCGATCTCGCGAGCGGCGAGAAGCGTCGCCTCCGCTTCTCGCGCACCGTCCAGTACCTGAACCCGTCGGTGCTGCGGAGTCGGCTCCTGTACGTGCGGGTCTCGCGTTGCGCGCAGGAGCTCCGTGCGGCCCCCCGCCGCCCCGGGCGACGCGGCCGTACCCTGTATACGCTCCCGCCCCTCGCCGGCCAGGACCTCGGACACCAGCGCGGCCATCCGAAGCAGGGTCGTCATCTGCCCTGCTCGCCGCACCCGCACGCGACCGCGAGGATGCTGTGGACGACCGCGCTGGCATCGCACTTCGCCTATGTGACCGTTCTGAGGCCGTCGCGGTCGGGCCGGATGCGGCCGACGCTCCTGCGAATGTCGCGCTGACACCGCCCGGCTCGCGGGACAGATCCGACCTTTTTCGCCCATCCGGAGCGTCTCCAGGCCGAAAAAGTGCAGCAAAACCGCATGGTTGAGCCGAAAGGAGCATCCTGTTAGGGTCCGGTGGCACCGGCCAATCACTTTCGAAGGAGGAATCAGTGGCAAACGTGAGCAAGCAGGACTTCATCGACCGGGTGTCGTCGAAGGCGGATCTGAGCAAGCGTGATGCCGGCAAGGCGGTCGATGCCTTCCTCGACACCGTGACCGAGGCTCTTACGCGGCGCGACTCGATCACCTTCACCGGATTCGGCAAGTTCTCGACCGCGGACCGCGCCGCGCGGATGGGCGTCAACCCGAGGAACCCGTCCCAGAAGGTCCACATCCCCGCGTCGACGGTGCCGAAGTTCCAGGCCGGAAGCTCCCTCAAGTCCGCCGTCAAGGGCGGCGGCGGAGGGGGCTACTAGTCGCTCTCGGAGCGTCGCCGGCTCCGCGGCGGCCGGCGGCGCTCCCTTTTGGTAACCGGCGCCGCCCGGACAAGGAGTGCGGACCCGCCGGGGTGATAGATCGCGGGCGCCTGACTTCTGCAACGGGATGCCACTTCGCGTCATTCGAGCGTTGAGAAACGGGCGGAGGAGGGCTCGGCCCTCCGCACGGCCGTTTGGTCGGCGCTTCTTTCGCAGGGAAACCCCGTTTCCCCTTCGGCCGAAGCGGCGGCCGGCTTTGCCGGTGGCCGCGGTCACCGGTCGGACGCCGGTGGGCGCGGTACCTTTTAAGGCGATGGAAGCAGCGCCCTCGCTCGCGACCGCGCTCTTCGCCGATCGGGTCGCCGAGGCGGTTGAGCGCAAGCGCAGCCAGCTCGTCGCTGGGCTGGATCCCCGCCCCAAGCTGCTGCCCGTCGAGCTGAGCGGAGAAGCCGTCCTCGGGCGCGAGCAGGCGGCGTCGGCCTGCGCGCGCTTCTGCTGCGGCGTCATTGACGCGGTTGCCCCGTACGTCGTCGGCGTCAAGCCTCAGCTCGCGTTCTTCGAGGCGCTCGGAGCCCCGGGGATGGCCGCCTTCGAGGAGGTGTGCGCCTACGCCCGCTCCGCCGACCTCCTGGTCATCGCCGACGCCAAGCGCGGAGACATCGGCTCGACCGCCCGCGCGTACGCCGCCGCCTACCTCGAGGACCGCGACGGCGCACCTCCGCTCGCGGACGCGATGACGGTCCACACCTACCTCGGCCGCGAGTCCATCGAGCCGTTCCTGAACGCCTGCCGCCGGAACGGAGCCGGGCTGTTCTGCGTCGTCAAGACCTCGAATGCGGGCGGAGACGTCCAGGACCTCGCGCTCTCCGACGGCAGCCCGCTCTGGCACCACGTCGCCAGGCTCGTCGCTTCCTGGGGAGAGGAGCTCGTGGGAGAGCGCGGGCTCTCGAGCGTGGGCGCAGTCGTCGGCGCCACGCATCCGCGCGGCGTGGGTGAGGCCCGGCGGCTCCTGCCGCAGTCGATCCTCCTCCTGCCGGGGGTCGGAGCGCAGGGAGCAACTCCCGCCGACGTTGCAAGAGCCTTCACGAGCGGCCCCGCCAGCGCGCTCGTGACGGTGGCCCGCTCGCTGATCTACGCGTTCCGTACCTCGGGCCTCGACTGGCGGACGACGACGGGGTCGGAAGCAGCGCGCCTGCGCCGAGAGGTGTGGGCCATCTCAGGCTGGTAGCTCGTGCTGACCGAGAGCGCACGGCATGAGTTCGTGCGATACGGCGCTGCGGCTGCGTTTCTGTTCGCGGTGACGGTGGCCGTCCTGCTCATCCGGTCGGGGATCCACGGCGCCGACCACCTTTCGTCGCGGACGCGGGCGCACGGGGTCAAGACGGTTCACGACATCCCGGTTCCGCCTCGCAAGCGAGTCTTCTACCGCGTGAAAATCGGCGACACGCTCGAGTCGATCGCGATCTCGCGGCGGACGAGCGTGAGCAAGCTCCGGACCTTGAACCCGGGTATCAAGCCCAACTCGCTCCAGATCGGCCAGCGCGTGCGCGTGAAGTGAAGGTCCCGGCGGCCATCCTCTTCCTCGCCGTTGCCGCGGCGTTCGCGGTCGCGGCCCGGGCGGCGGCCGCGCCCCAGCCGGCGGCGCGGGCGTTCCTCGTCGAGAACGGCGACAGCGAAGTCGTGCTTGCCGAGGGAAACGACCGCGCCCGCCTCCCGATCGCGAGCATCACCAAGCTCATGACAGTGCTGCTCACGCTGGAGCGCGCGCGGCTGGACGACGTCGTGACGGTTCCGGCCGAAGCGACCGCGGTGGAGGGCTCGGTTGCCGGCTTGCAGGCCGGAGAGCGAGTGACCGTGCGGCAGCTGCTCGAGGGGGCGCTCGTGCCGAGCGCGAACGACGCCGCCGACACCCTCGCCTACTACCTCGGCAACGGAAGCCAGAGCGCGTTCGTCGAGCGGATGAACGCGCGTGCTCGGGCGCTCGGGTTGCCGGACACGCACTTCGTGCGGCCGGAGGGCCTGGACGTCGGCGACGTCTCGAGCGCTCGCGACGTGACCAGGCTCGCCCGGATCCTCATGCGCCGTCCGGTCTTCCGCTCCATCGTGCGTGAGCCCTCGACCACGATCCACGGCACCGTCCTCGAGACGAGGAATAACCTGCTCACCTCCTTCCCCGGTCTCATCGGCGTGAAGACCGGGCACACGTCGGCGGCGGGCTGGTCCGAGGTCGCCGCCGCTCGGCGAAACGGGGTCACGATCTACGCCACCATTCTGGGCGGTCCCGACGAGTCGACGCGCGATGTCGACCTGGCCGCGCTCCTCGACTGGGGCCTCTCGCGCTACCGTCCCGTCGTGATCGCGGACCCGCAGCGGACGTATGCGCGCGTCAAGACCGGCTTCGGCCGGGGGCAGCTGGCTCTCGTTCCCGAACGGAGAGTGGTGCGCCCCGCTCGAGTCGGGAGGCCACTCGTCGAGCGGGTCGTCGTTCCCGGCGCGGCCGCGCTGCCCGTTCGCCGCGGAGAGAGGATCGGGAACCTGCGCGTCTACCAGTCCGGGCGGCTCGTCGGGGCTGCGCCTCTCGTTGCCGCCCGCGCCGTCTCCAGCCCGAGCTTCCCGGGACGTGTCGGCTGGTACATCGGCCGCACCTTCCACCATCTTTGGACGGGCCTGTGAGCCTGCCGGCAACATCCTCCGGGCTCTGGGTGGCTGCAAGGCGGCGCCACGCGGCGTCCTCGGTCGCCCCCGTATTGCTTATACGCGGGCTCCTTGCGTCCTTGCGTGGCGCGCTTTTCGCGCACCAGAGCCGCGCCAATGTCACCGGGAGGCTCACGTGATCGTCACAGTCACTTTGAATGCCGCTGTCGACCGCACGCTGACCGTGCCGAACTTCCAGCTCGGCCACCGGCACCGATCGAGCGAGGCGCTCACGCTCGCGGGGGGGAAGGGGATCAACATCGCCCGCGCGCTCAAGCTGCTCGACGTGCCAGTCGTCGCCACCGGCCTGGTCGGGGGCGGCTCCGGCGCGCGCATCCTCGAGGACCTGTCGGCCGAGGCCATCCTCCACGACTTCGTCCGCATCTCCGACGACTCCCGGACCTCCACCGCGGTCGTCGACCCCATGGCGAGCACCTACACCGAGATCAACGAGTGGGGCCCTCATGTCGAGGCCGACGAGCTCGAGATCCTGGCCGAGAAGCTCTACTACCTCGCGCGCGGGGCCGACTTCGTCGTCTTCGCCGGGACGCTGCCGCGCGGCGTCGCCGAGGACTTCTATGCCGCGATGATCCGCGACCTCAATCGCAACGGCGTCCAGACCGTGCTCGACTCGGAGGGCGAGCCGCTGCGGCTCGGTACGGAGGCCGAGCCGTTCCTCGTCTCGCCGAACCAGCACGAGGCCGAGGGCCTCGTCGGCCAGGAGTTGAACGAGGAGCAGGACTTCGTCCTCGCACTCGACGAGATCGCCGAGCTCGGAGCCCGAAACGTGCTGATCACCCAGGAGTCCGGCTGCTATGCGTTCCTGCGGGAGAAGCGCCACAAGCTGCACTTCCGCGCCGCGACCGCCCGGGTCGATCCCGTCTCGCCCGTCGGCGCCGGAGACGTCCTGCTCGCCGGCTTCATCGCCGCCCTCGCCGCCGAACGCTCGCCCGAGGAGGCGCTCCGGAGCGCCGTCGCGGCGGGCACCGCTTCGACGCTCGAGGTCGGAGCGGGGCGCTTCGATCCGCGGGAAGCGGGCCGGCTCGTCTCCGGGGTCGACGTCGTTGCGCTCGAACCGGTGTTGGAAGCCTAGATTCGCCCCTCGCGTGGGCGGGACGGTCGTTCCAACCCAGCGGTTGGCCGCGTCATGCGACCTTGCGAAACAGGCGGAGGAGGGCGTCGCCCTCCGCACGCCTGTTTGGTGTCGGGATGAGTTGCTAGGATCCTCCAACTTGAGAGACCGGAACAAAGCTCGTTCATCGGCCCAGGCGGCAGTGCGCCCCTGGGCCTTGCGCGTTAAAGGAGGAGACTGAGCGGTGGACGTGGAGATCGGCCGGGGCAAGAAGGCGAGACAGGCATACGGCTTCGACGACGTGGCGATCGTTCCAAGCCGGAGGACGCGCGACCCGCAGGACGTCGACATCGGCTGGAAGTTTGGCTCCCACCTGCTGGAGCTGCCCCTGCTCGCGTCCGCGATGGACAGCGTCGTGTCGCCGCAGACCGCAATCGCGCTCGGCAAGCTCGGCGGGCTCGGCGTCCTGAACCTCGAAGGCATCTTCACCCGTTACCAGAACGCCGGCCGGGAGCTGGAGCGGATCGCCAAGCTCACGCCCGACAAGGCGACCGCCGGGATGCAGAAGATCTACGCGCACGAAGTCGACCCGAAGCTGATCTCGAAACGGATCAAGGAGATCAAGGACGCAGGCGTCCTGGCGGTAGGGTCGCTCACCCCGCAACGCGTCCGGGAGCACTACGAGGTGGCGCTGGAGGCCGGGCTGGACATCCTCGTCGTCCAGGGCACCGTCGTCTCCGCCGAGCACGTCTCCTCGAATGGGCCCGTGCTGAACCTGAAGGAGTTCATCGCCGAGCTTCCGATTCCGGCGATCGTCGGCGGCTGTGCCTCGTACCAGACGGCCCTCCACCTCATGCGGACCGGTGCGGAGGGCGTGCTCGTCGGCGTCGGCCCTGGTGCGGCCTGCACGACGCGTGGCGTGCTCGGTGTGGGCGTCCCGCAGGCGACCGCCATCGCCGACGCGGCGGCTGCGCGCGTGCAGCACCTGCTCGAGACAGGGAAGTACTGCAACGTCATCGCCGACGGCGGGATGCGCACCGGCGGCGACATCGCCAAGGCCGTCGCCTGCGGCGCCGACGCGGTGATGATCGGCTCGCCCCTCGCCCGCGCCAAGGAGGCGCCGGGAGGCGGCTACCACTGGGGGATGGCCACCTTCCATCCAACGCTTCCGCGCGGGGCGCGGGTGAAGGTGGAACAGGCCGCGACGCTCGAGGAGATCATCGTCGGCCCCGCCCACGAGAACGACGGGACGCTGAACCTGATGGGCGCCCTCCGCACCTCGATGTCCACGTGCGGCTACGAATCGATCCACGACTTCCAGAAGGCGGAGCTGATGCTCGCCCCGGCCATCAAGACCGAGGGCAAGCAGCTCCAGCAGGCGCAGAAGATCGGGATGGCCCGGTAGAGCGGTGGGCGAGGTCGTCCCGCTTCCGGTTCCGGAGCAGGGGGCCGAAGAACGTCCCGTCCTCGTCGTCGACCTCGGCGGCCAGTACTCCCAGCTGATTGCCAGGCGGGTGCGCGAGTGCCGCGTGTACTCGGAGCTCGTCGCCCACGATGTCCCCGTCGAGCGCATCCGCGCGCGCAATCCGCTCGCACTCGTGCTGAGCGGGGGGCCGTCGTCGGTGTACGCGGACGACGGTCCGCGCGTCGATCCGGGCCTGTTCGACCTCGGCATTCCCACGCTCGGGATCTGCTACGGCATGCAGCTCATGGCCCTGGAGCTCGGAGGCCGGGTCGACAGAACAGGCGCGTCGGAATTCGGAAAGACCGACCTGCGTGCCGAGGAGGGGAGGCTGTTCGAAGGCCTCCCGGACGACCAGGTCGTGTGGATGAGCCACCGCGACACCGTGGTGGAGGCGCCGCCGGGGGCCGAGGTGGTCGCCGGCTCGCCGTCCGCGCCGATCGCTGCCTTCGAGCATCCCGAGAAGCGGATCTACGGCGTCCAGTTCCACCCGGAGGTCGTGCATACGCCATACGGGACCGACCTGCTGAAGAACTTCCTGTACGGGATCGCCGACGCGCCGGCCACCTGGACGGCGGCGGTGGTGATCGAGGAGCAGGTCGAGCGCATCCGCGCGCAGGTCGGCTCCGAGCGCGTGCTGTGCGCGCTCTCCGGCGGCGTGGACTCGGCGGTCGCGGCGTTGCTCGTGCACAAGGCGATCGGCGACCAGCTCACGTGTGTGTTCGTCGACCACGGATTGCTCCGCAAAGACGAGGCGGCGCAGGTCGTCGAGACCTTCCGGGGCCATTTCCATGTCCCACTCGTCCACGTGGACGCGGAGGAGCGGTTCCTCGAGCGCCTCGAGGGAGTGACCGATCCAGAGGAGAAGCGGCAGCGGGTGGGGGAGGAGTTCATACGCGTCTTCGAGGCGGAGTCCCGCCGGCTGGGCCGCATCCGCTACCTCGTCCAGGGGACGCTCTATTCCGACGTGATCGAGTCCGGAGGGTCCGCCGGAGTGGCGGCCAAGATCAAGTCGCACCACAACGTCGGCGGGCTGCCGGAGGAGATGGAGATGGAGCTCGTCGAGCCGCTGCGGCTTCTGTTCAAGGACGAGGTGCGCCGGGTCGGCGCCGAGCTCGGGCTCCCCGAGCGAATGGTCTGGCGCCAGCCCTTTCCCGGACCGGGCCTCGCGATCCGCATCATCGGCGAGGTGTCGCGCGAGCGGCTCGAGATCCTGCGCGAGGCCGACGCAATCCTCCAAGAGGAGGTGCGGCGGGCCGGGCTCTACCGCGAGCTGTGGCAGAGCTTCGCGGTGCTTCCCGCCATCCGTTCGGTCGGTGTCCAGGGCGACGAACGCACCTACGCCTACCCGATCGTGATCCGCGCCGTCACGTCCGAGGATGCGATGACCGCCGACTGGGCGCGGCTTCCCTACGACCTGTTGGAGACGATCTCCAGCCGGATCATCAACGAGATCCCGGCCGTGAACCGCGTCGCGCTGGATATTTCCAGCAAACCCCCGTCTACGATCGAGTGGGAGTAAACGGCTGCCGGAGACCGGAAGGCGCGGCAAAGCCGACGCCCTCCTCTACCAAAGGGGAACCCGATGGGTCCCCGTTTGGGATCCCCTCCTTCGACGATCGGTCCCCAGGCCTCGCTCAGGCTGCTGACGCGGCGAAGAGCGGCGGCGCGCCTCGTTTCAAGCCGCCTTCCACCATCGAGTGGGAATAGGCTTCGAGGCGTGCCGACCGAGCAGTACCACGAGCCGCCGGACGAGCTCGACGACGAGACCCGCACCTTCGCGCGCATCTGCACCTCGATGATCGAGGAGGCGGAGGCGATCAACTGGTACCACCAGCGACTCGCGCTCGAGAAGGACGAAGACGCCCGCGCGATCACGGAGGACGCCATGGGCGAGGAGTTCAAGCACTTCGGGATGGATCTCGAGTTCCTCCTCCGCCGCAGCCCGCGGTGGCGCGACACCCTGAAGGGGATCCTCTTCCAGCCCGGCAGCATCGTCGAGCACGGGGACGAGGCCGAAGAGACAACCGAGGACGAGCCCGCCTAGCGGCTGCGGACGGTGGCCGCTCCTGTCTCGGAACGGCGCCTCGAGGCCGTGCCGTAAGGCTTCGCTCGCGGGGACACGTCCTGCAAAGACATCTTGTGCCGCGCCGCGTGATCCCGTAGAACCGCTCCATGACCATGTCCGGGCAGCCGGAGCGCGCTCGGATGTCGCGCGCGGTCGCTCTGAACGCACTGGCGCTCGGCGTCGTCGCGTGCGTCATCCCGCTCATCTACCTCCACGCCACCGGAGATGGAGTCCTCTTCCTCGTGTGCGCTCCTCTCGCCCTCGTGCTGGCGGTCGCGTCGATCGCGGCCGGAATGCGATCACGACCCCGCAGCGCGCTCGCCCTCGTCCTCGGAGTTGCGCTCGCCGCGTTCAGCGCGTACCTGATCATCGGACTCGTTCTCTTCACGCTCGCCTGTTCCGGGACGATCTCCGGGCACTGCTGAGGCAGGCGGGTAGCGTCCGCGAACCTCGTCGATGTAGGCGGCGAGGCGCTCGGCCAGGGCCGCATCGTGGATCTCGAGGACGTTCTCGGCGTTCTTCTCGCCGCGCCGCGAGAGGTTGAAGCTCCCGGTGAAGACCGTGTCGTCGGCGATCGTGACCTTTGCGTGCATGAAGTCGTGGACGCTGCCCGACCCCTCGTACGGGTTCGATCGCTTGCCGGAGAAAGGAGCTCTCAGCACGCGCTCGAGGAGGGGGATCTTCCAGGCGGCGATGTCGTCCCGGCGCCAGTCGTAGAGGACGCCCTCCACCTGCGTCTCGTCCACGCAGCCGGCCACGTCCACCTCGCCCTCCGAGACGACCTGTGCGAGCGTCGCGAGCACGGGCGCGGCGGTGATGACCGGAGAGCAGATGCGGATTTGGCGCTTCGCGCACCCGATTGCCCTCGCGATCCGGTGCGACAGATCTTCACCGTGTCCGGGGGTGAACCACGTCCGGATCTGCGCGCCGCTGACCTGCGCAGAGGCCGGGCTCACGAAGCCGCTCTGCTCGACTGAGCCGGTATCCCAGAGCTGGTCGAAGTCGTCCGTGAACGCGCGTGCGATCTCTGCCGACTCCACGACGACCACCACGTTCTCCTGCCGAGACCAGGAGTCGTCGGTCCAGTTCGTGGAGCCGGTCCAGACCGCCTCGCCGTCGCGTACGGCGAACTTGTGGTGCATGAGATCCGGCACGCCCGCGATCGGCTTCGCGGGCACTCCGAGCGAGGCGATCAGCTCGCCGTCCGGCTCCGGAGGCGGTGGGACCGGGATGGGAAGCCGGTGGTCGAGGTTGTAGAGGAAGCGGACGGCGACGCCGCGCTCGGCGGCTTCCTTGATCGCTCCTCCCACCACGGCCGCGGTATCCGGGAGGAGGTTGAAGTCGTACTGGGCGAGATCGAGCGACCGCCGAGCCGCGCCCACGAAACCTGCGATCTCGCGCGCGATGTCGAGCGGCTGCTGCCCGCCGTCTGTCAGGGTCCGGACCGTGACCACGGAGGCCATTGTCGACATGCTCGCCGCGGCCCGCATCGGGGACACGTTCAACTTCTACCGGGAGGGGGAGCGGGCGGAGCTGCTCAGAGCGAGGTTGTGGGCCTACCTGAAGGGGCGGGTCGCCGCCCCGGTTCTGCTCGTGGGGGAGGCGCCGGGGTATCGAGGCGCCCGCGTGTCCGGTGTTCCCTTCACCTCCGAGCGCCAGCTCACCGGCTCAGGCCCGGCCGAGGCGACGGCGACGATCGTCCGCGGCGTCCTGGCCGACGTCGGGATCGAAGAGGAGGTTCTGCTCTGGAACGTCGTCCCCACGCATCCCGGCACCGAGAGCTCGAACCGGCGTCCGTCTCGGGCGGAGGTGGAAGGTGGGCGGCCGTTCGTCCGTGAGCTGGCCCGGGGACGCAAGGTGATCGCGGTCGGGCGTGTCGCGGAGGCCGCGGTCGGCGCGCCGTACGTCCGCCATCCCTCTCACGGCGGCGCAGCTGGCTTTCGCCACGGCCTGAAGACGTTGCTCTGTTGCTAGGATTTTCCGCCGGCGGACGGCTGTCCGCCGCTTTCTATGCAGAAGACCTGGAACGCAAAGGCAGGCGACGTCACGCGCGAGTGGTACCTCGTCGACGCCGACGGGAAGACCCTCGGGCGTCTGGCGACGCAGATCGCGGACACGCTGCGCGGCAAGAACAAGCCGCAGTACACGCCGCACGTCGACACCGGCGACTTCGTCGTGGTCGTCAACGCCGAGAAGATCGCCGTCACCGGCAAGAAGCTCGACGAGAAGCTCTACCGGCGCCATTCCGGCTATCCGGGAGGCCTGAAGGAGCGACCGCTCCGCGAGGAGCTCGCGCGCCGGCCGACCGAGGTGCTGCGCAAGGCGGTCAAGGGGATGATGCCCCGCAACCGGCTCGCCCGCGCGCAGTTGACGAAGCTCAAGATCTACGCCGGCCCGGAGCATCCGCACGAGGCGCAGGCGCCGAAGCCACTACCCTTGGACGAGCGATGACGGAAGCACCGGCAGAGCGCGCCCAGTACGCGGGGACCGGCAAGCGGAAGACGTCGGTCGCGCGCGTGATCCTGCGGCCCGGCGACGGGGCGACGTGGATCAACGGCCGCACGATCGAGGACTACTTCCCACGCGCCTCTCATCGCGCCCAGGCTCTCGCACCGCTCCGGGTCGCCGAGGTGGAGGGGACGTTCGACCTCCGCGTCCGCGTCCAGGGCGGCGGGCCGAGCGGCCAGGCTGGAGCGGTCCGGCACGGGATCGCCCGCGCGCTCGTGGAGGCCGACCCGGCGCTTCGCGTGCCCCTCAAGCGGGCCGGGTTCCTGACCCGGGACGCCCGGATCGTCGAGCGCAAGAAGGCCGGGCTGCACAAGGCTCGCAAGGCTCCTCAGTTCTCGAAGAGATAGCGTCACTTCGTGGCGCGGCGCTACTTCGGCACTGACGGTGTTCGTGGGGTCGCGGGCAAGGATCTGACGCCGGACCTGGTGGAGCGGCTCGGCCGCGCCGCCACGATCTGGGCGGGGGGAGGAGAGGTGCTGGTCGGACGCGACACGCGCGCGTCGGGACCAGAGCTCGAGCAGGCGCTCGCCGCGGGGATCGCATCGGCGGGGGGCGGCGCCGTACTGGGAGGCGTCCTTCCGACGCCCGCGATCGCTCTCTTCTCGCTCGACCTCGGCGCCGTCGTCTCCGCCTCGCACAACCCTCCCGAGTACAACGGCGTGAAGCTCTTCGACCGCTCGGGGAGCAAGCTTCCCGATGCGGCCGAGGAGGAGATCGAGGGGTTGCTCGACGCTCCGGGTGGCGGCGAAGGCCTGATCGAGCGCACGGACGAGATCCGTGACCGCTACCTCGAGCACGTGCTCGACCGCTTCGGCTCCGACCTGGCCGGGCTCGAGATCGTCGTGGACTGCGCGAACGGCGCGATGTACGAGGTCGCCCCCACCGCGTTCGAGCGCCTCGGCGCCGACGTGACCGCGATCGGCGTCGAGCCGGACGGGACGAACATCAACGTCGGCTGCGGCGCGACCGATCTTCGTTCACTGGAGCATAAGGTGGTCGAGGCGAACGCCGATCTGGGCGTGGCCTTCGACGGTGATGGCGATCGCATGCTCGCGGTGGATGCTTCAGGCCAGGCAGTGGAGGGCGACCAGATCCTGGCCGTTCTCGCCCTGCACCTCGGCGTCGAGCTCGTGGTCGTCACCCAGATGACCAACCTCGGCTTTCACGAGTTGATGCGGGAGCGCGGAATTCGCGTCGTGACGACGGACGTCGGCGACCGGTACGTGCTGGAGGCGCTGCTGCGGGAGGAGGGGACCCTGGGCGGCGAGCAGTCCGGCCACATCATCTGTCTCGACGGCCACGTGACCGGCGACGGGCTCGCCGCGGCCCTGCTTCTGTGCAAGGCGCTCGAGGGCAGGACGCTGGCGGAGGCAGCCGCCGTCATGCCCAGGTTTCCGCAGGTGACCGAGAACGTTCCCGCCTCGCGCAAGGAGATTCCCGCCGCGGTCGCGAAGGAGGTAAAGCGGCTCAACGGAACGCTCGAACGAGCCCGAGTGCTCGTCCGGCCGTCCGGAACGGAGCCCGTGATACGGGTGCTGGCGGAGGCCGCGACGGATCAGGAGGCGGCCTCCCTCTGTGGTACGATCTCCGCTCTCGTTCGACGAGAGCTCGGCTAGCCGCCGGGCTCATTCGTTTTTCGGAGGGAAGTTCCGGAAAAGGTTTCCGTCTGAAGGCTTCAAACGCGCGAGGAAGGGGGCTTCGGGATGTGCGGAATCATCGGATACGTCGGGCCGAGAGCCGCCGAGCCGCTGCTCCTCGCCGGCCTCGAGCGTCTCGAGTACCGAGGGTACGACTCGGCCGGGCTTGCGCTCCTCGAGGAGGGCGGGCTCGAATACGTCCGCGCGGTCGGAAACCTCAAGGCGCTGAAGGCGGCGGCCGACGGGAACCGCTCCTCCTCGACGACCGGTCTCGGCCACACCCGCTGGGCCACCCACGGACGCGTCTCCGAGGAGAACGCCCATCCGCTGACCGGCTGCGAGGACGGGAAGGTCGCGATCGTGCTCAACGGCATCGTCGAGAACTTCCGCGAGTTGAAGCAGTCGCTGTCGGAAGACGGGCACTCGTATTCGTCGGAGACCGACGCGGAGGTCGTCGCGCACCTGATCGAGCGCCATTACGAGGGCGACCTGCCTGAGGCTGTCCGCGCTGCGTACAACGAGCTGGAGGGGCACTTCGCGTTCGTGGCCGTCCACGCCGAGCACCCGGGCCTGCTGGTCGGCGCCCGGCTGCAATGCCCGCTCGTCGTCGGGCTGGGCGAGGGGGAGACGTTCCTCGCCTCGGCCTTCCCTGCGTTCCTGCGCGAGACCAGGCGCGCCCTCCTCATCGACGACGGTGAGATCGTCGCCATCACCCCACAAGGCGCCTCGTTCGTCGACGTCGAGACGGGCGAGAAGGTCGAGCACGAGGAGATCGAGGTGGACTGGGACGACGAGAGCGCCGAGAAGGGCGGCTACGAGACCTTCATGCTCAAGGAGATCTACGAGCAGCCGGACTCGGTGCGCGAGACGATCGGCGACCGTGTCCGCCCCGGCCGTCTCGAGCTCGAGAGCCTCGGGCTCGACGAGGAGCAGATGCGCAACCTGCGCCGGATCGTGATCGTCGCCTGCGGGACGGCCTACCACGCGGCCGTCGTCGGCCGGTATGCGATCGAGGAGTGGGCCCGGATCCCGGTCGAGCCGGACATCGCCAGCGAGTGGATCTACCGCAACCCGGTCCTCTCGAAGGACACGCTCGTGATCGGGGTCTCCCAGTCCGGAGAGACGCGCGACACCGTCAACGCGATGAAGCTAGCCCGCGAGCGCGGCGCGTGGACGCTCGCGATCACCAACCTGATGGGCACGCAGATCACGCGCGAGGTTGACTCCGTCCTGTACACGCGCTGCGGGATCGAGGTCTGCGTCGCCGCGTCGAAGACGTTCACGGCCCAGGTGGCGCTCCTGTATCTGATCGGGCTCCACCTCGCCCAGGTGCGCAAGACTTTGCCGCCGAAGCAGCTCGAGTACATCCTCGACCAGGTGCACGAGCTTCCCTCCAAGCTGGCCGAGTTCCTGGACGGCAACCATCCGATCGAGGAGATCGCCCAGCGCTTCTACGACAAGCCGTTCTTCCTCTACCTCGGCCGGCACATCGGCCTGCCCGTCGCGCTGGAGGGCGCCCTCAAGCTGAAGGAGCTCTCCTACATCCCGACCGAGGCCTACTCGGCCGGCGAGATGAAGCACGGACCGATCGCGCTGCTGGACGAGGGGACGCCGGTCGTGGTCGTCGCGACCAACATCCACGTCTACGACAAGATCGTCTCCAACATCCAGGAGACGCGCGCCCGCGGCGCGCACGTGATCGCGATCGCCACCGACGGCAACGAGGACATCCAGCATCACGCCGACGACGTCATCTTCGTGCCCCGGACGCCGGCGTTCCTGCAGGCGCTGCTCGCGGCAGTGCCGCTGCAGCTGCTCGCCTACCGGATTGCGCGCCTGCGCGGCCTCAACGTCGACCAGCCTCGTAACCTGGCCAAGACGGTGACGGTGGAGTAAGCATTTCTCCGCCGAAAGTCCGACGCGTGAGCGAACCGGACTTTCGGCGCCTTGTCACGGTCGAATAGCGTCTTCCTTGTAGACGACGCCGACGAGGCGGCCGTCCGGCGTCGTGATCAGCAACGTGCGGAGATCCTTCTTCTCCATGCGCTCGAGTGCCGCGGCCGCGCCCAGGCTCGGCCGGACCGTGCTCGGGCCCGGGGACATCGCCTCTTCGACCGAGACGTCTTCGTCGGAGCCGAGGGCCTTGGGGCCGAGCCGGCCGAGCACGATGCGGTCGTCGTTTACGACGATGCAGGTGTCCCAGTCGCCGATGCGCGTGCGGACGTCCTGCAGGCGGTCTGCGAGCCCGGCGGTCGGGACGTCGCGGCGCGCGAGCTCTCCGGCGCTCGGCTCCTCGGCCTTCTTCCCCTCGAGGGGGAGCCCGTACGAGCCCCAGTCTTTCTTTCCCGCGGCGTAGTCGTACACCTGGTCGAACCCGAGGCCTTCGAGCCGCACCGCGGCTCGCGGGCTCACGTCTCACTGGTAGTCGTTGCAGTAGACGATGATCGGCCGGTCGCGCTCGAGCTCTCTCGGCGCCCGCTCTGCCACCTCTTTGTTGGGGATGTTGACTGCGCCGGCGATGTGCTCCTTCTCGTAGTCCTCGGCGGGAAGCACTTCCACGAGCTGCGCGCCGGCGGCGACCAGCTCCTGCACCTTGTCGCGTCCGATCGAGGTCGGCATCGGTCGGATCCTATGCGGGCTTGTCCGGCGGAAGACTCGAATCTCCGCGTCGTTACAGTGGCCGCGTGGTCGTGCTGGACAAGTTCGGGGAAGGCCTCTGGATGGCCTTCCAGATGGCCTGGGAGGTGTGGTGGGCGCTCGTCCTCGGATTCCTGCTCTCCGGGATCGTGCAGGCGTGGGTCCCGCGTTCCCGGATGGAGCGCGCGCTCGGCGGCCGCGACCTGCGCGCGGTCGCGCTCGCGACCGGGCTCGGGGCCGCGTCCTCGTCCTGCAGCTACGCGGCGATCGCCATCGCGCGCTCGATGTTCCAGAAGGGCGCGAGCTTCGCGACCGCGATGGTGTTCCAGTTCGCCTCCACGAACCTCGTCTTCGAGATCGGGATCGTGCTCTGGGTCTTCATCGGCTGGGAGTTCACAGCGGCCGAGTTCGTGGGGGGCCTCTTCTTAATCGCCCTGATGTGGCTCGGGACCCGCCTCTTCATCACACGCCGCCTGGAGGAGCAGGCCCGAAGGCACGCGCAGGCAGCATCCGCCGGCCACCAGCATCCCGCGGCGGCCTCGGAAGGAATTCCCTGGCGCAAGCGCCTGACTTCGACGGCTGCCTGGTCGGACGTCGCCCACAACTTCCGCGGTGACTGGGAGATGCTGTGGAAGGAGATCACCGCCGGCTTTCTGCTCGCCGGCTTCATCGCGCTCATGCCGGCGGAGTTCTTCAATTCACTGTTCGTCACGGACGCGCCGACCGTCCCGCGCCTGATCGAGAACGTGATCGTCGGCCCGCTCGTCGCGGTGCTCTCGTTCGTGTGTTCCGTCGGGAACGTCCCCCTGGCCGCGGTGCTGTGGGCGGGAGGGATCACGTTTTCCGGCGTCATCGCCTTCATTTACGCCGACCTGATCATCATCCCGATCGTGATCTTCTACGGCAAGGTGTACGGCTGGACGGTCACGCGGCGGATCGTCGCGATCATGTTCGTGACGATGGCGATCGCCGCCCTGATCGTCGACGGGATCTTCAGCGCCGCCGACATCATTCCCGAGAAGCGGCCCTCGATCGACTCGATCGCCAACCGCGGGATCCACTGGAATTACACCACCGTGCTCAACATCCTCGCCTTCCTGGTCTTCGGAGTGCTCGTCGCCCTGACGCTCCGGCGCGGGGCGAAGGATCCGGTCTGCGGGATGACGGTCGACCACGAGACGCCGCACACGAGCGTCTTCCACGGCCACACGGTCTACTTCTGCTCGGCCGCCTGCAAGGCGCGCTTCGACGCCGACCCGGAGAGCTTCCTGGAGGCGTCCGGGCACGAGGCCGCCGCCATGGCTCACGGCGGCGGCCTTGAGCATCACTGAGTCAGTAGCTGAAGACGGTTGCGCCGGTCCGTGACCGCGGCACCCGGCAAAGCCGGGTGCCGCTCCCCCCGAAGGGGAAACGCGGTTTCCCCCTCGGGGCTCCCCCTTCCTATGTCAGACGCGAACCGACTGGAGCCCGACGATTTCGACGCGTCAGTAGCTGAAGACGGTTGCAATCGGCCGTCCGGAGGGCAGAGCCCTCCTCCGGCCGATTCTCAAAGCTCGAGCGACGCGGCTTGGCGCTGACCAAAGCCCGACGCCCCGCCCGCGTTACCTCAGTAACTGAAGACCGTAGCGCCCTTTCCGATCCACTCCCACAATGGCGTCGCGCCGGCGAGCTTGGCGTTGCCGAGCAGCTCGCCCTCGTCGAGCTTCTTGGCGTTGAAGCAGATCGGGCACACGAGCAGCTCTCCTCCGCCTTCGGTGTACTGCTGGCAGAGTCGAGACAGCGGCGGGCATCCCTCGCACGCGACGCCTTCGGTGACTCCCTTGAGCGCCAGGCGGACCGCCTCCTTGGTCAGGAACATCGCCACTTGCTTTCCTGCATCGAGGGCCGCCGTGGCGACGAGCAGGGCTACCGTCACGCGCTCTGCGTCCTCCAGCCCGGTGGCGAGATTGATGACGACCTTGGAATCGTTTGCCACCGCTCTCACCCGGCCTTCGCGTACTCGGTCATGCCGGAGAAGTCGAGCGCGACGCACGGCTCATCTCCGACGATCCAGGCGTCGTGGCCCGGCGAGATGACGAAGGCGTCGCCGGGGCCGATCTCGGCCTCTTCCCCGTCGTCCATGACGACCTTCATGCGGCCGGACAGGCAGTAGCCCGTGTGGCTCGACTGGCAGCTGTCGGTGCCCGCGATCGGCTTGATGTGCTCGGACCAGCGCCAGCCGGGCTCGAACACGGTGCGCCCGACGGTGGCGTCACCGATCTTGACGATGTCGGCCTTGCCCTTGTCGACGAAGGGGCGCGACTCGTCGGGCGAATCCAGGCTCTTCACTTCCAGGGTCATCGAATCCTCCTAGGCGTCGTAGGCATCGGCTCTGATTCTCTCCCAGATCTGCTCGTCTGAGCGCTCCATCTGTTCAACTCCTCGCGCGGACCATACGAGCGGGTTGCCTCCCCGTCTAGGGCGAAGTTCTCGATACGGCCCATCGGCTCCGCCTATGGCCGGGGCCGACCGTCCAGCGCGTGGCGAGCACCCACATGCCGCTGAGGGCAGTGAGCCCGGCGACGAGGGCGATGGCCGCACCGCTGCTGAACGCATCCGCGACGACGCCGGCCAGTAGGCCGCCGATCACGAATCCCAGGTCCCGCCAGAAGCGGTAGACGCCGACTGCGCGGGCGCGCTCGCGCGGCTCGACGGCGTCCGAGACCGCGGCGATCAGCGTCGGGTAGGCGAGCGCGGTTCCCACTCCGAGAAGCGCTGCCGCAGCGAGTGCCGGGCCGAATGCTCCTCCTCTGCCGGCGAGCAGGGCAAGGGCGGCGCTTTGAAGCAGCATCCCCCCGACGATCAGCGGCTTGCGCCCGATTACGTCGGAGAGCCAGCCGCCTCCCAGCTGCCCCGCGCCCCAGACGGCGGGATACACCGCTGCAACCACGCCGATCTCGGCCGCGCTCGCACCTTGGGAGGCGAGGAAGAGCGGGGCCAGGCCCCAGGCGAGCGCGTCGTTCAGATTGTTGACGAGCCCGGCCTGTGAGCAGGCGCGGAGCACGGGCTCATGCGTCGATTCTCGGACTGGAAGGTCGCTGCCGACCTGCTCGAGATCGACGTGGGCAGCGGTGTCGCGGACGAACAGAATCGAAGCGAGCAGGCCGACCGCTGCGACCCCCAACCCGATCGTCCAGATGAGCGTCCGCGGCGCGATCGTGGAGGCGAGCGCGCCCGTTACGAACGCGGTCGTCGCCACGCCGAGGTACCCGGCCGTTTCGTTGAACCCGAGCGCAAGGCCGCGCCGCGCAGGACCGGCGAGATCCACCTTCATCACCACCGTCATCGACCACGCGAAGCCCTGGCTTGCTCCCAGGAAGACGTTTGCGGCGATCACGTAGCCCCAGCTCGGAGCGAGCCCGATCAGCACGGGGACCGGGAGCGCCAGCAACCAGCCGGCGATGAGAACGCGCCTGCGGCCGAAGCGTTCGGCGGAACTACCCGCTACCAGGTTGGCGATCGCCTTCGCGATCCCGAAGGCGACGACGAAAGAAAGCACCGCGACCGTCGACGACACCCCGAAGTCGCTCTCTGCCACCCCCGGCAGCACGCTTCGCTCGAGCCCGACCATGGCGCCGACGAGCCCGTTCAGCGCGACGAGCAGAGCGAACTGTCCCGCGTTTGCCCGCAGGCCGAGGCGAATGGGAGCGCTTCTCAAGCTCGTGCGGGTAGTTTGCCGCGGCGGTTGGCTGCAACGATCTCCGCCTGGTCGGCGGGCGGAGGCGGCAGCTCGGCGAGCAGGCTCTGCGCGAAGCTCTCCGCGTCCGCATGCGCCAGCGCCGTGTTGTGCGCGCGCTCGAATCCGATCGTGGAGAAGGGGTTCCCCGACAGCGAGCGCCCGCACACGGAGCCCGCGTAGTGGCTCGGCAGGACGAGAACGCCGTCTTGCAGCTCCAGGAGCCGCTGCATGGACGCGAACTGCCGCCTTGCAAGCGGCGCCGGTTCACCCGCGGCATGGAGATCGGGACGGCCCACGTCGCCGACGAGCAATGAATCGCCGGTGAAGACCATCCACGGGTCTTCCGTTCCGCGCCTGCGGTCGGCCACCACGTACGTGTGGTGGGCGGGGGCATGCCCGGGGGTCGCCAGGGCGGTGACGATCGTGTTCCCCAACTCGACCCGTTCGCCGTCTTCGAGCGCCGTGTGCTCGAACTCGACCCCGGCATCACGGGGCAAGTACGCCGTCGCGCCCGTTGCCTCGACCAGTGCGGGCAGGCCGGAAACGTGGTCTGCCTGGACGTGAGTCTCGAAGACGGCGACGATCGGCGCACTGGCGCGCTCGGCCTCTTCCAGGTACCGGTCGACGAGCTCGACGTGAGGATCGACTACGGCCAGCTTGTTGTGGGTCAGGCAGCCGAGCAGGTAGCTCGCACAGGCCGTGTCCGGGTACAGAAAGGGGCGCAGGATCATGTCGTCGCCCAAGAGTAGGCTACGACGCCAACATCGCGCTAGACGAAATCGGCCATATGTGGTATCGCTAACGGCGATGCAGAATTCGAGCACGCTCCGCGAGCTCTGGGACACGACCCGAATGCGCCTGCTCGTCGAAGTCGAGCGGCAGGGAAGTCTGTCGGGCGCCGCTCGTGCGATCGGGATCGGCCAGCCGAGCGCGAGCCAGCACCTGCGTCTGCTCGAGGCGGCCGCCGGCCAGCGCCTCGTCGAGCGGGACGGGCGCGGCAGCCGCTTGACCGAGGCCGGCCGCCTGCTGGCCGCGCGCGCCTCGCAGGCCCTCGCGACCCTCGGGGCGGCAGAGGAGGAGCTCGGAGCGCTCGCCGGCCTGCAGACGGGCACGGTCCACCTGGGCGCCTCGACCGTGCCGGGTGTCTACCTGCTGCCCGACACGCTCGGCTGCTTCCGGCGCGACTTCCCGGGCGTGACGGTCGAGGTCGAGATCGCCTCGAGCGGCGAGATCCTCAAGCGGCTCCTCGCAGGGCGGGTGCAGCTCGCTCTCGTCGGTGTGGACGCGGCGGACGATCGCGTGCGGCTCGAGCCCTTTCTCGAGGACGAGCTCGTCGGGATCTGCAAGCCCGGCTCGCTGCGGCTGCGCAACGGAAAGCTGGATCCGAAGGAGCTCGCGGCCCTTCTCCTGCTGGCCCGCGAAGCGGACTCGAGCACCCAGAACCTCGTCGATCGAGAGCTTGCGGAGATCGGCGTCGAGCCGGCCGGCCGTTGGGAGCTCGGTTCGAGCGAGGCGATCAAGCGCGCCGCCCGCGAAGGTCTCGGCGTCGCGATCCTCTCCCGCTATGCGGTGGCCGAAGAGGTCGAAGCGAGACAGCTCGAGGCCTTCCGGCTTGCCGGCCGTCCGCCTCTCCGACGCCGCTTTTCCACCGCGCACCTGCAGGGACGGCCGCTGGCGCCGAGCGAGCGCGGGTTCCTCGCCACTCTGACCCGCTGCTGCGCCAAGAGCGCGGACTACGCCGCTTCCTGCGTCGGCGTCCCGGCCTAGGTGTAGCGCTCAGGCAGGCGGACGGCGGAGCCGCTTGATCTCGGAGCGGCGGCGCTTCTGCTCCAGGCGCCGCTCCGTCGCCGCCTTCGTCGGCTTCGTTGCCACGCGGCGACGCTCGACGCGAAGCGCTTTCCGCAGCTGCTCGACGAGGCGCTCGGTGGCCAGTTCCCTGTTCCGCCACTGGCTCCGTTCGTCCTGCGCGATCGCGCGGAGCACCGGCCCCGTCCTCTCGACGACGCGCTTCTTCTGTCGCTCGGTCAGCGCGCTCGAGGCCTCGACGTCGAAGACCGCCTCCACCCGCGATTCCGTGCGCTGAGCGTGCTGGCCGCCCGGGCCGCTCGAGCGCGAGAAGCGAAGCTCGATCTCCGAGCGGGGCAGGCTCACCGAGCGGGTCACCCGAATAGACTCGCCCTCCATGGCCGCCATTCTGCTCGACATCGAAGGCGTGCTCCAGGTCTCGTGGGAGGCGATTCCGGGCGCAGAAAAGGCGGTCACGGATCTCCGCCGGTCCGGGCACCGGCTTCGCTTCGTCACCAACAACACCACGCGCTCCCGCCGCGAGCTTGCCTTGGAGCTGCAGCGCCTCGGCTTCGAGCTGGACGAGGAGGAGCTGCAGACGACGCCGATCGCGGCCGCCCGGGCGCTCGCCGGTCGCCGCGTCCTCGCTCTGACGATGCCGCGGATCATCGACGATCTGAAGGGACTCGAGCTCGTGGGCGACCACGCCGAGGCGGTGCTGCTCGGCGGCGCCGACGAGACCCCGGTCACCAACCAGGTCTTCAGCTACATGAACCTCGCGCGCGCGTTCGCGGAGCTCGAGGCCGGAGCGGAGCTGTACTGCCTGCACCGCAACCCCTGGTGGCAGACCGCGCGCGGCCCGCTGCTGGACGCGGGTGCGTTCGTGGCGGGCCTCGAGTACGCGGCCGAGGTCGAGGCGACTCTGCTCGGCAAGCCCAGTCCCGCTTACTTCGAGGCCGCCCTGGAGGCGGTCGATGCGGACCCCGAGCTGAGCTGGATGGTGGGGGACGACCTCGAGGCGGACATCGGCGGCGCACAGCGCTGCGGAATGAAGACCGTGCTCGTCCGCACGGGCAAGTTTCGCGAGGACGAGCTGGCGCGGTCGGCGATCGTGCCCACCGCCGTCCTCGACTCGATCGCCGATCTCCCCGGATGGCTGGCGGAGGCGGGGTGATGAGCTCGCGCTTGGGGTTGGACGTGATCGAGATCGAGCGCATCCGCCGCGCCCTCGAGCGGTATCCGGGCTTCCGCGAGCGCTGCTTCACCGAGACCGAGCGCGCCTACTGCGACTCGCGCCCGAACCCCGCTCAGCACTACGCGGCCCGCTTCGCCGGCAAGGAGGCGGTCGGCAAGGCCCTCGGCTGCGGCACGCGCTTCACCTGGAAGGAGATCGAGATCGCCGGCCGTCCGAAGCCGGCGGTGAGGCTGTCGGGGAAGACGGAGGCCTTCGCCCGGCGGACTCGCGCCGGCGCGATCGACGTCTCCATGACGCACGCGCGGGAGGTCGCCGCCGCCGTCGCGGTAGTCGAGGAGAGCGATGCTTGAGCCGCTGTACACATCCGAAGAGATGCGCGCGGCGGAGGAGCGCTATCCCGGATATCCGGACTCCGTGCCGGAGCTGATGGAGCGGGCGGGGAAGGGCGTCGCCGACCTGATCCTCGAGTTCTTCGGCGACGCGAAGGACATCACTGTCGTCTGCGGCTCGGGGAACAACGGCGGCGACGGCAAGGTCGCCGCTCGTCATCTCCAGGAGGCGGGGCGCGACGTTCGCGTCGTCGAGGTCAAGCCCGAGGACGAGGAGAAGGATCTCGGGTCGCCCGACCTGATCGTGGACGCGATCTTCGGGACCGGCTTTGCGGGAGAGCCCCGCTCCGGGACGGCGCGGCTGATCGAGGAGATCAACGACCTCGACGTCGAGGTCGTCGCGGTCGACGTGCCCTCGGGCGTGGACGCGTCGACGGGGGAGGTCGCGGGCGGGGCCATCGACGCATGGTCCACCGTCACGTTCCACGGCGAGAAGGTCGGCACGATGGTGGCGCCGGGAAGCTTCAAGGCGGGGTGGACCGAGGTAGTCGGCATCGGCCTCGAGCCTGTCGAGACGGCGCACGCGCGCGTGACGACCGACATCCTGCTCGAGGTGCCGCGGCGCGGGGCCAACGAGCCGGAGACGAAGTACTCGGCCGGGTCCGTGCTCGTCGTGGGCGGCTCGCCGGGGATGTCGGGGGCCGCCTGCCTGGCCGCCGAGGCCGCTTTCAGGGCCGACGCGGGCTATGTCGCCGTCTCGGCGCCGGCCGAGTCCCTCCCGGTGATCGAGGCGCGGCTGCTCGAGGCGGTGAAGCGGCCGCTCGACGAGGTCTGGGACGCCGCCGAGCGGGCGACTGCGCTCGCGCTCGGCCCCGGCCTCGGCCGGGCAGACGACCGCAAGGCGCTCGTTCGGCGCCTGCTCGAGGAGACCGACCTGCCGGCCGTCGTCGACGCGGACGCGCTGTTCGAGCTCGAGCCGTTCGAGCGCCAGGCGCCCACCGTCCTGACACCGCACTCGGGCGAGCTCGCCCGTCTCCTCGGCGTGGAGTCGAGCTGGGTGGACGCCCACCGGCTCGAGGCGGCGCGCCGCGGGGTCGAGCGCTTCGGCTGCGTCGTCCTGCTCAAGGGAGACGAGACGATCGTGGCGGCCCCCGAGGGCCAGACGCTCGTGAGCTCCGGCGTCGCGGCGCTTGCGACCGCCGGCACCGGCGATGTTCTCACGGGAATCGTGGGCGCGTTCCTCGCGAAGGGGATGGATGGCCGCATCGCCGCCGCGGCGGCCGCTCGGGCGCACGCGGACGCGGCCCTCGCGAAGTCGCCGCACCTGAGCGGGCTGATCGCCTCCGATGTCGTCGAGGCTCTTCCGCAAGCGCTCGATGCACCGCTCTGAGATCACGATCGACCTGGGCGCGGTCCGCCACAACGCCGCGCGCCTGCGCGAGGCACTGGAGGGCGCGGAGCTGTGGGTCGTGGTCAAGGGGGACGGCTATGGGCACGGCGCCCTCGACGTCTCGCGGGCCGCGCTCGATGCCGGCGCAACCGCTCTGTGCGTGGCGACCGTCCCCGAGGCTCTCAACCTTCGCTGCGAGCTCCGCGAGCCGCGGGTCGTCGTCATGGGACCGTGCTCGGAGGAGGAGACGGCGCAGGCGCGCGAAGCCGGGCTCGAGCTCGTCATCTCCGCCGGACGCCTGCCTGAAGGCCTTCCCATCCATCTCAAGCTCGACACCGGCATGGGGCGGTTCGGATTCGCCGAGCTCCCCGAACCGACCGAGAACACCGTCGCCCTGATGACCCATCTCGCAACGGCCGACACCGATCCCGCCTTCGCGGAAGAGCAGATCGAGCGCTTCCGGGACGCGGTCGCCGGCTATCCGGAGCTCACGAAGCACGCTGCGAACAGCGCCGCGGCGCTTCGCCTGCCCCCGGCCCGCTTCGACGCTGCACGGTGCGGGATCGCCCTGTACGGACTGTCCCCGTTCGACGCCGATCCGGCCGAGGACGGGCTCGAGCGCGTCCTGCGCTGGCGCAGCTACGTCGCCCAGGTCAAGCACCTGCAGCCGGGCGAGAGCACCGGCTACGGCCGCCGCTACGTTGCCGAGCGCCCGACCTGGATCGGGCTCGTCCCCGTCGGTTACGCGGACGGCTTCCGCCGCGACCTCACCGGGACGGAGGTGCTGCTCGGCGGCGAGCGGTGCCGGGCAGTCGGGACTGTCTCGATGGACTCGTTCGCGGTCGAGCTCCCGCGCGAGCTTCCGGTGGGCGAGCCCGTGACGCTGATCGGAGACGGCATCCTCGCCGAGGAGCATGCGCGCGTCGCGGGAACGATCAACTACGAGATCACGTGCGGGATCGACTCGAGCCCCCCGCGCGCGCAGCGGGAGGTCGCCGGTGCTTGATCAGGCTCGCGAGGTGCTCGCCCGTGAAGAGGCCTGGGTCGTCGGCGGCGCTGTCCGGGACGAGCTGCTCGGACGAGAGCTCGTCGATGTGGACATCGCCTGCTCGCGCCCCGAGGAAGCTGCCCGCGCCTTCCAGGAGCGGGCCGGCGGCGCGGTCTTCCCGCTCTCGGAGCGTCACGGAGCCTGGCGCGTCGCCTTCCGCGACGGCAGGACGGTGGACTTCACGCCGCTCCCCGACGCGGGCATCGAGCCGGACCTCGCGACCCGCGACTTCACCATCAACGCGATTGCACGCCCGCTCGCAGGCGGCGACCACGTCGACCCGTTCGGGGGTCGCAGCGACCTCGACGCGCGCCGCCTCCGTGCCGTCTCCGACGGCGTTTTCGAGGACGACCCGCTGCGCCTGCTGCGGGCCGTCCGCTTCGAGCAGCAGCTCGGCTTCATGCTGGACGAGGAGACCGAGCGCCTTGCCCACGAGCACGCCTCGCTCGTCACACGGCCGGCCGGCGAGCGGATCCTGGGTGAGCTCGTCCAGGTCGAGCCGGCCTCCTTCCGCCGGCTCGACGAGCTTGGCCTGCTGGAGCCCCTGGGCGGTTCGCTCGACCGCCTCGACCGGGTCGAGGGCCGCGAGCCGGGGCCGCTCGTCCTCGTGAGCGTCTTCGGAGACTCCCTGAGCAAGTTGCCGATCTCCCGCGAGCTGGCGCGCTACGCTCGTATCCTGCTTCGCGCCGAGCTTCCACCGGACACCTCCGCGCGCGCGATCCATCGCTTCAGGCGCGCGACCGAGCCGTGGTCGCTGGACGCCCTCGTCCTCCTCGGCGGCTCGCAGGACCTGACCACGGCGGTGGAGGACGCGAGGGCGAACGAGCCTCCCGAGCCGCTCGTGCGGGGGGACGAGCTCGGGCTTCCTCCTGGCCCGGAGATCGGACGGCTGCTCGATCTCATCGAGGAAGAACGCGCGGCCGGAACCATCTCCACCCGCGACGAGGCGTTCGAGCTGGCGCGGAAGGAGGTGAAGCGATGAACGCCGACCCCGTTCAGGCCCGATTCGCCCGAGCGGCTCCGCAGCTGGCGGAGCTCGAGGAGAGCCGCAGAGAGCGCTTTCGGGAGCGGATTCGCCGCTTCGTCAATCCGAGTGGTGACGAGCGCGTGCTCGACTCAGGGACCGGGACGGGCGCCGTCGCCTTCGCGATCGCCCCGCTCGTCAGCGAGGTGGTCGGCGTAGACGTCGTTCCCGAGATGCTGGCCGAGGCGCGCAGCCGCGCCGGCGAGTTCCCGAACGTCGAGTTCGTCGAGGGAGACATCACGCAGCTCTCGCCCGACCTCGGCTCGTTCGACCTCACCGCCTGCTCCCGGACCCTGCACCACGTCGCCCGGCCCGAGCTCGTCGTGGCCGAGCTCGTGCGCACGACTCTTCCGGGCGGGCACGTTCTCGTCATCGACCAGATCGCTCCGGTGGATCCGCTCGCCGCTCTCGAGCTCAACCGCTTCGAGCGCGCCCGCGACCCGTCTCACACGCGCGCCCTCGCCGACGTCGACATGCGGCATCTGTTCGAGGCCAATGGGCTCGTGCTGCTGCGCGCCGAGATCGAGCACGAGGAGCGCGAGCTGCAGTCCTATCTCGACCGCGCTGCGTGCGCCGGCGAGGAGCGAGAGCGGGCGCTGGCGATGGCGCCTGGGCACGAGTCCTACTCCGTGGAGATCGGCTGGTACTTGCTCCGAAAGCCGGGCTTCTAGGTGGAGGCGATCATCCTGGCCGGGGGCCGGGCCGAGCGGCTCGGCGAGGCCGCGGGCGGCCGTCCGAAGACGCTGGTTCACGTCGCGGGGCGCCCGCTCGGCGCCTACCAGGTGGAGCAGCTGGCGCCGGCAGGCGTCGAGCGCGTGATCATCAGCTGCTCCGAGGGACAGGCGGAGTGGTTCGAGCAGGAGCTGTCAGGGCTCGGGCCGGAGATCGTGACGGCTGCGGAGCCGGAGCGGCTGGGGCGGGGAGGTGGGCTTCGCTTTGCCGCCGAGCGCCGGAGCGACAGCGGGCCCGTGTACGCCCTGAACGGAGACGAGCTGGTGGACGTCGATCTCACGGCGCTGCTTGCGCGTCATCGCGAGCGCACTCCCGCGGCGACGATAACGGTCGTCCCTCTGCCTAGCCCGTTCGGCGTTGTGGACGTCACGGAGGACGACGTCGTCAGCGGTTTCCGGGAAGCGCCGACGCTTCCCTTCTGGGCCAGCTGCGGCGTGTACGTGTTGGACGACGAGGCGATTGCGCGTCTGCCGGAGCGCGGCGACCACGAGACCATCACCTTCCCGGAGCTCGCGGCCGACGGGCGGCTCCACGCCTTCCGCCACGTGGGCACGTGGCTCACCGTCAACACGCCGAAGGACCTGAAGCGCGCCGACGAGTTCCTGAGGGCGCATCCGGACTGGCCCTCCTAGGCGTTCTCGCCTCCTTGCTCCCGAGTGGGCGCTCGCGTATGCTCGCGGGAGTCGTGATTCTGCACAGATAGCACGCGTATCGATTAACGGCCGGTCCTTGCAACCGGCCCGCATGCGCGTGCGCCGCGACGACCCTTTCAAGAGCACACCCCGCCCGTCGCAGGCGCTCCCGATCCAGCGGGGGGAGGAGTGATGACAGGAAGGCCTTACATCACCAGCGTTTCGAATCCGAGGCTCAGGAGCCTGCGCCGCCTGCGCCGGAATCCGCGGCGGGCCGGCGGGGATTTCCTCGTGGAGGGATACCGCCAGGTTGCCGCCGCACTCGGGGCCGGGAAGGCTGTACGGGAGCTGTACGTGTCGCCCGAGCTGTACCTGGGGCAGTCCGACGCTGCGCTCGTGTCACGCGCAGAGCGTCAGGGAGCGACCGTGACCCTGCTGAGCCCGGCAGCCTTCGCGTCCATCGTGCGGCAGGCGCGGACCGACGGCATCGCCGGCGTCGTCGAACGCTGGCCGACGAGGCTCGCCGCGCTCGAGCTCGGGTCGACGCCGCTGCTCCTGGTCGCGGAGGGGATAGAGCGGCCCGGAAACCTGGGGACGATCATTCGCACGGCTTGCGCCGCCGGCGCCGACGCGCTCATCATCTGCGACGGAGGCACGAGCGCGTTCCACCCCGAGACGGTGCGCGGGTCGGCTGGTGCGCTGTTCAGGGTGCCGATCTCAGAGAGCGACACTCCGGCTGCGATCTCCTGGCTGCGCGAGCGGGGCATCCGCATCGTCGTCGCGACCCCGCACGGCGATCGGATGCACCGGGACGCGGACTTCGGCGACTCGACCGCCGTCGTGGTCGGAAACGAGCGCCACGGCGTGTCGACGCCGTGGCTGGAGGCCGCCAACGAGACAGTCAGGATTCCGATGCCGGGCCCCGCCGACAGCCTCAACGTCGGCGTGGCCGCGGGCGTCGTCATGAGCGAAGCGGCGTATCAGCGACTCCATCGGGCGGCTGTGGGCTGAGCTACCCGCGGTTCTTGCCGTAGCCGGCGCGAGAGACGACCGAGTGCACGATGCGCGGGAGCACTGCCTGGGAGAGCGTGCCGACGCGGTACCAGCGCGGCACGTGCGTCTCCCCAGGCCGGCCGCGCTCGACGACCCGGACGACATGGCGCGCCACCTGGTCTGGGCCGACCACCAGCCGCCCGAACACCGGCATCCGCAGCAGGTCGCGCTGCGGGAATCCTTCCGTCTCGACGAAGCCCGGCAACACGGCGTGCACGCGGATTCCGCGCGGGCGCAGCTCCGCGGCCACGGCGCGGGAGAACGCGAGCTGCGCATGCTTCGAGGCCGAGTACGGGCCCGAGGGCGGGAAGGCCACCGTTCCGGCGACCGAGACGATGTTGACGACGTCCGAGGGCGCCGCCGCGTCGAGGCCGGGCAGGAACGCGCGGAGGCACCACACCGACCCCAGGTAGTTGACACGTATCACGTCCTCGATCCGGTCCGGGTCGGCGGCGAGGAAGCCGCGCCTGGCCGGCATGCCGGCGTTGTTGACGAGCAGGTCTATCCGGGGGTGGCGCTCGAGGACGGCCGCGGCGATGCGCTCGACCGCGCTCCGGTCGGCGACGTCGCAGACCTTGTACTCGGCGCCGAGCTCCTCGGCGGTTTTGCGCAGCCGCTCCTCGTTGCGCGCAAGGAGGACGCAGCGGTCGCCACGCGCGGCCAGCCTGCGGGCGATCGCGGCCCGATACCGCTCGAGCCTCCGGTGACGACAGCGACGCCCATGGCCGGAGAACTGAACCACAACGCGATTAGACTCGCCCACCATGTCGTTTGACGGAAAGCGCGGTCTCGTCCTAGGTGTAGCCAACAAGCGCTCGATCGCCTGGGCGATCGCGAAGCGGCTCGCGGACGGGGGCGCCGAGCTCGCGTTCACCTTCCAGGGCGAGCGGATCGAGAAGAGCGTCCGCGAGCTGGCCGAGAGCGTTTCGAGCACTCTCGTCGTCGAGTGCGACGTGCGGTCCGACGACGACGTTGCGCGTGTCTTCGACGAGGTCGGCTCTGCCTTCGACGGCAAGTTCGACCTGCTCGTGCACTCGGTTGCCTTCGCGGCGGCCGAGGATCTCGAGGGCCGCTTCACCGACACTCCTCGCGACCGCTTCTGGCTCGCACTCGACGTGAGCGCCTACTCACTCGTCGCGTGTGCCCGCGCGGCGGAGCCGCTGATGGAGGCTGCGGGAGGCGGCTCGATCCTGACCATGACCTACCTCGGCGGCGAGCGCGCCGTGCCGCACTACAACGTCATGGGCGTGGCCAAGGCCGCGCTCGACGCCTCCGTCCGCTATCTCGCCTGGGAACTGGGGCAGAAAAACATCCGGATCAACGCCGTTTCCGCGGGCCCGGTGCGGACGCTCGCGGCGCGCTCAATCGCCGGTTTTCCCACGATGGAGGCGATCGTCGAAGAGCGTGCGCCGCTGCACCGCCACATCTCCGCCGACGACGTCGGCGCCGCAGCCGCCTACCTGCTCTCGGACGACGCCCACAACGTGACCGGGACGACGCTGTACGTCGACTCCGGCTACCACGCCATGGGGATGTGATGTGAGCAGCCGTCACCTCCAGGCCGTGTCGCGCGTCTACGGCCCGGAGACGTGGGAGCTGTACGACCTCCTCGACGAGAGCCTCAGCCCGCGCGGCCCCGAAACGATGCTCGAGTGGACGGCGGACGTGCTTCTGCCCCAGTCGCGAATCCTCGACGTCGGCTGCCGCGACGCTTCTTTCTTGATCCAGCTCGTCCGGCAGAGCGGCGCGAGCGGCGTCGGCCTCGACCCGGTCGAGCGCCTGGTGGAGCAGGCCCGAGGCGCCGTCGAGGAAGCAGGCCTCAGTGACCGAATCGAGATCGTCCGGGGCGTGATGCAGGACCTCCCGTATCCGGACGGCGACTTCGACGTCGTCTGGTGCCGCGACGTGCTCGAGATCGTCGACCCGCTCGAGCCGGCGCTCGCAGAGGCGGCCCGCGTTCTCCGTCCAGGCGGGCACATGCTCGTGTACACGGTTTTCGCGGCCGATCGGCTGGAGGCGGAGGACGTGGCCTTGCTGGCCCAGAGCCTGGCGATCGTCCCGGCCAACCTCGCCGAAAAGACGGTGGAGAGAGCATTCGCCGGGGCCGGGTTGAAGGTCGTTCGCATGGAGGTGATCGGCACCGAGTGGCGTGAGCATGTCGAGGAGCAGTCACAGCCGGCTTCCCGCGACCTCCTGCGGCTGGCCAGGCTCAGACGGCAGCGCGCCCACATCGTCGAAAGGTTCGGCCAGGACATCTACGACCACGTGGAGGCCAACCTGCACTGGCTCGTCTACCAGTTCCTGGGGAAGCTCCAGCCGACCCTCTACGAGCTCGCGCTTTGAGTCGCGCGCGCGTGTTTCCGATGGTTTTCAGACTCTTGTAAGCAAGGCGCAAGATTTCCCGCCTACCCTCGCTGTGTTCATCGTGGGAGAGAAGGGGTCGTCGTGAGCATGAGATCCGTGGCGTCCGCCGGTTGCGCCGTCCTCGCGCTGGCCGTTCCTGCGCTGGCTTCAGGCTCGAGCACGGAGGCGGGCAGCTGGACGGCGACGGCGAGCATGTCGACTCCGCGCGCGCATCTCAGCGCGACGCTTCTCGGGAACAGTCGCGTCCTCGTCGTCGGTGGATCCGGCGTGACCACGACCGAGCTGTACGTCCCGTCCAGCGGTACGTGGGTCGCGGGCGGCACGCTGAACGAGCCGCGCGGGCTTCACGGCGCCGTGCGCCTCGCCGACGGTCGTGTCCTCGTCGCCGGCGGCGGCACGTACACCGCGACCGCCGAGCTGTACGACCCCGCCACAAACAGCTGGACGCCGACCGGGAGCATGAACGTCGGCCGGATCACGTTCACCGCGACCTTGCTCCGTGACGGGCGCGTGCTCGTCGTCGGCGGTCTTTCTGCCGACGGTAGCGGCGTCCAGGCGAGCGCCGAGCTGTACGACCCGGCGACCGGCAGCTGGGCGACAACCGGCAGCCTCCGTACAGCCCGCCGTAATCACACCGCCACGCTGCTGCCGGACGGCAGGGTCCTGGTCTCCGGCGGCTCCAACGCCGAGGGGTGGCTGCGAAGCGCAGAGCTCTACGACCCCGCCCGCGGGCGCTGGAGCCGGGCCGCGCCCATGAGCATCGCTCGTGAGCACGCTGCCGCAGCCCTGCTTGGCAACGGCCGCGTGCTCGTCGCGGGCGGCGGTAATCCGAGCGCAGTCAGATCCGCCGAGCTCTACGACCCGGCCTCCGGCAGGTGGAGCCGAACCGGCAGCATGACCGACTACCACGGCGGTCCGGCCGTGGTCCTGCAGGACGGACGCGTGCTCGTCGCCGGCGGTGGCACAGGCGACGTCTACTCCCCCGCCACCGGCACCTGGACGGCGACCGGCCCACAGGTCTTCCCGTACGCCAACGACGCCCGCGCCCTGCTTCCCAACGGGCAGGTTCTCTACGCCGGCGGCACCAAGGTCAAATACTGCGGCCAGTACTCCTGCGACGAGCCCGTCGCGGACGCCGAGCTGTACACGCCGTAGGAGTCAGCGCTCGTACATCGCGACCCCGCCGTCGCGGGCCAGCAGCCTGAAGCCTTGCGCTCGCAGCCCGCGCGCCGCTGCCGCCTCGCACCGGGCCGGCGCCAGGCCGTGGCCGTAGTAGCCGCCGTGGACGGCGACGTACCGCACGCCCAGGTCGCGTACCAAACCGGCCTCGGACCCCCAGTCGCCGCACCCGAGCGGCTTGAGCCCGCGAACGACGGTGTCCGCCCAACGGGGGGCGAGCGTGGAATACCCCTCCGGCCGCTCGCGGCGGACCTGCATGTCGTAGTACATGTAGACGCTCCCGTAGTGGCGATCCGGTGTGAAGGCCGGAAGCTCCGCCAGCCTCCCGGGCGGCAAGGCCTCCAGCGCCGCGTACGCGCGGTTGCCGGGGTCGGCGCGCAGGGCCTGGTACAGCTCCACGTGCAGGTCGGCGGCGAGGAGGACGACCGCGGCCGCCGGGACGAGGATGCGCCAGCGGAACCGCGCGACCGTGAAGGCCGCGAGCGCCGCGAGACACAGCACCGCAATCGGCATCTGCCGTTCCGGAACCCGCGGATAGCGGAGCGGCGGAAAGTGATGCCAGAGCTGCGAGTACAAGGGGAGATGCGTCCCGAAGGCGAGCAGGATGGGGACGAATGCGCCGACGGCGAGCGCGATCGCCAGCCCGAGGCGCCGCGCCCGCAGGAGCAGGACGAGGCCGGCGACGGCGACCAGCGACGTCAACCACCCCAGGAAGACGAACGCCTCGATGTCGTGCCGGACATGCCGTGTGACGAAGTCGAGACCGCTCGCCGAGTAGTGCGAGACCTCCTTCAGGCTGCGCCCACCGGAGCTGATCGATCCGGGGATGGTGAGCGAGGCGACGAGCGCACCCGCTCCCACCGCCGCTGCGACGCAGACCCCGGCGCCGACGAGCGCGCGCCGGTCGCGCGTCCGGCAGACCGCATAGACGAGGAAGAACGGGATCGCTCCGAGCGCGAGATGGATGTCCGAGAACGGGACCGAGGCGAGCGCGGCGCCCGCCCCGACCATCCACCACCGGCTTCCGCGGCGGCCGCGCTCGAACGCCCATAAAGCCAACGGGAGCAGAATCGAGATCGGGCCGCGGAAGTGGCCCGTGCTCTGGGCGACGCGATAGGGCGCGAGCTCGAACAGAAGCCCGCCGACCAGCGCGGCGCCCCGCGATAACTCGAGCTCCCGCAGCCACAGGTAGCAGAACACTCCTGCCGCCAGATACGTCAGGAGCAGGAAGAGGTTCCAGGCGACGACCGGCCCAAAGGCCGAGACGAGCGGCCAGTACGGAAGCCCGAAGGGCCAGCCTCCGAAGTTGACGCGCGGCGACACCTCGGGCTGGAACGTGTACGGATCGAGCCACGGCGCACGGCCGTGCTCGAGCTGGTGGCCCACCAGCCACATGTGGTAGCCCGCCTGCAGATGGTCGCCGGCGGCCGGCTCGCCCGGCACCACGGTCCCGCGCGCGAGGAACCGAGAGCCGAAGTGCTCGACCGCCGGCCACGTCGCGCTCACGCCGGCGGCGAGGTAGAGCGCGACCGCTAGTCCTGCAAAGCCCGCGCGGCTCGAAGCAGCTCGTCCAAGTCGGGCACCTCCGAGTCCTCGTAGAGCCATGAGCCGCGGACCGTACCGCCCTCGTCGATCAGGAAGGCCGACCGGCGCGGGATGTGGCGGAAACCCAGGAACTCGCGTCCGAGCCCGAATCTGTCCGTCGCCTCCGCGTTCCAGTCCGAGAGCAGCGCCAGGTCGAGGTCGAGAGCCTGCTTCCAGGCGATGTGAGTCCAGGGCGAGTCGCGCGAGATGCCGAAGACGCTCACGCCTGCCTCCTCGAACTGCTTTCTCCTGTCACGCAGGAGCGTCAGCTCGTCCGTTCAGGTCGACGACCAGTCGAAGAGGTAGAAGAACACGAGGATGGGGCCGTCTTCGGCGAGCTCGTCGAGCGGAGCCGACTGGCGGTTCTCGAGGATCACCGCTGCCTTGGGGATCCTGTCTCCGGCGCCGATCATTTCGTCGCGGACCCTACTAGGGGCAGCACCAGCCGGCGAGCGCCGGAAACCCACCGCCCCCGAACTGGGACGAGATCCCGGAGACTGCCCGGATCGTTTTCACGCGCGCCGAGCGCATGAAGACCCACTGGTCGGCTTCCTTCCACGCGACCAGCAGCCAGCCCCTGTCCGGAGACCACGCGAGGCCGGTGAAGTGCCCGGCGCCGGAGAAGACGCGCCGGTAAGCCTGGCTCAGCACTCCCACCTCGCTACGGCCGTCGCGGCGCACGAGAACCGCGACCCTCGCGCCGTGAGGTGAAGTCGCAATCGCCGTGGCGACTGTGCCCGCGGGAAGCCGCCGGACGGAGAGGAGCCGACCGCGCCGGTCGAGGATGGAGAGCCGGCGTGAAGCGAGGGCGAAGAGCCGCGAGCCGTCGGCTGACCAGGCAAGCTCGATCGGCCGCGGCAGTTTCGGCGACGTCGCGATAAGCGCCCGGGTATCTGCTTCCCAGAGGCGGATGCGCCCGTCGGTGTGCGCGACCGCAAGGACGTGCTCTTTCCCGGGTCGCCAGGCCGGCGCGATGGGCACGAAGTCCTTTGCCAGCCAGTGGTCGCCGCGCCCGTCCCCTCCGACGACCCGGATCGCCGAGATCCGCTCTCGGTCCGCATACGCAATCCGCGTGTCGGTCCTCGTTCCGCCCCAGCGGGGGAAGCGGACGCCCGGCCGCGCGAGTGTCCAGTGCACGTTGCCGTTGTCCTCGAGCGTCGCCAGCTCGTTGCGCCTGGTCGCGACGAGGTAAAGGCCGTGCGGCGACCAGGAGGCCTCGCGGTAACCCGCGAGCTTCCGCTTCGATCCGTCCGCGTGCACGACCCAGACGCCCGATCGAGCCTGTACCAGCAGCCGGCCGCGGGCGGGGAGCGAGAAAAGCTCTCTCTTCGCGTGCTCGATCCCGACCGCCTTGCGCAGCGAGTTGATCACGGAGCGTCCGGGCGGGCTCAGGAGTGCGGCCACGGCGGCAGCGACGAGGGCGGCCGCCATGAGCGAGCGCGCGTGCCGCCGCGGCCAGTTCACCCGCTCGCGCTGCTCGAACGCGGCGCGGACGACCGGCCACGCGCGCTCGGCAGCTTCGGCCTCTCCCGGTGCGCGGAAGCGCTTCATTCCAGCCGTCCCTTGAGCTCGTCGAGGCCGCGCCGCAGGCGGGAGTTGACCGTTCCCCGCGGGAGGTCGAGGAGCCCGGCGATCTCCCCGGGCGTGTACTCGAGCAGGTGGCGCAGCACGATCACGGCCCGGTGCTCCGGAGACAGGGCGGCCAGCGCCGCAGTGGTCTCGGCCGAGTAGGGATCCTGGGGCGGATCGGGTGCGCCGGCGGAGTCGGCAAGCGACTCGCCGCCGACCTCGGCCCGCAGCGCCCTTGCTCGGGCCCAGTCGATGGCGCGGTTGACCACGATGCGGTGAAGCCAGGGGCCGAACGGCCGTCGTCGGTCGAAGGTGTCGAGATTGCGGATCGCCGCCAGGAAGCCCTCCTGCGCGATGTCCTCGGCGGCCGCGGCGTCATGAACGACGAGGAACGCCGCCCGGTACGCGCGCGGCCAGTGCTCGCGGAAGAGGGCCTCGAGATCCGAGACCGATCGCGCCCGGGCTCCCCGCACCCGGGCAGCCTCGCCGCGGCCGCACCGGGCCATCGCACGACTATACGAGCGCTGCAGGCAGCGAGGTCCATCGCTGCTATACGAATCCCGGGCGCCGGGAGGTCCCGGACCTGACGGGGGTTAAGGAGCTGAGCGGCCGAGCTCGCGGACCGGCGGCGTGCCGGCCGTGACGTCGCCTGCGAGCCGGTCGACCGCGGTCTTGAGCTCGTAGTAGAGGCCGCGCGCCTCTCCGAGCGTGTTGCCGATCGCGGTCAGCCCGATGCGGCCGGCGACGGCGAGCGCGCTGACCATGTGCAGGACGACGCCGGTCTCCCCTTCAGCGTCCCAGCCGAGCCCGCGCTCCGCAACCGCGTCGAGCAGGTCGTCGGGCGTGAGCGACCGGTAGGCGGGGGAGTCCAGGTGGTCGGTCGCCACGTAGTGCTTGAGGTCGCCGAGGCGCGTGCGGTACTCGCCGGAGAGCGGCTCGTAGATGCCGTCCGTGAGCGCCTGGCAGGCGAAGAACGGATGCGTCGTGCCCCCGCAGCGGAGATTGATCTCGAGCGCGTACGGCTGCCAACCCTCCTCGCCCGGGACGACCACGAAGTCGACCGAGGCGCGCCCGATCACCCCCTCGCGCGCCAGCCGCCTTCCGACCTTCAGGCCCTCGGCGGCGATCCGCTCGGCGTATTCCTGGTTGGCGGGGAAGTGACAGCCGAAGTACGACTGACCGTGCGGGCCGCCGAGCACCTGGTCGTGGGTCGACATGATGTCGACCTGCCCTGCGGGGCTCATGCGGAGCTGGACGCTCGGGCTGCGCAGGTCGGGCGCGTGGATGAGCTCCTCGACGATTCCGCCCTCGTCGTTCAGGGCCGTCACGTACTCCTCCATCGTCAATTCGGGATCCTCGAGCTCGAGCGCGTGTTCCCGGCCGTGGTCGGGAATGTCGACGAGCGCGTTGCCGAGCCCGCTCACTCCCCGGTCGAGCTTCACGATCGCCCGCTCGGCCTGCGGCCTCCGGCGCCTCAGCTCGGCCAGCGCACGCGTGACATCGGCTTCCCCGTCGATCTCGAGCCCGACGGGATGCGGGACCCCTCCCTCTTCGAACACGCGCCTGCTCCCCTGCTTCGTCCCGAGCCACAGCAGCTCCGGGTCGGTGCCGTAGATGGGCAGCTCCATCTGGACGGCGAGCTCGACCTCGTCCTGCGACATGGCGAACGGCAGGATGAATGCCACCTCCGGGCTGCCGGCGAGCTCCCGGACCCTCCGGATCGCTCCGGGTCGGGCAAGCAGCTTGCTCGAGAGAGGCTCGTTGCGACCGTCGACGAGCGAGACGGTGGAAAACCGGCTTCGCGCCTCTGCCGTGTCCAGCTCGGGCACGAGCGCGAAGTAGTAGTCGAGGACGCGCGGGTGGATCGGCTGCGAGGTCACGTACACGACCCGTGACCGGGGCGCCTTCAAGAGACTGAGGACGAGGCAGAGGAACCGCTCCTCGTAGGCCGGGAAGACCGGGACGAGGTGCTCCGGCATCTCGAGGCTGATTGAGTGGACAACGACAACGGTTCGCTCGACGTCGCCGATCGAGCGCAGCGTCAGCGCCGGCCAGATGGCGCGAAGGTGGGTTTGCAACTCTGCAAACGTGACTTGGGGCACGATTGCCCCGACGCTACTCGACCGCCATTTCGGAGTCAAGATCGGCCCGGCCGCCCACGTCGGCGCGGCCGAGGAAGTGCCTCAGCAGCAGCACGATCGGGATCCCGAGCACGATCGTCGCCGCCATCTTGGCCACGATCTGGCCGTCGATGAAAGCGAGCGAGCCGAAGGCGACGGCGAGGAAGACGACGCTGTCGATGGGGATCGAGACCGCATTCGTCGTCACGACCCGGACCGGGTCGGGAAAGCGGCCGCGCATCCAGGCCCCCATCCCGTTGTCGATCGTCTCGGAGACGGCGAACGCCGCGAGGCTGCCGACGACGATCCGCCAGGTGCCGGCCAGCTCGTCGAAGTGGCTGGGGCGCGCGGCGTCCATCGCGTCCACGATCGCGATCCAGGCGGCGAGGATCGCGGAGGCGGCGAAGCCCATCGCGATCATCAGCTGCGCGTTCAGCCATCCCTCGCGGCGGGTGGGCGCCGTGTGGTGGGCGACCTCGATCAGGGCGAGCGCGAGCCCGATGAGGTAGGTCCCGCCCGGAGCGGCCAGATCGGTCCACGGCAGCTCGACGATCTTGTTGGCGGAGATCTGCGCGGTGCAGACGACGCCGACGTACAGGCCCGTCAGGATCGCGAGCCTGGCACCGATCATTCGAGGAGGGCTTCGGCCTCGATCTCGACGAGCCAGCGCGGGTCGATCAGCGTGCAGACGATGCCGGTGTTGGCCGGCCGCGCCGCGCCGAACACCTCCTGGTGGGCTCGCAGCACCTCCTCTGCGTAGGAGGGGTCTGTGATGAAGAAGCGCGTACGCACGACGTCCTCCGGCCGGGCGCCTGCCTCCTGGAGCGCGGTGACGATGATGTCCAGGCAACGGTGCGCTTGTCCGTAGGCATCCGCGGGCGGGTCTGAATCGTCCGGCATGATCGGAGCGGTTCCGGTCACGTACACGTGGCGCCCGTCGACGACCGCGCGTGAGTAGCCGTACCGCGTCTCCCACGTCGAGCCCGACGCGATGTGTCTTCGAGTCACGAGAGCCGCTCGGCCAGGTACTTCAGGGCGATCGGATAGCGGTACTCGATTCCCATGTGGGTCGCGTCGAAGAGCTCGAAGTAGATGTCGGTTACGCCGATCTCGTCGAGCGCGCGCCGGAACGCTTCCGCGCCGAGGTCGAGCCAGAACTCGTCGCGCTTGCCGGCGTCGATGTAGATCGCCTTCATGGAACGGAGCGCGTCCGCGTAGCGCGGGACCATCCGAACCGGATCCCAGGCCAGCCAACGCTCCCAGACCTCGGGAATGAGCTGCCCTGTGGCGGTGTCGAAGGGCAGGCGAACGGTCCCGTCCTCGTCGGCCGAGTAGCAGGCGGCCATCGTGTAGCTGTTCAGGAGGTGGAAGTCGCTCTTCTTCGAGAGCGCCGGGCGCGAACGGAAGTTCTCGAACCACTTGTCGTACGAGCCCTCGTAGTCGTCGCGTAGAGCCCGGGCGTCCTCGGCGAACTCCTTCTGGTAGCAGACCTCGAAGAGCGCGTCGCCCGCGTGAGTGGCGAGGCCGCCGAACACGTCGGGGCGGAGCATCGGCGTGACCATCGCGCCGTAACCGCCGCTCGACTTGCCCATGATCCCGCGGTGGTCGCGGTCGGCGAGCGTTCGGTAGTGCTCGTCGACCCAGGGGACGACCTCCTCGCAGAGGTAGGTGTGGTAGCGGCCGGTGCCGGGCGAGTCGAGGAACTGGCTGCCGCCGAGGGAGGTCCAGCAGTCGACGTAGACGACGACGCAGGGTGGCGGCGCGTCGTCGCCGGCGTAGAGCTCGTCCACCAGCTCCGGGAAGTTCTTGCGGAACGGGAAGCGGTTCCGCCACATGTCGACCTGCCCGGTCATGCCCTGGATCGCGTACACGCTGGGATAGCGGCGCTCCGGGTCGTCGTCGTAGCCGGGCGGCGTGTACACCCACAGAGGTCGTTGGTGGGGATCGCCCAGCGGGTTGTCCTTCAGCACCTCGCTCTCGAGCTCGTGCTCCTCGAGGCGGCCCTGGAAGTCGACTGACCACGGCAGCATGGCCCGTAGTATCGCGGCCTTGGAATCGCTGCGTCAGATCGACACGTGGGAGGCCCCGCACGCTGCGGCGGCTGCCCTGTCGGCGAAGAGGACGGAGGCGCACGGCGACGCGGGCCACGTCTTCCGCTGGGCCTCGGTGACGAAGCTCGCCACCGCACTTGCCGTTCTCGTTGCCGCCGAGGAAGGCACGGTCGACCTGGACGAGCCCGCCGGGCCGCCAGGCTCGACCGTCCGTCATCTGCTTGCGCACGCGTCCGGCTTGCCGTTCGAGGGCGAACGCGCGATTTCGCGTCCGGGCGAGCGCCGCGTCTACTCCAACACCGGCTTCGAGGTGCTCGCCGACCACCTGGCCAACCGGGCGGAGATGCCGTTCTCGGACTACTTGGCCGGGGCCGTGCTCGATCCGCTGGGGATGGGCGCGGAGCTGCGCGGCTCTGCGGCCGCGGGCCTGCACGGCACCCTGGACGACGCCGTCCGCCTCGGCCGCGAGCTGCTCGCGCCCACGCTCGTCGCGTCGGAGACGCTCTCCGAAGCCACCACCGTCGCGTTCTCGGGGCTTGCGGGCGTGCTCCCCGACTTCGGCCGCTTCGAGCCGAACGACTGGGGCCTCGGCTTCGAGCTCCGCGATGCGAAGGAGCCGCACTGGACGGGGGGCGGTAACTCCCCGCGTACCTTCGGGCACTTCGGCGGCTCCGGCACCTTCCTGTGGGTCGATCCCGAAGCCGGCCTCGCACTCGCCTGCCTGACCGGCCGGAATTTCGGCGAGTGGGCGAAGGAGACGTGGCCGCGCTTGTCAGACGCAGTCCTCGCCGAGGCTAAGTGACCGGCGCCGCCCGGACAAGGAGCGCGGACCCGCCGGGGTGATAGATCGCGGGCGCTTGAGTTCTGTAAGGGGATGCCACTTCGCGTCATTCGAGCGTTGAGAAACGGGCGGAGGAGGGCTCGGCCCTCCGCACGCCCGTTTGGTCGGCGCCTCCATCGGGGGGGAACCGCCTGGTTCCCCCCCGAGCACCCCCTCCCGGGCAAGACGCGACTCAAGCGATGCCTGAGTTCGGACACACCTTCTCCGCGGAGGGCAGCCTCGATCGCCTGTCAAGAGGTGATGATCGCGGTCGCGACGTAGCCCGCGTAGAGGCAGAGTAGAACGAAGCCCTCGATTCGCCCGATCCCGCGGCGCCACCACAGAAGGGCGGCGAGCAGGACGGTGCTCCCTACGGCCGGCGGCAGGTGCACCTCGAGGGACGCCGATCCGAGATCGAGCGGTCGAACGAGCGCGATCACGCCGGCGTTCAGGGCGACGAAGTGCGGGATCGTCCCGAGCAGGTTCCCGAGCGCGACGTCGCCGCGCCCGTGCCGGGCGGGGACGGCGACGCGGCCGACCTCCTCCACCTCCACGGCGGCCGCCACGGCGGTGTTGCCGAGCAGGCTTTGCGAGACGCCGAGGTGCGAGACCGTTCGCTGCATCCCTTCGCCGAGCACGACACCGCCTCCGGTCAGGATCCCGAGGCCTGCAAGCAGCCGCAGGCCTGCCAGGCGTCTGCGCCCGGGATGCTCCGTGCCGAGGACGTCCCGCCCGGAGTAGACGATCCCGCCGAGGGCGAGGGCAAACCAGGCGACGAGGAGGCCTCCGTCGAGCCGTGACAGCTCACCGTCGGCGGCGAGGCCCAGCAGAGGCAGTGGCGACGCGGCGGTCCACAGAAGGACGCCGCGAGGCATCGCAGCGCGTATGGGGGCGATCGCCGCCGACAGGCCGGTGACGGCGAGCGCGATGAACGTTGTCCCCCCGAGGAACGTGCCGGCGGCCGCCCCCGGCAAGCCCTTCAGGTCGGCAGCGATCCCGGCCACGAGGTTCTCGAGCTCGAGCCCGGAGACGAGCACCGTGAGCACGAACGCCGACACGCCGACGCGGGCGGCCCATCCCAGCAACCCGTCGAAGAAGAGCTCCGCACCGCCCACGACCAAGACGACCCCGACCGTCAGCAGCGCGACGGCGCTCACGGACGACATGCCTCAGTGCTCGTGCTTCGCCGACACCGTCTTCCACGACGACCAGGTGATCTCCAGGATGACCACCGTGATCGCGAGGCCGATCAGCGGGTCGGCGATCTCGACCCCCAGCCACACCACGACCGCGCTCGCGACGACGCCGAGGCTGACGAATCCGTCGACGCGGGCGTGCTGCCCGTCGGCGATCAGCGCGGGACTCTCCAGACGGCGGCCCGCGCGGGTGCGCACCTGTGCGGCCGCCTCGTTCCCGAGGAAGCCCGCCACCCCGGCCAAGGCGAGCGCGAGCTTGTGCTCGAGAGGCGCGGGGTTGATCAGGCGCTCGATGGCGAAGCCGCCGGCGAAGCAGGCGCTGATGAAGATCGCTCCGACCACCGCAAAGCCCGCCCAGCGCTCGGCTCGCGCGCTGCGCAGGATGAAGGCTGCGCCAAGGGGCAGCGCCGTGAGCGCGTCGCCGCCGTTGTGGATCAGGTCGGCCAGCAGGGCGATGCTGTCCGTGATGATGTAGACGAAGGCCTGGAGCACGGCCGTCACCAGCAGCACGGCCAGGCTGATCGAGACGGCCTTGACGCCCGCATGCGAGCGGACGATCGACGGATCGACGAGGCCGTGCGTGTGTCCGTGCCCGTGGGAGCTCGTCACGGAGGGCGGCTTACTTGATTCGCGCGATGGTGGCCCGGTCGGCCTCGAGGACGACGTTAGGGAGCGGAGCGAACTGAAGCGCACGCCCGAAGCGCTGGCCGTCGCCGATCGCGTAGGTGAGGAAGTCCCGCAGCGCCTCCGCCTTGGGGCTCTTCTCCGGGACGAGGGCGTAGGTGAAGGTCGCGATCGGGTAGGCGCCGGGCTCCGAGGCGGGCGGATCGGTCAGCGAGACAGCGTTGTCGGCCGGAAGTTTCTTCACCGTCCGTGCGGCGGCGGAGATGCTCTCGATCCCCGGCACCGGGAACTTGCCGGCTGCGTCCTGGATGAGGGCGTAGTTCAGATGATTCTCGAACACGTACGAGATAGCGAGGTAGCCGATCGTCCCGTCCGTCCGGCTGATCCCTCCGGCGACTCCCGTGTTCCCCTTGCCGCCGGTGCCGGTCGGGAAGTTGACCTGGGTCGAGACGCCGACCTTCTTCTTCCACTCCGGGCTCACCTTGGAGAGGTAGTCGGTGATCGCGTAGGTGTCGCCGCTCCCGTCGCTTCGGAAGACAGGAGTGACCTTGCTGGCGGGGAGGCTGACTCCGGGGTTGAGCTTGGCGATCGCCGGGTCGTTCCAGTTCTTGATCTTCCCGAGATAGAGGTCGGCGATCACCGGCCCGGTGAGCTTGAGCTTGTTCGGAGCCCCGTTGAGGTTGTACGAGAACAGCGTCCCCGCGAGCGCCCACGGAATCTGGAGAACCCCCTCCGCCGCCTGCGCCTGGTCAGGCGTGAGCGGAGCGTCGCTGGCGCCGAAATCGACGTCTCGGGCGGTGATCTCGGCGATCCCGCCCCCGCTGCCGATCGGGTTGTAGTTGACGGTGACGCCGGTGCGCTGCTTGTAGTCCTCGCTCCACTTCGAGGCGAGCGGGAAGACAAGCGAGCTCCCGGCCCCGGAGAGGGTCTCACCGCCGGACTTCTCGCCACCACCTCCGCCTCCGCCGCCGCAGCCTGCTGCCAGCAGCGCAACGACGACAACCGGAAACGCGACCCGCCGCATCATCTGCAGGAGCATAGATCGACTACGCGACCGTGGCGACCCGTTCGGCCGCCGCCGCGCATTCCGCCTCCGCGTCGGGCATCTCGTCGCGTGCGAACCGATGGGCTACACGGACGACCTCGACCCCGAGAGTCTGGAGCTGGCGCTCGACGCCCTGGTCCTGCACGCGGCCGTCGGCGTCGAACACCCGCGCAGCCGCGGCGACCGGCACCACGTAGGGAACCGCCCACGCCCGAAGGGCCCGGACCGCGAACTCCATTGTGTTGATGGCTTGCAGCCCTTGCGACCCTCCCGCTGCGCTGATCAGCCCGATCACCTTGTCGTGGAGATAGGGCGGATCCCGATCGCCGAGCGGATGCAGCCAGTCGAGCGCGTTCTTGAGCGCCCCGGAGATGGTGCCCTGGTACATGGGGCTGCTCCACAGGAGCCCGTCTGCCCGGTAGCACGCCTCGATCAGCTCGGCCGCCGAGCCGGTCGGCTCGTTGTCGTCCGGGTTGTACATGGGGAGGTTGAGGTCGCGCAGGTCGAGGAACTGCGTCTCCGCGCCGGCCTCTTCCGCCCCGTCGAGGGCGACCCGCAGCGCGGCTCGACTGCGCGAGACACGCGCCAGAGAACCGCCGAGCCCGACGATCGTCAGCGGCCTGGGCACACCTCTACTGCTCGTAGCCCTCGACGGTCTCGGGGTCCCGGACGTGCGCGGCCTCGGGGTCGTAGCCCGCCTCCCGGAGCGCCCGCCGCTGGCGGAGGAGATCCCAGGACTGGTCGAGACTGACCTTGATCGACTCGAGCCGCCGGTGTTCGTCCGGCGACAAGCCTCCTTCGCCGCCGCGCTCGTACAGCTCGTGTTCCTCGGCCACGAGCTTCTCGATCTGATCGTGGATCTGTGCGTCGTCCATTCCTACTCCTCGGGCTTCCGGGTCGGTGGCGAATCGACGCAGACGACCTGAGCGTCCTCGTCGCCCAGGACTTCGTAGTTGTGCGGAACGCCGGCCGGCGTGATGATGACGTCCCCGGGACCGGCGTCGAGACTCTGGCCGTCCACCGTCCAGCGCATCCGTCCCGCGCGGATCGTGATGATGTGATCCTGCGGGGGATCGTGCGTGTGGACCACCTTCACCTGCCCGACCGGATGCGTGACGAGGTGCACCGAGAGGTTGTCGAGCCAGATGCCTTCGTCCTCGTCGCCCGGTCGAGCAAATGGGTGGTAGTCGCTCTTGTCGGTGATCTTGACCATGGCGTCCCCTCCTAGAGAGAGTGCTGCTCGAGCCAGCTAAGCACGGTATCGGCTATTTCGCACCGGCCGGCCGCGTCGATGTCTCTTAAGTCTCGACCGGGTGCGACGCGTCCGTGAACTCGCGGAACTCGCCGGTGACCAGGTAGGCGGTCTGCTCGCCGATGTCGACGGCGTGGTCGCCGATCCGCTCGAGGCAGCGTGAGACGAGAATCATGCGTAATCCCCACTCGACCATGGCGGGATCGGGGCCGAGCTCGAGCACGTTCCGGACGACCCGGCGGTTGGCGCGGTCGATCAGCTCGTCCAGGTCGGGGAGAGACGAGGCTTGTTCGACATCCCGGGCGATGAACGAGTCGAGGGCGACGCGGATCATCTCCTCCGCCCGTGACCCCATCTCCTCGAAGGCCTCGATCATGCGCGGCTCGGGATCGACGTCCGCGACGAGCTTGGTCAGCTTGGCGATCGTCACGCAGTAGTCGGCCATGCGCTCGAGGTGGAGGTTGTCGTGGAGCATGGCGAGGACGAGGCGCAGGTCGACCGCAACCGGCGTCTGCCGCGCGAGCAACACCTCGATTCCCTGCTCGACGTCGACGTACAGCCGGTCGACCTCGTCATCGAAGGCGATGACCTCGTCCGCAAGCTCGGGATCCGCTTCCCGAACGGCGTTGAGCGCTCCGCGGAGAGCGCGCAGGACCAGCTCGCCTTCCTCCAACAGGTTGGCCTGCAGGACGTCGAGGTCTTCCTGGAGGGTGACTCTCAACCGAACCGCCCCGTCACATAGTCCTCCGTTCTCTTGTCGGAGGGCTGGGTGAAGATCTTCTGCGTCGACTCGTACTCGACCAGGATGCCGTAGCGGTCCTTCTCCGACACCTCGAGGCTGAAGAAGGCGGTCAGGTCGGCGACGCGCGCGGCCTGCTGCATGTTGTGGGTGACGATCACGATCGTGTACTCCTGCTTGAGCTCGTGGACGAGGTCCTCGATCCGTGTCGTCGCAATGGGGTCGAGCGCGGACGCCGGCTCGTCCATCAGGACCACCTCGGGCTCGACGGCGAGAGCGCGCGCGATGCAGAGCCGCTGCTGCTGGCCTCCCGAGAGGCTCAGAGCGCCCTTCTTCAGCCGGTCCTTGACGTCGTCCCAGAGCGCCGCCTGCTCGAGCGCCCGCTGGACGCGCCCGTCGAGGTCGTCCTTCATTCCGAGCACCCGCAGGCCCCAGGCGACGTTGTCGTAGATCGACTTGGGGAACGGGTTCGGCTTCTGGAAGACCATCCCGATTTGGCGCCGCACCTGGACCGCATCGATCCCGCTCGCGTACAGGTTCTGTCGGTGGTACAGGACCTGGCCGGTCACCCGCGCGCTGGGAATGAGGTCGTTCATCCGGTTGAGGCAGCGGATGAACGTGCTCTTCCCACACCCTGAGGGGCCGATGATGGCGGTCACGAGATTCGGATAGATCCCGAAGGTCACGTCCTTGATGGCGGGCGAGCCCCCGTACAGGACGGTCAGGTCTTTGATGTCGAAGACCGGCTCACGCTTCGGCAGCTCCAGCTCTTCGCGGCGTTGGGCGATCTCGAGCGGCGCCACAGGGGTGATCGTAGCCGTCTCGGTCACAGGATCTCCTTCCTTTCTCATCTCGTCAGCTTCCTTCTCGAGCGGGCGAGGAGCGCTTTGGCCACGAGGCTCATGATCAGGACGAACCCGAGCAGCACGAGGCCGGCGGCCCAGGCACGGGCGTGATCGGTCGGATCCGGGGACTCGGACAACTCGAAGATCGTCAGCGGGATCGCCTGCAGGGGCCCGGTGGGATCCCAGGAGACCGCGTGTGCGGCGAGCGCGGTGGTGAAGAGGAGCGGCGCCGTCTCGCCGGCGATACGCGCGACTGCCAGGGTGGTCCCGGTCATGATCCCGCCCATGCTCGTCGGCAGGATCACGCCGAGAACCGTCCGCCAGCGCGGTGCGCCGAGGGCAAGGCCGGCTTCGCGCACCGAGGCGGGGACGAGTCTCAGCACCTCCTGCGTCGAGCGCGAGATCAGCGGTAACGCGATGATCGCGAGGGCTATTGCGCCCGCGAACCCGCTCTGCCCCTGAGCGAGCACGATCAGGCTGAAGATGAAGATCCCGGTCACGATCGTCGGGAGGCCGTTGATGACGTCGAGCGTGAGTCGAACGGCACTCGCGACCCGGGGCGGTGCGAACTCGGAGACATAGATCGCGATAAGGACTCCGAGCGGGAGCGCAAACAACGTCGCGAGGCCAACGATGACGATCGTGCCCACGATTGCGTTCGCGATCCCGCCTCCGGTCTCGCCGAAGAGGCCCGGCGTCTTGGTGAAGAAGTCGAGGTCGATTGCGGGAGCCGCGCGCTTCACGACCGAGATCACGACAATGACGAGCACCGCGACTGCCGCGAACGCGGCCATGGTGGCGAGCGCCTCCATAAGCCTGTTCACGAACCGGCGGCGGCGGAGCCTGCGGTCTGGATGGAAAAGCGCGCTGGTGCGGGCTTCGGCGTCCATCAGTGCCTCGTTCGGTGATGGTCTCGCGTTTCTGGCGAGCGACCGGGGTCGCCGGGCACGGACGCAAGGAGCGTCAATATTGGGGCGTATTGGCGCGACTGAGGACACCGCCCGGCGGCGCCGGGTGCCGCCAGAAACGCCCTGACTATTGCCGGGCGAGGCACTAACTCCCTCCAGTCCTCTGGAGCTCGAACCGCCGCACGATCAGCTGGGCGATGACGTTCACGATCAGGGAGATGACGAGCAGGATCGTGGCCAGGTAGATGAGCGAGGAGGTCTGCAGCTTGGTGCCGGCCCCCTGGTACTGCGCTGCGATCCGGCTCGCGAGCGTGTCGCCTGTCGAGAAGAGCGACCAGTGGATGCCGAGCGCTCCGCCGACCACCTGCGTCACCGCGATCGCTTCTCCGAGCGCCCGCCCGAGCCCGAGGATCACCGCGGCAACGAGGCCCGGCCGCGTGTACGAGAGAATGACTCCGCGTACCATCTCCCAGCGGGTCGCGCCCAGCGCGAGCGCCCCTTCTTCGAGATCTTCGGGAACGCTGAGAAAGAGCTCGCGGCTGACGCTCGCGACGATCGGGACGGTCATGATCGCGAGCACGAGCGCGGCGGGGAGGATGCCCGCGGCCGAGGCCTCGCCCTGGAAGATGGGGAGGAAGCCGAAGGCTGAGTGGAGCCACGGCTCGAGGTGGTCGTGGACGAAGGGCCCGAGCACGAGGATCCCCCACAGGCCGACGACGACGCTCGGGATGGCTGCCAGCATCTCGACCAGCGCCCCGATGACGTCGCGGAGGAAGCGGGGGGCGAGCTCGGTCAGGTAGAGGGCGATGCCGATCGCGAGAGGGGCTGCAATCAACAAAGCGATGAAGGACGTGATCGCCGTCCCCCAGATGAAGTCGAGCGCGCCGAACTCGTTCTTCACCGGGTCCCAGACCCGGCCCGTGATGAAGCCGAGACCGAACTTCGAGAACGCGAGCGAGGACCCGTCGACCAGCTTGAATGCAATGGCGACGAGCAGCGCAATCGCGCCCAGCGAGGCCGCAGCGGTGAGGGCGTACATCGTCGTGTCGCCGAGGCGGCCGCTGAGGCGCCGACCGGGTCGCAGCGTTGTCGGGACGGCGCTCAAGGACCGGGGAGACTACTGACTCCGGCGGCTGGAATCGGCTCCCTTCACCATCCCGTTACCAGACGTGAACCGGCCCCTTTCCCAACGAGTGGGCCGTTCGCGCGATCCTGCGCTCGTATGCGGTCTCCAAGACGAGGAGGAATCAGTCCTGTGAGGAGCAAGAGAGTTTTCTTTGCCGCGCTGCTTGTGCTTGCGGCCATCGCAGCCGGCACGACGGGGGGTGCGCTCGCGAGTCAGAGCAAGGCGACGCTGAACGGGGCCGGAAGCAGCTGGCTCTATCCGTTCATCTCCCTGTGGTCCGCGAACTACCACAAGGCCAACGTCAACTACAACCCGGTTGGAAGCGGAGGCGGAATCGCCGCGATCCAGGCCCGGCAGGTCGACTTCGGCGCGAGCGACGCACCGCTCACGAAGGAGCAGTTCGCACAGTGCCACGGTTGCGTCCAAATCCCGTGGGCCCTGGGCGGGACATCGATTCCGTACAACATCAAAGGCGTGCCCGATGCCCTGAAGATGACCGGCCCGATTCTCGCGAAGATCTACCTCGGCAAGATCACGCGCTGGAACGCGGCGCCGATCAAGAGGATCAACAAGGGCGTCCATCTCCCGAACGAGAAGATCACGCCGATTTTCCGCAGTGACGGCAGCGGGACGACCTACAACTTCACCGACTACCTCTCCAAGGTCAGCAAGGAGTTCAAGCGCCGCGTCGGTAAGGGAATTCAGGTCAACTTCCCCACCGGCGTCGGGGCGAAGGGGAGCTCCGGTGTCGCCGCCGCTCTCAGCCAGACCGATGGTGGGCTCACGTACGTCGACGTCGCCTACTCGATCAAGAACGGGTTCTCGTACTTCAAGATCAAGAACCGCGCCAGGAAGTACATGCTGCCCGGCCTGAAGAACGTCAAGCAGGCGGCGAAGACCGTGAAGCGCGTCCCGAAGAACAACGCCATCTCGATCGTCAACCCGCCGAAGAGCAAGAAGAAGGCGTATCCGATCAGCACCTTCAGCTGGGTGATCGTGCCGAAGAAGACCCCGAAGGCCGCTGCGCTGAAGAGGTTCATCGGCTGGGCGATCACCAAGGGCCAGAGGGTGGCCGGCGCCCAGAAGCGCCAATACGTCCCCATCCCACCGATCGTTCAGAAGGCGGCTCAGAGGACGCTCAAGAAGATTCACTCCTAGCCCCATCCCCAACCACCCAATCCCTGCAGCCCGCGCCGCGAGAGCGGCGCCGGCTGCGTTCTACGACCCCGTCACCACCGTTTCACCAGCCCCTTACCCCGGCGCGGAGCAGGTGCGAGAGACTCCTCGCGGTGACATCCCCCGGGATTCCGCCAGGGGTCGAGGCCGAATCTCGGAGTCCGTGCCGCCTATTAGCGCTAGTAGGCGGCAAGGGGAGGGGGAGACTGCAGGGACCCGCGTGTGACCGCGGCCACCGGCAAAGCCGGCGGCCGCTTCACCCGAGGGGGAAACAGAGTTTCACCCTCGGGGCTCCCCCTTCCTGATGCTTGATGGTGACTGCGGCGGGGGCAGGGCGGCCAAGCCGCGCGGAGGCTAGTCGTTGGCCAAAGGTGGGCTCTTCGGCGGCTTGACGAAGACGTCGGCGTGCCTGGCCGAGAGCTCGTCCGGCCAGTCGCGTGGGTACTCCCCGAGGCTGCGGCCGTTCTCTCCCGGGATGCGCAGCTCGACGTCGATCCGGTTCCCGTCCACCCGGATGAGGTTGTACGACGGGTGTGGGAAGCCGCGCACGCGCAGGGTGGAAACCGTTCCGGAGTGCACGATGAACATCCCGGCGACGGGCCACACGTAGGGGACATGTCGGTGCCCCGACAGGACGAGGTCGATCTCGAGCTGGCGCAAGAGCGCGATCACGTCGCCGGCATCCAGGACCTGGTTGCGTTCGCGGCCCGTCCCGGGCACCGGCATCAGGTGGTGGTGGCAGACGAACAGGCGCAGGTCGGCATGTCCCTCGAACCCCTCTTCGATCCAGCCGTAGTGCTCGCGCCCGATCTCGCCCTCGTCGATGTCCGGCTTCGAGGAGTCCACCGCGACGAGCGCAACCTCGAGCCCGTCCGCATCGAATCGCAGCCGCGAGTCGCGGGCGCCGAACTCCTCCTCGAAGCGGATGTAGCCGACGTTGCGGGCGTCATGGTTGCCCGGGACGAGGACGATCTGCGGAGCTGCGAGCGCCTCGAGCTCTTCGCGCGCCTCGGGATACTGGTCGGGATAGCCGTCGTCGGTGACGTCGCCCGCGACCACGACGAGATCGGGCTTCGCCGCGTTGATCTCGGCGATCGCCTGATGCAGGAGCTCGCTGCGGTAGCGGCGGCCGCCGACGTGGAGATCCGAGAGCTGCGCGATCAGCACCAAGTCAGTCTTTCACGCCGCCGGAAAGATGCAGCGGACCTCCAGTCCTCCCTCGCCGGAACGGGTGGCCTCGATCCGCCCGCCCGCCGAGGTGACGATGTGCTTGACGATGGCAAGGCCGAGGCCGGTCCCGCGGGAGGCACGGGCGCGGTCAGCGCGGTAGAAGCGCTCGAACAAGCGCGGAAGATCCTCGTCCGGGACGCCGACGCCGTCGTCCACGGCCCGGAGGATCACGCTCCCGTTCGAGGCCTCGACCGCGAGCCTGAAGCTCGCGCCGTGACCTGCGTAGCGAAGTGCGTTCTCGCTCAGGTTCTGGGCCACCACCCGCAGCATCCTGGGCCGGAGCGGCACCGTGGCCTCGGGGTCGCCCTCCGCCGAGACGGCCACGCCGGCCCGGCCCGCCGTGTCCGCCAGGTCTCCCAGCACCTCCTCCAGGATCGGGAGCGCCCGGGTCGCCCCCAGTGAGACGACCTCGCGGCCGGTCTCCAGCTCGCTCAGGAAGAGGACCTCGTCCACGAGCTCGCGGATCTGCTCGACCTCCTCGCGCGCCTGCTCCACCAGTACGTCCCGGTCCGAGTCCGGGAGGAGGGCCGTCTCGAGCAGCGCGAGCAACCGGGCCAGCGGCGTCCGCAGCTCGTGGGAGACGACCGCGGTGAATCCCGACCGGAGCTCCTCGTAGGCGGTCAGCCCAGGGTCAGGATCGGCGAGCCGCAGGAGCGTCTCGCGCCGGCCGTGAATCTCGTACTCGACCCGGGTCTCCAGCTGCAGGCCGTCGGGCACGGGCCCGCCGATCTCGAGCCCGGGCAGAGCGGCCTGCGCCCTCGGGCTGATCGCCGCGATCCGCCCTTCCTGGTCGAGCACGATCAGGCTCTCGCCGCTCGCGCCCACGAGCGCCTTGGCGCGTTCGGCCATGAGGCGGCCGTCCGCGTCGCCGTCGGCAGCCGCGCGCCGACGCCGGAGCCCGAGCAGGTCCTTTACCATCTGTTCACCAGTTCTTCACCGCCGGAGCACCCAAGCCGCGCCGGCCCCAGACCATTATTGCTTTCGGGCATGCCCAAGGTTCTCATCGTCGAGGACGACGCCGTCATCGCACAAGGGATGGTCCTCCATCTCAAGGCGGCGGGATTCGATCCCCTCTGGATCCAACGAGGGGAGCTCGGCCTCACCCGTCTCCGCTACGAGCGGCCGGACGTGTGTGTGCTCGATCTGATGCTGCCGGAGATGGACGGGTGGAGCGTGATCGAGAGTGCGCGCGCCGAGGGGATCGGAACGCCGATCGTCGTCGTCAGCGCGCGGGGAACCGAGCACGACCGTGTGCACGCCCTGGAGCTCGGGGCGGACGACTACCTCGTCAAGCCGTTCTCGATGAAAGAGCTTGTGGCGCGCGTCCGCGCAGCCGGCCGCCGGGGAGTCAGGGCGCAGGAGCCCCAGCGCGGGGAGCCCCTGCAGATCGAGGAGCTTCGCGTCGATCCGGCGAACGTCCAGGCGTACGTGGACGGCGATAGCGCAGACCTCACGCCGACCGAGTTCCGGCTTTTGTACGCGCTCGCGCTCGAGCAAGGCCGGGTGGTGACCCGGGACGAGCTGCTGCAGCGCGTCTGGGGCCGGCGCGAGACGCATCGCGACCGAACCGTCGACGTGTGCGTGCGCAAGCTGAGGCAGAAGATCGACCAGCGCGCCTCCACGCACACCTTCATCCATACGCGGTTCGGGGTGGGTTACAAGCTCGAGCCCACCGCTAAGTAGCTTCCTGCTCTCCACAGCTGTGCAGAGAAGAGTGGACGCATCTTCACCGCCCTGCCACGGCTGCTTCTCCAGATCGGCACAACTCGTTTACCCCGGACCGGGCGCAGCCCTCGGGCAGAACACGGGGCCGAAGCTCAAGGGCACGGGGACCTGCGGTTAGTCCTGCGCAAACAGAGGGCGGACGAACTCGTCGAAGGTCTCTCGGTCGCAGCTCGCGACGGTTGCCGGAGTCATCGCCCGAACCGAGGCCGTGCGTGGGATGTCCATTGCCAGCGCGACCTCGCCGAAGTAGTCGCCCGGACGCAGAACGGCCCGTAGGCCGAGCCCGCCCTGCTTGCTGACCGAGAACATTCCGGACAGGAGGACGTAGAAGCGGTCACCCTCGCTGCCCTCGACGACCGGAGCTTCTCCCACCTGGACGTCCTCGCGGCGCATCCGCTTGGCGAGCTTCGCGAGGCGCTCGCCCGGGAGCCCGGCCAGGAGGTCGATCTGGGAGAGCTCGTGGGCGGTGGCGGAGGCTCGCGGACTCATGAGTTGATCGACCTCAACATCATTCCCCCAGCTTACGACTGGGCGCCGCTGGCGGTGCGGTGCTAGAGGGGATAGTGCTTGGCACAGACCCGGCAGGCAACGTGCCGTCAGCGGCGTGGGGCGGGGCGGGGCCGGGCTCTGCCCGGCTGTAAGGCCCCGCCGGCCAGGCTTAAGCTGGTCGCATGGGAGTGTTGCACGGGTGGCAGTTCTGCCCACGCTGCCGGGCGGACCTCCGCGGCGACGAGCGGCGGGTCGAGTGCAAAGAGTGCGGCTTCGTCGCCTACGCCAACCCGGTCCCTACGGCCACCGCCCTCGTTACGGAGGACGCGGGACGCATCCTTCTCGGGAAGCGAGCCTGGGAGCCGGACAAGGACCTGTGGGACCTTCCGGGCGGGTTCGTCGACGAGGGCGAGCATCCGCTCGACGCCGTCAAACGGGAGCTGCGGGAAGAGACCGGGCTCGACATCGAGACGGGTGACTTCCTCGGAGTGTGGATGGACCGCTACGGCTACGACTCGCCGGCGGTGAGCACGCTCAACCTGTACTGGGAGGCTCGGGTAGTCGGCGGTAAAGAGCGCGCGGCCGACGACGTGGCCGAGCTGCGCTGGTTCGCGCGGGAGGAGCTGCCGTGGGACGAGCTGGCCTTCGAGGTCAACCGCAAGGTGCTCTCCGCCTGGCTGGACCGCCGCGAGTAACCGGCGCCGCCCGTCATGCCGGTCGGCGCCTCTACTCGCGGGGGCCGGAGACCGCGGCCGCCGGCAAAGTCGGCGGCCGCTACCCGCGAAGGGGAAACGCGGTTTCCCCCTCGGGGCTCCCCCTTCCGCGCGAGACGCGACACGACCACAGGTGACACCGACGTTTCGTCACGGAGGGCAGCGGGACGTCGTCGGTGGCATTTACGATGCCGAGGTCGATCAAGCTGCCCGGGAGGAGATCATGCACCTGTTCGAGCGCCTCGAGCCCATCCAGAAGCGGTGGGACGTCCTCAAGCACCCCTTCTACGTCCGCTGGGAGCGCGGCGAGCTCTCCTCGGAGGAGCTCGCGTACTACGCGGGGCAGTACCGCCACGCGGTCGTCGCGCTGTCGCAAGCGGCCGCGACCGCGGGTGAGCACGCTGACGAAGAGACCGCCCACGTCGACCTGTGGGACGACTTCGCCCACGCTGCCGACGCTCAGCCGGCCGCCGAGCCGCGGGCCGAGACCGCTGAATGCGCGCGCGCGTGGACGTCGGGCTCCGACGACCTCGAGGCGCTCGCGATCCTGTATGCGGTCGAGTCGGCCCAGCCGGCGATCTCGGCCACGAAGCTGACGGGGCTCCTCGAGCACTACGGCTTCGAGGACGGACCGGAGACGGCGTACTTCATCGTCCACGCGAGCCTCGACCACGAGCACGCCGCAGAGGCGCGCGCGGCGCTCGAGCAGCGCGCGAAGCCCGAGGACGAGGACCGGCTCGCCGCCGCAGCGGAGCGGGCGCTCGCCGGCAACTGGACGTTGCTGGACGGGGTCGAGCGCGAGTTTGGGGAGCCGGAGCGGGACCTTTCCGGCGTGAGCTGAACGCACTCACCTACCTCTTCAAGGGCCTCCCGGGCTACCCGATTCATCCGCCGCTGACGGACGCGACGATCGGTGGCTGGCTCGGCGGCTCAATCGTGTTCGTCCACGGCATGCGCGTGTTGAGCCTGGTCGAAGAGCCCGCGGAGCGGTCGATCGCTCCGGTGGCGACGCCCGAGAAGGAAGAAGCAGAAGGGGCTTAGGCAGCCAAGCCGAGAAAACAGACGTGCGGAGGGCGAACCCTCCTCCGTCTGTTTCTCAAAGCTCGAGTGACGCGCCAAACGCCCACTTGGGCCGAGGCGTGGTCGCCGCGTTCGTACTAAGCAGCTAGTCCGAGCGACCTTTCCAGCGCCTGTTTCGGCTGGGCGCCGATGGCGGCGGCGGCGGGCTCGCCCTCCTTGAACAGGACGACGGTGGGGATGGACGCGATCCCGTAGCGCATCGCGAGCGCCTGCTCCTCATCGATGTTCACCTTCACGAGCTTGATCTCGGAGGCCCGCTCCTCGGCGATCCGGTCCAGCACGGGCGCGATCGCGTGGCAGGGGCCGCACCACTCAGCCCAGAAGTCCACGATCACGGCCTTCTCGCTCTTCAGGACCTCCTCCTCGAAGCTCGCTTCGGTCACATCCGTCGCCATCGATTCGCTCCTCCCGCGTTTGTGCATTCCACTTACCACAACGTTCGGCTTGCCGAAACACTTCCCGACCTAGAATCGACCTGATGTTCGAGAAGCTACCGGCTGTCCCGGATCATCCTGCGCTCGAGCACGAGGTTCTCGATCTGTGGGAGCGCGAGGGAACCTTCGAGCTCGTCCGCGAGCGCAACCGCGGCGGGCCTCGCTTCAGCTTCATGGACGGACCGATCACGGCGAACGCTCCGGCGGGCATACACCATGGCATCGGCCGCACACTGAAGGACGTCTTTCAGCGCTACAAGGCGATGCGCGCCTTCGACCAGCGCTACCAGAACGGCTTCGACGCCCAGGGCCTCCACGTCGAGGTCCAGGTCGAGAAGTCGCTCGGCCTGAACTCGAAGCGGGACATCGAGGAGTTCGGGCTGGCCGAGTTCGCACGCCGCTGCCGCGACTTCGTCGCTCACTACGCGGGCGTAATGACCGAGCAATCCAAGCGCCTCGGCCAGTGGATGGACTGGGGCAACGACTACTACACGTTCTCTGACACCAACATCGAGTACATCTGGCGCTTCCTCAAGGCGGTCCATGAGCGGAGCTGGTTGTACAAGGGCCACCGTTCGACCCAATGGTGCCCGCGCTGCGGCACCTCGCTCTCGAAGCACGAGCAGTCCGGCGAGGAGAACTACGCCGAGCTCGAACATCCGTCGCTCTTCGTCCGCTTCCCGATCAGCGGGCGTGAGGGTCAGTCGCTCCTCGTCTGGACGACAACTCCCTGGACCCTGCCCGCCAACGTGGCGGCCGCGGTGAAGCCGGATTCGGAGTACGGGCGCGGAGACACGGGGGAGTGGGTCGCGGTCGAGCGCTATCCCGAGGAGCACTTCGAGGAGAAGGTGCGCGGCGAGGAGCTGGTCGGCCTCGAGTACGAGGGCCCGTTCGACCACCTGCCCGCGCAGGAAGGCATCGTCCACCGCGTGATCCCGTGGGACGAGGTGTCGATGTCCGAGGGCACCGGGATCGTGCACATCGCTCCCGGAGCCGGCACCGAGGATTTCGAGCTTTCCCGCGTCCACGACCTTCCCGTCCTCACCCCGATCGACGAGTCGGGCGTGATGGTGCCGGGATACGGCCATCTCGAAGGCCTGACCACGGACGAAGTCGAGGCGCCCGTGATCGAGTCGCTGCGTGAGCGGGGCCTCCTCGTCGAGGCGACCTCGATCGTCCACCGCTACCCCATCTGCTGGCGCTGCCGGACGCCGCTCGTCTTCCGGGTCGTTGACGACTGGTTCATCTCCGCGGACGAAATTCGGCAACCGATGCTCGACGGAAACGCCACCGTCGAGTGGACGCCTCCGCAGTACAAGAAGCGGATGGACGACTGGCTCCGGAACATGGGCGACTGGAACATCTCGCGCAGGCGGTACTTCGGGCTGCCGCTGCCCTTCTACGAGTGCGAGTGCGGTCACCTGAACGTGATCGGATCCAGGGCCGAGCTCGACGAGCGGGCGGTTCGCGGGATCGACCAGCTCGAGGAGCTGCACCGGCCCTGGATCGACGCCGTGATGGTCCGCTGCGAGGAGTGCGGGGGCGAGGTCGAGCGGATCCCCGAGGTGGGAGACGCCTGGCTCGACGCCGGCATCGTCCACTTCTCCACGCTCGGCTGGCAGAACCCGGAGTGGATCCGCGGTGGATATGCGACGGGCGCCTCGGCCGACCTCTCGGGCGCCGATCTCCCCGACCACTCCTACTGGGAGCGGTGGTTTCCGGCCGACTGGGTGTCGGAGGCTCGGGCGCAGATCCGGCTCTGGTTCTACTCGCAGTGCTTCATGGCCATCACGCTCGACGGCCGCCAGCCGTACCGGAGCGTTCTCACCTACGAGAACGTCGTCGACGAGCATGGGCGCGAGATGCACAAGTCGTGGGGGAACGCGATCGACCTGGACGAGGCGCTGGAGCGCATGGGCGCGGATGTGATGCGCTGGCTGTTCTCCGAGCAGAATCCCGCTCAGGAGCTGCGCTTCGGCTACGGGATGGCCGAGGAGGTGAAGAAGCGGCTGCTCACCTTCTGGAACTCCGTCTCGTTCTTCGTCACCTACGCCAACATCGCCGGATTCGATCCGGAGGCACAGGCGGCCGGGGAGGAGAAGCCGCTCGACCGCTGGCTCTCGGCGCGCACCGCGCAGCTCGTCCGTGAGGCGACGGACGCGTACGAGCGCTACCGGACGCCCTTGGTGACGGCGTCTTTCGAGCGCTTCGTGGACGATCTCTCCAACTGGTACATCCGCCGCTCTCGCCGTCGTTTCTGGGACGAGGATCCTGTCGCTCTCCGTGCGTTGCGGGAGGCGCTCACGACTTCGTTGCAGGTGATCGCGCCCGTGCTTCCATTCCTCGCCGAGCACCTGTGGAGGCGCTTCGTGTCCGACGAGTCGGTCTTCCTCTCCGGCTGGCCCGAGGCCGAGGAGCTCGACGAAGAGCTGCTCGCGGAGGTTGCGGAAGTGCGGACGGTCGTCACGCTCGGTCGCCAGGCTCGCGACGCCGCGCGACTCAAGCACCGCCAGCCGTTGCGCCGTCTGGTCGTTCAGGGAGCCGACGTCGCGCTCGAGCACGCCGACGAGATCGGCGAAGAGCTCCGGGTGAAAGAAGTCGAGTCGGGCGACGTCGAGGCCACCGAGCTACTTGTGAAGCCGAACCTGCCCGTTCTCGGCCCCAAGCTCGGAAAGGAGCTCGGGCCCGTCCGGACTGCCTTACAGGCGGGAGAGTTCGAGTTGCTTGACGGAGGCCGCGTCCGGGTGGGCTCGCACGAGCTGGCGCCGGAGGAGGTGCTGGTCGAACAGCGAGGGAGGGAAGGCTGGTCGGTCGCGTCTCAGGACGGCATTACCGTCGCCCTCGACACGAGCCTCGACCCCGAGCTCGAGCTGGAGGGCCGCGTGCTCGACCTCATCCACCAGGTCAATTCGATGCGCCGGCGCGAGGGCTACGAGCTCACCGACCGGATCGTGCTGACGCTGCCCGAGTCCTTCTCCGACCTCCTGCGTCACGAGGACTGGATCAAGCGCGAGACGCTGGCGGAGCGGATCGAGACGGACACCGTCGAGAGCCCTACGATCGCGAAGGCCTAAACCGCGGCAGGCTCACCATCAAACTTAGGAAGGGGGAGCTCGAGGGGGAAACAGCGTTTTCCCTTCGAAGAAGCAGCGGCCCGGCACGCACGGGCCGCTGCGGTTACGGGCCGGGCCTCAGGCCCGGCAGCCACCGAGGGACCTCGCCGCTGTACGCGGCCCAGTCCTCGGGAAACTCCCGCCTCAACCACGGTTCCTCGTACGTGAGCACGCGGAGGTGGAAGACGACCGCCATCAGCGCGGCCCACGCGCCGAGGAGCGGCGAGGTGAAGAGCGTCGCCCACCCGCAGAGCGCCGTCAGGATGCCGACGTACATCGGATTGCGCGTGAAGCGATAGAGGCCGCTCCTGACCAGGCTCCTGGGCGGGTTCCAGGGCGCCAGCGTCCCGCTCCCGCGCACGTAGAAGTCGCGCACGCACCAGAGGACAACCGCCGCGCCGATCGCGATCAGCGCGATCCCGGGCCAGAACAACCCGTCCCGCCAGGGATCGACCGCCAGGATCCCCGCCGGGATCAGCCCGGCGACGACGCCCGGAAGGACGAGGACGGCGAGGAGCGCGCGAGCGAGGAGCGTGTCTCAGGCCTGGGATGCGGCCAGCTCGAGCTCGCGCCGGAGCTCGACCGGCAGCCGGAACTCGACGTCCTCGTCCACGATCTGGTGCTGTTGGATATCGGTGACTCCGCGCTCGCGGAACCATTCGCACACGCGCGTGACGAGGTGCTCCGGTGCAGACGCTCCCGAGGTAAGGCCAACCGTCTCCACGTCCTGCAGCCAGGCCTCCTCGATCTCGGTCTCGTCGTCGATCAGATACGAGTCGACGCCGGCCGCGCGCGCGACCTCGACCAGCCGGTTCGAGTTGGACGAGTTCCGGGAGCCGATCACGAGCAGGAGATCGATGTTCTCGAACATCTCCTTCACCGCCCACTGTCGGTTGGAGGTGGCGTAGCAGATGTCCTCCTTCTTCGGTGCGTGGATGTCCGGGAACCGGCGCCGGAGGGCCTTGATGACCTCCCCCGTCTCGTCGACCGAGAGCGTCGTCTGCGTGATGTAGGCGAGCTTGGCGTCCGCGGGCACGTCGAGAGCCTCCGCCTCCGCCACCGACTGCACGAGCAGGATTGATTCTGGCGCTTCGCCCATGGTGCCCTCGACCTCCTCGTGCCCGGCATGGCCGATGAGCACGATCGTGTACCCCTCCGCGGCGTACCGGCGTGCCTGCGCATGGACCTTCGTGACGAGCGGGCAGGTGGCGTCGATCGTCTTCAGCGAGCGTCGGGCCGAATTCTCGTGCACCGACGGCGCGACGCCGTGGGCCGAGAAGACCAGCGTCGAGCCTTCGGGCACTTCCTCCTCGCTGTCCACGAAGATCGCTCCGCGCTCCTCGAGCTCCCGCACGACGTGGAGGTTGTGCACGATCTGCTTGCGGACGTAGACCGGCGCGCCGTAGAGCTCGAGCGCGCGCTCGACCGTGTCCACGGCACGTTCGACCCCGGCGCAGTAGCCACGGGGAGACGCGAGAAGGACGCGCTTGACCAAGACAGGCCCATGTTACTCGGAGGCCTGACAATGCACGACGGCGCCCCCCGTATCATTTCGACGGGAGGAATCGTGAGTCTTCACACAGAGGTTCTGCTCTTCAACGGCGTCCCGTTGCTCGTGCTCGCCGCGGTGTACCTTGGGATCACGATCGCGCTCGCTCCGCTCGTCTGGTCGGAGCGTGAACGGGCGAGCGCGCTCGAGCTGGCCTTCCTGTCGCTCTTTCCCGCGGTCGGAGTCCTGACCGCCCTCCTCGGCGCCCTCGTGCTGGCATCCGACACGGCGCTCGGAGGCCACGTCTGGATCTCCTTCGCGACCGTCCTGATCGCCTGCGTCCCACCCGCCGCCGTGCTGTCCAGGTGGCCCGAGCGGAGGCGGCTCGTCTCGGGCTGGTTCCGGGCGCGTGAGGCCGAGGAACGCGCGACGGCCCTTGATCGCAACCTCGACTCGGTTGCGGACGTCTCGAAGGCGCTTGCGCGCGCGGGCGACGAGGAGGCCGTTGCCGAAGCCCTGCTCGCCGAGGTCTCCTCGCTGCTCGACGTCGACTTCGCCGCCGTGGCGACAATCGACGAGGAGCGGCGGGAAGCGCGGGGGCTGCTGGGGAGAGTCGACCGGCAAGAGCTCGACTGGTGGCCCGAGACGAGGATCGACCTCGATCGGGAGACGTCCGCCGTCGCAAAGGTCGCTCGGGAGCGAGCTCCGCTGGCCGTCGAGGACGTCGCGGGCTCGTCCGACGTCAGCCGACGGCTTGCCCGGGCGACGGGTGTGAAGAGCGCCGCATTCGTTCCTCTGCTCGTCGACACGTGTGTGGTTGCCGTGCTCGTCGCGGGCGACACGCGCGTACCACGCGCGTTCCAGCCGGACGAATTGACGCTGCTCCAGGCGGTCGCCGGGGAGGGCGCGCTCGCACTCGACCGGGTGCGGTCGGCGTCCGAGCTGGAGCAGGCGCTCGAGCGCGAGCGGCTGGTGGCTCGGATCGGCCGCAACGTCCGTTCGGAGCTCGACCTCGAGGCAGTGCTGGAGGTCACCGTTCGCGAGACGGGCCGGGCGCTGGGCGTCTCGCGTGCCTTCGTGCGGCTTGGAGAGCCCGGGACACCGATGCCGGTCGAGGCCGAGTGGGACGCGGAGGGCGTCGAGCGGGTCAGCCCGCGGGTCGCCCGAAAGCTCCCCGTTTCCAATCTCGCGGCTCAGGAGCGGCGGACGGTGGCGTGCGGACACGTGGCGACGGACCCGGCGATCGAGGACCCGCTGCTCGGAGGGCGAGAGACTCTCCTGTCCATCGGGACGAAGGCCGTGCTGGCGACGCCGATCGTCGTCTTCGATCGCATGATCGGCACCTTCGCCTTGCACCGGCCGGAGCCCTGGCCGTGGTCCCGGGAGGAGATCGCTCTGGCCGAGTCGGTCGCCCGCGAGGCCGGCCTCGCCATCCACACCGCACGCCTGCTGCGCGAGAACGAGGAGCGCCTCGCCCATCTGTCGACCGTGCTCGAGGAGCGGGACCGCCGGGCCCGACTCGAACAAGGCTTGTTCCGCATCGCCTCCGTGCTGGCCCAGACCCTCTCGCAGGCGGAGACTCTCGACGCGCTCGCTCAGGCCGCCTGCGACGTCCTCGGAGCCGACTTCTCGGCGGTCCTCGTGCCGGAGCAAGCCGGGCTCAGGCTCGCCGGCTCGCACGAGCTTCCGGCCGGGCTCGCCGGCGCGCTTCGGGAGGGGCTGCCGAATTCGGCGTCCACTCTGGCCGTGTGCACGGCCCAGGGCCAGGTCCTGGCGGCGAAGGACGTTCCGAGGGACCACCGCTTCGGGGGAGAATGGCGCAGCCTCGCCGGTAACCGCTACCGCTCGCTCCTCGCCGCCCCGGTGGAGACGGGAAGCGACGAAGGGCGCGGGCTCGCCCTCGTCTTCTTCGCCGCGATGCGCGAGTTCGGAGACGACGACCTCGAGCTGGCCCGGCACCTCGCGCATGCCGCGAGAGGAGCTCTGGAGCGGAGCGGCCTGTTCGAGCGCGAACGGAGCTCGCGCGCGCTCTCCCAGCAGCTCGCCAGGACGGGGAGCCTGCTCGCAAGCGGCCTCGACCCGGACCGTGTCCTCGCCGAGGTCGCGGGCCAAGTGCCCCGGCTTCTCGGCGTCGAGACGTGCGCGATCCACGTCCTCGACGGCGACGAGCTGATCGTCAGAGCGGCTGAAGGGGAGGATGCGTCGATCGCGGCAGGCACGGCGACGCCCTCGACGGCCGGGATCGCGGCGGAGGTGGTGCAGAGCAGAGCGCCGGTCGTGTCGGGTGCCTTGGCAGAGGACGATCGTCATCGCGCCCTCGATCCCGTCCTCGCGTCCGGCTACGCCGCCTACCTCGGCGTTCCCGTCCCCGGGCCCAAGGGAGGCCTGCTAGGAGTGCTGTCCGCATACGCGCGCGAGCCTCGCCGGTGGCGAGAGGAGGAAGTCGAGGCGCTGGTCGCCCTCGCCGGGAACGCGGCCGCGGCGCTCTCGAACGCAGAGCTCTATCAGCGCGTCGCGGTCGAGAAGGAGCGCAGCGAGGCGATCCTCGCCAACGTCGCGGATGGGATCGTGGCCGTCGACCGCGACGACGGGGTGGTCCTCTGGAATGCCGCTGCCGAGCACATCACCGGCGTCCCACGCGGCGAGGCGATCGGACGGAAGAGCGCCGAGGTGCTCAAGCGCAACCTGTCCACGGACGGCGCAGGCAACCGGATCGTGATGATTCCACGGGGTGGCGAGGAGGTGTGGCTCTCCGTCACCGAGGCCGTCATGCGCGATCCGGCCGGCGAAGTCGGCGGCCGCATCTTCACCTTCCGGGACATCTCGGCCGAGCGGCTCGTGGAGCAGGTGAAGTCCGACTTCGTCTCCACGGTTTCCCACCAGCTCCGGGCGCCGCTGACATCCATCTACGGGTTCGCGGAGACCCTGCTTCGGAACGATGTCCTGTTCGGGGACGAGGAGCGCCGCACGTTCCTGCGCTACGTCGTCACGGAATCGGAACGGCTCGCGGCGATCGTGGACACCCTGCTCAACGTGGCGCAGCTCGAAGGCGGCGATCTCCAGGTCGACCTCGCTCCGACAGACGTCCACGCCGCCGTCAACGAGGCAATCGAGGGCATCCGGGAGACCCTCTCAGTCAACGGCCACGAGTTCGTCGTCGATCTGCCGGGGGAGGCGCTCTCCGCGGAGGCCGACGGCGACAAGCTCCGGCAGGTGCTCGTGAACCTCCTCGACAACGCGGTCAAGTTCTCGCCCGACGGCGGGACGGTCACGATCTCCGCGCGCCGGAGCGGCGAGAGCGATACCGTCGAGATACAGGTGGCCGACGAGGGAATGGGCATTCCGCACGCCGAGCAGGCGCTGATCTTCTCGAAGTTCTACCGCCACTCGCAGCTGGCGGGCCAGGAAGGCGTGGGGGCCGGGCTCGGGCTCTTCATCGCGAATGGGCTGGTATCCGCCATGGGTGGAGAGATGCGGGTGTCGTCGCTCGAAGGCCGCGGCTCGAGCTTCGTGTTCGAGCTTCCCCTCGCCGCGGAGGGCGAGTCGTGACTCGCGTCCTCATCGTCGACGACGACGCGCCGATCCGCCTTCTCTGCAGGGTGAATCTCGAAGCGGAGGGGATGGACGTCCTCGAAGCGGGGGACGGGCCGGCGGGGCTGGAGGCTGCCCGAACCGAGCGTCCCGACGTGGTGCTGCTGGACGTGATGCTGCCGCGGATGGACGGATGGCAGGTGGCCGAGCGCTTGCTGGACGAGCCGGCCACCGCAGAGATCCCGATCGTCTTTCTGACCGCGCGGGCCGAGTTCGGTGACCGCGCGCGTGGTCTCGAGATCGGCGGGGTGGACTATGTGACGAAGCCGTTCAACCCCGTCGAGCTCGCGTCCCAGATTCGCGAGCTCCTCAGCCGGGTCGCGCGCGGGGAGCGGGACGAGCTCCGCCGCCAGAAACTGGCGCAGCTGCGGGCATTGGCGGACGGGAACTAGTTTCTCGCGCGGTCTGAGCGAGCGCGATCCCGCACAGCACGACGACGCCTCCCACGACCTGCGCGGCGGCGAGCGACTCGTCCAGCCATGCCCAGGCGACGACGGTCGCCACGACCGGCTCGAACATGGCGAGGATGCTCGCGCGCGTGGCCGGGATGTGTCGGAGCGAACCGACGAACAGGCCGAAGGGGACGATCGTCCCGAGCACGACCATCCAGGTCATCAGCCCCCACACGGGGAGGTGTGAGGAAGCGAGGTTGCCGAGCAGCGAGACCCGGTCGTCCACGATGTGGCCGGGGAAGCTCCACCACGGTTGGATGCACGCGAAGAAGAGCGCTCCGAACACGAAGCCGTAGGCGGAGAGGGACACCGCGTCCCGGCGCTCGACGCCGCGCTCGGCGAGGATGATGTAGGCGGCGAACGCGACCGCCGCCCCGAGCGAGGCGGCGACGCCGACTCCGCTCAAAGTCGAGCCGCCTTCCCAGATTTGGACAACGAGCGCAAGGCCTGCGACCGCGAGCGCAAGCGCCACCCACAGCCGCCGGCGGACGACCCGGTGCATCACGAACCGCGCCCACAGCGCGACCAGCACGGGAGCGAGGTATTGGATCAGGAGCGCGATCCCGATCTCGAGCCGGTGGATGGCGAGGAAGTACAGCCACTGCACCAGGGCCAGCCCGAGGATCCCGAAGGCGGCGAGGAAGGCGAGCTCTCCGCGCGTGACGCGCAAGCGGCCCGGGCTTGCGAGCGCCAGGACGAGCACGAGGCCGAGGGCGGCGCCGGTCAGCCGCACCTCCGTGCGGCGGAGCGAGGACAGCCCCGAGGCCAGGATGACCTTGGACACGACGCCGTTGACCGCGAACAGCGTCGCCGCCGTGAGCACCATCACGTAGCCCAGCCAGGGCCGCCTGCGGGCGGCGGCCTCCTCGTGCGGGAGCGGCGGTAGCTCGGTCACCGCGCCGAACCTATCCGAGCCCAGCTCCATCCGATCCGTTGACTATTCTGACAACCACGTATCCGCTGTGCAGAATCCCGATCGCCTCCGCACCTTCTGGGGAGGACAGCTGAACCGCGACCCGAACTCGATTCGGCTCCAGCGAAAGTCAAATAGCAATCAACTCGCTAAGAGGACATGGCGCTGTCGACACGGCGTGATGACCGTCAGAACATCAGGCACGTATCTCAGGGCACGGCTCGAGGCCTGGATGGATTGTCTGAAAGCTCAATGGATAGACTCGCTTGCCGTCGGGGTGTAGCTCAGCCTGGTCAGAGCGCCGCGTTTGGGGCGCGGAGGAACGCCGGTTCGAATCCGGCCACCCCGACTGTGCCTAGGCTTCGCGCGTGCCCAGCGCGATCGTTGTCGGAGCCGGCGTGTTCGGGTCCTCGCTCGCCTCCCTGCTCGCGCGCTCCGGGTGGGAGGTCACGATCGTCGACAAGTATCCGCCCGGCCATGACCGGGCAGCCTCCGGCGACGAGTCTCGCCTGATCCGCTTCTCCCACGGAGCCGACCGCTGGTACACGCGGTCGGCTCGAAGGGCCCTCCAGTTGTGGCGTGAGCTCGAAGAGGAAACCGGGACGGCGCTCTTCGAGCAGGTCGGGATAGCCTGGCTGGCCGTCTCCGACAACGGCTGGGAGGCGGAAAGCGAGCGGGTCCTCCGGGAAGAGGAGATCCCGGTCGAGCGCCTCGCGCCCGATGCGGGCAGCGACCTCTTCCCGAGCTTCGACGGGGCCGGGCTTGCATTCATCCTGCTGGAGCCCGAGGCGGGCATCATGCGCGCCCGCGACGCCACGCGCGCGCTCTTCGCGCAGGCGGTCGGCCACGGCGGGCGGCATGTCCAGGGAACCGCTCGTCCTGCTGGCGACGGTGTCGAGGTCGACGGGCAGACACTGCACGCCGACCGCGTCGTGTGGGCGTGCGGAGGCTGGCTCGCGAGGCTCTTTCCCGGGCTCGTCTCGCTCCGGGTGACGAAGCAGGACGTTCTCTACTTCGACGGCTCGATCGAGTGGCAGACGCCGCCCGTGCCAGGCTGGGTCGAGTACGACCACGCGTTCTACGGCGTGGGCAACCTCGACGGCCGCGGCGTCAAGGTTGCGCCCGATCGCGAAGGGCCCGACTTCGATCCCGACGCCGACGATCGTAAGCTCTCGAGCGATTCGGAGCCGCTCGCACGGTCGTTCATCACCCGGCGCTTCCCCGGCCTGGGCGATGCCCCCCTGATCTGGGCCCGCCCGTGCCCGTACGCGCTCACCGTGGACACGAACTTCATCGTGGCTCAGCACCGCGAGCACGAGAACGTATGGATTCTCGGAGGCGGCTCAGGGCACGGGTTCAAGCACGGGCCCGCCCTCGCGGAATACGTGCTCGGATTGCTCGAAGAGGCGTCGGAGCCCGATCCCCGCTTCGGTCTCGGGCCGCGTGAGCCCGATCGGAGCCTGAGGACCGCCGGCCACCGCTGACCCCGAACGCTGCCGCACGGACCTCGAAAAAGAGAACGCCGCAATTTGCGCATGATTCTTTTTCGACTCCCTTGACGCGGCCCCCCGTATCCGTTTGGATGCTGCTTGCGCCGAGCACGGAGCGCGACTAGGACGAAACCACTCCGGGCGGCTGTACGCGGAAGCGGAAAGTCGGCCAGAGTGGTGGACGAAAGCGAAACCGGCTCGGCGAATTTTTTTTGGTCCAGCACGCAGTGCTGCACGCGAAAGCGTGTGCGTGGAGGGGTCTGGGGGAAACGGGGGGTTCCCCCAGCTAACACCGACCCCCGGGACGCTCCCTGGCGCTGTGGGAACATCTCCCTCGTGCGCGATCCGGTCGTCGACGCGAGCCCGCCGAGGGCCTGACCCGCTGATCGCCGTCCTCCTCGGCCTGGTGGCCGCCATGTTCTTCGGTGCGATGACCGTCGCCGTGCGCGCGGGGCTTCAGCGCGTGCCCGACTCGGCGGCGGGTGCGTTCGTAACTGCATCGGTGGGCCTCGTCGTCGCCCTCCTGGTCGACCTTGTCGTCTCCTCCGGCCCTGACGACCTCACCTCCTCGGAGCTCTGGCCGTTCCTGATCGCAGGGCTGATGGCCCCCGGTGCAGCGGGGCTCCTCTTCATCCTCGCGGTCGAGCTCGCGGGCGCCGCCCGGACGGCCGTGCTCATCACCGCCGCGCCGCTCCTGGCGGCCCTTCCTGCCTTCCTTCTATTGGACGAGCCGTTTCATCTCGCCCTCGCAGGCGGAGCGGTGCTGATCGTCGTCGGCGGCATCGTCCTCGGCCGGGAGCGGCTCGAGGAGGCCGGCTTCAAGCGGATCGGGCTCCTGGTCGCTCTTGCGTCGGCCGCGCTGATCGCGACGCGCGACAACTTCGCCCGCTGGGCAGCCCGTCACCACGACGTTTCAGGTCTCGCCGCCGGGACGGCGGCTCTCGCTGCGGCCGCCGCTCTCCTCGCCTTCTACCTTCTGGTCTCGCGGCGCGCGAGGGTTTTCGCGGACGTACGGCGGGCGTTCGTCCCTTTCCTGCTCGGAGGCATCCTGCTCGGCGTCGCCTACGCGGCCCTCCTCGAAGCGCTGACGCGCGGACGCGTCACGGTCGTGACCCCGCTCTACGCCACCGAGTCCTTCTGGACGGTTCTCCTTGCAAGCATCTTCCTGGGCCGGAGCGAGCGGATTGGGCCGCGGCTGCTGCTCGCCGCCGCGCTGATGGTGGGCGGAGCGGCGCTGATCGGGGCATTCCGATAGAGGTCGTCAGTGGGCCTCGGTCTCGACGAAGCGGAAGAAGAAGAACGCGCAGGCGAGGAAGAAGACGACCGCCTGCTCGGCCGCCATCGTCGCGCCGGCGATCTGCTGGTCTGCGAGAGGAGAGAGCCCCCACAGGCCCGGGCCGCGCTCGTAGAACGAGTACACGGAGTCCGGCAGCAGAGCCAGCAGAAGGCCCAGCGGGCTGGCGAACACGAAGGCGGCGAACAGGTACCCGGCCTTGACGCCGTCCCCGAGCGCCCACGGGCTGCGGTGGACGACGGGCCACCAGAGCAGGCATCCGGCGGCGAAGTAACAGGCGTGCTCGATGTGGAGGAGGGAGCCGGGATGCTCGAGCGCGGCGTCGTAGGCCCAGGGCAGGTGCCAGCTGAAGTAGGTGATGAGCCAGACTGGAAGCGCCACGAGAGGGTTCGTCAGGAACCGGAACACGGGATAGCTCCCCAGGCCGGCCACGAAGCGCGGGGGCAGGCCGAGCATGAAGAGCGCCGGCGCCCACTCCGCGAGCACGACGTTCTGGAGCAGATGGGCCGTCAGCAGATAGTGAAGCGAGATCGTCTCGACGGGTGAGAGAAAGACGGCGAGGATGAGGACCTGGCTTGCGGCCAAGCAGGCGATCCGCCACGGCCGCGCGGGAAAGAGCCGGAGCACGAGGGCGTACGCGACACAGAGGGTTGGGACGAAGACAAGCGCCTCCGCATCCCACGAGACCGCGTAGGGATCCACCGGCGCTACGCTATTCAGGGCGCGTCCGTGGTGTAGTGGTAACACAAGAGCCTTCCAAGCTCTAGTCACCGGTTCGAATCCGGTCGGACGCTCTTCGGGGTGTTCCTGCTGTCCGAGAGGGACGCGCGAAGGCCGTCCGGCCGCTTCGCGATCCTTGGTTCGTGGCTCAGGAACGAGTCGTCCGCTTCCGTGCGCGGACCGTCCTCAATGTGCTCGGAATCATTCTCGCGGTTGCGGTCCTGGTCGAGATCGTCCTCATCTCGCGCACGGTCCTGACGTGGATCCTGGTCTCCCTCTTCTTCGCTCTCGCCCTCAACCCGGCCGTGGACTGGCTCCAGAGCCATGGAGTGAAGCGGCGCGGGTTCGCGGCCGCGCTCGTCTATGTCGCGGCCTTCGCCTTCATCGCCTTGATCGGCTACCTGTTCGTCCCCACCCTGGTCGACCAGGTGAACGAGTTCGTCAAGAAGATTCCGGACTACATCGACGATTTGACCCACGGCCGGGGCCGGCTCGGCTTCCTCGAGTCGAAGTACCACATCGTCGAGAAGGTGCGGAGCGCCATCAAATCGGGCGGGGCGGTGAAGCTGCTCGGGCTCTCCGGCGCAGCCATCTCGATCACCAAGTCGATCATTACTTACGTCGTCGCGATCGTGACCATCACGTTCATGACCTTCTTCATGCTCCTGGAGGGACCGACGTGGGTGGAGCGCTTCTACGGGCTGCTTCCCGAGAAGTCACAGCCCCGGTGGCGCGCGGTGGGCCGCGACATCTATCGCACCGTCGGCGGCTACGTGTTCGGCAACATCCTCATCAGCGTCATCGCCGGCGGGGGCACGATCATCGTCCTGGAGATCATGGGTGTGCCTTTCGCCTTCGCGCTCGGGTTGCTCGTCGCGATTCTCGACCTGATTCCGCTCGCCGGGGCCACCCTGGCGCTGCTCATTGTCGGCACCGTCTCCTTCCTGCACTCGATCCCGGCGGGGATCGTGGTCGTCGTCTTCTTCATCCTGTACCAGCAGCTCGAGAACCACGTGCTGCAGCCCGTGATCTACGGGCGGACGGTGAAGCTCTCACCGCTCGCGGTCCTGATCGCGGTTCTGATCGGCGCCGAGCTCGCCGGAATCATCGGCGCGCTCGCTGCGATCCCGGTCGCCGGCGCCATTCAGGTGATCCTCAGGGACTACTTCCGGGTGCGCACCGAGCGCAGGGCGCTGCAGGAAGCGTCCACGGCGGAGGCCGGTACCCTTCCCACCAGCTAGCACGCGCCTGTAGCTCAGTGGAAGAGCAACGGCCTTCTAAGCCGTCGGTCGGGGGTTCGAATCCCTCCAGGCGCACTCCGGGCCGGCTCTTCCGCCGTCCGAGGCCCCTACTAGCCTCCTTGGCATGGAAGACGCGCTTCGCCGCTGCGTCGCGGAGTCGATCGGCACGTTTGCGCTCATCTTTGCCGGCGCCGGGTCGATCATGCTCGGCGGCTCCGCTGGACTGGTCGGGATCGCGCTCGCCACCGGCCTCGCGATCGCGGTGATGGTTTCCGCCGTCGGTCACATCTCCGGCGGCCACTTCAACCCGGCCATCACCTTCGGCTTCCTCGTCACCGGCCGCATCCGCCCGGTGCTCGCGGTGGCCTACTGGATCGCGCAGTTCGGCGGCGCCATTCTCGGGGCGCTGCTGCTCAAATGGATCTTCCCGACGGTGGCCGTGAACGGGGCGGAGCTGGGGGCGCCGCTTCTGGAGCCGCGGGTGGGCACGGCCCGCGGTGTCGTCCTCGAGATGATCCTGACCTTCTTCCTCGTCTGGGTGGTCTTCGCGACCGCGGCAGACCCGCGCGGGACGTTCAAGTCGATCGCGGGTCTCGCGATCGGGCTGACGATCACGATGGACGTCCTCGTCGGCGGCCCGCTCACCGGCGCCGCGATGAACCCGGCTCGCGCCTTCGGCCCCGACCTCGTCCAGAACGTCTGGGAGAACTGGTGGATCTGGTGGGTGGGACCCGTGGCTGGAGGAGCGGCCGCCGCGCTTCTGTACGAGTGGTTCTACCTGCGCCGCAGGCTCGCGCCCGAGCCCGTCGGCCCGCCGGAGACCGGGGTCGAGGAGCCCGGGCCCGGCGAGACCGCCGCCGACGTTTAGATCCAGCCTCGCCTCGCGGCACCGTCCGCCACCCCGAGCCGGGGCTATCCTTCGATCACACGGTGGCGGTAGCTCAGCTGGTAGAGCCCCGGGTTGTGGTCCCGGTGGTCGCGGGTTCGAGTCCCGTCCGCCACCTCCTCAAGGGCCCCGTAGCTCAGCGGATAGAGCGGCGGACTTCGAATCCGCGTGCGGAGGTTCGACTCCTCCCGGGGCCACTTCAGATCCGGGCCGCTTGGTCAGCGCCAGGCTCTCGGGCTCGGCTACTGGTCGTTCACGCCCGGATAGGATGGGTTCGTAACGGTTCGTATGGTGGTCTGCGTCGCATACGAGCAGCGCTTGACTCGGGCGCAAGGGCTACGGGCGTCGGTCAGTGCCGATGCCCAGACAGAAAGGATGTGGGAGAGTGAAACATCAACGACTACACGTCGTGCTCGGTCTGATGGGAGTGATCGCCCTCGTCGTCTCGCTGGGCGTCGCGGCGGCAGGTAGCGCCGGTACGAAGTCGAAGAAACAAGTCGTCACGGCAGCGACCGTCAAGCCGCCGCGGGTCCCGCACCGCAAAGCGATCAGAAAGAAGTACGGCGGACAGAAGATCACTTTCGTCGGCGACAACATTGGGTTGACCCATAAGCGCGACCTGAAGCTCGCCAGGAGGTTCACGAAGGACACGGGAATCAAGATCGACGTGGTACCGCATCCCGCGGCCTCCACCGACGCCTATGCCCAGCTGGCACGAAATTTCGCCTCGCACTCGTCGCACATCGACGTCGCGATGTTCGACGTCGTCTGGCCGGGCGCTTTCGCGAAGTACCTCATCAACCTGAAGCCGAAGCTTGGCAAGCTCGCGAAGCTGCACGCCCAGAGCATCGTCAAGAACGGGACGATCGGTGGAAGGCTCGTCGTGATGCCGTGGTTCAGCGACTACGGGATCCTCTATTACCGGAAAGACCTGTTGAAGAAATATGGCTACAAGCACCCTCCACGTACGTGGAGCGCGCTCGGGCACATGGCCAGGAAGATCCAGAACGGTGAGCGCAAGACCAAGCCGAATTTCTACGGCTTCGTCTGGCAGGGCAACGCGTATGAAGGGCTCACGTGCGATGCACTCGAGTGGATCGCCTCGAGCGGAGGAGGCCACTACATCGACAAGGGCAAGGTCACTATCAACAATCGGAAGGCAGCCGCTATTCTCAACACGATCCGCCACTGGGTCGGGACCATCGCGCCACGCGGAGTGACGACCTACCAGGAGACGGAGTCGCTCAACGCGTTCGACGCGGGTGACGCTGCGTTCCTGCGCAACTGGCCCTATGCCTACTCGGTGAGCCAGACCTCGGCGATCAAGGGCAAGTTCGGCGTGACGGTGCTGCCGCATAAGGGGAAGAATCACTCGGTCGCAACGATCGGCGGCTGGGAGCTTGGTGTGTCGAAGTACTCGAAGCACAAGGGTGCCGCGACCGAATGGATCCGCTACCTCTCGAGTCCCGGCAGCGAGAAATTCACCGCGATCTACGCCAGCAACCCGCCCACGATTCCCTCGGTTGCCCGTAACAAGGCGGTCCGCAGAGTGAATCCCTGGCTCAAGCCGAAGATCGCGAAGGTCGCGCGTGTCGGACGCCCGTCTCGTTTCCTCAAGGCGAAGTACCAGGAAGGGTCGACGATCATCTTCCAGGGCATCAACCGGATCGAGAACGGACAGGACGCCAAGAGCGTCCTACCAGGAATGGCAGCACAACTGAAGCGCTTGCTCAAGTAAGCGGGCTGCGGCCCTAAGTCCGGAGACGGCCGAAGGAGGATGTGGGGCGTAAGCTCCCATCCTCCTTCTCCGCAAGGGGGAAGACGATGAGCACCTCAGAGGCCACCAGCGTGCGACCGCGACTGCGACATCGGCGGTCGACCCGGCTTCAGCGCCGACAGACACGTCTGGCCTGGCTCCTGCTGGCGCCTTCGCTCGTCGTCGTCGCTCTCGTCGCCTTCTATCCGCTCGGGCGCACGGTCTATCAAAGCTTCACGAATCAGACCTTTCTGGAGCTCGAGCCGGCGAAGTGGATCGGGCTCCGCAACTACTTTGGCGCTGAGGGCCTGATCCACGACACCATCTTCCGCCACGCTGTCGTCACCACCGTCAAGTTCACCGTTATCACGGTCTTGTTCGAGTTCCTGCTCGGATTGATCATTGCCCTCGTCGTCAACTCGAGCTTCAAAGGTCGAGGCGTGATGCGGGCCGTCATTCTCGTCCCCTGGGCGATCCCGACTGTGGTCTCCGCGCAGATGTGGAACTGGATGTACAACGACATCTACGGCGTGATCAACGATGCGCTGGTGCGCCTGCACATAATCCATCACGCCGTGGCGTGGACGGCGCAGCCGAGCACCGCACTCGCCTCGGTGGCGGCGGTCGATATCTGGAAGACGACGCCGTTCGTCGCCCTTCTGCTGCTCGCGGGCCTCCAGGTCATCCCCAGCGATCTCTACGAGGCGTCCGCCGTCGATGGGGCAAACAAGTGGCAGCAGTTCTGGCGAATCACGCTGCCACTTCTGCGCCCGGCGATCCTGGTCGCCCTCATCTTCCGCACGCTCGACGCGTTGCGCGTCTTCGACGTCTTCTACGTTCTGCTCGGCCAGCGCGTGGACACGCAGTCGATGGCGGTCTACAACCAGAGCACGATCGTCCAGGCAGGCGAGGTCGGCTACGGCGCCGCCATCAGCGTTGCCATCTTCCTCATCATCGGTGTCTTCGTCGTCATCTACGTGACCTTCGTGCGGGTGCAAGAGCAATGACCGCGGTCGCCGAAGGCGCTAAGAGGCCACAGGTGCGTACAGCGGGCCGCCTACGCCGCTTGAGGCGCAGCCCGGTCGGTCGCCTCGTCTGGCGGCTGCCCTTCTACGCGTTGCTCTTGCTCATCTTCGTCTACGCGCTGTTCCCCTTCTTCTGGGCGGTGAAGTCGGCATTCACTCCGGATGCGGACCTGTTCAAGACACCCGTGCAGTATTTCCCGGCCCACGCGACGCTGAGCCAGTTCCGCGCGGTGTTGGGCAGCCACTTCTTCTTGCGCGCGTTACTGAACTCGGCGATCGTTGCCGGTTCGGTCACGCTCTTTGCCCTCGTGCTCGGTTCGCTGGCCGGCTTCGCGCTCGGACGCTTCCGCTTCCGCGGCCGCTCCGCGACTCTCTACCTGATGCTGTCGATGACGATCTTCCCGCAGATCGCGATCCTCGGCGCGCTCTACACGCTGATCACCCGCTTCCAGCTCTACGACACCCTGTGGGCGCTGATGTTCAGCTACTTGATCTTCACGCTCCCGCTGACGGTTTGGGTCCTGACGAGCTTCATGCGGGCGCTCCCGCGGGATCTCGAGGAGGCGGCATACATCGACGGTGCCACGCCGCTGCAGGTCTTCTATCGCGTTCTGCTGCCGCTGGTCGCGCCCGGCCTCGTCACAACCGGTCTCCTCGCCTTCATCGCGGCCTGGAACGAGTTTCTCTACGCGCTGTCGTTCGAGCAGACACCAAGCCACTACACGGTCAACTTGGCGATCGTCAATTTCGTCGGGAGTACGGGGAGCACCTTCCAAGTTCCGTGGGGGCAGATCATGGCGGCGACGGTGGTCGTGACCATCCCGCTGATCGTCCTGACCCTGCTTCTCCAGCGTCGGATCATCGCCGGCCTGACCGCCGGCGCGGTCAAAGGCTAGACTGCCGCCCGCGTCTCCGGATCGAAGAAATAGAGCTTGCTCGTATCAACCACGAGCTCGATCTCACTGCCCTCGGCGATTCGGGTGCGGGGGTCGACGCGGGCGATGAAACGGGCTCGATCTTCTTCGGCGTCGTTCGTCACTCCCAGGTGCACTTCGGCGTCGGGGACGTGCTCCGCCGCGGCACTGGACACCACCTCGGTCGCGGCGGCTGTGAAGTAGACAAGCACCTCGGCGCCGAGCGGCTCAGTGAGATCACAGATAGTCCTGATCCTCCGGTCTGGCGATGCATCGGGCATGAGCCTCGCATCCGTGAAGCTCTCCGGGCGGATCCCGAGCAGCACGGTCCTTCCGATGTAATCCTGCAGCCCGGATCGGGCGCGCGCGAGCTGGTCATCGACGGCCAGCCCGTGCTCCCCGAAGCTGACCCAGAGCCCGCGGTCGGTGCGGCCCAGCTCCGCCTCGACGAGGTTGATCGAGGGAGAGCCGATGAAGCCGGCGACGAACTCGTTGACGGGATTGTCGTAAAGGATCTGAGGTGTATCCACCTGCTGCAGCCGGCCCGCGCGCATGACCGCTACTCGGTCGCCAAGCGTCATCGCCTCGATCTGGTCATGGGTGACGTACAGCGTCGTCACGTCGAGACGGCGCTGGAGCCGGTGGATCTCCGCACGCATCTGCACGCGGAGCTTCGCGTCCAAGTTCGAGAGCGGCTCGTCCATCAGAAACGCGTGTGGGTTGCGCACGATCGCACGCCCCATCGCCACCCGCTGACGCTGCCCTCCCGAGAGGGCGCGTGGCTTGCGCTTCAGGAACTCGTCGATCTCCAGCTTCTGCGCGGTCTCACGGACCCGCTCCGCGATCTCGGTCTTCGGCAGCTTGCGCATCTTCAGCCCGAAGGCGAGGTTCTTCTCAACCGTCATGTGCGGGTAGAGCGCGTAGTTCTGGAAGACCATCGCGACGTCCCGCTCCTTTGGCGTCAGGTCGTTGACGACTACGTCGCCGATCCGGATCGTTCCATCGGTGACCTCCTCCAGCCCAGCCAGCATTCGCAGCGCCGTCGTCTTGCCGCAGCCGGACGGCCCGACCACCACCATCAACTCACCGTCCTGGATCGTCAGGTCGAGGTCGGCGACGGCCTCAGTACCGCCTTCGTAGATCTTCGAAACGCCCTCGTACGCGATCTCAGCCACCGTGATCTCCCCGTAAGAGAGCTTACTTCGTCGACACCTCGATCGTCACAATCCGGCCGTCTCGCTCGTAGGAAAGGAGCCCGGGAGGTGAGTTCAGCAGGCGGAAGCTCTCGCCGAGGCTGCGGCGGGACTCGATCAGCCGGCGGTAGAAGTGGAGCAGTGAGCTCGGGTCTTCGCGCTGCGTTTCGACGTTGCGCTCCTGCGGATCTATGGGCGGCAACCACGGCTCCCCGGTTGTGAAGCCTCCGTTGGGAGAAGCGTTCCACTGCATCGGGTGCCGCATCGGGTCACGGGCGGCCCGGTCAAGGGGCGGATTGGCGCCGGGGCCGTTCGGGAGCCCGATCTCGTCTCCCTGGAAGATGAACGCCGTCCCAGGGAGCGTTAGCAACAGCTCTGCCGCCGGGCGCACGTTCTCCTGGCCGACCCGAGAGGCGAGTCGGTCGAAATCGTGGTTCGACATCACCCACGCGACTCGCCCGAGCGCCGCGGCGGGCTCGATCGCCGCTCGGAGCCGGGCTGCGTCCCAAGGGGCGAACAAGAACTCGAACGCGAACACGAGGTCGATGACGTCCAGATAGCGCGCGTACTGTTGCGTCGGCTGGTAGACCTCGCCCACGAGCAAGGCGTCGGGTGCGGCCGCCTCGCGCAAAGCCCGCAGCGCCTCGATCGCCTCCGGCCGGTTCCCCGAGTAGACGTGATCGAGTTTTGCAGCCTCCGCTTGTAATGGCAACGGGAACCGCCCGCTCGCGGGCGGATCGTCACGGAGCCGATCGTCCTTGACGAGCTTGTCGATCGCGTCGAGCCGGAAGCCGTCAGCGCCTCGCCTGCGCCAGAAGCGAACGACGCTCTGCATCGCCTGGACGACTTTCGGATTGCGCCAGTCGAGGTCCGGCTGCTCTGGGTAGAAGGAGTGGAGGTACCAGCGGCCGCTCTCGGGGTCAGGGCTCCAGGCGCTTCCGCCGAAGGAAGCCGTCCAGTTGTTCGGTGGGCCGTCGACCGGCGACCAGATGTACCAGTCCGGGTGTTCCCGGAACCAGGCGTGCTCGATCGAGGTATGGCAGGGGATCAGGTCGAGCAGGACGCGCAGGCCACGATCGTGCGCCCCTGCAATGAGCGAGTCGAAGTCGTCGAGCTTCCCGAGCCGCGGGTCGACGTCCGTGTAGTCGGAAACGTCGTAGCCGAAGTCGGCGAGCGGCGAGGGGTAGATCGGAGAGAGCCAGAAGGCGTCGACGCCGAGCCAGGAGAGGTAGTCGAGTCTCTCCACTATCCCGCGCAGGTCGCCGACGCCGTCGCCGTCGGAGTCCTGGAACGAGCGCGGGTAGATCTGGTAGACGACCGCGTCCCGCCACCACATGGCCTGAGCCGAGGTTACAGACGGGTCGACGATCGCCGCCACGTTCGTGTGCTGGGGACGGCGCCCGCGAGCGCGAGCGGACACGAGCTCAGCGAGATGCTGACCGACCCTCCGCGGCCGTCTCCTCGCTCGAAGGAGACCTCCCACCGAGCTCGTCGACCCGCTGCTCACTGGGGATGCCTAACTCCGTCCTGCGCCCGCTCCTCCACCGAAAGGCGCCTGCCGCAAGCTTCGAGCAATGAGCCGGGGCAGAACGCACTTGGGGGCAACGCGGGGGCAAGAAGACCCACCGAGATCAGCCGAGATCGCGGGCGGCTCCAACCCTAACTTTCTCGCTCTCGAGCAGCGATTTCCCAGATAGACCGAGATCAGCCGAGATCGACTGGGGCATCCTCGAATCCGCGTGCGGAGGTTCGACTCCTCCCTGGGCCATCCAGAGATCAGGCGCCGACCTGGCTCTTAGCCTGCGAGTCAGCACGATAGAGTCGCACGCGCCCGATGCCGAGTCACAGTGACGTCGTGATCGCCGAAGTAGGGGCAGCGGCCGCCTTGGCTGGTCTCGTCCTCGTCTTTCTTGGGGTGCTCGTAACGTCATTCCAGACGCTCCTGGGTCGAGTAAGCGACGATGTCCTCAGTCGGTTCCGGAGGGCAAGTTGGTTCGCGGTGGCAGCGTTTTTTCTCGCAACTGCCAGTCTCCTCGTAAGCACTTCTTGGCTCGCTGCAGGCGGCGGACACTCTTTCTATGTCGCGACCCTTGTGCTCTTCTTTCTTGCCGTCGGCAGCCTGATTGTGGTCACTCTGTACTCAACAACGCGGGTACTGCTCCGATAGGAAAGGAGTACGGCCTTGGCCTTGACTGCCGAGAAAGTGAAGGATCTTGAGGCGAGGGGTTTCCAGGAGTTATTTCAGGATCACCGCGCACTGTGGCGGGCCAAGGCGGGCGAGGCCTACACATACGCAGCTAGCTTTGTCAGACCCTCGGGCGAGCCGGTCCGGCCGGACGATCTTCTACCGTTGCTCGTGCCTGCGCTGGTGCTGGTAAAGGAGTTTCGTGTGTTCTTGGACGACAAGCGTCTCACTCAGAAATACTGGAGGACCCACTTCGCCGAATTCATCATCGACCGTCTGTGGGACGAGCTGACGAGTGGAGAGGAGACTCGATGACCGAGGAGATCCGCAAGCAAGCCCAAGCGTACGTTCGGCAGTCGCTCGAAGCGCAGAAACGTCTCGGCTACTCCTCGAGCATTGACAAGAAAGTCTATGAAGAAGCGGTGACCCAGACTGCCCGAGCGATGGCGCATTTGATGAAGGCTCAGCGCCGGTCCGAACCCGAGGCGTAGTCCGATCCGGCCAGTGTCGCCTTGTGCCTTGCTCTCGGCCGCTCCCGTCACGAGCGGGGATCCGGCAAGCGGTCCTTCGGGTCGGTGCAGCTACGAGACGGCGGCCTGAGGCCGCCCGCGATCACCCGGAGGTCGGTGCCCACGCCGTAGGCGCAGACCACAAGAAGAAGTGGCGCAGAGCGCCACTTCGCCTTGCCCGCTCGAGTTCGCGTGAAGGCAGTCCATACTCGCCCTCACCACGAGGACGGCGCTCTGCGGCTGTCCTTCACGGGTTCTTCCTGAGCCGGGCGCGGCAGCGGATTTTCTGAGCTCGACTCCTTGATCACAGAAGCCGACACTTGCCGCAAATATGTTCTGCCTCGCCTCGTGGAGGCTGGGAACGAGTTCCGCATTCGTTCACGGGCCGCAGAGTCTAAGATCGCCCGCCCACGACAGGCACCTCCGATAGAGCTTCCGGCGAGATCCAGCGTGTCGTTCGAGTTCCGCTTCTGACCCTTCGGATAGGGGACGCGGATGCCGTGAGCAGGAGGTTCCTGCTTGGAGAGTTCCTCGACTATCTCACCGGCCTCTCGAAGGGATCGGCGAGCGGCGCTGCGCTGAAGCGGCTGTACGCGGCGGAACTCCTTCCACCCTCGGTTTGAGGAGGCAAGAGCACCGTGAGAGCGTTCCGATCGCCGGCACACCGCCGGTCGAGCGAATCCCGCCCGAAAAACCTGGACGCCGCAAGCGTGTTGCAGCTGGGTCTGAGCTCGCTTTCAAGAAAGCCGCCCTCCTCCCAGGGCGGCGCCTCGCCGCTTGATCATTCGCCGACCAACACATCAGGGTGTCTCGAAGCGAATGCGTCCGTCCGTCTGCGCCCCGCGCTGAATAAGACCCGCCTTCTCGACCACACGGCGGGAGGCGACGTTGTCTTGGTCGCAGTGGGCGGTAATGCGCGCCACCCCCGGCTGCTTGAAGGCCCACTCCACGAGCGCCCTTGCCGCCTCCGTGGCATATCCACGGTTCCGGAAGTCGGTATGCACTCCATAGCCGAGCTCGATCTCCCCATCGGCATTTGGGCGCCCCTGAAAGCCGGCGGAGCCGACGACGGTTCGGCTTTCTTTTTGGATGAGGAGCCAGATGCCGTATCCAGCAGCAGCGGATCGTCGCGAAGCAGTCTGGCGTAGACGGGCAGGAACTCCGCTAGCTCGGGATCGGGCCACTCATTCGGCAGCCGTGCGTCGAGTAGGCGCTCGCCCTCCTCGACATTGCCGACGAGTGCGTTCGCGACGGAGAGCGAACACGGTACTAGTTCGAGCCGCGGCGTAACTACGGCGGGCTGTTCAGGCATAACAAGAATCTCCTTCATCCGACGGAACATCAACGGAGGTCGGTGCCGGAGCGGGGTTAACGCATCTCGACGCCGACAGGTGAGCCAAATTCAATCTTCACGAGGCCCCCTCCTCAGTGCGTCGAGAACAGGCATAGCGTAACTCTTCGGCTCGTGGTCGGCCCGCGGGCCGCGTTCGGGTGACATTCCCGAACACCGGCCGAGCCGCGACGTGTGCTTGCGTCTAGAACTGGGTCGTTCGCCAACCCCGCGCGTTGAAAGACCCGGGTAAGAAAGCACTTGGGGCAACGCGGGGGGCAACAAGACCCCCCGAGATCGGCCGAGATCGCCCACCCTTCCGATCGGCATTTTCAGTGCGCCGAGCAGCGATTTCCCAGCTAGACCGAGATCAGCCGAGATCGACTGAGGCATCTTCGAATCCGCGTGCGGAGGTCGATTCCTCCCTGGCCATTGACCTAAGCGCTACGCGGACGTCTACGAAGCCGCAGCTGCTGCGCGAGCCATGAGTGCCTCCGTGTCCGCGAGCGCTGGCTTGTACCCCATGGACACGAACAGCTCGCGCGCCTGGCGCAGCGGTTCGACCGCCTCCGGCTTGCCGAGCGCCGCCAGGCAGCGGCCCTGGCCGAGCAGGGCGTAGGCGCGCTCCGGCACGTTTCCGAACCCGCGCCAGCGTTCGGACGCCTCGGCATACAGGGCGGCGGCTCGCCCGTGGTCGTCGGCAGCTTCGGCGAGCTGGGCGCGGCTGGTGGTCAGCCCGTGCTCGGCGAGCGGCGTGCGCGGCTCGACGCCCTCGACGAGCTGGATCGCCAGCTCCAACTCCCGTAGGACGAGCGCGAAGCGCAAGACGTGGGGCACCAGTGCGGCGTAGAGCGGGTCGCTGCGACCGGCGCGAACGTCGTCGAGCTCGACAAGAAGCGCACTCGCCTCGACCAGCCTTCCCTGGGCCAATAGCGCGTGCGCGGCGGCCGCGAATCCCGCGGCGATCAGCGGCAGGGTGCCGGCTCCGCGCGCCATCGCGGCGAGGTTCTCGGCCGCCCGGAGATCCTTCTGCGGTTCCCCGCGCTCTGCCCTCAAGCGAACCAGGACGGAGCGTGCTTCGATCAGGTCGGGAAGCATGCCGGCGTCTTCGGCCCGCTCCGCGACGGGCTCTGCCTCGGCCAGCGCCTGCTCGGGGTGGCCGCACTCGGCGAGCAACGTCAGGCTCGTGCCTGCGATCGCGAACGCGAACTCGCTGATGCCCCGCCGCCGGCTGAAGTCGATTCCCTCGCGGCAAACGGCGAGCGCAGCCTCCGGCCCGTCGTACTGCCACATGTCGACCGACAGGTTGTTATAGAGAACTGCCGCCTCACGGCTCTTCCCCTGCTCGACCGCGAGCTGGAGTGCGCGACGCATCTCCTTCAGTCCATCTCGTTCGCCACTGGCGGCCCGAGAGGAGCCGCGGAAGCCGAGCGCGCGCGCCGGCTTGGCCATACCGAGCTCGGCGGCCAGCGCAAGCGCTCGGTCCGCGGCTGCGATTGCCTCCGAGAAAGCGTGGTCGAGCTCACGCCTCCCGGCGAGCTGGGCGTAGGCGGCGACAAGCTCGTGCCCCGGCGACTGAGCTTCGAGCAGCTCGAGCGCCTCCGCCAGCGCTTCCTCCCGCCGCGGGTCACCAAGTCGCCCGAGGACGAGCGCGAGGGTGGTCAGGGTCCGGCCTGTTGCGACTGGATCGGTTCCATTCCGGTAAACGGCGAGCGCTTCCTCGAGCGCCTCCTTCGCCTCCTGCTGCCGGCCCTGCTGAAGCGCCGCCTGCGCCCAGCGCTCGAGCAGCGAGGCGCGCTCGTGGCTGGTGGGCGCGACGAGCTCGAGCGCCTTCGCGAAGCTCTGCTCTGCCCGGTCGACGTCGAGCGCGAGCGCGCGCTCCCCGCCCAGGGCGAGGAAGCGGATCGCACTGGTCTCTAGCTCCTCTGCCTCCTCGCCCTGGCGGGCTGCGCGGGCAAGCTCGAGCGCGCTCAGGTAGTGGTGGGCGAGGACGTCCGCCAGGTCCTCGGCGCGTGCGCCCGCCTGGCGCTCGATCCAGGCGGCGGCCGCGCGGTGGCCGGAAGCGCGGCCCGCACGGGGGATCTGGGAGTAGCAGACATCCCTGACCAGCAGATGCCAGAAGCCATACTCCTCTTCTCCCTTCATCGAAGAGGTGCGGGCGGGGCGGACGAGTTCTTGTCGAGACAGCTCGTGCAGTTCCTGCTCCACCTCCTGCAGGTCGCGATCTCCCATCTCGGCCAGCGCTCCCGCCCAGAAGACCCTGCCCACGACAGCGGCGTTCTGGAGCAGCCGCTTTCGCTTCGCCGGGAGCGTGTCCAAGCGGGCGGCGATCAGCGCCTTCAGCGAGGCCGGCACCTCCATCTCTAGGCGACCCCGGTCGGCGAACAGGCGCGCGAACTCCTCCGCGTACAGCGGGTTGCCGCCAGCGCGCTCAAGAAGCGCTCGTTCCGTCTCCGCAGGCAGCGCCGCCCGCTCGAGCAGCGCGCAGATGAGGCGGGAGGTCTCCTCCTCGGCGAGTGGGGCGAGGTTGATCGTGGTCGCGTTGTGCAGGTCGGCCGCCCAGGCTTCGTGCTGCTCGTACAGCTCCGGGCGGGTGGTGCAGAGCAGAAGGAGCGGCACGTCTTGGGACCAGCCGGCTAGGTGTTCGAGAAAAGAGAGTAGGGACGGGTCCGCCCAATGCAGGTCCTCGAACACGAGCACGGCGGGGCCGTCCACGGCCAGCCCCTTGCAGAAGCGGGCCCAGGCGGTGAACGACTCCTCCTGCGCCGCAGGCTCGCCGCCCGCCCCGACGAGAGGCTGAAGACGGCCCCTGAGCCAGGGGCGGTCGCGATCGTCTGCAGGCAACGCGCTCTCGAGCTTGGCCAACGCCTGTACGGGCGAGTCTGACTCGAGTATTCCGCACTCGGCCTTGACGATCTCCCCCAATGCCCAGAAGGCGATGCCGTCCCCGTAGGGCAGGCAGCGCCCTTGCCTCCATGTCACGAGGTCGGAGTGCTCGTCGATATCGCCGAAGAGCTCGCTCACCAGGCGGCTCTTGCCGACGCCCGGCTCGCCCACGATGGTCACCAGCTGGCAGGAGCGCTGTCGCGCCGAGCGCTCGAACGTGCTGATCAAAAGCTGCTTCTCGAGGTCGCGGCCGACGAGCGGGGTGGCGTGCGTGCGGATCACCTCAGAGCCGAAGCGCGCGCGCACGGTGAGTGGACGGAAGAGCGAAAGGGGCTCCACCTTGCCCTTCACCGCCGCGGCGTGCAGCTCCTCGTAATCGAAGACGCGCTTCGTGGCCCGGTAAGTGTGCTCGGAGACGGCGATGCCGCCCACAGGCGCAGCCCCCTGCAGGCGGGAGGCGGTGTTGACTACATCACCCGTGACGATCCCCTCACCGAGGTTCGGCTGGGCGCCGAGGTCGACGACCGCCTCGCCGGTGTTGATGCCGATCCTGACCTGCAATGAGAGATCCGGATCGGACTCGTTCAGCTCCGCAATCGCGTCCAGGAGGCGCAGCCCGGCCCGCACCGCCCGCTCGGCGTCGTCCTCGTGCGCCAGCGGCGCTCCGAACACGGCCATGACCGCATCGCCGACGAACTTCTCCACCGTGCCCCCGTAGCGCTCGATCTCTCGCCGCAGGCGCTGGTGGTAGGGGCGCAGCCGCGCACGGACGTCCTCGGGGTCGGCGGCGTCGGAGGCGGCGGTGAAGCCGACCAGGTCGCAGAACAGCACGGAGACGACCTTGCGCTCCTCCAGCTGGGGCGCGGGTACGTCTTCGGTGAGGGACGCCGTGCAGAAGGGGCAGAACGGGAACTCGCCCGGCAGCTCCTTCCCGCATGACGGGCAGGTCGTCACCGGTCGAGTCTAGGACAGGCACGCCAGGCGGGGCAACGCGGGGGCAACAAGACCCACCGAGATCAGCCGAGATCGCTTGCGGCTCCAACCCTCATTTTCTCGCTCTCGAGCAGCGATTTCCCAGATAGACCGAGATCAGCCGAGATCGACTGAGGCATCTTCGAATCCGCGTGCGGAGGCTTGACTCCTCCAGGGGCCATTCTCATAGTCCGCGAACGGGATCCTGCTCGGTCCCGTCACTCGTCCCAGCGGACGTCGATTGGCCCGTCGTTACCGGGTAGGGGCAGGGACGCTGCTTCAGCCTCGACCGCACCGCGTTCCTCCCGCGAGAGCCGGCGCCAGGGCTGGATCGTCAGGTCACCCTTCGCCCGTCGCCACGTCCCGACGAGCTCCCCGGCCACGAGCACGGCACCAGGCCACACGCGCGACGTCCAGAGCCTGTCGCGATTCTCGGCCTCGGGGACGAGAAGCTCGCGATCGGAGCCGTGGAGGAGGTAGTACGCATCGCCGCTGGGGAGGAGCCGCGCGGCGGCCGAAGGCCCCGAGGGTGCGCTAAAGGCCGGCTCGTCCTGGGTCAGGATCCACGACTCGCCGATCGGTGTTCGCACCGCCCTCAGCGACCGGGCAAGCGCGTCGAACGCTCCCTGGGCCTGTGGCCGCGCGATACCGGCCCATCTGGCGAACGTAGCGGGCGTGCCGGGGCCGAAGACGTGCAGGTACCGGCGCGCGAGTTCCCGGCGAGCGTCGCGCGGGTCGACCTCGGGTGCCGGCACGGTCCAGACGGTCGGCGCCCGTGCGCCTTCCCAGCGGATCAGCACCCTACCGGTCGCCGCGGCGTACCGGAACCGATTCGGGTTTTCGTCGAGCCCCTGCCCCGCCTCGCGGTCGGTCATCCGCCGGCCGGCGAGGAAAGCGTGCAGGCGGGCGGCGAGGTCCTCTGCCCTCCGCCGGCCGCGCTCGTCGTCCGGGAGCCTCCCGAGCGAAAAGAACGCGCGGTCGCGAGCCGGCACGACATACGTACTGAAGCGCGGCCCCCAGAGCTGGACGAGCGCTGGATCTTCCCAGCTGGACGGGTGAGTCCCTTCAACACGCGCGTGGATCGAGAGGAGCGCGGCGCGCGGCATGCTGTCCTGCAGGCCTGCCCACGCCGCACGCCGGAGCGAGCGCGATCCGGGTGGGAGCCGCTCGTTGAGCGCGCCGACGTGCCGTCGGAACGCGAGAATCTGCGACCGCGTGAGGTCGAGCCGAGGCTGAAGTTGTCGGGCACGAACCACCCGCTAATCCTCGCAAAGGGAACGAGCCGGGAGCCTCATTCCGCGTTGGACTTGACACGGTCGCGACGGCTAGGCTCTGCCGATGGCCGCGAGGCAGCTGACCACGGTCCTCGCGGCTGCGTTCGCTCTCATCTCGCTCGCGGCTTCCGCCCTCGCCGGATCGGCCTCTACGCAGATCGTTCCGCGACTGAACAAGGACGGGCTTTCGGCCAGGGACAATCGCAACTTCGGCGCCGTGCCGGATACGAGCGGGGCAATCGGACGCGGGCACTACCTCGAGGCGGTGATCCCGCGCATCGCGCTCTTCGACGCGAAGACGCTGAAGCTCGTCGCGGCGCGCGACGCGTACGCCTTCTGGCACAAATCGAACACCTCGCAGATCGTCGATCCCCACGTCGTCTGGGACAGCCTGGCCCGGCGCTGGTACTACGTTGCCCTGTTCAACGGCTCGGGCGGCGCAAACAATCAGCTCCTCTTCGCCTGGACGAAGCGAGGTCGGCCCACCGACCTGTCCGATGCGTGGTGCCGGATGTCGATCCGGACCGGAAAGCTCTTCCCCGACTTCCCCAAGCTCGGCTTTAGCCGAAACCACATCATCATCGGCACCAACATGTTCGACGTCGACGCAGATCGACCGGAATTCCTCTCCGCCCGCATCTGGGTCATCGGCAAGCCCCCGAGCGGCCGCAAGACCTGTGCCCGGCTGCGGGTGACCTCCTTCGGGAGCGAGGCCGACCCGCTCCGCCGGGCAGACGGGAATCTCGCCTTTACACCAGTCCCCGTCGATCCCGTCCGCCCCCGTGGCCGCGCCTACGTCATCGCTGCCGACTGCGTCTTTGAGCCTCAGGGCGGCGAGGAGCCGCCGCCCTGCGGCACGCCTGATCGTCAGGCGAATCAGATCACCGTCTGGCACGTCGACGGCGCCCGAGGGTCGCCGCGGCTGACGCGCGACGGCGGAGTCGACGTCCCGGGCTACAGGCTTCCGAGCCCCGCCCCGCAACGCGGGACGAAGACCACGGTCGACACGAGCGACACCCGCTTCTACCAGGCTGTTTCAGCACCGGATCCGACGCGGCGACTACGCGAGGCGATCTGGACGCAACACACGGTCGACGGTCGAGGCAGACGCTCGGAGGTGCGCTGGTACGAGCTCGATCCGCGGCGCCTCGCTGTAGTGCGTCGCGGGACTGTCAGAGACGCTCGCGACTGGACCTTCAGTGCTGCCATCTCGCCGACCGCGCGAGGGGATCGTGCGATTGTTCACTACATCGTCAGCGGCCCCGATCGGCTTCCCCAGCTCCGTGCGCGCTCCCGCGGGCGGGGAACGCCCAACGGCGTGATGAGCGGCGAGCTCACGCTTGCTCGAAGCGCTGCTCCACTCGTTGCGGACAAGTGCGGCGCAGACCCAGGAGAACCGTGTGCGTGGGGCGACTACGCGCAAGCAACCCCGGACCTGCGGCGGCCGAGGGTTGTGTGGGGGTCGAATGAGCTCGTGGGCTCGCCGAAACACGCCGGCCCACTGGGCACCTACTGGCGGACGCGGAATTTCGCGCTCGCGGCCGGCCGAGCTCGGCGTTGATCCGCGCACGCGACGATCGCCTTCCAGTGAGCCCCGACGAGGCTCGCGTTCGCCCGTAGCCAGTCCGCCCCGAGCGCGAGGGCGACTTGGGTGAGGACGTATGCGCGCTGTTCGTCCCTGGTCCGCAGGAGGTGGACCCCTACCGGCTCTCGGGCTCGCCGTTCTTGCTCAGCTCTTCCTCGGCGATCCGGCGCGCGATCTCCTCGCGTTCCTTCCGCTCGCGCTCTTCCGCCGCGCTGAACTTATCCTCGGTGCTCTCCCGGCTTTCCTCTTCGCGCTTCTCAGGCGTGCTCATGCGTGTCTTCTTTCCACCTGGTCACCGACCAAACGCGGCACAATGAGCGTGTCGCGGGCGTGGCGGAACCGGTAGACGCGATGGGTTTAGGACCCATTGGGCGAAAGCCCGTGGAGGTTCGAGTCCTCTCGCCCGCATTGACGCGGCGTGCCAATTGTGGGAGACTCGGCGCGGGAAGGGAGCTGCGGGTCGAGGCTCCACCACGCTATCCGAGGGGGGTCCTCGATGAAAAGGTTTGTCGTCCTGCTGTCGTTGGGCGCTGCGACTGCCGTGCTCGGCGGAAGCCCGGCGAACGCCGCGGTCTCCTGCAGCTACAATTCGCTGAGTCGCAGCGTTCTCGTCACCGCCAACGCGTCCCTCGACTCCACGACGATCGCGGTCAACGCGGGACAGATCCAGGTTGGGGGAGTTCCGTGTGGCGCCGGCCCGGTGGCGACGACCTCGAATACGAACACGATCACGGTCAGCGGAGCGGCTGGGGGTCAGTACCCGACTGTGAGCCTGGCCGGTGGAGCGTTCGCTCCGAGCTTCAGCAACCCCTCGGGAGAGATCTCGTTCAGCATCGATCTCGGCCTCGGGACCGACCGTCTCACCATTACCGGCGGGTCGGGCGCGGACCGCGTCACCGTCGGCACCACGGGAGTCAACCTCAACAACGACGGGGACTCGGACCTCTCCATGGTCGGGGTCGAAGCGCTGGTTCTGATTGGAAACGACGGTGCCGACACGCTCTCGCTGGGGGGCGGCTCCGGGACCGGTACTGTGAGCAAGCTGGCCGCATCGATGGGAGGCGGCAACGGGGGCGACTCTCTCACCGGCGGGCTCGGCGACGACAACATCAACGGAGAAGCAAACGCGGATGCAGTGTCCGGGAGATTCGGGCATGACGTGATCTACGGCGGGACCTCAGGAGACGTGCTCCACGGCGGCGCGGACAGCGACGTCATCACGGGGCAAGCTGGCAACGACACCGTTTACGGCGACGATGGGAAAGACAGCTTCTTGGCCGAGCCGGTACTCGACGGGCAGGATTCCTTCAACGGCGGCGAGGGAAGGGACAGCGTCTCCTACAACAGCCGGTCCGGAATCCTGACCATCACGCTGGACGGGGCGGCGAACGACGGGCTCGCCGGGGAGAAGGACAACGTCAAGCCCGACGTCGAAATGGTCTTCGGCGGCTCGGGCACCGATGCGATCACCGGGAGCGCCGGTCCCGACGGCCTGAGCGGGGGCCAGGGTACCGACACCCTGAACGGTCTCGGCGGCGACGACAGCCTGGGCGTCAGCGACTACTCCGACGTGTCCGCTGACACGATGAACGGCGGGGCGGGCGCCGACACTGTGTACGGCGGCGGCGGGGCCGATCACCTGAACGGCGGAACTGAGGACGACTTCTTCATCGGGGGGCCCGGCGACGACGTGATGACCGGAAACGAGGGATCAGACGTCTTCCTCATGGACAGCGTTGCCGACGGCGCGGACACGATCTCCGGCGGCTTCGGCTCCGACATCGCCTCGTATTCGTCTCGCAGCGGCAACCTCACGGTGAAGCTCGACGGCGTGGCAAACGATGGGCTCACCGGCGAGCATGACAACGTGAAGCAGGACGTCGAGCAAATCGACGGCGGCTCGGGAGTCGATCACCTGACCGGCAGCTACGTGGACAACCGCATCTACGGAAACGGTTCGGGTGATGTGATCGACGGAGCCGGCGGCGCCGACTACATCGACGGCGGGCTCGGAGGCGACAACATCTTCGGCGGCGACGGCGACGATCAGATGTACGGCTCGGCCGGAGGGGACGGCTTCCACGCGATGGACGGGGGACTGGACTACGTGGACGGAGGCGTGGGTCCGGATGTGATCGTGGACCAGGACGCCTTCGACCTGATCATCAACGTCCCTTAACACGCCACGTCGGTCAGGCACACCCGCTCTGCTTAGATAGGGCGGGTGCAGACGCAGGTCGAGGAGCTCGCCGAAAACCGGGTCCGGCTCGAGGTCGAGGTGCCCAAGGAGGACGTGAAGCACGCGATCGACCACGCAGCATCCGACCTCGTGGGCGCTCTCAAGATTCCCGGCTTCCGGAAGGGCAAGGTGCCCATCCAGGTCCTGCTCGCGCGAGTCGGCAAGGAGCGCCTCTATTCCGAGGCCGTCGAGAGCCACATCGGCGGGTGGTTTCGCAACGCGGCCGTCAGCTCCCGGATCAGGCCGATCGAGCAGCCGGAGTACGGATACGACCTCCCCGACTCTCCCGACGTCGACTTCCGCTTCACCGCCACCGTGGCGGTCCAGCCCAAGCCTGAGGTCGCCGACTGGAAGCAGCTGGAGGTTCCGCGTGCGGAGCCCGAGATCCCGATCGAGCTGATCGACCAGGAGATCGAGGCGCTGCGTGACTCGGCGGCCTCGCTCGTCCCCGTCGAGGGACGCGCCGCGCAGGAAGGGGACACGCTCGTCGTCGATCTCGTCCGCGACGGGGAAGCCGAGCGCGACTACGTCCTCGAGCTCGGCATCGGCCGCCTGCTGGCCGAGATCGACGCTGGCCTGGTCGGGATGTCGGCCGGGGAGAGCAAGGAGATCGAGTACCAGGCGCAGGACGGGACGAACCAGACCGTGGAGGCGACCGTCAAGGAGATCAAGGAGAAGGATCTCCCGCCCCTCGACGACGACCTTGCCCGCGCCACGACCGAGTTCGACACGCTCGAGGACCTCCGCGCCGACATCGAGAGCCGCTTCCGCGCGCAGCTGGAGACGGAGATCGAGCGCGACTTCAGAGCGGCGGCCGTCGACCGGCTCGTGGAGGCGTCGAACGTGGACGCGTCCGGGCCGCTCGTCGAGGCCCGCGCCTCCGAGCTCCTGGCCGGCTTGGCGCGCTCGCTCGAGCAGCAGGGGATCTCGCTCGAGACCTACCTTCAGCTTTCGGGCGAGGAGCCGGCGACGCTGCAGCAACGACTCCGCGAGGAAGCCGCTCGCTCCGTCGCGCGCGAGCTCGTGCTCGACGCGGTCGCCGACGACGTTGGCATCGAAGTCTCCGACGAAGAGCTCGACCAGCTTATCCGCGAGGAGGCCGTCGGCGAGGACGAAGACGCAGACGAGGTCGTCGCCCGCATCCGGGAGAGCCCGGTGCTCGAGCGGCTGCGGGAGGACCTGCGCCTCCGCAAGGCGCTCGACCGCATCGTCGCCGAGGTGAAGCCGATCCCCGTCGACCTCGCCCGCGCCCGTGAGAAGCTGTGGACGCCGGAGCAGGAGAAAGCCCCCGGCGATACGAAACTGTGGACCCCCGGCACGAAGGAGCCTGCATGAGCCCTCTGATACCGATGGTGATCGAGCAGACCTCGCGCGGCGAGCGCTCGTTCGACATCTTCTCTCGCTTGCTCAACGAGCGGATCATCTTTCTCGGCACGCCGGTCGACGATCAGATCGCGAACCTGATCATCGCCCAGCTCCTCCATCTGGAGTCCGAGGACCCGGACAAGGACGTCTTCCTGTACGTCAACTCGCCGGGCGGCTCGGTCTACGCAGGCCTTGCCATCTACGACACGATTCAGTACATCAAGCCCGACGTCCAGACCATCTGCGTCGGGATCGCGATGTCGATGGGCGCGCTCCTGCTCGCGGGCGGGACGAAAGGGAAACGGATGGCGCTGCCGAACGCCAAGATCCTGATCCACCAGGTGTCCAGCGGTTTCCAGGGACAGGCGACCGACGTGGAGATCCAGGCGCGAGAGACCATCAACATGAAACGGAAGATGGAAGAGATCATCGCCGAGCACGCTGGCCAGCCCCTCGAGAAGGTCTCGAAGGACATGGAGCGGGATTACTTCATGACGGCGCAGGAATCGAAGGAATACGGCATTATCGACACGGTCGTGGCGCACAGGTAGAGGAATGGCACGGGCATCCGACACCAACGAGCAGCTTCTCTGCAGCTTCTGCGGGAAGAGCCAGCGGCAGGTCAAGAAGCTGATCGCCGGGCCCGGCGTCTACATCTGCGACGAGTGCATCGACCTCTGCAACGAGATCATCGACGAGGAGCTGACGGCGCCGCCGCAGCTCGACCTCGAGAACCTGCCGCGGCCGAAGGACATCTACTCCGTCCTGAACGACTACGTCGTCTCGCAGGAGGAGGCCAAGCGCACGCTCTCGGTCGCGGTCTACAACCACTACAAGCGCGTTCAGATGGCCCAGGACGAGGGCGACGTGGAGCTGCAGAAGTCGAACATCCTCCTGCTCGGGCCGACCGGCTGCGGCAAGACCCTCCTCGCGCAGACGCTCGCCCGCATCCTCAACGTCCCGTTCGCGATCGCCGACGCGACCGCGCTGACCGAGGCCGGTTACGTGGGCGAGGACGTCGAGAACATCCTCCTCAAGCTCATCCAGGCCGCCGACTTCGACATCAAGAAGGCGGAGACCGGGATCATCTACATCGACGAGGTGGACAAGATCGCGCGGAAGGCGGACAACCCGTCGATCACGCGCGACGTCTCGGGTGAGGGCGTCCAGCAGGCCCTGCTGAAGATCCTCGAGGGGACCGTTGCCTCCGTGCCGCCGCAGGGCGGGCGCAAACACCCGCACCAGGAGTTCCTCTCCATCGACACGACCAACATCCTCTTCATCTGCGGAGGCGCGTTCTCGGGCCTCGAGAAGATCATCGGCAAGCGGATCGGCAAGAACCAGCTCGGCTTCGGCGCGCATGTCCGCTCGAAGCACGCGCCCGAGAACGCGGAGCTGCTCGCCGAGGTGATGCCGGAGGACCTGTTGCAGTACGGCCTCATCCCCGAGTTCATCGGCCGGCTCCCTGTCATCTCCGCCGTCCACCAGCTGACGCGCGAGGACCTCGTCCAGATCCTGGTCGAGCCGAAGAACGCGCTGGTCAAGCAGTACCAGCGCTTCTTCAACTACGACTCGATCGAGCTCGTGTTCACGGACGACGCCTTGTGGGAGATCTCCGACAAGGCGCTTGAGCGGGAAACCGGCGCGCGCGGCCTGCGCTCGATCATCGAGGACGCGCTGCTCGACGTGATGTTCGAGCTTCCCTCTCGTTCCGACGTCTCCAAGTGCGTGATCACGAAGGAGACGATCTCGAAGGGCCTCAAGCCCACGCTCGTCACGAGCGCCGGCGACGACGCCGAGGACGAGGAAGAGCTCGCCGAAGAAAGCGCGTAACCGGCGCTGAATTCTTTCACCACCAGGCCGGAGCTGCGGGGCACGTTCGGCATGATCGCGTCGACCCACTGGCTCGCGTCCACGGCGGGGATGGCGGTGCTCGAGCGGGGCGGGAACGCCTTCGACGCGGCGGTCGCGACCGGCTTCACGCTCCAGGTCGTCGAGCCGAACCTGAACGGCCCGGGCGGAGATCTCCCCGCCGTCTTTTGGAGCGCGGAGCGCGAAGAGGCTTTCGTCCTCTGCGCTCAGGGCGTCGCGCCCGCCGCCGCGACGATCGAGCGATTCCGCGAGCTCGGGCACCAGCTCGTCCCCGGCGTGGGCTTGCTGGCGGCATGCGTGCCCGGGGCGTTCGACGGCTGGCTCCTGCTCCTGCGCGAGTTCGGCACCCTCCGGCTCGAGGACGTGCTCGAGTTCGCGGTCGGATACGCCGAGGGCGGATACCCGGTCGCGCCCGGAATGACGGCGACGATCGAGCGGGTCGAGCCGCTTCTGCGCGAGTGGCCTGCTTCGGCCGAGCTCTACCTGCCCGCGCCTCGGCCGGGCGACCTCTTCCGCAACCCGAACCTCGCAGCGACGTACCGGCGCATCTGCGCGGAGTCGCGCGGAGGCACGCGGGAACAGGAGCTCGAACGCGCGCGTGACCTCTTCTACCAGGGCTTCGTCCCCGAGGAGATAGACCGCTTCTGCGCTACCGAAGGGGGTCTCCTCACCGCCGACGACCTCGCCTCCTGGCAGGCGACGCTCGAGGAGCCGACGACCTTCGAGTACGCCGGCTACACGATCTGCAAGACGGGACCCTGGGGGCAGGGGCCAGTCTTCCTCCAGCAGCTGGGGCTGCTCGCGGGCTTCGAGCTCAGTGACATGAGCCGGGCCGAGTACGTCCATGTGGTCACGGAGTGCGCCAAGCTCGCCTTCGCAGATCGCGAGGCCTTCTACGGCGATGCCGACGTGCCGCTCGAGCACCTGCTTTCGGACGAGTACAACGACATGCGCCGCGGCCTCGTCGGGGACGAGGCCTCGCTCGAGCTGAGGCCGGGCGGCGGGAGGCTGCCCGCCCTCGTCGAGGCCGACGCGACGGTCGGCGCCGGCGAGCCGACGCTCGGAGATACGGTCCATCTCGACGTCGCCGATCGCTTCGGCAACCTCGTCTCCGCAACGCCGAGCGGCGGCTGGCTTCAGAGCTCGCCCACGATTCCCGCCCTCGGCTGGCCGCTCGGCACGCGCGCGCAGATGTTCTGGCTGGAGGAGGGCCTGCCGTCGTCACTCGCTCCGGGGAAGCGTCCGAGAACGACGCTCTCGCCGAGCCTTGCGCTACGCGGTGACGAGCCGTACCTCTCCTTCGGGACGCCCGGAGGCGACCAGCAGGACCAGTGGTCGCTCCATGTCTTTCTCACCCATGTCCACTTCGGGCTTGACCTGCAGGCGTCGATCGACGCGGCCGAGTTTCACACCGACCACTTTCCGAGTTCGTTCTACCCGCGTGCTGCGCATCCCGGCTCACTCACGGTCGAAGCGCGCCTGGGTGGGGACGAGATCGGCGAGCTGCGACGGCGCGGGCACGCGGTCCGTGTCGCCGAGCCGTGGTCGCTCGGCCGCGTCAGCGCGGTCGCCCGCGAGGACGGCCTACTCAAGGCCGCCGCGAATGCGCGCGGCATGCAGGGCTATGCGGTCGGCCGCTGAGCGGTCCAGATCCGCCCGTCCATGCGCCGGCTTCCCATCCTTGTCGCGCTCTTTCTCGTCGTGATCCCGGTGCCTTCACTCCCGCAGCAGCGAGCCCGACCTCGGCGGCCGAGCTCCGGATCCGGAAGGACGTCAAGGACCTGACGCCGCAGGAGAGGGCGAACTTTGTCGCCGCCGTCATCGCGCTCAAGCACACGCCGTCGACGTGGAACCACGAGCTCAGCTACTACGACCAGTTCGTCCACTGGCACAACAAGTAGTTCGTCCCACCGGCCCTCACGCCGGCGAGGCGGCGGGCATCCACTTCCTCGAGGGGAACTCGAACCTCGGAGATGCGGGCCGGCTCTCGAAGTCGACAGGCTAGGAAAGGGACACCACGACGCAACGTAGGAGGCCGGCTCTGCCGGCCTCCTCTTCACTCCAGCGTCGAGCCGAGCGCCTCCTCGATCTCGGTGAGCCCGGGCCGCGCGGCGGGTTCCGGTTCGAGACAGGCGTCGATCGTCGTCGCCAGTGCGGGAGGCAGGCGGCGCCGGGCCCGCACCGGCTCCGGCCGTCCGTCGAGCTGCGGGTATTCGACCCGGCCTTCCCGGTCCTCGAATGGGCGCACGCCGGTCGCAGCCTCGTATAGCGTCGCGCCGAGCCCCCACGCGTCTGTCTCCTCCGAAAGGACGCCTCCGCGTGCCTGCTCGGGAGCCATGTACTGGCGCGTTCCCATCCCGCGAACGCCGCGCCCGGGAGGTCTCGCGATGGAGAAGTCGATCACCTTCGCGCGCCCGTTGTCCGCCACGACGTTGGAGGGCTTGAGGTCGATGTGGAGATAGCCGCACCGGTGCAGGTAGCCGAGCGCCGAGCAGAGATGCAGCCCGAGATGGGCGAGGTCGACCGCGCTGAGGCGGCGCCGGCCGGTCGCGATCAGGTGCGAGAGCGTCGCGCCGCCGAGCGTCTCCAGGATGAGCACGGGGTGCGGCCGCTCGATCAGCTCGTAGGCGCGGACGATGTGCGGGTGCGAGAGCGAGACGAGCAGGCGGCCCTCGTTCCGGAGCCTCCGCCGCTCGGCCGCGTCGTCGAGGCGGTCGGGACGGAGCGTCTTGGCGATGCACAGGCACCCTCGCTCCTCGCTCCAAGCCTCGTACACGTCGAGGATGCGTCCCCGGGCCAGATGGGAGACGACCTCATATCCGGGCGCGAGCTGGACGCCCTCTCGGAGCGTGTTCACGACGGAGCCGGCTCGCGCTCGAGCCCCTGCAGCCGGTAGAGCCGCGCGTAGGCGCCGCCACGCGCCAGGAGCTCGTCGTGAGCTCCGCGCTCGGCGACGCGCCCGTGGTCGAGCAGGACGATCTGAGTGGCATCGCGCACCGTGAGCAGGTTGTGCGAGATCACGATCGTCGTCCGCCCGCTCATCAGCCGCCGCAGCGGCTCGAGGATGCGTTCCGCCGACTCGACGTCGAGCGCCGCCGTCGGCTCGTCGAGAATCAGGACGGGCGCGTCGCGGATCATCGCGCGCGCGATCGCGATCCGCTGGCGCTGCCCGCCCGAAAGCCGCCTTCCCTTCTGTCCGACCGGCGTCTCGTAGCCCTCGGGAAGCTCGCTCACGAACTCGTGGGCGTCGGCCGCCTGGGCAGCTGTGACGATCTCGGCCCGGGTCGCGTCCGGCCTGCCGTAGGCGATGTTCTCCCGGACGGTCCCGTCGAAGATCAGCGTCTCCTGCAGCAGCACTGCGATGTTCTCGCGCAGGCTTCGCAGCTCGAGGTCGCGCAGGTCCGAGCCGTCGAGCCGGATGCGGCCGCCGCCGGGGTCGTAGAAACGCAGGAGCAGCTTCGCCACGGTCGACTTGCCCGCTCCGCTCGCCCCCACGAGCGCGAGCACGTCCCCCGGCCCCGATTCGAAGGAGACGTCGAGCGCGTCCCGCTGCCCGGCCGGGTAGCGGAACCTGACCTGGTCGAACGCGATCTCCCCGCGCGCCCGTCCGATCCGCCGGGCGCCTGCCCGCTCCGCGACGAGCGGCTCCTCGTCCAGCAGCTCGATCACGCGCTCGGCGCTCGCGGAGGCCGCGTAGATCGTGTTCGAGAGCCGGCTGAGGGCGCGAACCGGGCTGTAGAGCAGAGTCAGGTAGGTGAGGAAGACCGCGAACCCGCCGGGCGTGAGCCGTCCGTTCGAGACCTCGAGGGCTCCCACCGCGATCACGATCAGGGCGCCGGCGACCTCGATCATGTCGATGGACGGCGTGTACAGCGCGCGCAGCCGGGTCGCCGCCATCTGGGCCGCGTACGCGCCGAGGCCCTCGCGATGGAAGCGCTCGGTCTCCCACTCCTCGCGGCCGTACGCCTGCACGAGAGCCGCGTTGGAGAGGCTCTCCTCCGCGACCGCGCTGATCGATCCCGACCGCCTCCGCTTCTCGCGGGACGCATGCTTGATCAGCCTGGAGAACCGCCTGGCGGCGATCCAGAACAGGGGCGCCACGACGAGCGAGACGAGCGCGAGCCGCCAGTCGATGTAGAAGAGCGCGGCGCCGAAGAAGACGATCTGGAGGACCGAGGAGAGCGCGTCGGCGACGCCCGAGAGCACGAAGTTCTCGATCGACTGGATGTCTCCGGTCAGCCGCGACATCAGGTCGCCGAGCCGCCGGCGCTCGAAGAAGTCCAGCGAGAGCCCCTGCAGGTGCCGGAAGAGCTGTGTGCGAAGCGAGAGCAGGAAGCGCTCGCCGATCCAGGTCGAGAGAACGTAGTCGGCGAACGAGACGGCGGCGCTGATCAGGGTCAGGCCGACATAGGCGAGCACGATCCACCCGAAAGGTCCGAGGTCGCCGGGGATGATCACCTTGTCGATCACCGGCTTGAACAGCCAGATCCGCAGCGTGTCGATCGCCGGGCCGACGGCGATGAAGAGCAGCGAGAGCGCGAGCCACGGCCGGTACGGGCGCGCGTAGGGCCAGAAGCGGCGGACGATCTCCCGGATCGGGACCGCGGGCGCAGCCGCGACGAGGCCGCCGCCCTCGGGCGCCGGCTCGAAGAGGAGCCGTAGTCGCTGGCCGAGACCCCTCATGAGCAAGTCTTACCCCCTCGCCGTGAACACGAAAGCCCGCGCTCCGGCGGGCTTCCGCTCATTCGGTCCTGAGTGCGCTAGGTCTTCGTCCCTTCGCCGGTGTCCGTCGATGTGGACGTGCTCGTGTCGCTCGACGTCGAAGTCGACGTGCCGCCGCCCGACTTCTTGCGGCGGTGGTGCGCCGACTTGATGCCGTGGAAGTGCAGGCCGTGCTTGCGGTGCCGCCTGTGGTGCCTGCGTGCCATGTTGTCACCCCCTCGGAAGTGGCCGTCTCCGAACCTGCGCCCGATTGTACGGCTTAGCGGCGGGGCTTTGGCCTGCCGCCAAGGCTTACAAAGTTTTTACGCCGGGCCGGCAGCAAAGTCGCGGCTCCCTACAATCAGCGCATGGAGCCGTTGTACGAGCCGAAAGGCGTCGAGGAGCGCTGGCAGCGCGTCTGGGAGGAGGAGGGCCTGTATCAAGCCGACCCGGCCGCGGAGGGCGAGACGTTCGTCGTCATGCACCCTCCGCCCAACATCTCTGGGTCGCTGACGATCGGGCACTGCCTGCAGCTCTCGCTCGAGGACGCGCTCGTGCGCTGGCATCGCATGCGCGGCTTCAAAACGCTCTTCCAGCCCGGTTACGACCATGCCGGGATCTCGACCTGGGCTTCGATCGGACGGGAGCTGGCGAAGGAGGGAAAGACTCAGCGAGACCTCGGGCGCGAGGGCTTCGAGGCCTATGCCTGGAAATGGCTCGAGCGGTACGGCGGCACGATCATGCTCCAGTTCCGCCGCCTGGGCGCGTCGCTCGACTACCGGCGCGAGCGCTTCACCATGGATCCCGAGTACACGCGCGCGGTCATGCGCTGGTTCGTCCACCTGTACGACAGGGGCTGGATCTACCGCGACAGCAGGATCGGCAACTGGTGCCCAAGGGACGAGACCGCGCTCTCGGACCTCGAGCTCGAGCACGAGGAGATCGACGACGCGCTTTCGTACGTCCGCTACCCGCTCTCCGACCAGTCGGGGCACGTCACCATCGCCACTGTCCGCCCCGCGACGATCCTCGCCGACGTGGGGGTAGCCGTCCATCCCGAAGACGAGCGCTACCGCGACCTGGTCGGCAAGGAGGCGATCGTTCCTTTCGTCGAGCGGCGCGTACCGATCCTCGCCGACGAGCGGGTGGAGCCCGAGTTCGGAACGGGAGCGCTCAAGGTCACGCCGGGTCACGACGCGACCGATTTCGAGATCGGGCGCGACCACAGCCTGCCCGAGCTCAGCGTGATCGGCCCGGACGCACTGATGAGCGAGGAGGCAGGCGAGCTGGCGGGCCTGTCCCAGGACGAGGCGGGCGAACGCGTGCTGGCGTGGGCCGACGAGCGCGGGCTGCTCGAGCGGCAGGAGCCGTACCGGCACTCGGTCGCTACCTGCCACCGCTGTGGAACCCGAGTCGAGCCGCTGATCACGCTCCAGTGGTGGTGCGCGATGGAGGAGCTCGCCCGACCGGCGATCGCGTCCGTCGAGGAGGGCCGCGTGCGCTTCACGCCCGAGCGGTTCGCGCGCATCTACCTGGAGTGGATGCGGAACATCCATCCCTGGTGCATCTCGCGCCAGATCTGGTGGGGACACCGGATTCCCGTCTGGTACTGCTCCGACGGCCACGTGACCGTCGCCGAGAGCGAGCCGCAGGCATGCGCGGAGTGCGGGTCGGCCGAGCTGACGCAGGACGAGGACGTGCTCGACACGTGGTTTTCGTCGGCGCTGTATCCCTTCGCCACGCTCGGCTGGCCCGAGGAGACCCCCGAGCTGGAGGCGTTCTACCCCGGAGACGTGCTCACGACCGCGCGCGACATCATCTTCCTCTGGGTGGCGCGGATGATGTTCTCGGGCCTGGAGCTGCTCGGGGAGGAGCCGTTCCACGACGTCGTCATCCACTCCTACCTCCAGAGCCCGGAGGGCCGCCGCATGTCGCGTACGCTCGGAACCGGAATCGACCCCGAGGAGGCGCTCGAGCCCTACGGCGCCGACGCGACCCGCTACGGGCTGCTCAAGGTCACCTCGAGCCAGGATCCGCGCTTCTCCTTCGGCTCGATCGAGGAGGGGCGCAAGCTCGCGATCAAGCTCTGGAACGTGTCGCGGCTGATCCTGCACAACGCCGGCGACGCCATGCCCGAGGAGCGGCCCCGCGAGCTCGAAGAGCGCTGGATCCTCGCGCGGCTCGACGCAGCGAGGGAGGAGCTCGAGGAGCAGCTCGGCCGCTTCGACTTCGCGGCCGCCGTGAAGCTCCTCTACCGGGTCACGTTCGACGACTTCTGTGACTGGTACGCGGAGGCGATCAAGCCGCGGCTGTACGAGGAGGACGGCGATGCCCGCGCCACGGCCCTTGCCGCCCTCGAGCGGCTCCTCAAGCTCCTGCACCCGGTCATGCCGCACGCGACCGAGGAGATCTGGTCGAACCTCCCCGAGCGCGAGACACGTCTGATCGTCGCGCCCTGGCCCGAGCCGCGGCCCGACTACTCGGACGACCTCGATGCGCTCGACCAGGCGCAGCTCGCCGCACGTATCTATCGGCGCAGTGGCGTCCGGGTGGCGCTCGAGGGCGATGCCGAGCGGATCTTCCGCACCGTGGTCAGGCCGAGCGAGGACGGGCAGGGAGATCTCGCCGCCGAGGTGGAACGGCTCCGGGCCGAGGTCGAACGCGCCCAGCGGATGCTCGCGAACGAGAGCTTCCGCGAGCGGGCGCCGCAGGACGTGGTCGAGGCGGAGGAGACGAAACTCGCGCAGTACAGGTTGGAGCTTGAAGCTCTCGGCGGCTGAGTACGTCGAGTCGCTCAGCCCGTGGCCGGAGGAGTTCGGGCTCGAGCGGATCCAGCGGCTGCTTGCCGAGCTCGGCGATCCCCAGCTCCGGTATCCGTCCATCCACGTCGTGGGCACGAACGGCAAGTCGACGACGACGCGGATGATCGAGGCGCTGCTCGAGTCGGCCGGCCTGCGCGCCGGCGCGTACACGTCCCCGCACGTGAGCGGCTGGAGCGAGCGGATCCGCGTGGGCGGCGTGGAGGCGGACTTCGAGGCCGCGATCGCCCGCGTTCGCTCGGCCGCCGAGGCCGTGGGCGCGACGCAGTTCGAGGTGCTCACCGCCGCAGCGCTCGCCGAGTTTGCGGAGCAGGACGCGGACGCGGCCGTCGTCGAGGCGGGCCTCGGCGGGCGCTACGACGCGACCAATGTCCTCCGTTCCCCCGTGCAGGTGCTGACGAACATCGCGCTCGAGCACACCGAGTACCTGGGCGCGACGCGGGAGGAGATCGCCGCCGAGAAGCTGGCGGTCGTCCAGCCGGGCGCGATCGTCGTCCTGGGAGAGCCGGAGTGGGAGGCGCAGGCGAGAGAGAGCGGGGCCTCGGCGGTCGTCGTCACCGGGCGCAGCAACATCGCCTGCGCGGTCGCGGCGGCGGAGTCGTTCCTGGGACAGCCGGTCGACGCCTCGGCGGCGCAGGATGTCGCCCTCCCGGGTCGCCTGGAGCATCGCGCGGAGTCCCCGCTCGAGATCTGGGACGGGGCGCACAACCCGAACGCGGTCGGCTATCTGCTCGGACGGCTGCCGACCCGTCGCTACGTCATCGTGTGCTCGATCCTCGCCGACAAGGACGTGGAGCGGATGCTGGGCGGGCTCGGCGCGCTCGGCGACGTGCTCGTCGCCACCCGCTCGAGCAATTCCCGCTCGCTGCCGGCGGACGAGCTCGCTCGGCGGGCGGCCGGGTTCTTCTCGACGGTCGAGGCGGTCGAGGATCCGGTGCGGGCGAGGGGCCGGGCCAGGGAGCTGGCCGCCCCCGACGGCGCGGTGCTCGTCACCGGCTCCCTATACCTCCTCGCCGATCTCGATGGTGCCGTCCGCCCCAGCCGCGTAGCATGAAGCGGCCAAAGGGAAAAATGAACTTCGTCCAGCGCGTCATGGTGCTGGCGTTCGCGCTCTTCGTCATCCTCGCTTTCGTGGCAGGCATGTTCTTCGTCGGATATTTGGTCGGGAAGGTCTTCCTGTGACCCTCGCTCTCGTCCTCGCCAAGAGCGGCGGCTTCTTCGACGACGTCAACGACTTCTTCGACTCGGGGACGTGGCTCGTCATCCGCAACCTGCTTCTGTTCTTCGCGGTCGTGTTCTGGCTGGCCATCGGTTACTGGGTGTACAAGGACGCACGGCGCCGGATCGAGGATCCCTGGCTCGTCGTGATGGCGACGATTCTCGGGCTGGTGCCGCCGTACTTCGGGGCGCTTGTGTACATGCTCTTCCGCCCGCCCGAATACCTCGAGGACATCCGCGAACGCGATCTCGAGATCAAGGAGATGGAGGAGCGCCTCGGCGGGCAGGGACGGTGCCCGGTGTGCCGCGCGGAGGTCGACTCGTCCTACCTCGTCTGCCCGGTGTGCACGACGAGGCTCAGGCAGGCGTGCGATACCTGCAAGGCCCCGCTCGATCCTCTCTGGCAGGTGTGCCCGTACTGCGAGAGGCCGATCGAGACCCCGGACACGATCCAGCTCGGGGCGACCATCGAGTCGCCGCCCCGCCGGCGCCGCCGGCGCTCTGAATAGCGCCCGGCGAGTAACGTTCGCGCGATGTCTGTGGAGCGCACGCTTGTCCTGATCAAGCCGGACGCGATGCGGCGGCGTCTCGCCGGGGAGATCCTGGCGCGCTTCGAGGCCCGCGGCCTCGACGTCCGGGACGTGCGGCTCGTCCAGGTGGACCGGGAGCTGGCAGAGCGCCACTACGCCGAGCACGCCGAGAAGCCGTTCTTCTCCGAGCTCGTCGAGTTCATCACCTCCGGGCCGACACTCGCGCTCGTGCTCGACGGCGAGTCCGCGATTCCCACCGTCCGGACCACGATGGGCGCGACCGACCCCGCCGATGCAGCACCGGGCTCGATCCGGGGCGACTTCGCGCTATCGATGCCCGACAACCTCGTCCACGGCTCTGACTCCCCGAAGTCGGCCGAGCGCGAGATTCGCCTCTGGTTCGGTGACTGAGCGGGGCGACGAAGTCGCTGTCCGCGTCAGCGGACCAGGGGAGGGGGTTCGGGGGAACCGGGAGGTTCCCCCGACTACCGATGAGTGAGCGCGACTACGTCGCGATCAACCGGGAGTCGTGGACCCGCGCCAACGCGGAGTACACCGATGCGCGCGCCCACGACGCCTGGGCACAGGAGGAGGTCACGTGGGGCCAGTGGCACATCCCCGAAAGCGAGCTCAACCTCATGCCCGACGTTCCGGGCAAAGACGTGATCGAGCTCGGCTGCGGGACCGCGTACTGGGCCGCCTGGTTCAAGCGCGCCGGGGCGGGGCGGGTCGTCGGCGTCGACCTGACTCCCGCTCAGCTCGAGACGGCGCGCCGAATGGACGCCGAGTTCGGCTACGGGCTCGAGCTGATCGAGGCCAACGCCGAGGACGTGCCTCTTCCCGACGCGTCTTTCGACCTCGTCTTCTCCGAGTACGGTGCGTCGATCTGGTGCGACCCGGCTCTCTGGATCGCTGAGGCGGCGCGGCTGCTTCGTCCGGGAGGGGAGCTCATGTTCCTGCGCGGGTCGACTCTCAGGATCCTGTGCGTGCCCGACGTCGGCCGCGCGACCGACCGCCTCGTCCGACCGCAGAAGGGCCTCTACCGGCTGGAGTGGGAGGAAGAGGACGGCGCGGGGGTGGAGTTCCACCCGGCCGTCGCCGACATGTTCCGCATCCTGCGCGTGAACGGGTTCGACCTGCTCGACCTGCGCGAGCTGTTCGCCCCGGAGGACGCGGTCGACCATGAGTACTACAGCGAGCCCTCGGCCGAATGGGCGAAGAAGTGGCCCGGCGAGGAGATCTGGCACCTGCGGAAGCGGCGGTGAGACCGGCTCGCGCGGAAGCGCCGGTGAAGATCTCTGAGATGTCACACATCCGGCACGAAGCCGTTTCACACTCGTGCGAACTTTCCCGCTACGCTCAAAATGGGGGGAAGGCGCGATAGCGCCCCGGGGGATGGGTGACGGGGGGTCGCAACGGCGATGAGCGTGTCGCCCGCTCCGCCGCTGATCCTGGCCTCGACGTCGCCCCAGCGCCGGGCCATCCTCGAGCAGCTTGCGATCCCGTTCGCGGTCGTCGCGCCGCGCTACGACGAGACAGGCGACGACCCGGTCGAGCACGCCGCCGGCAAGGCCCGCTCGGTCGAAGGCGGCGACCGCCCGGTCCTCGGTGTCGACACCATCGTCGTGTGTCACGGCGACGTCCTCGGCAAGCCGGCCGACGCAGCCGAGGCGGAAGCGATGGTGGAGCGTCTCGGCGGGACGACCCACGAGGTCGTCTCCGGTCTCTGCCTGCGCACCGATGCGTGGGAAGAGCTTGGCCGCGACGTCACGCGCGTGACCTTCAGGCCGCTGACTGCCCGCGACCTCGCCGCCTATGTCGCCGCCGGGGAGTGGGAGGGACGCGCCGGCGCCTACGCAATCCAGGGCCTCGGCGGAGGTCTGGTCGAACGTATCGAGGGCGACTACCTGAACGTGGTCGGTCTCCCAGCCGCCCTCCTCGTTCGCCTGCTCGCCACCCGCTTCCCGGGCCTGTACGGCTTCGGCTGACGGCCTAACCTTGACAGATCAAGATATATCGTTACACTATCGTGATATGTGTAGACGTAGCCAAGGTGTGTACTACTACGAGGGCCGCGACTGGCCCGGCGGCCCGCCGTTCATGGGTCCGCGCGGCCGTGGGCACTGGGGCGGTAGCCGCAGGCGGCGTGGCGATGTCCGCGCCGCGATCCTGCTCCTGCTGGAGGAGGAGCCGCGCAACGGCTACCAGCTGATGCAGGAGCTCGAAGAGCGCAGCGAGGGTGCGTGGCGGCCGAGCCCAGGGTCCGTCTACCCCGCCTTGCAGCTCCTTGCCGACGAGGGCTTCGTGCGTGGCGAGCCTCGCGAGGGAAGCACGCTCTACGAGCTGACCGATCCGGGCCGCAAGCACCTGGACGAGAATCGGGATCGGTTCGGCGTGCCCTGGGAGCAGGCCTTCGCGGGAACGCCCGAGCTCGTGCGCCAGCTCTTTCGCCTCGCGATGCAGGTCGGCATCGCGACGCGGCAGGTCGTGCACGCCGGCACCGAGGCGCAGCGCAAGGAGGCCGCCGAGCTGCTTGCTGAGACTCGCCGCCGCTTGTACGGGATCCTGGCCGAGAACGGCGGCTAGGCGCGGCGCTTGAAGCGAAGGCCGGACCACGTCTCGTCGATCGCCGCCACCTTGAAGTCGACGAAGCCGCGCGCCATGCCCGGGCCCCGAACGAGCGCCTGCGTCACTCCGGAGTAGAGCGGCGAGGCTTTCTTCGCCCACACGATCCACACGTCGTCCACCTTGGGGTCGGACGCGAGCGCGTTCCATCGGCGCTCGACGACCCCCGGTGTCTGCACGAACACGATGGTCAGATCCCGCTTCCCGCGGTTGCTGGGGCGCAGCACGGCTCCGTCCGGCAACTCTCCGAGCTTGAAGCCTTCCGGGGCGGCCACGAGTGCGACCACCGATCCTTCGCGGATCCCGAGCTTGCGCGGAAGCGGGGTGGAGGCGTAGCCGGCGAGGGCCGACTCCGGCACGACTCGATTGCGGGGAGGCGCGGCGATCGCATCGGCCAACGCCGTCCCGATCTCGTCCCAGCTCGTGTACGTGGCGTCGGGAAGCGTCTCGCGCACCCGCGCGACCTTCTCGGACGAGCCGCCGGCGAAGACGATGGGCACTCGGCGCCCCGAGCGGGAGCGCCGGACGGCGACGGCCGCGTCGCGTCCCTGCGAGGGCAGGCGGGAGAGGTCGATGACCAGAGCGGCCCCCGCCTGCTGGCCGAGCGTCCGAATCTCGCCGGTCGAGAGCGGCCGGGCGTCCACCTCGTAGCCGAGCTCCCGGAGCACGGCCGCCCGTGCGACGCCCTCGGCCTGGTTCCAGTGAACGAGACGGATGCGTTCCACCAGTCTTTCCAGGACTTTATTCGGCCAGGCAGCTACACTCGGTGGCTCCCGATGGGGCTCTTCGACTACCTGAACGGCTTCGGCGGCCGCGACATGGCCGTCGATCTCGGCACCGCCAACACGCTCGTGTACGTGCGCGGGCGCGGCATCGTCCTCTCCGAGCCGTCCGTGGTAGCGATCGACCAGCGCTCGGGCGAGGTGCATGCGGTCGGAGTGGAGGCCAAGCGGATGCTGGGCCGGACCCCGGGGACGATCTCCGCCATCCGGCCGCTCAAGGACGGCGTCATCGCCGACTTCGAGGTGACCGAGCAGATGCTCCGGCACTTCATCCAGAAGGTGCACCAGCACCGCTTCGCGCACCCGCGCGTGGTCGTATGCGTGCCGAGCGGCGTGACGGGGGTCGAGAAGCGCGCGGTCGAGGAGGCGACGCTGACCGCCGGAGCGCGCCAGGCCTACCTGATCGAGGAGCCGATGGCTGCGGCGATCGGCGCTGGGCTGCCCGTCGCGGAGCCGACCGGGAACATGGTCGTTGACGTGGGCGGCGGCACGAGCGAGGTCGCCGTGATCTCGCTCGGAGGCATCGTCGTCTCCCAGAGCCTACGGGTCGGGGGCGACGAGATGGACGAGGCGATCGTCAACCACATCAAGCGCGAGTACAAGCTCCTGATCGGCCTCCAGACCGCGGAGGAGATCAAGCTCGAGATCGGCTCGGCCTTCGAGATGAAGGACGAGGTACAGGCCGAGGTGCGCGGCCGCGACATGCTCACCGGCCTACCGAAGACGATCATCCTCTCCTCGGAGGAAGTGCGCCGCGCGCTCGAGGAGCCGCTGTCGCAGATCATCGACGCGATCAAGTCCACGCTCGACAAGACACCGCCCGAGCTGGCCGCGGACATCATGGATCGCGGCATCGTGCTCGCCGGCGGCGGGGCGCTCCTCACCGGCCTCGACGAGCGTCTGCGTCATGAGACTCAAATGCCGGTCCACCTGGCCGAGTCCCCCCTCACCTGCGTCGCGGTCGGCTCGGGCCGAAGCCTCGAGGAGTTCGAGGCGATCCACCGTTCCGCGCGCTCCGCGGCCAAGCGTCGGAACGGCTACAGGCGCTAGCCCCCGCATTCCCGCTGCGAGAGGGCTGGCCCTCTCTCGCGGGAATCTCAAAGCTCGCTAGACGCGACCCAGGGAGACCTTAGGAGTGCCGAACCCGTCGCGGACCCTCACTACACTAAGTCGCCGTAGTGCCACGCAACCGCTCAGCCCGGCTGGCGGTCCTGGGCTCGTCGGTTCAGCGACCGGCTTCGGCCTATCCGAGTCGATCGAGCAGCGCTCTCCGGCGGCGCATCGTCCTCGGTGTCCTGCTCGTGCTCTCGCTCGTCCTCATCACGGTCTACTTCCGCGAGTCGAGCGGCGGGGTCCTGCACGACGTCCAGGGAGCCGGCTCGACTGTCCTGCGCCCCTTCCAGGTCGCGGCCGAACGGGTGGTGAGGCCCTTCCGGGACGCCTACGGCTACTTCGCCGGGCTCGCCCACGCGAAGTCCCAGCGCGACAAGCTCCGGCGCGAGAACGACCGGCTGCAGCAGAAGTTGATCCGCCAGCAGCTGGCGGCGAAGGAGAACGCCGCTCTGCGCCGCGAGGCCCACTACGTCTCGGGGCGGAGGTTCCCGCAGGACTACCGGCCCGTGGTGGCCGCGACCATCGCTAAGCCCCCCAGCCAGTTCGAGCAGAAGATCGTGCTCGGGGCCGGGACCGCCAACGGCGTCCGGTACGACAGCCCGGTGGTGACCTCCGACGGTCTCGTCGGCAAGGTCTCGACGGTCACGCGGCACACCGCTCAGGTGACGCTGCTGACCGACGAGGACAGCGCCGTCTCCGCCGTCGACCTCAAGACTTCGGCGAACGGGATCGTGCGGCACGCTCGGGGATCCGGCGGCACGCTCTTCCTCGACCGGGTGGAGAAGAGCGAGCGCGTGTCGATCGGCGACGCGATCGTGACCTCGGGATGGCGCACGGGCAAGCTCACCTCCCTGTATCCGCGCGGGATCCCGATCGGGATGGTGACGAGCGTGAGCCGGACGGACACCGACCTGTACACGCTCGTCCAGGTGACGCCGCTCGTGGACTTCTCCTCGCTCGACTCCGCGATCGTGCTCGTCCCGAACGGCTCCGGTCCGCCGCGATGAACCCGCTCGACCCGGTAAAGGCGGGCCTGCTCGTCTTCTTTGCGGCGATCCTGCAGGTCTCGGCGTTCAACACCATCTCGATCCTGGGCGGCACCCCCGACGTGCTGCTCGTGACGCTGATCGCCGTCGCGCTCCTCCGCGGTTCCATCTTCGGCGCGGCGTGTGGGTTCTTCGCCGGGCTGGTCGTGGACATCGCGACGCTCGAGACCCTCGGCGTCACCTCGCTCCTGCTGACGCTGGCGGGGTACTGGACGGGGCGGTACGGAGAGACGACGGGGCGAGACAAGACTCACGCACCGCTGCTGGCCGTCGGCGTGATCACCGCCCTGTACGCCTTCGGCGCGATGGTGACCCGGTTCTTGCTCGGCGAGCCCGTCTCCGCCCGCGCCGTCCTCATCGACGCTCTGCCTCCGAGCCTGCTCCTGAACCTGGTGCTGGCTGTGCCGCTGTACGCGCTGACCCGGTGGCTCCTCGGCACGGGGGCTCCGCCGAGGGCGCAGGAGGTGCGCCTCATTGAGTAGCACCACCTTCCGCCGGGGGGAGCCCTCCGACCGTTTCCTCCCGCCCGATCCCCAGGTCGAAGAGCCGTATCGCCTCACGCCGAGAATCGCCGTGCGCGTCGGGGTCCTCGGGCTCCTGGCCTTGGCCGTGTTCGCCGTCCTCTTCTTCCGGCTGTGGGCGCTGCAGGTTCTGACCGGCACCCATTACCTGCGCGAGGCCCAGAACAACCAGATCCGGAAGGTCCGTATCGAAGCCCAGCGTGGGGGGATCCTCGATCGCAGCGGACAGGTACTCGTGAAGAACATCCCCGGCACGATCGTCCGGGTCTGGCCCGCGAACCTGCCCAAGGACGGGAGAGAGCAGACGCGTGAGCTTCGACGCCTCGCGCGGCTGCTCCACGTCCCCGTCCGGCAGATCCGGTCGGAGATCAAGCAGCGGGCGGGCGACGCTCTCACGCCGGTGGTCGTGAAGACCAACGTCCACGACGACAAGGTCAACTACATCTTCGAGCACCAGGAGAGCTTCCGCGGGGTCGACATCCATAACACCTTCCTGCGCCACTATCCCCACCGCGCACTGGCGGCGCACATCCTGGGGCAGGTGGGCGAGATCTCGGCCGCACAGCTCAGCGAGTCGCGGTATGAGAAGGGCGACTACCAGCCGGGCGACCGTATCGGGCAGGGCGGCGTCGAGGCGGTATACGACAAGTACCTGCGCGGGAAGGCGGGTCTGGCCCAGCTCCGGATGGACGCGCTCGGCCGTCCACTCGGTGACCTAAGACCCCGCCTCAAGCCTCAGTCCGGAGAAACGCTCCGGCTCACCCTCGACCTCGACCTGCAGCGGGCGGCCGAGAACGCGCTCAGGTACGGGGTTTCGCTCGCCCACCAGCAGGACTGCTACGGCTGCTGGTCCTCGGACGGAGGCGCGATCGTGGCGATGGACCCGCGCAACGGCGCCATCCTCGCCCTGGCCTCGAACCCGACGTACCGGCCCGAGCTGTACACGGGCCGTGTCGATCCGAAGAAGCTCGCGGCCGCCGGGCTCACGGGCCCGACGGCGCGGAAGGCGAACTTCCCCGCCCTCGACCGCGCGATCGCGGGTCTCTATCCCGCCGGCTCCACCTTCAAGCCCATCACCGCGCTCGCGGCCATGCAGGAGCACCTGATCGCCCCGTACGACACGCTGGACTGCACCGGCTCGTACACGGTCAACCAGCACACCTTCTTCAACTGGAATCGCGACATCAGCGAGCCGATGACTCTGCCGACGGCGCTCGAGACCTCCTGCGACACCTACTTCTACAAGCTCGGCTTCGACTTCTACAAGCTCCCCGCCGACCGGGGCCACCCGCTCCAGGCCTGGGCTCGGCGCTTCGGGATCGGCGTCCCGAGCCGGATCGACCTCCCGGGGGCGGCGACCGGGCTTCTCCCGACGCCCGAGTGGCGACAGGCCGCGTTCACGAGGAAGACCGACCCTTGTTGCTGGCGGGTCGACAGCCTGTGGAAGCCCGGTGACTCGATCCAGCTCGCAATCGGCCAGAAGGACCTGCAGCTCACGCCGCTCCAGCTCACGCGCGCATACGCGGTGATCGCGAACGGAGGGAAGGCGGTCACGCCCCATCTCGCCGAAGACATCGAGCAGTCGGCGAATGACCGGAACGCCCCCGTCGTCCTGCGGCGCTTCACGCCCCCGGCGGCGCGCCCCATCGGGCTCGATCCCTACGCGCTGTCGATCGTGCAGCAAGGACTGCTGCTCGCGACGCACGGAAACGGGGGAACCGCCACGTCGGTCTTCGGCAACTTCCCGATCGCGATCGCCGGCAAGACGGGCACGGCGGAGAAGGCAGTCGTCCTTCCCGGCTCCACGAACGCGACCCTCGTCGACCAGTCGTGGTGGTGCGGCTACGGGCCCGCCGACAGTCCCAGCATCGCCGTCTGCGCGCTGATCGAGAACGCCGGCCACGGCGGCACCGCGGCGGCTCCGGCGGCCCTCAAGGTGTTCGAGCAGTACTTCGGCGTCAAGGGCGGCGGCTTCTCTCTGCCGGGGTTGAGCGACTGATGGCCGAGTACGTCAGCCGGATCGCGCTTCCCGCCGATCGCGAGCGCGAGGGAGGGCTGTCGTGGAGCCCGCGCGACCTGGACTGGATCTTGCTCGCCGCCGTCGCGGCTCTGCTGGGAGTGGGGTTGTGGGCGATCGCCGGGATCACGCGCCACGACGTCCCCGGGAACCCCAGCTACTACGTCGTCCGCCAGGGCGTCTTCGCCTTCATCGGGCTGATCGCGTTCCTGGCAGGCCTGTTCATCGACCCCGACCTGTACCGGCGGCACAAGCGCTGGATCTACGGGCTGATGACGGGCTCGATGCTGATCGTGATCCTCGTCGGGACGGCAGCGCGCGGGTCGAGGAGGTGGATCGATCTCGGCTTCTTCCGCTTCCAGCCGTCCGAGTTCGGGAAGCTGCTGTTCGTCCTCTTCTTCGCCGCCTTCCTGGCCGACCGCTCCAGGCAGCTCGGGGCGGTGCGGACGACGCTTGCTGCGGTCGGGCTTGCGATCGGTCCGATCCTCCTCGTCTTCGTCCAGCCGGACGTCGGCACCGCTCTCGTCTACTCGGCGGCTCTCGGCGCGATGCTGTTCGTGGCGGGGACTCGGTGGCTGCAGCTGACCGCGCTCGGGCTTGCCGCCGCCGCTGTGGCGGTGGCGATGCTGTGGGCGCTTCCGAGCGCCGGCATTCACCCGTTGAAGGAGTACCAGGCCGAGCGACTCACGGGCTTCCTCGACCCGGCGAAGGATCCCGGCGGGACGACCTACAACATCACCCAGTCCATCACGGCCGTCGGGGCCGGCGGAGTGAACGGCCGCGGTGTCTCGGGCTCGACGCAGACCAACCTGGACTACCTGCCCGAGCACGCGACCGACTTCGCCTTCGCCTCGTTCGCGGAGCAGCGGGGATTTGTCGGCGCCGCGCTGCTGCTCGGCCTGTACCTGCTCGTCGTGTGGAGGGGGCTGCGGATCGCGACGATCTCGAGGGACGCGTTCGGTGCAATCGCCGGGGGCGGGATCGTGTTCGGGCTGCTGTTCCAGATCTTCGTCAACGTGGGGATGACGATTGGGCTCGCGCCGATCACGGGCATCCCGTTACCACTCGTCAGCGTCGGCGGCTCGTCGATGATCGCCAACCTGGCCGCGATCGGGGTGCTGCAGGCGATCTGCGTGCGCGGGAAGGCGGCCGCTCCGCGCAGGCGGCGCAGACGGCTCTAGAACGCTAGAACACGTCTAGGGGGTGGTGACGAAGGCCGTTCCGCTCGTCCGTGGAGAAGCTTCAGCGATAGAGGCGTTCGCCGTCTCGCGTCACGTGTGGGAAGGGGAACTCGAGGGGGAAACGACAAACAGGCGTGCGGAGGGGCCAAGCCCTCCTCCGTCTGTTTCTCAAGGCTCAAGTGACACGCAGTGCAGCCGCTTTGAAGGGCTGCGTGCGCCGCGCTCAGTGCGTGCCCTCCGTTCCGAATGGAGCGGCGACCTGGCATGCACGGGTCGCCGCGGTCACCGGCGCCCGGCGAGGCGGCCGCTAGGCCGCCGCTGCGGGCCTAAGCTTTGCCCTTCGGGCGCGCACCGCACGGAGTCGCTGGTTGAGGCGCGCCCACGCCCATGGCTCCACCTTGCGGTAGCGCGTCTCGCTCTGTCCGCGGGTGGCCTCCAGGTATTCGAACCAGGCGTCGGCCTCCTCGATCAGCAGCAGCTCGTGGGCTTCTCTTCTCTCGGCCATCGGTCGAACCTCCCGGTCGATGGCCGCAAGCGTAGGTCCTGGACCGGACGGCATACATGCGGAATCCCGGCGCGGCCCGGGGGCGGCGCTCGCAAAGGAGGCGAGCGCGAGCCGCGCAGGACAGTACAAATCAGTACGGCCAAGCGGCGAGCGCGCACGTTTTTCGGTGACGGGCGTTTCGATTCCCGCGAGAGAGGGCTTGCCCTCTCTCGCGGGAATTGCCACGAGCGGCGTCAGGCGGGGCGAAGCCGGGCTTTGCCCGGCGGGAGCCCGCCGGCCAGGACGCGCCCGGGACGGACGACACGCCGGAATCGGTGGGTTCCGGAACGGTTGCTAGCCTTGCAGCAAGATGTTTTTTGTCAAGAAGACGCAGCGCGCGGCGCGCCCCTCCGGGGTAGCGACGGACGCGCGCGCGCAGATCAAGGAGATTTCGTTTGCCCTGGTTCCGATGGAGGAAGCGCAAGCAAGAGGATTCGGCGGCGCCCGAGGCAGCCGCCCCGGAAGCACAAGCACCACCGGTTGAAGTAGAAAGGAAGCCGCCCGCCGAGGCGGGCGCCGAAGCACCGAAGAAGAGACGTCGCCGCGGTAGCCGCGGCGGGCGCGGGCGGCGCAAGCCTGCCCGGCAGGCTGCGGGGACCGAGCCCGCGGCTCAGGCGAAGCCCGAGCCACGGCGCCAGCCCGAGCGCAGGCCGTCCCGTTCGTCGCGGGGCCAGCGTCGCAGAACGCCGACGAGGCGCGCCCCGCTTCCGAAGGCGAAGCGCGAGCTGCTCATCGCGGCCGACGTCGGCGAGCAGCGGGCCGCCGTCCTGGAGGACGACCGCGTCGCCGAGGTCTACCTCGAGCGCCCGGACCGCCGTTCGATCGCCGGCAACATCTACAAGGGGAAGGTCGACAACGTCCTGCCCGGTATGGAAGCGGCGTTCGTCGAGATGGGGCTGGAGCGGAACGGCTTCCTGTTCGTGGACGAGATCGTCGTCCCGGAGCTCGAGGGTCGCGACCACGGGCGCAAGATCCAGGATCTGATCAAGCGCGGGCAGGAGATGCTCGTGCAGGCGGTCAAGGACCCGATGAAGTCGAAGGGCGCGCGGCTGACGACGGAGATCTCGCTGCCGGGCCGCTTCGTCGTCTTCGTCCCGCAAGGGGATGGATTCGGGGTCTCGCGCCGGCTCGAGGACGCCGAGCGGACGAGGCTGCGGGACATCCTCAAGAAGCTCGACCTCAAGTCCGGAGGCGTCATCGTCCGCACCGCCGCCGAAGGGGCTTCCGCGGAGGACATCCAGCGCGACCTCGTCTTCCTGCAGCGCCTGTGGGAGACGATCGAGAAGCGCGCCAACGAGGTCAAGGCTCCCGCGCTCGCGTACCAGGAAGCAGAGCTGCCGCTCCGCGTCGTCCGCGATCTCTTCACCGAGGACTTCGAGCGGGCGCTCATCGAGGACGAGCGCACGTTCAAGCGCGTCACCGGCTACCTGAAGAAGACATCGCCGCACATGGTCGAGCGCGTCACCCGCGACCGCGGCAAGGAGCCGCTGTTCGAGCGCTATGGAGTCGACGAGGAGATTCGCTCGACGCTTTCGCGGCGGGTCGAACTCCCCTCCGGCGGATCGCTCGTCTTCGACTACGCGGAGGCCTTCACCGTCATCGACGTCAACACCGGTCGCTTCACGGGCTCGCGATCGAAGGGGTCGTCGGCCCGGCTCGAGGACACGATCACCAAGAACAACCTGGAGGCGGTCAAGGAGGTCGTGCGCCAGCTCCGCCTCCGGGACATCGGCGGGATCATCGTCATCGACTTCATCGACATGGCGAACCCGAAGAACAGCGCGGCCGTGGAGGAGGCGCTCAAGACCGAGCTCGAGCGCGACCGCACGAAGACCTTCGTGGTGGAGATCTCGCCTCTCGGGCTGGTGGAGATGACGCGCCAGAACGTCACCGACGGCCCGCGCGAGATCCTCACCGAGAGCTGCGAGACCTGCGGGGGCGCCGGCGTCCTCGTCTCCCCGGAGTCGGCGGCGATCGAGGTGGAGCGCAAGCTGCTCGCTCTCGCGCGCCGTTCGCGCAGCCAGGGCTTCAAGGTGGAGGTGAATCCGCGCACGGCGTCGCTCGTCGTCGGCCCGGGCGCGGAGCGACTGCGGGAGATCGAGGAGCAGGCCCACCGGCGCTTTTGGCTGGTCTCCCGCAAGGACGTTCCGCCCGAGCACTTCGCCGTCCTGCAGCAGGGGTCGCGCGCGAAGCTCGCCCCCGAGGCTCCGTTCCAAGAGGGGGCGGAGAAGCGCGTCGAGCTGGTCGAGATCGGCCTCTACGATTCGTCCGCCGCCGTCGGGCGCGTCGACGGGCGGGCCATCGTCGTCGGTGACGCCGCTCCCCTCGTCGGGAAGCGCGTCCGCGTGCGGATCGAGCGGATCCTGGACGGCGTCGCCTACGGGTCCCTGATCGCGGGCAAGAAGGACAGGGCTCCGGCGCCGATCACGGCCGAGGCCGAGGCGGAGAAGCCGACGCGTACGACCCGGAGCCGCAGGAGCCCGGCAGAGGAGAAGAAAGCGGAACCGAAGCCCGAGGCCGAGGCGAAGCCCGAGCCTGAGGCGAAAGCCAAGCCTGAGCCCGCGGCCGCCGAGGAGGCTCCGAAGCCGAGGCGGAAGACGAGGCGCGGCTCGCGCGGAGGCCGCCGCCGTCGCAAGAAGCCCGCCGCGGCCGGGAGCGAGAACGGGGCCGCCGCCTCGCAGGCGACCATTCACGTGCCGGAGCCCGATCTCGGGCGCGCCGACGCCGCATCGCAGGACGGGAAGGCTCCGGAGCAGCCTTCGGACGGACCGGCGAAGCCGCGCCGCAAGACTCGTCGAGGCTCACGCGGGGGGCGTGGCAGACGGAAGAAAGCAACCACGGCGGCCGGCGCAAGCGCGTCACAAACCCAGAAGAATCAACAAGAAGCTTAGGAAGGGGGAGCTCGAGGGGGAAACTGCGTTTCCCCCTCGAATGAGCGGCGGCCTGGCTTTGCCAGGCCAGAGCGGTCTCGGAAGGGGGAGCTCGAGGGGGAAACTGCAAACAGGCGTACGGAGGGCAAGCCCTCCTCCGCCTGTTTCTCAAAGCTCGAATGACACGGAGCGCATCCCGCTCGGAAACGGCTGACTGCGCCGCGTTCATTGCTCTCCCTCCGCTTCGGGTAAAGGCGGCCTGGCTTTGCCAGGCCAGAGCGGTCTCGGAAGGGGGAACTCGAGGGGGAGACGGCGTTTCCCTTCGTTTGAACCGAGCGGTAGCTAGACTTTTCGGGCTGCGGGCACCCGCCCGCGCTCCCACGAACACGTCATGGCATACGCGATCATCAGGCTTGCAGGCAAGCAGTACCGCGTCCAGGAGGGCGACCGCATTCTCGTGGACCGGCTGGGCGAAGAGGAGGGCAAGACCTTCCATCCTGACGTCCTGCTCTTTGCGGACGACGGAAAGGCCCAGTTCGCTCCCAAGGGCGTCCAGGTGACCGCACGCGTGGTCGAGCATACGCTCGGCGACAAGGTGCGGATCGGCAAGTACCGGCCGAAGACGGGCTACCGGCGCCACACCGGCTATCGCAGCAAGCAGTCGGCCGTCGAGATCGAGTCGATCAAGAAGGCCGCCGCTGCGCGGAAGGCCGCTCCCAAGACGGTGGCGAAGCCGAAGGCCGAGACGACTGCGAAGCCCAAGGCGGCCGCGAAGCCGAAGACCGCGGCGAAGAAGACGACGGCCGCGAAGAAGCCCGCCGCGGCGAAGGCCAAGGCCCCCACGGCGGCGAAGAAGACTCCTGCGAAGCGATCGACCGCAAAGAAAGAGGGAAGCTAGATGGCGCACAAGAAAGGACTCGGCTCCTCGCGCAACGGGCGCGACTCGAACCCGAAGATGCTCGGCGCGAAGGCGTTCTCGGGCCAGCAGGTCAGGTCCGGGGTGATCCTCGTCCGGCAGCGCGGAACGCGTTTCCGCCCCGGCCCCGGAACGGGCCTCGGGCGCGATCACACGATCTTCGCCACCCGCGAGGGGAAGGTCGAGTTCCGGACGAGCGGCGAGCGCCGCACCGTCTCTGTCAATTCCCTCTAGAGAACCGTCCGTCGCGATCGCGGAGGTCGTCGAGCCCGCAGAGCGCTCGCGGGTCTGCGAGGACATCCTCCGCTCCCTTCCGGAGTGGTTCGGGATCGAGAGCGCGATCGAGCGTTACGTGCGCGAAGTCGCCGAGCTGCCGACCTTCGGCGCCTCCGGCAACGGCGGGACGGTCGCCGGCTTCCTCAGCCTCAAGCAGCACAGTCCCTTCGCCGCCGAGGTCTACGTCATGGGCGTGCGGCAGGAGCTCCACGGCCGCGGGATCGGCACTGCGCTCCTGGAAGCCGCGGAGCAGCGCCTGCACGAGCTCGGGGTCGAGTACCTGCAGGTGAAGACGCTCGGCCCCTCGCGGCCGAGCCGCGGATACGGGCGAACGCGAAGCTTCTACGAGTCGCGGGGCTTCCGGCCGCTCGAGGAGCTTGACGGCATCTGGAAGGGCAATCCCTGCCTGATCATGGTGAAGCGAATCGATGTTCCACGATAGGGCGCGAATCTACGTGTCAGCGGGCCGCGGAGGCGACGGAGCGCTCTCCTTCAGGCGCGAGAAGCACGTTCCGAAGGGTGGTCCCGACGGAGGCGACGGAGGGCCCGGCGGGAACGTCCTGCTCGTTGCCGACCCGGATCTTCGCGACCTGTCGAAGTTCCAGACCGGGAGGGAGTACCGAGCGGCGCGTGGCGAGCCCGGACGCGGCTCGAACCGCCACGGCGCGGCCGGCAAGACGGCGGAGTTGCGCGTGCCCGTCGGCACTCAGGTCTTCGACGACGAGGGGTCGCTCGTCGCCGATCTGGCGCACGAGGAGGCGCGCGCCATGGTCGCCGAGGGAGGAGCAGGCGGGCGCGGGAACAAGCGCTTCGCCTCCTCCACGCGGCGTACGCCAAGGTTCGCCGAGACCGGCCTGCCGGCCGAGGAGCGCTGGATCGAGCTGCGGCTCAAGCTGCTCGCCGACGCTGCGCTCGCGGGTCTCCCGAACGCGGGGAAATCCTCTCTCCTACGGCGGATCTCGAATGCGCGTCCGAAGGTCGCCGAGTACCCGTTCACGACTGTGGAACCAGTCCTGGGAACGGTCGAGGTGCCCGACGGCCGCCAGCTCACCGTGGCCGACGTCCCCGGCCTGATCGAGGGCGCGAGCGAGGGAGTCGGTCTCGGACACGAGTTCCTCGCGCACCTGGAGCGGGCGCGCATGCTCGTGCACGTGATCGACGCGGCCGCGGGGGATCCGGCCGAGCAGTTCGAGGTCGTCGACGCCGAGCTCGGAGCCTACGGAGCCGGCCTGGACCGGCTCCCGCAGGCGGTCGTCCTGAACAAGGTCGATCTTTTGGCTTCGCCGCCCGAGCTGGCGCTCGAGGACGAGCGCATCGTGGGTGTGTTCGCGACCTCGTGCGCCACCGGCGAGGGGGTCGAGGAGCTCAAGCGGGCGCTTTTCGCGATCGTTCCTCCACAGGAGGAGGCGCCTGCCCAGGAGCCCGCGCCGGCCGACTTCCTCGTCTACCGCCCGCAGCCGAAGCGCCGGGCCGCCTACAGGATCCTCCGCACCGACCGCGGCTTTCGCGTCACCGGGGAGGCGCCCGAGGGCAAGGAGCTCGAGGAGGCGCTGCGCGCGGCAGGGGCGAAGCGGGGCGCCGAGGTCGAGATCGGCGACGAGGTGCTGGAGTGGGAGTGACGGCCTTGTTCGGCGGGGCGTTCGACCCGCCTCACAACGGCCATGTCGCGCTCCTGAAGGGGGCGGTGCGGCGGTTCTCTCCCGAGCGGCTTGTGATCCTCGTCGCGGAGGCGCCCGGGCACAAGCCCATCTTCGCTCCAGCGGAGGCGCGGATGCAGCTGGCGGCCGCGGCCTTTCCGGGTCACGAGGTCGAGCTCGATCCGTACCCACGCACGGTCGACATGCTGCGCGCGCGGAAATGGGACGGCCCGATCTTTCTGATCGGTGCCGACCAGCTCGTCGGGTTTCGCTCCTGGAAGGAGCCGGAGGCCGTGCTCGAGCTGGCGCGCCTTGGGATTGCGACGCGTCCCGGGTACCGGCCCGAGCCGGTCAAGTCGGATCGCATCGAGCTGTTCGAGATCCCCGCTGTGGAGGCGTCCTCGAGCGAGGCCAGGCGGCGCGTCGCGGCCGGCGAGCCCATCGACGATCTCGTTCCTGCGGCTGTTGCGGCCCTCATCGAGGAGCTGGAGTTGTACAGGTGACACTCGAGCTCGAGAGACAGCCCTTCGCGCCGAACCGTTGGAGCTGCTTCTTGGCCGTGTCGCGTCTCGCCCGGGAGGGGGTGGCTCTAGGGGAACCAGGCCGGTTCCCCCCGAAAAGAGGCCTCCCCGGGCTTTGCTCGGGGAGGTCGGTCTCCATCCGCAACTCCGGGCTAGACTGACCTGAGACCGGAAGGGAATAGACCGAACACTGACTTCGCTCGAACAAGCCCGCTGCATCGCCGGCCTCGCGCAGGAGAAGCTGGCGAAAGACGTCGTCATCCTCGACATGCGGCCTGTCTGCATCTACACGGACTTCTTCGTCATCTGCCAGGGGAATACCGCGCGGCAGACGAAGGCGATCTGGGACGAGGTGCGCTACCGCATGAAGTCGGACGAGGGCGTTGTCCCGATGTCGGTCGACGGGGAGGACGAGGGGACGTGGATCGTCGGGGACTATCTCGACGTCGTCCTCCACGTCTTCACTCCTGACGCGCGCTCCTACTACCAGCTCGAGGATCTGTGGGGCGACGTGCCATCGATCGAGCTGGAGGCGGCCGCAGTCTAGGTTCTGTTGTCCGACGGGACAACTAACATAGTCGGGTGCTCAGTACCGACCAGAAGGGGTCCATCGCCGAGATGGCTATTGCATATGCCGCGATCAAGCTCCACATAGGCGTCTTCAAGCCCCTGAACGACGGTGAGCGCTACGACCTGATCTTCGATCTGCGTCCTGCCTTAGTGCGGGTCCAGTGCAAATGGGCAGTCCGGCGAGGCAGTGTTGTTGAAGTTCGTTGCTACTCGTGCCGGCGGGGCAAGAACGGGATGATCAGACGCGGCTACAGCCCCTGGGAAATTGACGCGTTCGCAGTGTATTGCGCGGACCTAGACACGTGTTATTTCCTGCCGATCAGAGAGGTCTCACCCCAGCAGCGGATCTACTTGCGCCTTGAGCCGAGCCAGAACAACCAGCGGCGTCGCATCAAGTGGGCCGAGGACTTTAGGTTCGAGGCTAGACTTGGCGACTCTGGGGCCGTAGCTCAGTTGGGAGAGCGCCAGAGTGGCACTCTGGAGGTCACGGGTTCGAGCCCCGTCGGCTCCACTTTCGATGACGACCCGTCAGGCCACCTGTAGCTGCGAGCAGCTTCGTGTCAGCGTCGAGGGCGAGCCGGTCCGGATCTCGATGTGCCACTGCCTCGCCTGCCAGCGCCGGACAGGCAGCATCTTCGGCGTCCAGGCGCGGTTCCCCGCGGATCAGGTGCGAATCGAGGGCAGATACAGCGAGTACGTCCGGATCTCGGACGAGGGCGAAGCGCGGACCTTCTCCTTCTGCCCCGAGTGCGGCGCGACCGTCTTCTACAAGGCCGCGGCGGCGCCCGAGCTCGTAGCCGTTCCGGTGGGCGCGTTCGCGGATCCGACCTTCCCCGCGCCGAAGGTATACGTCTTCGAGTCACGTCGGCACCCCTGGTTCGAGATCCCCGACACGATCGAGCACGAGACTGGTTGAGACCCACCAGGGCGGATCTAATGCTCAGGAGTTCGGGGCCGGCACCGCCCGGTGATTCACGTGTTCACCGTGCGCTGAGGGAGCGCTCTACTTCTTCTGCCCGGGCGCCGGCGCGGCCGCCGCCTTCCGCTTCTCCCGCTCCTTCTTCTTCCGCTGCCGATCCCGCTTCCAGCGCCGGACTGCCCGCGATCCTCGTCCCATGGGGGGACCCTAACCGCCCACGAGGCGGTCGATCCGCTCGGCCGCCTGCTCGACCGCCGTCTCGTCGAAGAGGTACGGAGTTGCATTCCTGATCTGGTGCGTCGGCGTGTCCAGTTCGTCCGAGCCCGCCGCCGCGTTCACCGCGTAGCGAACGGGGATCTCGTGGCAGACGACGAGCACCACATCCGCCGCCGGACGGTCGAGCAGGTTCCGGAAGGCCTGCGCATAGCGGCGCCCGGCGTCGTCCAGGCTCTCACCGCCCGGGAAGGGATCCGAGCGTTTGTGGGCCCGCTTCCAGGCGCGGTACTCATCGATCGGCTCTCCTTCGAGATGACCGATGTCGATGTCGTCGAAGAGCGGCTCCACCATCATCTCGACGGCGCGGCCCTCGAGCGCGATCTGCGCCGTCTCCAGTGTCCTCCCGAAGCGCGTGTGGATGCAGAGCTCGATCGGCACGTGAGCGACCTGCTCCCCTAGCCGTCGCGACTCCTCCCGGCCGACCTCGGTCAGGGGGACGGGCACCGCCGGGTCGCCGTTGACGCGCTGCTCGGCGTTGAGCGTCGTCTCTCCATGGCGCGTGAAGAGGAAGAGCGGCACGGCGGGACCGTAGAGGTTTCACTCTTGGCACGAAGGCGTGTCCCACCCGTGCGCCGGGCGTCCCTACCGTGGGCGGTGATGCTTTCGCGCTACCTGTGTCCCAAAACCTTCGCCCTGGCGGCGGCGTTCGGGCTCGCGACCGCCGTCCCCGCCTTCGCCGTGCTACCCAACGACGGCGGAGGCGGCCTCGGGCTCGACACCGGCCTGTACACCCACAACCGCTGCCCGATCGACCCTCCCGATTCGCGGGTCGACCCGATCAACGTGGTCTTCTACACGTGGGGCACGTGGGACCGAGTGGTGCGGAGCGTCGAGTACCACGCCGGGTGGGAGAACGAGGGAGGCTCGACCCAGTACTTCGCCGACACCCACGGCGGCTGCTTCGTGATGAGCGCCCAGCGCGCGAGCGCAAGCGTCACCAGCACGCGCTTCCACGTTCGCCTGCACCAGGTCGTGCACGATCCCTACTACGGGTACGTGACGGTCGGCGACGCGCACCACGAGGACTTCGTCACTCCGTTCAGCGGCTGCTGGCCGGGAGGCCATGCGGTCGACGAGAACGGGCCCGACGGAAGCGGCTTCGATCAGGGCCGCCGCGAGCTGCGGATCAGGATGGAGAACGGAGGCCACTCCTGGTACCGCGAGTGGTGGGGAAACACCGAGAACTTCAGGCAGTGCGACGGTGACTACGCCCGCAGCGACGGCTGGACCGTGTACATCAACCACCATCAGTCGTACCATTGATCCCGGGAAGGAGGGAACGAGAATGCACGTGCGGGGAGCGATAGCGGCGGCTGCGCTCGTCATCCTTGTCCTCGTAGGCGGCGCCGCGACCTACCGAAGCGTGTTTCCGGCACGTCCCGGAGGCGGTGTGCTCGCGCACGGCGAGATGAGCTTCGCCCAGGCGCGCGCCGCGGAGTTTCCCGTCTACTACGGCGGCGACTTCAGCGCCGAGCTTCCGCTCAGGGTCGTTCTCCAAGGTGAGAACTCTGGCCCCGTGGACGACATCGACTTCGTGTACGGCGACTGCCACGCGACGTCCGAGCAGGGATGCGCACCGCCGGTCGAGGTCCAGATCTGGCCCGCCTGTGTCCGGAACCTCACCATGTACGCGCCCTCGGGGCCGGCGCCGTTGCCCAGGGCTCTCCTCCCCGTCCAGGCGACCGTGCGCGGTGTCCCGGCAGCGTTCTTCGAGGAGTTCCACCGGCTCGAGCTCCAGACCGGTATCTCGACGATCGTGATCTTCGGGCGGGGGTACGACGATGTCGTGCGGATCGCCCAGGGCCTCCGCGGGCTGAACGTCAACGTCGGCCCGCGCGTTCCGCTCCCGCCGCCGTCTCCAGCCGCGCTTGCAGGAAAGCTGAGCTGCGCCGGGCTGAAGTGAGCGAGAGAAGAGCCCCGCGAGCGCGACGCGTCGCTGTCGGCGTCGCTCTCGCGCTCGGCGTCCTTGGGGCAATCTGGCTGCTAGCGATCCTCGCTTCCTGGATCGAGGCCGGCGCGGCTGCCGGCATCGCGATTCTCGTCGCGCTCGCGGCGGTGCTGTACGCGCGTTGGCGCCGGCTCGTCGGCTGGACCGCCGTCGCCGTGGTCGCTGGGCTCGGAGTGGCCTGGTTGCTGGCCGAAATAACGATCGAAAGAGACTGGAACGACGCCGACGGGTTCACCGATTGCTATCCCACCTGCTCTGCTTTCCAGGAAACCGTCGGTCTCGTCTTCTGGGGCGCGCCGGCGGCAGCCACACTCGTGGTCGTGGGCGTCCTCGCCGTGTTGCTGAAAGGAAAGCGCAATTGACGGTGCGCGCGCCTCCGGGTCGAGTACACTGGGGCCGCGATGGTCTGGGAGTTCATCTTCCTGATGGTCGTTCTGAAGATCCCGATCATCTATCTGTGCCTGGTCGTGTACTGGGCGGTCCGGGGAGAGGGCCGGCCGGCTGAGCCTGCGGCGCTCGTGCCTGCCGCCGATCCCGGTCCTGGGCCGTCGTGGTCTCCAAGGAGGGGCCCCCGGCGTAGGCCCGGGCCGCACGGCTCGCCCTCCCGTTCGTACGCGCGCGGGCGACGCCGCGTTGCGCGGGCGCACAACTAATGAGCTCCCAACCCCAGCCGGTCGAGGGCGGTCGGCCGAGCGAAGCCGTCGCCGGCTTCCTCGCCGCCCTGTCCATCTTCGCCAGCCTGTTCGCCCTCGCGTACCGGCCCGTCAGGATGATCCCGTTCGCGATCATCCTCGCCCTCATTGCGTCCGGGATGGGAGGGCGCCACGCCCGTCTCGCCGCCTTCGCGGTGGCGCTCAGCACCGTCTGCTTCATCGCTGCGATGGTGATCGCGGTCCTGACCAAGCACCCGCTCTACTGAGCCACAGCCCGCACGGCTGGCGATGTGGCCGATCCACGGCGACTTCATCACTTCAGCATCAAGCTGAGGGAGGGGGAGCTCGAGGGGGAACCGGCAAACAGGCGTGTGGAGGCCGAGCCCTCCTCCGCCTGTTTCTCAAAGCTCGAGTGACGCGAGCTGCGGCCGAGTGAACGGTTTGAGTGCCGCGCTCACCGCGTTCACCGGGGGCAGCGGCAGGACTCCCGTTGCTAGAACACAACTAGAACGAACGTGCAGGACGTCGACGGCCTGAATTCCGGCTACGCCAGCCTCCTCCTCGAGGAGTACCTCGAGAACCCCGAGTCAGTGCCGGCGGAGTGGCGGAGCCTCTTCGAGAGCGGGGACAGCGAGCTCGTCGAAGCGCTTCCGGGCCTCGCTCGGCTGCTGGAGGTCCTGGAGAAGGACGGACGGGCCGCTCCTCCGGCCCCTGCGCCGCCTCCACCCGCTCCGGCTCCCGCGCCGCCGGCCGCAGCCCCCGCGGTCGACGGGGAGCTTCTCGGCGCGGTCGCGGCCGGCATGGCGCTCGTCAAGGCGTACCGCACGCACGGGCATCTCGCCGCACGCCTCGATCCGCTCGGCTCCGATCCCGTAGGCGACCCGGCGCTCGACCCCACCCTGCTCGTCCCCAAGCTCACGCCCGAGCTGCAGTCCCGCATCCCCGCGGCGCTCCTGCGCGTCCACGTGGAGGGACAAACACTTGCGGACGCGCTGCAGCGGCTGCAGGAGACCTACTGCGGGACGATGGCCTACGAGATCGAGCACATCTCGAATCACGAAGAGCGCGTGTGGCTGCGCAAGGCGATCGAGTCCGGCCGGTACCGGACGCCGCTCGATCCGGAGCAGAAGCGGCGCCTGCTCGCGCGCCTGACCGAGGTCGAGGGGCTCGAGCGCTACCTGCACCGGACCTTCCTGGGGCAGAAGCAGTTCTCGATCGAAGGGCTCGACGTGCTCGTTCCGATGCTGGACGAGGCGGTCGAGCTCGCCGCCGACTCGGGAGGGCACGACGTCGTGATCGGGATGGCCCACCGCGGACGCCTCAACGTGCTGGCGCACGTGCTCGGCGTTCCCTGCGAGGAGATCCTGCGCGAGTTCGAGGGCGAGCGGACGAGCGAGGCGGTCGCCGCCGACCCGGAGCGGGGGAGCGGCGACGTGAAGTACCACCACGGAGCCGAGGGCATTCGCGCCACCGCTGCGGGCGAGATCACGGTCACGCTCACGGCCAACCCGAGCCATCTCGAGGCGGTCGACCCGGTCGTGGAGGGGTGGACGCGCGCGGAGCAGACCGACCGCCGCACGCGCCACGGCGTCCACGACCCGAGGGTCGCGCTCCCTGTCCTCATCCACGGCGACGCTTCTTTCCCCGGGCAGGGCGTCGTCGCGGAGACGCTGAACCTGCAGGCGCTCGCCGGCTACACGACCGGCGGCACCCTCCACGTCATCGCCAACAACCAGATCGGGTTCACGACCGATCCGGAGGAGGGACGCTCGACCCGGTACTCGAGCGACCTGGCGAAGGGATTCGACATCCCGATCATCCATGTCAACGCCGACGACCCCGAGGCCTCGATCGCCGCCATCCGGCTTGCGCTCGCGTACCGGATGCGCTTCGCCAAGGACGTGCTCGTCGACCTGGTCGGCTACCGCAGGTACGGGCATAACGAACAGGACGAGCCCGCGTACACGCAGCCGCTGATGGCCGAAGTCATCGCGGAGCATCCCTCGGTGCGCGAGCAGCTGGCGGAGGCTCTCGTCGAGGACGGCGTGGTCCCGAAGGAGGATGCAGAGGGGTTGGCCGACGAGGTGCAGACGAGGCTTCGAGAGGCCCACGAGCGCCTGAAGTCGACCTTCGGGAAGAGCGAGATCGAGGCCTCGGACGAGGGGCTGATGCCGGGCGAGGTGCCCGACCTGATCGTCACAGCCGTAGCAGGGGACGTCCTCCGCTCGCTCAACCGGGAGCTGCTCGCCGTGCCGGACGGGTTCACCGTCCATCCCAAGCTCATGCGCCAGCTCGAGCGCCGGATCGAAGCGCTCGAAGGCGACGCCGGGATCGACTGGGGCCAGGCCGAGGAACTTGCCTTCGCGAGGCTCCTGGTCGAGGGGATCCCCATCCGCCTGACCGGCCAGGACACCGAGCGCGGCACGTTCTCGCAGCGCCACATCGTCCTGCACGACGCGACCACCGGTGAGCGCTACGCGCCGATCCAGAATCTGCCCGCCGCCCAGGCCTCGTTCGAAGTGCACAACTCCCCTTTGTCGGAGTTCGCAGCGGTCGGGTTCGAGTACGGCTACTCCGTCTCGGCCCCCGAGACCCTCGTGCTCTGGGAGGCCCAGTTCGGCGACTTCGTGAACGGGGCGCAGATCATCGTCGATCAGTTCCTCGTCTCGGGCCTGTCGAAGTGGGCCCAGACCTCGCGCCTGACCCTCCTGCTTCCGCACGGCTACGAGGGCAACGGACCGGAGCACTCGAGCGCGCGACTCGAGCGCTTCCTCCAGCTCGCCGCCGAAGGAAACATCCGCGTCGCGAACCCGACGAGCGCCGGCCAGTACTTCCATCTCCTGCGGAAGCAGGCCCTGAACCCCAGCGCCCGCCCGCTCGTGGTGATGACGCCCAAGGGCCTGCTGCGGCTCAGGGAGGCCTCGTCCGGCCTGGACGACCTGACCAGGGGAACGTTCATGCTCGTCATCGACGATCCGACGGCCGATCACGACGTCGTGCGGCGCGTCGTCCTTTGCTCGGGCAAGCTCTACTACGACATCCTCGCGGCGGAGGGAGAGTCGGACGATGTCGCCGTCGCGCGGCTCGAGCAGCTCTACCCCTTCCCGCTCGACGAGGTCGAGGCGCTCGTCCGCTCCTATCCCTCGCTGCAGGAGCTCGTGTGGGCCCAGGAGGAGCCGCAGAACATGGGTGCATGGCGCTCGACGCGACACCGCCTGGAGCAGATCCTCCCCGAGGGTGTTCCACTGCGCTACGTCGGAAGACCGTGGCGGGCGAGCACGAGCGAGGGCTATCCCACCGCGCACGCGCGCGAACAGGAACGAATCGTCTCCGAGGCGCTCAGCTAGCGCCGCTTGGCGAAGGCTTCCCGGCGTCGCTTGACCTCAGCCAGGAGGCGTGGGGCGTGATCTCGTGCTGCCCTGAGGATCTGACGGCGATATTCGGGCGGAAGCCTCCGCCACAGCTCCCAGGTCGTGAGAGCGATGCCGATCGCTCCGGGACGGCGAAAGCGGGCCATGGCGCTATCTTCGCATCCACGCGTCGTGTCGCGACTTCGTGTCGTTTGAGACCTGAGGAAGAGGGAAGAAGGCCGAGCCAGCGGCTACAATCGTCGGCCAACTACCTGCCGACACCGACATGGGGAGGATAAATGCCGGTGGAGACACCGTCGTTTTTCGCACAAGTCATCCAAGATCATCTCGAGTTGAAGCGCCAGAACGCCGAGCTCGAGTTCCAGATGCCGATCGACCGCTATCGCACGGACGATCCGTTCCACAACCATCCGCTCTTCAAGACCGAGGAGCAGGCAAGGCTCGAGGAGACCATGGGCGGCGAGGAGCAGGCTCCCGTCGCGACCAAGACCCTCGAGTGGCCGGCGGAGGACGGGGAAGAGCCCGAGGCCTCGCCGGAAATCGAAGATTCTTTGTGGACCAAGTCGAAGGATTTCGACTGGGGCGACTAGCGCCCTAGCCTGTCCTCGCAGCTGAGTCTTCAACGCTGACCGCAGTGTTTGGCCTGCCCGGGTCCGGGTAGGCGTGTCTGCAACCAGACACGTGAGGGAGGCATGACACGATGAAGAAGTTCCTCGCACTTGCGGGCGCGGTCGCTGGAGCTACCTACTTCTTCGACCCGGACAACGGCAAGAAACGGCGCGCCGCAGCACGCGACCGGACGCTCGCCTTCTTCCGGCGGGGAGGACACCAGGGCGCCCGAATGGCGCGAGGCGCCGCCGCCGGGGCCTACGGCGTCTCCAAGAAGGTCACCCATATGAAGGAAGAGGAAAAGCCGGCGCCCGACGACGCCACGCTCGCCCGCAAGGTCGAGACGGAGATCTTCCGGGACGCGGACGTTCCCAAGGGTCAGATCAACGTCAACGCCGAGAGCGGGGTTGTGGTGCTGCGCGGCGAGGTGGAGCAGCCCGAGATGGTGAACGACCTAGAGAAGAAGACGCGGAAGGTGCAGGGCGTGCGCGACGTCGAGAACCTCCTGCACACTCCGGGTCAGGAGGCTCCGACCCGCTAGGTCGCCCCTGGTCGGCGCCGGCGGCCGGGCGAAGCCCGCCCGCTTCGGCGCTTGACGTCGCTGGACGGCACCGTGCTCCTCGGGCCCGTGTGGGTGAACAGTGTGCCTCGGGCCCCGCACCGCCAGCGGCGCCCCAGGAACGACCTAGGTGAGCAGTTCGGCGACGATGCGCAGGTCGTCGACGAAGGCGCGCATCTCCTTCTCCCGATCGACCTCGTCCGCCCGGAGGATGGCGGAGGGATGGATCGTGGCGATCACCGACTCGGCGAGGTCGGAGTCGACCGGCTTGCCACGGTCCCTGGTGACCCGGAACTGCCGGCCGAGCAGAGCCTGAGCCGCGGTCGCCCCAAGGCAGACGAGGATGCGCGGCTGCACCGCGGCGAGCTCGGCGTCGAGCCACGGGCGGCAAGCGGCGATCTCAGACCAGTTGGGCCTGGCGTGGATCCGGCGCTTGCCCTTGGCCTTCCACTTGAAGTGCTTGACGACGTTGGTGACGTAGGCCCTCGTGCGGTCGATTCCCGCCTCCTCGATCGCCTGGTCGAGGATTCGGCCGGCCGGCCCGACGAAGGGGCGACCTTGACGGTCCTCCTGGTCTCCTGGCTGTTCGCCCACGAACATGACCTCTGCGGTGCGGCTGCCTTCGCCGAAGACCGTCTGGGTCCCGGACTTCCACAGGTCGCATGCTGTGCACCCCGCCGCGGCTTCCCGCAGCTTCGGCAGCCCGCCGCGGGCGGGAATCAACTCCTCCGCCGAGGTCGCCATCGCAACGGGGATACCCCGCGCGGCGCCGGATAACCCCTACGAGCTCGTCTCGATGAGCTCGATCCTGTACCCGTCTAGGAGCAATGACCATCAAGCTAAGACCCACGACCACATAGGGCTGCCAGTGATGGGACTCCTTCTGCATCAACGCGACGCAGCGGGTACCACCAGCGGTGGAGCCGCTTGTTGCGGTCTTCCCACGATCGCCAAGCTTTGACCACTCAGCGGCGCCGGAAGTACGGCGTGCAGGAGGTGCTCCCGCAATGAGCGACCTTGAGGTCGCCTTTCGTCTCGTCGTGATAGCTGATCAGGCCGAGCCCGTCCTGCCCGATCGTGACCGACGTGTACAAGCCGACGATGCCACTGCTGTGGTGTTCCACCGTGAACGTGCTCGCGCTCGAGCAGGCGACGTTCGAGCAGTGGGCGACTTTGAGATTGCCGTTTGTTTGGTCGTAGTAGCTGATCAGGCCGAGACCGCCGGCGCCGATCGTCACGGATGTATCGAATTCGACGTCGCCGCCGCTGTCCAGCGTGTACGCGGTCGCGCTCGAGCAGGTGAAGTTTTCGCAGTGGGCGACCTTGAGGCGGCCTGCTGAGCTCTCGCGGTAGCTGATCAGGCCGAGTCCGTCCACTCCGACCGTGACCGAGGTATCCGAGCCGACGTTGGCATAGAGGTAGCCGCCGTCGTCCACGGTGAACGTGCTCGCAGACGAACAGGCGACGTTGTCGCAATGGGCGACATTCAGCCAGCCATAGACGATGTAAGTAGGAGTGATCCATTCCTCGTGGTAGCTAATGAGCCCCAGCCCGTCCGCGCCGATCGTGATCGAGGTGTCCGGGGACCCGGATCCGAAATGTGGGCTGGCGAGCGTGTGCGTGCTCGCGCTCGAGCAGGCGACGTTCGAGCAGTGGGCGACTTTGAGATTGCCGTTTGTTTGGTCGTAGTAGCTGATCAGGCCGAGCCCGTCCACTCCGATCGTGACCGAGGTGTACGAGCCGACGTCGCCGGTGGCGTCGAGCGTGTACTTGCTCGCGCTCGAGCAGGCGACGTTCGCGCAGTGTGCGACTTTGAGGTTGCGGTTCAACTGGTCGTAGTAGCTGATCAGGCCGAGCCCGTCGGAGCCGATCGCGACCGACGTCGAACCGAGGCGATCGACGAAGAGGCCTTGGTCCAGGGTGAACGTGCTCGCGGACGAGCAGGCGACGTTCGAGCAGTGGGCGACCTTGAGGTCGCCTTGGGGGAAACCGATCAGGCCGAGCGAGTGGTAGCTGATCAGGCCGAGGCCGTCGGATCCGATCGTGGACGAGGTGTTCAGACCGGTGAAGTCGGTGCTGTCCAGCGGCGTCAGCGTGTTCGCGGTCGGGGGGGTCCGCAGGCGGGAGAACGTCGCTGCCTGGAAACCGCCCAGCTTGCTCGAGTCGGCGACGGTGCTGCCGGCGGCGTAGAAGCCGCTCGCGTCGACCCCGTCCAGCTTGTCCGCGTTCAGGTTCGGCACCTTGGCCGAAGAGTTGACCTTGAGCGGAGAGACGGCGTTGCTGGTCACGATCGCCTGCAGGCCGGGGCCGCCGGCCAGGTTCTTGCCCAGGACGCCCGCAGTCGCGGCCGAGGCGCTGTCTCCTTCCACGCCGGGGCCGCTACCCGCTGCGCCGGTGTGCCTGCCGAGGACGCCGATTCCACTCGGGCTCGTTCCATAGACGGCTGAGCCCGTCCCTGCCTGCGAGGCCCACAGGGCGTAGCCTGTCGCGCCCGTCGAGTTGCTCACCGCCCGGATGGCGGCCGAGTTCAGGCCGGGAGCGGTGGAGGAGAGCAGGGCGTACAGGGAGAAGGCGCCCGCGGCGCTCGAGGCCGAGTCGGCCCGAAGCGCCGGGCCCGCCCCGGCCGTGCTCGTGTGCTGACCGTACAGGGCGATTCCGGTTCCGCCTCCTGCCTGGGCGAGGATGCCGTGGTTGGAGGCGTTCGCGTTCAGCACCTTCAGCTGCGGACCCGAAGTCGAGCCGGTCAAGACGCTGCTGCCGTTGACGGTGTTCGTCTCGCCCAGGTTGAAGACCGCGTGGACGCCGGAGCCGGCCAGAGCGGTGGCCGTGGTCAGGAAGAGGGCGGCCGCCACCGCTGCCAGGAGCGGCCGGCGGAGCCTGTGCGTGCGAGGGAGCATTGGCGTCGCTCCTTTCCGGGCGGGGTCCGTGGAGAGTCGAACGAGCCGAGCCGGACGTCGCCCTCGTGGGTCAGCGCCTAGTCTGACGAGAGCGGAGCGCGACTTCAAGGGGGCTCTCTTCGAGCGTGTCGACCTCGCGACCTCGTAGACCGCTGTCCTTCCCAAACGAGGGTCGCGAGCGGCTTTCACAGTGTCCACTCGCGCACCGCGCCGGCACCGAATACAGCTGACCCCTGCGCATTCCGCTATCTCGGGCAGGTTCGGCAGCCCGCCGCGGGCGGAAATCAGCTCCTCCGCCGAGGTCGCCATCGCAACGGGGATACCCCGCTGCGGCGCCGGATAACGCCTACGAGCCGGTTTCTATGAGCTCGATGCGGTACCCGTCTAGTAACTTGACGGCTGCAAACTGACCTGGCCGCGCTCGATGAGCTCAAGCCGGTAGGAATCCGGGTCTCTCAGGAAACAAAGTCGCGACCCGCCTGGGTGCACCCGATAGGGCGGACGCTCGGGTTCGATGCCCTCCTGCTTGAGGCGGGCGAGCGTCGCATCCAGGTCGCCGACGGTGAGGGCGATGTGGCCGTAGCCGGTCCCGGGCTCGTAGCCGCCCGCGGGTGTGTCAAAGTTGTACGTCAGCTCGAGCTCGGGCTGGGGCTTCCCGGGCACGCCGAGGAAGTAGTTGATCGCCTCGTCCCGGATCGGAAGCTCACGCCTCTTCTCGAAGCCGAGCGCCTGGTAGAAGGCGAGGCTGCGCTCGGGATCGGTGATCCGGTAGCAGGTGTGGATCAGCTCCATGCCCGCCATCCTACGCCTGCTGGAGAGCCCAGCTCGCGGAGAAGCGGTCTCGCCCCCAGCCCTGCCGCTGGCGAATCCATCCAGTAACAATCTCTCATCTGTAGAGCCCAGCGAGATACCGACGGCGATGGCGGACGCTCTTCCTGCTCGCGGCCGAGCGGGTGTGACACAGTCGCGGCGCTCTTTTCGCTGGCAGGGGAGGACACAGAGGGACGGATTGCGCACAAAGAGACGCCTTCTGCCCATCTTCGTTGCTCATTCAGACAACGAGAGGCGGCCAAATGAGTAGCACACCGTGACCTTTGACCGACGCTGCGTAGAGCGGTCGTCACGCTCCGCGATGCACAAGAGAAGGAGCGGCTCTTCCACGAAGCCGAGCAGGAGCTCGAAGCGCTGAAGGTCGTGAGCGACGTGATCATCGGCGCCGCGATCTCGACTTCGTCGCAGGGAGAGGAAGCGCTCGAGCGGCGGCTGCTCTCGGCGGCGGACGACGTCACCGCCGCGCTGGACCCCGAGCGGAAGGAATCTGATCGCAAGGTACGGCTCGAGAGCCTCCACTGGGACGCCGTCGAGTGGCTGAACTCAGGCCGGCCCGCGATGCTCGAGGACCGGCTGACATTCCAGTGGCCGCTCGAATTCCCCGAGGTGTTCCAGCGAGGCGGGTTCGACGCGATCGTGGGCAACCCTCCGTTCCAAGGGGGTAAGAAGATCAGCGGCGCCCTCGGCACCGACTACCGCGAGCACCTCGTGGAGCACATCGCAAGTGGGACCAGAGGCAATGCCGACCTCGTTGCCTACTTTTTCCTTCGTGCTGCGCAGCTGGTACGTCCGGGCGGGACAATCGGGCTCCTGGCAACGAACACGATCTCGCAGGGAGATACGCGCGAAGTCGGTCTCGATCAGCTCGACGCTGACGGCTGGACCATTCCGAGAGCATGGAAGAGCCGGCCCTGGCCCGGCGAAGCCGGTCTCGAGGTAGCCCAAGTCTGGCTCTGTCGCGACGACTGGAAATCGTCAGCGAATCTCGATGGTCTGAACGTCGTGGCGATTTCACCTCTTCTTGATCCGCGCTCCCGCGCGAGCGGGCCCGCATATCAACTCAACGCGAACGCCGAACAAGCGTTCATCGGCTCAATCGTGCTGGGCATGGGATTCGTGCTCACGCCAGAAGAGGCGAGGGCGCTGATTGACAAGAATTCACGCAACGGCGACGTCATCCGTCGCTATCTCAACGGCGAGGACCTGAACTCAAGCCCATCGCAAGCTCCAAGTCGTTGGGTCATCGACTTCGACGAGATGACAGAAGACGAAGCCCGCAAATATCCGGACTGCTGGAACATTGTGGATGAGCGGGTTCGACCGGAGCGAGTGGTGAAAGACGCCGAGAAGTACCCCCGCATGGTGAACGAGTGGTGGAAGTTCTGGAATTCACGACCTGGCTTGTATGGGGCTATTTCAGCCCTGGACCGCGTGCTCGTTATCACGCGGCACACAAAGACTGTGACTCCGCTGTTCGTCCAGACGGGACTCGTATACAGCGACGCAACTGTAGTCCTTTCGTACGATGATGACGCCCACTTCGGATTGCTGTCTAGCACGCTTCATTGGTGGTGGGCGGTCACTCGCGCTTCTACCCTTGAGACGCGAATTCGCTACAACCCCACGGACTGCTTCGAGACCTTCCCGCAGCCTAAGCTCACGGACAGAGTTGCCCGTGTCGCCAAGGCGCTCGACGAACACCGCCGAGCACTAATGCTTGAGCGTAACGAGGGCCTGACGAAGACATATAACCGTGTCCACAACCCCGATGAAGGGGCAGCCGACATCGAGGAGCTGCGCGGGCTGCACGTCGCCCTCGACCACGCCGTCGCGGCGGCCTACGGCTGGGACGACCTCGACCTCGACCACGGCTTCCACGAGACGCCGCCGGGCATCCGCTACACGATCGGCCCGGTCGCTCGCGTCGAGGTACTCGACCGGCAGCTCGAGTTGAACCACGAACGCTACGCAACCGAGGTCGCCGACGGCCTGCACGACACGAAGAAGGGCGGCAAACGGACGCGCAAGGCGGCTGTGGTCGACCAGCAGCCCTTGGAAGGGATCTCATGACCGAGGCGGTGCTCACCGCTCCGAGTGCGACCGCCGTCCGCGACGAGCACGAGCAGCTGATCCTCGCCGAGCTGCTCGGCCCGGCGGGTGGCAACGAAGAGGAGGTCGTCGAGGACCGCGTCACCGAGCGCTACATCCTCGGCATGCTCGCACCCCAGGGCGAGCTTTCGAGACCAGAGGAGCAGGACGCTCTCGCTGTCGAGGGTGAGGCTCCGACTGAGGAAGGCGCGATCGAGCCGGACGCGCCGCCGATCCCGACCATCTTCCCGTCGGCCTGCGGGCTTACGTTCGCGGCCGAGGGCGACGCGACTGTGATCTTGATCACTCCGCGCTGGGGCAGGTATCTGCGCGAGCGAAGTCAGGTCGAGACGGACGAGGGAGACCCGCCGCTTGTCTGGCGCCGCCACCCGATGGGCGGGAAGCCGATCGTCATCGAGCTGCGTGAGGGCGAGCTCGGTCCGGTCGCGGCTGATCCCGATCAACCGGAAGTGGTGATACGCGGCCGAGCGCGGCACCACGATGGCGACTGGCTTGTGACGCTCTTCCTCGTCAACGGCCAGGAGATCCCGAAGCAGCGCCGCGATGAGGCATGGCTCTTCCAGGTGGAGCTCGCCGTCGAGGATCCCGACGGCCGGCCGATCTTCCGTCGGCGCCCGGAAATCGAGCTTGGGCCTGCATCGGACGAGACGCGCACGCTGGCCATGCTCTACCGGGATCAGGTCGAGTTCGCGGTCGGGCATGGCATCTCCGTTCATGCCGTCCACGATCCCGAGGAGCCGCGGCGCGCCACCCGGCTGGAGATGCATGCCGTGCCGGCACATGAAGTGCCGCTAACTGAGGCGCCAACTGCCGAGGAGGTGCCTGAGCTCGCGGGCGTCGTCCTCGATATGAAGGCGCTCGCAGAGATCGCCGATCCGGAGCTTCCGACGGCTCTAGGTTCACTCGTCGACGCGTACGAGGCGTGGATCGGCCAACAGAAGAATCGGATCGGCGACGCCCATGCGCGACTCGAAGGGTTCGAGGACACGGCGCGCGATGCGCTGCGAAGGTGCGGCCGGGCCGCCGAGCGCATCCGGGCTGGGATCGAGCTCGTGGCCAGCGACCCCCACGCCCGCGAGGCCTTCCGTTTCGCGAACCGTGCAATGTGGCTCCAGCGGGTGCGCTCGCTCGCCGCTCAGGATCGCCGCCGCGATGCTTCGTTGAAGCTCGAGGATGCGCTCGCCGCGCGCGACGTTGCGGAGAATCGAAGCTGGCGCCCGTTCCAGCTCGCTTTCGTGCTCATGAACCTGCCGGCGCTCGCTACGCCCACGCACGAGGAGCGAGCCGGCGGGGGACGAGGGCTCGTCGACCTGCTCTGGTTTCCGACAGGAGGCGGCAAGACCGAGGCCTACCTCGGGCTGTCCGCATTCACGCTCGCCATCCGTCGCCTTCAGGGCGTCGTCGCCGGCTACGACGGCCGCGACGGTGTGGCGGCGGTCATGCGTTACACGCTTCGGCTGCTCACGACCCAACAGTTCCAGCGGGCGGCGGCGCTGATCTGCGCCTGCGAGGTGATACGGCGCGAGCAGGGCGAAGGCAAGTGGGGCGCAACGCCGTTTCGGATCGGCCTGTGGGTAGGCCAGCGGGCGACGCCGAACACGACCGATGAGGCGGACGAATGGTTGAAGCAGGCGCGCGGCGCGACGGCGTACGCGAGAGGTCACTCCGGCTCGCCGGCGCAGCTCACTTTCTGTCCCTGGTGTGGCTCGGAGATCAACGAGAAGTCGCACATCAAGGTCGAAAAGGACCTTCGTCGCACGCTCATCTACTGCGGTGACAAGTACGGGCGCTGCCCCTTCACGGAGCGCAAGGCTCAGTACGAGGGCCTGCCGGCCGTCGTCGTGGACGAGGAGATCTACCGTCTGCTGCCGGCGCTCCTGATCGGGACGGTAGACAAGTTCGCGCAGATGCCGTGGCGTGGACCGGTAGGAACGCTCTTCGGGCGGGTCACCGGCCGCTGTGGGCGGCACGGCTTCCGCTCACCTGACCTTGAGGATTCAGATAGCCATCCCAAACGCGGTCCATTTCCGGCAGCGAAGACGGTGCCGGCAGGACCGTTGCGCCCGCCCGACATGATCATCCAGGACGAGCTGCACCTGATCGCGGGGCCGCTCGGCACGATGGTTGGCCTATACGAGACGGCGATCGACCGACTCTGCGCGTGGGATGTTGAGGGCCGGGAAGTTCGGCCGAAGGTGATCGCCTCGACAGCGACCGTCCGCCGCGCGGCGGAGCAGGCGCACGCGGTCTTTTGGCGACGCCTCGACATGTTCCCGCCCTCGGGGCTGGATGCCTCCGACTCGTTCTTCACCGTTCAGCGGGAGCCGAGCGAGGAGAAACCTGGTCGACGTTACCTCGGCATCTGCGCGCACGGACGGCAGTTCAAGAACGTCCTCATCCGCGTCTACGTGGCACAGATGGGGGCGGCGCAGTTTTTGTTCGAGAAGAAGGGTTACGGCGAGGCGGTCGACCCGTACATGACGCTTGTCGGCTACTTCAACTCGCTCAAGGATCTCGGCGGCATGCGTCGCCATGTCGACGATGACGTCTCGGCACGGCTCGGCCGCATCGAGCGCCGCGGCTTGGCACGGCGGCAACGCCCGATCGTCGAGGAGCTGACCTCTCGGCAAGGATCTGCGGCGATCCCGCGGATCCTCGATCAGGTGATGGTTCCGTTCATACCCGATCGGCCAAAGGGCAGCCCCGCGCCGATCGACGTGCTGCTAGCGACGAACATGATCTCGGTCGGGATCGACGTCCCGAGGCTCGGGGCGATGGTCGTCGCTGGCCAGCCGAAGGCGACTGCCGAGTACATCCAGGCGACAGGCCGGATCGGACGGGAGAAGCCGGGACTCGTCTTGACCGTGTTCGGCTGGGCGCGGCCGCGTGACCTCTCGCATTACGAGCGCTTCGAGCATTACCACGCCACCTTCCACCGCCAGGTCGAGGCGCTGTCGGTGACGCCGTTTGCTCCGCGCGCGACCGATCGCGGGCTGACGGCCCTCCTCGTCTCGCTCGTACGGCAGCTGGAGCCGATCTGGAACGCCGAGCCCGACGCGGAAAACGTGGACACTCGTTCGGCGCTCGCCAGAGAGGTAGTCAGGTCGATCAGAGAGCGTGCGGAGGATCTCGCCGCCGCTTCCGACGGCGATGTGGAGCGGATCGCCGATGCCCTGCAGCAGCGGCTGGACGAATGGAGCTCGCTGCAGGCGATTGAGGGGCGCCGGCTCGCTTATCGCGATCGCAACGACGGCGTCACTGTCGGTCTCTTGCGCGGACCGTCGATCAGCGGGTGGACGACGTGGACATCGCTGACGTCCCTCCGTGACGTCGAGCCCGGCGTGAACCTGCTCCTGCGCGAGGACGATCTCGGCGAGGGCGGAGCTCCAGCGTTTCAGTTTCCGGCTGAGGACGAGGCGAAGCAGGAGTGAGCGCGACGACGTCCCGCGTCGGTGAGCTTCGCCCCAACCAGCTCCTCTACACGTTCGGGGTCGGCGCCGCGGTCGACCTACCGCACCTCTCTGCGATCGTCCTGGGCCTCGACGATTGGGACCCGTCGCACTCCGAAGCAGTCGATGAACTCCGGTTGCTCGGGGCCGTGCGCAGCGTCCTCGGTAAACAGGTTTCGGCACTCCGGCTACCGCCCTTCGTCGAAGCGACCGGCAATCCGCTCGAGGAGTGGGCGCGCATTGGCGTGCCGGTCGCACCTTTCCCGCGCTGGCTCCGCTGTCCCAGGTGCAGCTATCTCGGCCCGATCTCGAGCGGCGTTTTTCAGCTCAAGACGAACCCGTACCGTCCGGACCAGGCGCGTTACGTGCACACCTGCGCGACGAGGGGAAGGCCACCGGACGCGCTTCCGGCGCGCTTCCTGCTCGCATGTGCGGCCGGTCACCTCGACGACTTCCCGTGGGTGCATTACGTGCATCGCGGGAAGCCGTGCAACGCGCCCATCCTCGAGCTCTACGAGCGGGTCGGGCAAGAGTGTGAGCAGCCGGTTCGTACGATCCTGCTCGGCGCCTCCAACGCGTGGTTCCCTGTCACGCTCTCGGCGCTCTCGATTCCGCACTCGTCCGATCCGATCGCCCAGAAGGTCGCCGAGCTCTGGCAACACCTCGGCAGCGTGACGAACGTAGAGGTCCTCCGATACGCGAAGATGAACGTGCCCGCCCTACGTCCGCTCGCTGGAATCGACGACGCAAGGCTGATGCAGGCGATCGAGGAGCACAAAGGCCGGCTTCAAGGAGGTGTTCCCGAGACTCTCGATCTGCTCTCGGCGGAATGGGATGTGCTCTCGAGGCCGGAGCATGCCCCCGCTAGCGAGAATTTCCGGCTCCGCTCCGTTGACGTCCCGGATGCATTGCGCGGGCGCGTACAGCAGGTCGTGCTCGCCGATCGGCTGCGTGAGGTCGTCGCTCTGATCGGCTTCACACGTGTAGCTCCGCCCGACGAGGTCGAGGCCGGAGACGGCTCGCCGCGAGCGCCGCTATCGCGGGGCTCGATGGAGTGGGTGCCCTGCGCGGAGGTCAACGGTGAGGGCGTCTTCATTCGTCTTCCGGAGGAGCGAGTAGCTGGCTGGGAGCAGCAGGTGTCCAGCCATCCGCAGATTGAGCGGCTGATGGAGGCGCACAGGACGTGGCGGATCCGGTGGGGTCTCGATCCCGACGAGGGTTGGCCTGGTCCCCGTTACGTCCTGCTGCATACGCTCGCGCACGTGCTCATCCGCGAGTTCGCGCTCGAGTGCGGGTACGGCGCGGCGAGCATCAAGGAACGCCTCTATGCCCGTACCGGTCCGGAACCGATGGCCGGCGTCCTCCTCTACACGGCGGCGTCGGACAGCGAGGGCACGTTGGGGGGCCTGGTCAGCCTCGGCAAGCCTGAGAACCTCGGCCGGCTTCTGCGCGAGGCGCTGGAGCATGCGCGCCTGTGCACGTCTGACCCGCTGTGTTCCGAGCACGACCCAACACGGGACGGGTCACTGCACGGCGCAGCGTGCCATGCATGCGCGTTCGCCTCGGAGACGTCGTGCGAGCGCGGCAATCGCTACCTCGACCGCGCATTGCTCGTCCACACATTCGCCGCCTCCGGTCTCGGCTACTTCTCGACGTGAGCCGAGACGAGCTTGTGGCGGCGATCGAAGAGATCGCGCGTCGGCTTCCTTCCGGTCAGGTCGCAGCGCTTGCGGACACCCTTCAGGATTGCGAGGCTCCTGCTGCAGACGCGAAGTCGAGAGCGGTCGGAGCTGTCGCTAGCTCCGCGTTCGCTGATATGGCAGCGCGTCTCGTCCGAGCCTGGGAGGGCGAAGACACCCTCACCGGGCCAGCTCTCGCGGTTGCTCTTCAGGCCGCGTCACGCGCAGTCGGAGAAGAGCGGCGTCAGGAGTCGATCGAGGTGGTCTGGACGGGCCCGAGGACGACTGCCGTTCCCCTTCGTCTCACTCGCGAGGTCCTGATCGACGTCATTCGGGCTTCGCGAGAGAGTCTTTTCATCGTCAGTTTCGCGGCCTACAAAGTTGACGTGGTCCTGCGCGAGCTTTCCTCCGCAGCGGAGCGAGGCGTCGTCATCAGGCTTATTTTGGAAACACTCGGTGGCACGCTCTATGTTGATTCGGCACTGGCCTTTGAATCGCTGAGGGGTTCGGCATCGTTCTACGTGTGGCCCGACGAGAAGCGACCGGCTCTCGGCGAAGGTCGGGCTCAACTCCATGCGAAGGCAGCGATTGCCGACGACCACACGGCCTTCGTGACGAGCGCGAATCTGACCGGCCACGGCATCGCGGAGAACATGGAGCTCGGCCTTCTCGTCCGCGGAGGCCCGATACCGCGTCGACTCTCGGATCACTTCCACCAGCTGATTGCAGATGGGACGCTGGCGGAGGTCCTCCGCTGAACTGCGCTCAGCTCTGGCCTAAGAGGTCAAAATAGAGGGCTCTCGTCTCCCGCTCCGGCTCGAGGCCGAGGCGTTCTTCCAGCTGCCGTAAGAGTGCTTCATAGCGATCGGCGACCGCTCCGCGCAGGCCGAGCACGGCTTCGGCTTGCATGGCGAGGCGCTGCAGCGGCTCGTTGAGCGAATCGAACGCGAGGCGTCGTTCGGCCGCCTCTAGGGCACCTGTCGCATCGCCGACGTCGAGACGCAGGTATCCGAGCTGTTCTAGGCGCTCCGCGATCGTCCCGCGCAGGTGGCGCACGTCTCCGTCTGCCCAGACGTAGTCCGAGCTAGCGAGCGGGTCGCCGCGGACAAGCGCGAGCGCCCGCTCGAGGAGCTGTTGTCGGTCGGCGCCCTGCACCTGCTCCCCACCAGCGAGCAGGTGCTCGAACTCGTCGAGGTCGACTGCAACCGCCTCCCGGTTGAGCACGTAGCGCTCGTTCTTTCGGACAAAGACCTCGCCGAGATGGGCGCGGGTCTCGCTGATCGAGCGCCAGAGTCGCTGCCTGGCCTTGTGGCCGTCGACGTCCGGCCACAGCATCGCCGCGAGCTCGTCAGTCGTGGCACCTTCCGTGTGGAGAGCGAGATAGGCCAGGAGCTCTTGTGTTTGGGAGCGGATGCCTCTTCGTCGAGGCTTGGTTGCTCTCACTTCGAGCGGGCCGAGCACCCCGATCGATGGCACGGGCGCTGAGGAGTCCTGCTGCGTAGTTGCGGGCGGGACTTCTTCGGAGGTCTCGCTCGAAGGGGCTAGCAGAGTCGCCGCCGTTTCTGGCTCGGGGGCGCGGACGATCAGCGGGAAAGGCGGTGCGAATGCAGGTCCGGACCCGGCCAAAAGGCGGGCGTGCCCGAAGGAGCGGCGCGTCTTGATGGCGCCATCTTTAAGCGCGCGCGGCGGCGGTCGCCGGCCTGGACGAATGACCCGGACAAAGCGGACGAGCACGACTCCGGCCAGGAGAACGAGCAGGAGCCAGGCGGCAAGCGCAAGCAGGCCCCGCACGAAGGCGAGCGTGACCGGTGTCGAGAGCGAGCGCGGAAGCGGCGGCCCCGGCGGTCCGAACTCGAACAGGAGGACGAGCGCGCCGGCACAGCCAAGCGCACCGGCGAGGGCGACCAGGCGAAGGGCTATCCGGCGCCGCGCGCTCATAGCAGCAAGGCGACGAGCGCACCGGAGGCGAGGAAGGGCGCGAGCGGGTTCTCCGTGTCACATCGTGCTACTCATTTGCCCACCTCTCGTTGTCTGAATGAGCACCGAAGATGGGCAGGAGCCGTCTCTTGATGCGCAATCCGTCCCTCTGTGTCTCCCCTGCGAGCGGGAAGAGTACGGCGCAAATGTCACACCCGGTCGGCCGCGCGCAGGAAGAGCGTCCGCCGTTGCGACGGCGCCTGGCCGGGCGGTCTACAGTAACAATCACTATTCT